>Ga0302314_10009031_pt1 | contig 17677 bp, 16 predicted proteins | sample III_Palsa_N2_3_FD_200533 | JGI IMG/M metagenome (GOLD analysis project Ga0302314, IMG submission 200533) | Peat permafrost microbial communities from Stordalen Mire near Abisko, Sweden - III_Palsa_N2_3 | ecosystem: Environmental > Terrestrial > Soil > Palsa > Peat permafrost | place: Sweden...
CTTTGCCGCGGACGAGGGCAAAACGTACTCCAACGTGGAAGCGGTCAAGGCGCGCTGCGCGGAGAATGTTCTGACGATGGAGGCGCGCATCGCGGGCGCCGTGGACAAGCTGGCACAGGCCAAGCGCGTGCTGGACAACTTCAAAAAGCACGTGCCGACGTACCTGCAGCTCCTCGACGTGGAAAAGAGCCAGAACGAAACCGTCGCGCGCCTCGAGACCGTGTCGCTGGAGCTGAATCGCCTCGGCGCGGAGACGTCCAAGACCAACGCGCGCAGCCACGAGGCCGACGTTAAAGTGGCCGAGTGCGACGCGCTGCACAAAATGCTCGCCGACGTCGACCGGCTCCTCGGCGAGGCCGCCGACCTGGACCGCGACGTGCAAGCCGAGACGCGCAGCCTCAAGTTTGACGCCACCGTGTCGCTGGCCGACGTCCGCGCGCGATTGCACGCGGCAGGCGCGCGCCTGCAGAGCCTGCGAGACGCCAGGGACGCGGCGGCGCGCAAGCGCGACGAGCGCGCGAGGGAGCACGCGCAGCTGATGGCGCAGCTTGATCACGCGCGGCAGATGCAGCAGCGGCTGCAGGAGCAAGCGCGTGAGCGCACCGAGCTCGCATCCAAGCACGCCGCGGCCGAGCAGGAGTGGCTGCAGATCAACCAGGACCTGCGCGCCGAGGCGCAGGCTCAGGAGCCGCTCAAGGCGCAGCTGCGCACCAAGACGCAGGACCGCGACGCGATGCTGGCCAACCACCAGCGCGAGCTGGACGAGAAACGGCGCGCGGTGGACGGCATCGAGCGCGATTTTAAGCAGCTCACTGCACTGCTGGAGCAGCTCGCCAAGGCGCAGGCCGAGTCGTCGGACGCTGCCGCGGAGGCGCACAGGCTGGCTGCGGAGGCCAATCGGTTGGCGCTGGAACAGGTGGAGACGCGCGCGAGCGAGGCGCAGGCGAAGATTGCCGAGGACCGCAAAGCCGTGCACGACATCCGCTCCAGTTTGGTGCCGCGCATCAACCGCAACATGGGCCTGCTCAAGCTGCGCGCCGGCCTCGCCGAGGCCGTCGCCGAGCAGGCGCGCTTGGAAAAGGACTCGGGCGGCGGCGGCAACGTGCCATTCTCGACGATGGCGAAGCGCGCCCGCGTGTTGCAGGGCGAGGTGTCGGCCAAGCAGACGTTGCAGAGCCGGCTCGAGGGGTCGCTGGAGGCGACGCGGAGGCAGCAGGAGCACCTCGCGTCGCAGCTCGCTCCGCTGGAGCGCGTGGACAAGGAACACGCCAAGGCGCTGGTCGAACACACGACTCTGGTGATGGCGAGTCGCGATTTGACAAAGTTCCACAAGGCGCTGGACCAGGCGCTGATGAAGTTCCACTCGATGAAGATTGACGAGATTAACAAGCGCATCAAGGAGCTGTGGCAGGTCATCTACCGCGGCAAGGACATTGACTTGGTCGAGCTGCGCGCCGAGCCCAAGGAAACGGCCAGCGAAACGGCGGCGTCCAAGCAGTACTCGTACCGCGTGGTGATGCGCAAGAACGTGCAGGGCGCGCGCGCCGCGGACCTCGACATGCGCGGGCGGTGCTCGGCTGGACAAAAAGTTCTGGCGTGCATTGTGATCCGCATGGCGCTCGCCGAGAGCTTTTCGCTCAACTGCGGCGTGCTGGCGCTGGACGAGCCGACGACCAACCTGGACGAGGCTAACAAGGAGGGCCTGGCGCAGGCGCTCGCCGACTTGATCAAGTCGCGCGGCAACCAGGAAAACTTTGAGCTCATCATCATCACGCACGACGAGGAGTTTGTCGACATGCTGCACAAGAGCTCCGACGGCGTGGCCAAGACGCAGTCGTTTTTCAAGCTGCGCCGGGTGCAGGACCCCGACTTGGGCGCGTATGTGACCAAGATTGAAGCGCTGGACTTTGGTGAGGCGTAACGGTTCTCTTTTGATCATCTCACTTGTCAAGAGTGTCATCTATTTACATGAGAGTGTGTGTAGGCGCGCGCGTTAGTGTTTTGAAGCTCGCGCGTTTTTTTTTGTTTGCTTGTTTCTTTGCGACCAACGGGAATCGAACCCATGTCCATCGCATGGGAAGCGATGATTCTGCCACTAAACTATAGTCGCGCCCCAGGCCTGAATCGTGTGGGGGTCGAACCCACGGCATCAACCGTGTAAAGGTTGCGCTCTGCCACTGAGCTGCGAGGCGTGGTTAGCGCTCGGCGCAGATTCCACGACGGGGGCGCACCTAACGATCCCGTGTCTTGTCTTGTCTTGTCGCGTGAGCGAGCGAGCGAGCGCGCGCGCGCGCGCACGCCCTCGCGCTGCGGCCGTGGAAGCGCGCCTCCGCGGCGGCGAGCGAAAATGTGTTTGTGGTGGCGGCGAGAGTTCGGCGTTTTACCCGGTTTTTTGACAAACTTTCTTTTTTGGTGGAGAAAGAGGAGAAAAACAAAGTCCACCCCGAGCGACACGCCGCGCGCGCGCGATGCTGCTGCTGCGACGCTTGCAGTCACCGACGACGTCGCGGTTCGCGCTCGTGCCTCGCTCGGCGCGCTCGCTCGCCGTGCCGTCGCCGCAGCCATTAAAGCCGCCGCCTGTGGCCTCTCCAACGGAGCGCGAGGAAGCGGCGCTGCGGCTCAAAAATGCGCTCGCGGAGCAGAAGAAGAAGCCTCTGGCTACGACGCTCTCTCGCGCGCCGTCGACGAGCAAGCCCTCGTTGAGTCGCGCGCCCAGCAGCAACAAGCCGCCTTTGTTGGTGAAGCAGCACTCGTCCTTGGTGCGCGTCAGCCCGCACATTAAACAAATCTCCGAGGTGCTGCCACCGCGCAACTTTCCTCGCGCCGTGCTGGCCGCTGGCAGGGCCACGCTGGCCGGTCTCGCCAAGGTGCCCGGCCTCTTGAAATGGGCCGCTTCGTGGACGTGGCAGAGCATTGTCGAGGCGTACAGGACACCGGCGGTGATATCCAAGTGGTGGAAGGAGGGCCGCGTGGCGGCCAAGCACGGTGTCGAGCACGTCGTGACTGGGTTCAAAGTGCTGTGGCTCGAGACCAAGACGACGACGAGGCTTTTGGCGATGAAGATTGGCCAGAACCGGGCGCTCACTCGGCGCGAGAACCAGCAGCTGGCGCGCACGTACAGGGACATGCTGTCGATGGTGCCCTTTCTGGTTATTCTCATTGTGCCCTTTCTAGAGTTTGCGCTGCCCGTGCTGCTCAAAGTCTTCCCCAACCTTTTGCCGAGCTCCTTTCAGACCACGTCGCAGAAGCAGGACATGCAGCGCACCATTAGCGACCAGCGCACCGAGATTGCCTCGTACATGCAGGAAATGGTCGCCGACGCGGAGAAGCGCATCAAGAAGGCAGGCAGCGCGGACGCCGAGCAGACCATCAACGCGCTCGTGGACTTTGTCGACAGGTCGCGCACGAACCGGCCGCTGGACCCTGAGTCCATACCCATTTTGGTCAAGGTGTTTAGCGACGAGCTCGCGATTGAGCGCATGTCGCGCAGGCAGCTGCAGCTGCTGTGCCGCTACATGGGCGCCTCGGTGCTCGGCTCGGACGACTACCTTCGCTACTCGCTGCTCGCCAAGATGCGCGCGTTGCGAGCTGACGACTTGCAGATTTACGCCGAGGGCGTGAACGACCTCACGCTCGACGAGCTGAAGAAGGCCGCGCTCGACCGCGGCATGCGCGCCGACTCGGACGTCGCTGAGCTGTACCGCGAGCAGCTGGCGCGCTGGATTGAGCTGTCGGTGGTGCACAACGTGTCGCCCACGATGATCATCCTCTCCCGCGCCTTTGCGGTAACCTCGGACGCGCGCCAGGCAACGCTTCGCAACGTGCTGTCGTCGCTCGGGCCCGAGATTGTGCAAGACGCGCTGAGCGAGTCCGTGGACGAGGCCGCGCCGGGGTCAGTGCCGTCGGCAGTGCTCGCCAAGGCCAAGCTGGAGAGCGTCAAGGGGCAGAACGAGCTCATCGCGGAGGAAGAGCGACGAGAGGCAGCGCAGAAGAAGGCTCGGTGATGATTTGATTATTCTAATGATGCTTGCTTGCTTGCTTGTGGTGGGCGCGATGTGCAGTATTTTGACCGCACGCTCGCCGCTGGTGGCGACGTTGAAACGTGTGTGTGTGTGTACACGTGGCGGTGGTGTCCATCGCAGCAGCGGCACAAGTCAAATATGGCGGGCAAGCTCATCGTAATCTCGGGCCCGCCTGGTGCGGGCAAGTCGACGTTGTCGCGCGCGCTCGCGTCGCCCGCGCCTGACGCAGAGCCCGTGGCGCTCGTGGTCGGCGATGCGTTCTGGTCGCATTGGGTCCTTCCGGAAGGGTCGCAAAGGCAGGACGCCGAAGGCCGTCACAAGCGCTTCAAGGCAGTGGTGATGGCCTCAACGGCTGCCGCGCTCGCGTACGCAATGTACGGCTTTGACGCCGTGCTCGATTTTTCAATTCCACCAGGCCACCTGCCGTCCATTGTCAAAATGGCGGCCGCCCGCAACGTGGCGCTGTCGTTCATCGTGCTGCTGCCCGCCAAGGAACTGTGCGCCGCCCGCGCCGCTTCGCGGTCCGAGGGCAAGATTGAAGATTATTCGTCGCTAGAAGTCTTTTACGACCAGTTTGCCGCGGCACCTAAGACCAACGTTGTCGCCGTGGGGTCCGATGCGAGTGTGGACGTCTTGCTCGCCAAGCTGCGCGCGGGCTTGCAAGAGGGCGCGTTTGCAGTGTCGTGAACCTTGCCCGTCGATCGCGTTGCGCTGCGCGCCGTCTTCAGGCCTCTTTTCACCAAGCAACAAGCGCGAACACCGCATGTGCGTGCGCGCGCGTGTGTGTGTGTGCAAGATTAGGTTATGGTGTCGCACATCCTGACACACAGTCTCAAGGAACGAACACTGCGCCGTTCACAACATCTCTCTTGCCACGATGATGCTCTTGAAGCTTTCAGTGGGCGACAAATGCTTGAAGTGCGCCTCGTCAAAGACGCACTCGAGCGAGGCGCCGTTGCCCACGGACACTGCGGGGTAGATTTGGCCGCGAATTTCCTCTGCCTTGCTCCTGGGCAGCGCGTAGTCGGGCCCAAGCCGCTTCCCGTTGAGCGCAAAGTCCACCCGAGGCGCGCCGCTCTGGTCAATGTACACGCCGATCACGTCGCCTGCGCGCATTTCCAGCGACGCCATCGTGGACGCGGACAAGCCCCAGCCGGGCTCGCCAGCCGCTCCCAAGTTGCCTTGCGCAAAGTCCTTCAATGGCTCCTGCGACTGCCGCGCCACGCCCACTGAAAAGTCCGCGTCGGGAGGCAAATCCACTAGGCGCACTTCAAAATAGCAGTAATCCTGCTCGGCCGCTGAAGAAGCCAGCACGACGCCCTCGCCGCCGACAAGACTAAGCGCGCGCGCGCGTCAATCGAAGCACACTTTGCGGACTCACGGACCCTGCGTTGCATTTCACGTGCGGGCCGCGCTGCAAGGACGAAAGAACCACCTGCCGCGCCTTGGGCGCTGCAGGTGCGTTGGCCACCGGCGACGCAGATGACAGCAAGGCTTTCAGCAAGCCAGCGCACGCGTTGCCCATCGCCGTGCGGTCCTGCAGCAGCGCCCGGCTTTTAACGCGGAATTGTCCGGACTCCAGTTCTGTCCATGCGGGCTGGAGCCATCCTCCATACCTAAGTATACGCCCGGAATCGGATTAAGCGACGGTGACTACCACCGCCGACCCGGGACCGGCGGCCGGCGGCGCAAGGCTCATGCAGGCAGCAGCAGCAGTCGAGCGACACACGGGCATACACCGCACGGCGGCCAGTTAGGTGGGTGGCTGTTGGAATGGGCGCTTGAGTGCCTCGTCGTCGAGTCTCGGCAGTCACGTTGTTCGATGCGCGAGCTCGCCCGCCTGGCAGCACGCTCGTGCACAAGCCCCTTCCATTCTCGCTCTGCCAGCAGCTGCATGGCCATCAGCTGCCAATGCACGCGCCGCGCGCGCGCAGGCGCGATAAAGTTTAAGCCGTCGCCGGCGGCGAGACGCGCCGCCGAGCCGGCGCCCGACGCAGGTGTGCGGGGGTCACCGTGCGTACCCCGGCGGCGATGTACAGTCCCAAAAGACAGAAAGGACGCCTGAACGTTGTGTCTCGCTGCGGACTCGCCGTGGTACTGCAACAACATGTCGCTGCGCAGGACTGCGCGCGCCGAGCGCATCGACGTGCCGCACCCCGACGCGCTCTCGCCTCCCCCGCCCGCTAAAGTGGCCACGTCAAAGTTCTGGGGCGTGTCGCGCTGCAACAAGACGCACAAGTTCAAATCGGTGTGTGCTCGTCTAGCCGCTGCGGGTGCTGACGCCCCTGGCGCGCAGGTGATCACCGTCAAGAACCGACAGGTGAGTCGCGCGCGCCTCGTCGTCTGCGCTTGCGCTTGGAGGGCCAGAGTCTAACATATGCGCCCCATGGCGTGCGCAGTATTTCTTGGGCTACTACGAGTCTGAAGTCGAGGCCGCGCGCATTTACGACGAAGCGAGCATCAAGTACCGAGGACCCGACGCTCGCGTGCGTTCCTTCTCCATATTGCATTGACCCCCCATGTGTGAGCTGCGCGCACTCACCCGCAAACGCCGCGAGCGCCACGCAACGCAAACACAGAGGAACTTTGCAAGCCGCCAGAGCGACGGCCTTCAGCCCAGGCCGACTGAGCCCGCAGAGCACGCGTCGGCCGTGAGCGAACGCGATGATGTGGCGCCGCTTCAAATACTCGTGACCGCTGCGGCCCCCCCGGTACCACCCGCGAGATCGCCGCCAACGCTGCTATTCGCCAACGCGCCTGCTCTGGAGTTGATTGCCGGCCCGAGCGGCGGCGGCGGCGGCGGCGGCGGCGGCGGCGGCGACGTGGACGACGCCAAGGACGCCGACGACCAGGGCCTGCTACTGCGCACCCTGTCCGTCTTCCGCGTCAGCGCACACCACCAGCGGCCGCCCTCTGCCCAGGACGGCGCCCGCGGCGACTCGCCCCTCTTCTCCCCCGCGAGCAGCTTCCGAGTGTGCGAACACACCGACAGGCTCTCACCGCAGCTGCTGGAGCGGCTCGACGACGTGGGTGGCAACGTGCTCGAGGCACATCCGCCAGCCGCCTCGGCGCTGGCATCGATGGCGACGGCGCCGACGGCCCCATTGACCAACGGCAAGCGCGCCCGCACGCTGTCGCTCCACGCGCGCGCACAGTCGCCGGCGCTCGAGCGCTGGGGCTCGCCAGCGACGCTGAGCATGGCCGATTCACACGTGTCGCTGCCTTTGCTCGCGGTGGTGGACAATGCCGCCATGTCGGAGGACTTTTTCATCAACTAGCGCCGCAGCGCGTACCGCGCTCACATTCAACAGTGCTTCTCCAACATACACGTCTAAATAAAAGTTGGAAGTTCTCTTTGAGAAAATTAATTCACGCACGGCGCACAAATACGTTCTTGCATGCCGCAGCCGAGTATAGGGTTCCGGAAGTGCCAGCGGCCGTGATTCCCAGGGCCGTTGCCGTTTTTGCTAGTCGTCGCCGTTGCCGGGGGCTTGAATATCCGTGTTAGTTACCGACGGTCCGGCAAACTTGTGGTGGCCGTCGAGGTCGTTGGCGTTGAGCCTGACTCGGATGCGGTTGATGAGCGTGATAATCTCGTTGGCGACCACGCGCGCGTTGGCCTGGTTGGTGACAATATCCAGGTGGTCCGCGTTGGGAACGTAGACGACTTTGCCGTCGCGGCTCGTCATCGCCGCCAGCTCGGCGCCGCACAGCGCCGCCTGCGCGGGATCGGCGGAATACAGGCCATTCTGGGGGACGACGGACAGCACTGGAATGACAATAGGCTCGTTCGTGTCGTGCGAATGTCTGGCGCCCAAATCGCCCACGGGCGTGGGGATGAACTCTTCGTGCGCGGCCTTGAGCGCGTCGTACTGCTGTTCCGTGTAACCCCAGAAGCAGTCGCCCAGCGCGCGCGATGTGAGCTCGCCATTCAGCGCGCGGCGGCAGCAGCTGTCGAGCTTTCTGCCGGCGTCGTCGTCGTCGCCGTCGTCGCCGCCGCCGTGGTCGTCGCCCGCGAGCACACGGCGGCGGTTCTGGCAGTTGTCGAGCACGCGCGAATTCAGGTTGGCGAGGAACGCGGCCTTTTCCGCGTCGGTGAAGCGGTGGCCCACGGCCAGACGGCTAATTTGGTCGCACGACGTTGGGAGATAAAGCTGCTCGTCCGATACCGACTGCCAGAACTGCGGCGTGAGCAGAAAGGCGTACAGCGGGTTGCCCGCGCTCGGATCGAGCTCGGGGATTTTCTGGTTAACACCCAAGGGGTCGTTCCACAGCGCACCGAGGACGCGGGGAATGCCGGTGGCAATAAAGCTCTGCACGGCGCGCGCGGCGGAGTTGTCTCCGTTAATGCTCGGCGAGCACGCCGCAGCCTCGCACGTTGGGTTCCGGCCGTCGATGAAGACGAGGCCGACGATTTGCGGCTCCCACCGCGCGTGGAAGGCGCGCACCACGGAGGCGCCGTGGCCGTGGCCGACGAGCACAAACTCGTCCACGTCCATAGCTTGCACCAGGTACTTGAGCTCTACCGCGGCCTGCGTGGCAGTGCGCGTTCGCGACACCGGGGCGCTTGAGTACCCGTAGCCAGCCCTGGAGTACACGCAAACTTGCGTGGTGTTGGACACGAACTGCACGAGCCAGTCCAGCATCCAGAGCGTGCCGCCCACGTCGGCTTCCATCATAACGGTGGGGATTCCGTTGCCCGTGCACTCGACGTGGAACGATTGCGCACCAGTGAGGTCGGGGTAGTCGCCCACCCAGTTTCTCGAGCGCGTCGGCGACTGCGTGGGCGAGCGCGATGGCGCACGCGTCGTGGTGGGCTTGGCCGTGGTGGACGGCTTGGCAGTCGTGGTTGGGAATCGCGAAGGGCTCGCCGACGTGGTGGGCTTCTTCGACGTCGTCGGTTTGAGCGTCGTCGTCGGGAACGTGGTGGGCATGTGCGAGGGCGACCGGCTCGGCCGCTTCGACGGCGACGTCGACGTCGTGGGGCGCTTGCTGGGGTGCGTGGTGGGCGACGCCGAAGGACTTTTAGTCGTGGTGGGCTTGACCGTGGTGGTGGGCTGGAGCGTGGGCACAGTCGAGGTGGTGGGCATGTGCGAGGGCGCGGCCGTTGTCGACGGGAAGAGGGTGGGCGACTTGCTCGTCGAGGGGTGCATCGTGGGAGCCCCGGTCGTTGTGGGGCGATGCGACGGCGAGTGCGACGGGCGCGACGACGGCGAGCGCGTGGGCGAGCGCGACGGGCGGGCAGTGGGCCGGCGCGACGGCGACGCCGAGGGCCGCCGCGTGGGCGAGCGCGATGGACGCATGGTGGGCAGTGCCGTCGTCGAGGGGCGCGGCGTGGGCATTGCCGACGTGGTAGGGCGCGGCGTGGGCCGCGCTGTGGGCGCCGAGGTCGTGCTCGGATGCGCCGTCGTCGAGGGCCGCGCGGTGGGCGACGTCGAGGGCTTGTGCGACGTCGGCGAGCGCGACGGGCTCGCCGTGGGCCTGCGCACGGGCGCTTTGGTTGGAAAGATGCTCGGATTGAACGTGGTGGGCCGCGTGGGCAAGCGCGTGGGCGCCGACGAGGTTGGCGACGAGGACGGCGAGCGCGTTGGCCTAGAGGTTGGCGCGCCCGTGGGAGCCGAGGTGGTCGGCGACGCCGACGGCCTCGACGTGGGCTTGAAGGTGGGCGACGTGGAGGGCAGCCGAGTGGGCGCAAAGGTGGGCGCCCTGGACGGGCGGTGCGTGGGCGACGCCGACGGCAGGCGCGTGGGTGAGACCGAGGGCGAGAAGGAAGGCTGGCGCGTGGGCTTAAAGGTGGGCGACGTCGTGGGCAGCCGCGTGGGCTTGAAGGTGGGCGACACCGTGGGCATGCTAGTGGGCGCGGACGAGGGACGACGCGACGGCGAAGCAGTGGGCGCCATCGAGGGCTGCGAGGTGGGCGACGCCGACGGTTTGCGCGAGGGCGCGTGCGTGGGAGACTTGGAGGGCGGCCGCGTGGGCCTAAAGGTGGGAGACGTGGACGGCATGCGCGTGGGCGACGACGAGGGCGCCTTGGTCGTGGTGGGCCGGTGCGTAGGCGCCGCCGAGGTGGGCCGGTGCGTAGGCGCCGCCGAGGGCGCTTGCGAGGTGGGCGACTTGGAAGGCTTGTGCGACGGCGAGCGCGTGGGCGCCTCGGAAGGACGCGCGGTCGGCCGCGCGGTGGGCTTGGCCGTCGGCGAGGCGGTGGGCGCGGACGAGGCCGGCGAGCTCGACGGCTGCGTGGACACCGGGGCCTTGCTCGGGCCCGCGTGGGGCGAGCGCGTCGGTGCGTGCACGGGCGATGCCGAAGGCCGGTGCGAGGGCCGGGCGGTGGGCGACGCCGACGGCCGCGAGGTGGGCGACGCTGAGGGGTAGGCGGTTGGGCTGAGCGTTGGCTGGCCGGTGGGCTGCAGTGTTGGCCGCGACGTGGGCTGCGGCGTGGGAAAGGCCGAGGGCTGCCGCGTGGGCTTTGTGGTGGTGGGTCGACGCGTGGGCTTGAAGGTAGGCCCGGCCGTGGGCGTCGACGTGATGGGGGCGGCGGAGGGCTGGCGCGAGGGCGACGCGGTGGGTTGGAGCGTGGGCGAGCGCGTGGGCGCAGTTGACGCGGGGCTCGACGTGGGCGCGGCCGAGACGGGCGCGACCGAGGGGCCTTTGTGCGGGCTTCGCGACGGGGCGGGCACCGGGGAGCGAGACGGCAGGTGGGTGGGCAAAGGCGAGGGGCGCGCGGTGGGCTTGACCGAGGGCGCTGCGGAGGGGCGCGTGGTGGGCCGGTGCGTGGGCAGATGCGTCGGCGCGGGCACGGGGTTGGCCGACGGCGACACGGACGGTTGGCTCGACGGGTACGAAGTGGGCTCGGCCGTGCTCGACGGCTTGTGCGTCGTGCTAGGGCGGAACGTTGGCGCGGCCGACGTGGTGGGTCTCGTCGAGGGCTGCAGCGTGGGCGCCGTCGACGTGGGAGAGCCGGTCGGCAGCGTCGGCGACGCACTGGGCACCAGAGTTGGCGCGGCCGTTGGGAAGTAGGTGTGGTTGGCCCCGGCTCCAGCGTTGCCCGGGCCGATGGGCACCGTCTCATTGGGCAAAGGCGCAAACGTGCTCGCGCTTTGCACTTGCGAGCGAATGTCGTGCGTGAAGAGGAGGATCATCACGGCGAAAATGTACCACATGATGAGCGTGCAGCAGTTGGCGGCGTGATGGAAGCGCCGGAACGAGTCCGGCGTCGCAGTCTCGAGTTTAGTGAGGTTGCCTTCAACGTTGGCCTCGGCGATGGCGGCGGCGATGGCCGGCGCGTCGTTGGCGGGGTTGTAGCTCGAGCCGTGGCCAAGCACGAGGACGGGGTCGCTCTCCGCTACCGTGGCCGAGGCGGCCACGCGGTGGCGCTTGCTCGGGTACCACAGAGCAAACGTCCAGGTGCCCGCGATGAGCGTGCCGATAATGGTGACAAAGACGCCGAGCGCCATCGACGTCCTGTCCTGCCCCGGGGTGTTCAGCCCAATGCAGAAGAAGATGAAACTGATAAAGGTGGCAATGGTGATGATCATGCCGGCCACGCCGGCGATGCGCTGCGGCTCCTTGACTGGAATGCGCGTGTTGAACGCCAGGCTGATGCCCATGATGCACGCCGACGTTGCCCAAATCGCGGCTTGGTTGCCGGCGCCCAAACCGACTTGAAGCACAAAGGTGCAAATCATCATCGCCAGAGCGACGAAGGAAAACACGTAGAACAAGACGCGGCGCAGCAGGCGCTCCTCCGCCACGGACAGGCGCCAGCCCGTGCGGTAGTTGGGGTCGTCCTCGCGGCGCATTTGCTGCAGCTCGCCCATGATAACGCGGCCCTCGCCGCGCCGGCTCGTGGGCACCGAGGGGAGATGCGGCAGCGCGGGAAGGTCGGGCACGGTGCTGATGACGACGTCGTCCACTGCCTGTTGCGCGTGGTGCGCCACGCTCGCGACTTTGACGCCCGCATCTTCCACCGCGTGCGCCGCGGCTTGCGCAGCGTGCTCAACGGTCGATTCGACGACCTGGCGGTGCGAGGCGTCCATCGTTGTTGCGCGTGTGTTTTTTCTTTTTTAATATGGCACACTACGTCACACGCGGTGGAGCGGCGCCGAGCGTTGAAAAACGGCGACCGCGCTGCGCAGGTGTAGCGTAAAAAGGCCGGCACTGTGGTCCATGCCAACCGCATCGTGCTGCTGACGGTGACCGTCACCGTGGCAGCATATTCACACACTGTGCAGTGTGCAGTGCGCAGTGTGCATAAAAAGGTTTGGCCTTTTATAACGGGCAGTGCGGGCGAGCGAAAAAAGAAAGGTCTTCACATCAACCTGATCACGCGAAAACGCAATCACGCCAAGACGGCTAGTCTGCCTTCTTGGCAACGGCCTCCAGGAGCGCGGCGGCTCTGGACGACTGCAGCATCTGGTGGACGACAAAGAGCAGCACGAGCGTCTCCGTCTGGTTGGCGCGCGACCAATCGCGCAGCGCGTTGAAGCGCTCTTGCGCCACGGGCGAGAGCACGGCGCCCACGCCGATGGCGGTGGACATGATGAGCGCGCCCACCGACGTGGAGCGGATGAAGCGCTCGGGCTTGAAGAACTCGCTCACCTTGAGCTGCTTCTCCTTGGGCTGAAGGTAGTAGCCGCGCACCTCGTTGAAGGGCGCGCTCGCCAGGCACGACGCCATTACCGCCTGCCGTCACAAGTTCGTCGCGTGGTTAGCTTCATTACATAACCGTGTCGAGCCGCAACGCACCATAAAGGCGAGATAAAAGCGGCCGCCCGTCGTCTTGGTGAGTTCTGGGTACTTTGCGATCAGGTAGTTGCTCGCTGCGCTCCTCGCCATGCCGTAAACAATGTCGCGCAGCACCTGCAGCGCAGCGCCGTCAGTCCACCCTCGAACGCCGTGGAGCACAAGGCGCGCGCACGGTCGGCAGGTAGGCCTTGTACAGCGTGGCCGGGTCCACGGGCAAGCCCATGCTCTTGCAGTAGCGGTAGTTGGTGATGGGCAGCGTCAGCGTGCAGAAAATGGCACCCGTGAGCGCGCCGCGGGCCTGCACGGGCAGGCTGTCCTGCCCCTGCATGATCACGTTGGTCACCTCAAAGAAGGGGAACTTTATAAAGTTCGTCGACACCGTGGTGCTGAAAAAGGCCGCGACCTGATTCGGGTCCAACGTGCGCAGCGCCTCGCCCAGCGTCATGCGGTTCACCAGGATGCGGTTCACCACCGGCTCGGTCACGGCGCTCAGCGAGGCTGCGTGGCGACCGCAGGCAGGTATTAGCCGCCGCACCCGCGCGCGCGTGCAAAAACGTGCCTCCTACAAAGGCGCCCACGGCGCCCTGCGTGGCCGCGGCCACGACGCGCGTGGCCAGGTCGAGCTGCGGTGCAGCAGCGGCGGGCTTGCTCATTCGCTGCTTGTCTTCTGGAGTTGGACCTTGGTGCCAAGTGTGGGTGCGAGGGTAAGAGGCCGCCCTCCAATTACAAATATCACGACACGTAGGTCAGGCAGGCGCCACATCGTGAAACTCGTCGGTCCAGTGCTTGGGCACAACGCCGCCCCTTCGGACCGTGCGCGGCCACGCCGCCTTGCCGCCGTACTCGACGGCGAGCTGGTCGTCGGCAATGTACTTGACGAGAACGTCGTGTGGAACGCCGGAGAATATTTGCACCTTTTCGCGCGTGACCGGGTCGAGAAAGAGCTGGACGATTTTCCATATCACCCCGAAGATAAACGGCGCGTTGACGACGAGCACGCGCTTGGCGCGCTCAGGGTAGTTGGCGTCGTTGTTCTCCAGGATGAGCTTGAGCACGTGCAGGCCCTTGCTGTTGAGGTGCTGCGCGCCGAGGTGCTTGAGGTCGATGATGACAGTGCACCCGTGGTGCAGCTTGCCGGTTTCAATCACGCGCAAATCCACGAGCGCCTGCAGCTTTTCCAGCTTGCAGATTTCGCTTTCCACAATCTCAAAGTCGGAAATGTTGCGCAGCAGCGACACCGGGTCGATTTGGCCCAAGTTGTCCAGCATGATGGGCGAGCCTTCTCGGTCGAGGCCAAACTGCCCGCCCGTGCCGAACTGGTCCAGCGCTGCTGGCAAAATATACCCCTTAAGCGCTTGCTCGGGCTCGTAGCTTTTCCGCCACGCGTAGGCGGCTCGCCACATTGACTCGGCAGCCTTGACGTCGAGCCTGCGCGCGCGCGCAAAGCACAGCAGCGTGCGCGTGTCGTGCACGTTGAGCGACGCCCACGCGCAGTCGGCGTGCAAATCGCCCAGCGCCTGGTGCAGCGCAATCACCGCATTGACTTCTGCCTCGCTGCGAAACAGAAAGCCGTCCACCTTGGGCGGGAAGACCTCCACAAGCGCCTTGAGCTGCGCGCGCTCGCCTGCCGTGCGCTCGAGCGACAACGGCGAGCTGGCATACAGGTCAAACGGGCTCCGCGCGTCGCCCAATGCGTACAGCTGGGATGCCGGCGGCGGCGGCGGCGTTGCCGGTGGTGCGATGACAATGTCGGTCATGCGCGCGGCGGCGCCAGGCGACACGGACGGCAGCGTGGCCATGAACGTGCTAGTGTCACTGCTGTGGGCCACACGCGCGCGCCGCGCTGCATATACGTCAGGTTATAGAGGAGCGGCGCCATGTCCGATGCGGAAGACTCGGACGCGCCCACGATGAGCGCGCCGCAGCCCTTTGCGCTCGAGCTGCGCGTGCCGTGCGCGTCACCCGCGGCCGCTGCGTTGATGAAGAGCGCGCTCGACGTGGACAAGGAGCTCTCGCCAGCGCAGGTGACGCGTACGTGCGCCGTGCAGGGCAGCGAGCTCTGCGTGAACATCCGCGCGTCAGAGCTGCGGCTGCTGCGCGCATCTGCGGCCTCGTTTTTCGACATGGTCAGCTTTGGCACATTTTGCGGGGGGTGCACGCTCACGCGCGCATCAGGCAATGGTGGCGGCGCGCACGCTATGCGAGTTTGACGGCGACGACGTCGCGATGTAACACAATGAATATACATACTACGCTTGTTTGGAACGCGCCATGAGCGCCTCCATTTCGCGACTCAGCTCCTTGAGCCGCTGCTCGCTCACGGCCATCTTGCCCCTGCCCAGCTCCACGTCCTTGGCAGCGCGGTCCAGCCGCGCCTGGAGGTCCGTTTCCACCGCGTTGAGCGGCCGCTGCAAAAACATGCGGCCCACTGGGACAAACGTTCTCGGCTCGGCGTCGCTGCGAGGCAGGCGCGCCAGGCTGGCCAGCGTGACCTCGATGCGCCGCGCGTCCCGCACCTTGCGCTCGAGCACGCCATTGAGGTTTTCCACGTCAGCCGCGAGCTCTTCGTAGTCGTGCATCAGCTCCTCGGCCTGCTCAGAGTCCGCCGGCGCCGGCGCCGCCGCCGCCGCCGCGCGACGCTGCGCCATCTCAGTGTTGAGCGCATGCGCCAGCCGCGTGATTTCCGGATAGCCCGGTGGCTTTTTCGCGTCTGGGCCTGCGGGCGCAGCAGCAGCAGCAGCCAAGCCGCGCTTGCACGCGTCAAGCGCCTCGCGCGAGCGGCCGAGGCTCTTTAGGGCTGCACGTGGTCGCGGGCGTCAGCGCGCGCGCGTCAGTCCGACAAGGCGCCGCCGCATTTTTTGGCAGAAAAACCTTGCGCCATGCGGAGATAGCCTTTGAGAAACCCCGGGCTGCGCTTGACGACGTCCTCGCAGTCGCGCAGAGCGTCTTCAAACTTGCTGAGCGCGAGCAGCGCCGCCGCGCGGTTCGAGAGCACCAGATGAATCGCATCGGGCGGGGACGAGGCCAGCGCGGTCGTGTAATGCGCGACGGCGTCGTCGTAGCGCTGCTCCTTGAAGGCCAGGTTGCCGAGCTCCTTGTCGTCTGTTGCTTTGCCCTCCATCGCGCCGCCCGCGTGATCTGTGCGGAGGGTAAATGACCGGTTTGTTGGACCGGCGTTTTTACGCTCTCATCAGCCCGCATCGGGTCCCTCGGCACACCCCCCTTCGGCACGTCCGGCAACGCCGCTGGAAGACGCATGCTGGCGGTGCCGCGCGTGCCCGCGGGGCTCTTGTTGCTCCTCGTCGCGGCGTGCGCGCAGTCGCTGAGCCGCGCGCCGTCCATTGCGCCGTCGGCACCAGGGCACGAAGCGCCGCCGCCGACGACGTCGCCCTCGGCTGCACTGCCGCAGCCCGCCTTGTCGCCGCCCTTTGCGCACTGGTTTCCGTCGTGCGCGCCGTCGTCAGCGCCCACTGCTGGGATAACGCAGACGGGCACGTGGATCGTGTACCTCTTAGTCGCCCAGATGTTTGTCATCCTCGGCTACTGCGCGTACATCAAAGTTACGCGGCGGCCAATGTGCCACTTTGCGTGGTGCGCGCCGCTCGCCAAGGCGATGGCATGGGCCTGTCCGGACAAAAAGGTCGTCGTCGACAACGGCGGCGCGCTCCGATATCCGCACCCCGCGGTCACGCCGCTCAGGCACGGCGACGGCGATGTGGCAATGTCGTAGACGGCGTTGTGTCATCGGCATTGGCGCGCCGCGCACGTCTATGTAGGTTGTGACCATGTAGTGAATTGTTAACGTCGTGCTGCTGCGTCTTCCCGCAATGTTGGCTAACATCGAGCTTGACAACGTTTGCGACAAGAAGCTTGGCGTCGGCCTTCTGCGTATGCAAAATTGGCCAGTACGCGATTACGGGCGAAGCGCTTCGCTCGGAAGCCTGGCCGTGCTCAGGTGCTGGCTAGCAACCCATCGCCCTGTCAAACTCAAACCCCGCGGCCCCGGGGTGACGGTCTGCCGTCTCCTTTTTGCACGGCACCTAGGCCGCGGCCCATTTTGCGGGTCATTTTGGTCAAGGTCCGCAAGAATGCCAGGAGCCGCCCGTCCGGATGCGAACGACACGGCGCGGTTCTAGCACCCGGGCGAGCGACCAGGGAGCGCGCACGTCGCAGCAGTGTGCTGCGCCGATGCGCCTTCTCGCAGTGCTCGTCTGTATTGCCGCTGTGGAGGGCGCCGCTCTGCGGCCGCAAGGGCCTGATCTGGCGTCTGGTCCGCACAATGCACACATAGGATTCCAGCAGCGCGACGCGTCTGGGCATGCAGCAGCGGCTGCCAACGTGATCGCCGCCGCACCGGCAGCGAGCGCGCAGTCGATCGCTCGGCGTTTCGATGAGAATGCGCCCAGCGCGACGGCCAATGGGTCCGAAAGCGACACGGCCTCGCCCACTGCAGCGTCGCAGCCAACCGCTGGCGCCGCCGTGGTCCCGCCTGCCGGCAGCGCGTGGCTCATTGGCGTACTGGCTGCCGCTCTCGCCGTGAGCGAGACTATTCTCTGCCTGGTCGTCGTCCGCCGCCTGCAAACCGACTCTGCCTGGTCCAGCGTGCGCGCCGACCTCGCATCGTTTGCGCGTGCTGCGTGCTGCTGCGCATGCTGCTGTGGAGGCGCCAAGGTTGTGGCTCGGCCGAGCAAATCGTTGGCCGCCACGCGAGAACCGAGGCCGCCTCCACCGCCAGTGCCGCCGCCATTCGTCGCAGAGACGCTTTTTGTCGAGCAGCAACATGTGGTGGCGATTGTGTAGGTAGCGGTTGCTCACCCCTTTGTCTTGTATATCTTACGCAGCGAGCGTTTACACCTAAATAAAAAAAAAGTTTACGTCACAGCTCTTTGGACACACTGATCCTGGGCAGT
>Ga0302314_10009034_pt1 | contig 17669 bp, 10 predicted proteins | sample III_Palsa_N2_3_FD_200533 | JGI IMG/M metagenome (GOLD analysis project Ga0302314, IMG submission 200533) | Peat permafrost microbial communities from Stordalen Mire near Abisko, Sweden - III_Palsa_N2_3 | ecosystem: Environmental > Terrestrial > Soil > Palsa > Peat permafrost | place: Sweden...
TGTTGGCGACCGGCGCTCGCTGGACAAAGGAACTCTACGGCTTGAGCGAAATTCCCACGGCGACGCCGTTCGACGGTCCCAATGTCTATACCCCGGACGACCTGGCCGCCGGTGCGGTGCCGGAGGGACCGGTCGCGATATTCGATTACGATAATTACTATATCGGCGGGCTGGTCGCCGAATCGCTGGCGGCGAAGGGGGCGAAAGTCACCTACGTCACCTCCGCCGGCAACGCCTCGGCCTGGACCGTCATGACCAATGAGCTGCCGCGCGTGCACCAGGCGCTGGCCCGCGCCGGGATAGATGTGCATACCGTGCAGCGGGTTGCCGGCTTCGCCCATGGCGTGCTGACGCTGCAGCATATGCTCAACGAGGCGATCACGAAGCTCGACGTGCGCTCGTTGGTGATCGTCGGACTGCGGCGGCCCAATGATTCGCTGTTTCACGCGCTGGAGGCGAGGGGAGACGATCTCGCCGCGGCGGGCATCGTCTCGCTGGACAGGATCGGCGACGCGCTGGCGCCCGGCGCCATCGCCCACGCCGTCCATTCCGGCCACGAATATGGCCGCGAATTCGATCGCGGCGCCAATGACCGCCAGTACCGCCGCGACCGGCCGGTGGTAACCGATCCCTTCGCTGAACATGCTTATGCGGCGACGGAGTCGTGATGATCCGCGTGACATATCTGCAGCCTGACGGCCGCGCCGACACGCTGGACCTGAGCGAGGGCGGCAGCGTGATGCAGGGCGCGGTGATGCGCGCCTTGCCGGGCATCCGTGCCGAATGCGGCGGAGGCTGCGCCTGCGCCACCTGCCATGTCTATGTCGACGAGGATTGGCTGTCGCGGGTGCCGCCCGCCGACCTGATGGAGTCGGAAATGCTGGAAGGCGTCGCCGCCGAGCGCCGTCCGGGCAGCCGTCTTTCCTGCCAGATCGTGCTGTCGCCATCCCTCGACGGGCTGGTGGTGCATTTGCCGGAGTGTCAGTGATGGGCGGACTTCTCGTCGTCGGCGGATCCTATGCCGCCGTCAATATCGTCATCGGCGCGCGCGAGGCCGGCTATGACGGGCGCATCCGCCTGCTGTCGGCCGAACCGCATCTGCCCTATCAGCGGCCGCCTCTGTCCAAGGCCTATCTGCAAGGCAAGGATGACGAGGCGATGCTGGCGATCCGCGCCGAGGCTTTCTTCCGCCAGCAACAGGTCGAGCTGATGCTCGGCCGGGCGGCCGTCCAGATCGACCGCGACGAAGGGTGCGTGCGGCTGGAGGATGGTTCGGTGCTGGCTTATGACCGGCTGGCGCTGGCCATCGGCGCTCGCGCGCGCCGCTTGCCGGTGCCGGGCGCCGATATGCAGGGCGTCCTTTCTTTACGCTCGCTCGACGATGCCCGGCTGTTGCGCGACCAATTGGCCGAGGCGGAACGGGTGGTGGTAATCGGCGGTGGTTTCGTCGGGCTCGAAGCAGCGGCCTCGGCCATCCAACTCGGCAAGCAGGTCACAGTGCTGGAAAGCCAGGATCGTCTTCTGGCTCGCGCTCTCGGCGTCCCGCTGGCCGAGTTTCTTGCTGCCGCGCACCAACGACGCGGCGTGGCGCTGGACTTCGGTGCACAGGTCGCGGCGCTGGAAGGCGATCTCGGCCGTGTCCGCGCGGTACGGACTGCGGATGGGCGCCGCTTCGCTGCGGATCTGGTGGTCGTCGGCATCGGCTCGATCCCCAATACCGAACTGGCCCAGGCGGCGGGCATCGCCTGCCGCGACGGCATCCTGGTCGACCATTTCACCCAGACCGACGATCCGGCGGTGTTCGCCGCCGGTGACTGCGCCCGCCATCCAGGCCGGACCGGCGAGCGGCTGAGGCTGGAATCGGTGCAGAACGCCGCCGAGCAGGGCCGTGTCGCCGGCGCCAATATGGCGGGCCGGCAGTTTGCTTACGAGGCGGTGCCCTGGTTCTGGTCCGACCAGTATGATCTCAAGCTGCAAATGGCGGGACTGGCCGCCGGCGCCGATCGTACCGTGCGTCGGGGCGAACCGGCGGAGGACCGCTTCTCTCTGTTCCACTATCGAAACGATCGCCTGATCGCCGTCGAATCGGTCAATCGGCCGGCGGAACATATGCTGGCCCGCAAGCTGTTGGCGGCGGATCTGCACCCGCCGCCGGCCCTGGTCGCCGATCCGTCGGCCGATCTGCGGGTGCTGCTGGCCGAGATTGCTGCCGTCACTGCGGCGTCGCCACGCCGATGACATATCCGTTTTCGGTGGTCTTGCGGATGGCGATCCCCCGATTGGCCGACAGCGATATGATCCGATCGAGGATCAGGTTGGCGATGGTCGCATCCGCCTGCCGGGGAATGCCGCTGCGGGTCAGTTTCTCGCCATATCCCAGCGCAACCGGATAGATCGCGATCGACATTACTTTCCCGGTGCCCTGGTCGAACGCCGTCTTGGTCAGCACCGTCTGGAACGTGCGGTTGTCGGACACCGGTCCCGACGTCGCGAAACTGCTATTGGCATTGATGATGTTGGTGATGTCGGCATCGGTGGCCCGCGACGGATAATCGAAGGCCTGTTCGAACAGCGCGCGGTTGGCGATTGATTCGTAGAGTTCCTCGGACAGCGGTTCCTGGATATCGCTCCAGAAGAAGTTTCCCAGCCCATAGAAGATCGGCCGGTTTTTGTAGATCTCTATGCCGGCGACATGATGGATGCCGGTGACGATGAAGGCGTCGGCTCCGGCGTCGATCATGTCATGGGCGACGGGCTGGAGAAAGGTGGCGGGGTCCTGCCAGGTCGTCGGAGGGGCCTCTTCCGTCAAGGCTTCGTGGGCGTGGATGGTGGCCAGCACATAGGCGACATTCGCCTTCGCCTCCCTGACCGAATTCCTTTGCCGCGCCAGGTCGGTCTGGTCGACTTCATAGGAATAGGTGAAGGGCGTCTCGCCGCCGCCGGCCGTCCGCACCGTTTCGCCGAGAAAATCGAGCCGATCCGCCGCCGAACAGGATGTGGCGCTGGTGAAGCTGCACTGGATGGCCGATAGCGTCGCATAGCTGGCGGCATCCACGACCGCGACCTGGTGCACGGCGAGTCCGTTGACGCCCGGCCGGCCATAGGGCGCCGACGCGGCGGGCGCCAGCGCGTCGGTGGTCGGCCGGTAGGTCGACACCATCGAGACGATCGCCACCCTGCCTTTCGGGCTGGCGAGATAGGCGGGACTGGCTGCCTCGGCCAGGGTCTCGCCGGTGCCGGCGGAGACCAGGCCCGCGGCGTCCAGATTGGCGATCGTCGCACGCATTCCGTCCACGCCCCAATCGAGGGCGTGGTTGTTCGCCCGCGACAGGATGCCGAACTTCATTGTCTTGAGGTCGGGCGCCACCGCCGGCAGTGCGGTCAGCATCCAGTCGCCGTTCCACGAATAGGGATACCCGCCGAAGGAGCGGGCATCGAAGATCGACGTCTCCATATTGCCGTAGACGATGTCCGACGGGGCGATGGTGTCGAGGATCGCCTTGAAGCTCTGGCCATAGGGGAAGGCGCCCGATGCCGACAGCATCGACAGGGGCCTCGATATGATCAGATCGCCGGCGGCGGCGAGCGTCACGGTCTGCGCCGGGGCGGCCGAAGCCGCCGCCAGACCGGCCGACATGAGGGTTGCGCGGAGCATGTTCATCGGGGAACTCAGGTCACTTGGCGGGGGAAAGGGGAACGCTGATCCGTCCCTGGGCGGTCTGCTGGTAATTGACCATCGAGATGGTCGTCCCGAACGGCGCCGACAATTGCTGCAGCTGGCTCAGCACGGCAAGGGCCTTGTCCTTGGCGGCCAGGTGCGGGGATCCGGCGGGAAGGGTCCCCGTGGCGCTCAGGTCGAGCGGGAAGATGTCGACGGTCAGATAATATCCGTTGATCGTCGTCTTCACCAGGATGCTCGTCGAATTGTAGTTGGACAGGGCGGGGGCCAGGCCCGGCGTCCACAGGAAGCTGCCGAGGCCGTAGAATATCGGCCGCGGCACGCCGGACGCCGGACGGTAGATCTCGATCGCGCCGACATAAGGCAGCCCGGTCGCGGCGACGATGTCGGCGCCGGCATCGATCGCGGAGTGCGCCAGGGCCCGCAGGAAGGCGGGCGTGGGGTACGACGTCGATCTGGCGTTCTCCACCTGGCCGGCATGGATCGAGGCGACGAGCAGATCCGCACTTTCCTTTCCTTCGCGGATGGCATGGACGAAGCGCTCCGCCTCAAAGCGGTCGATGTCGTAGCGGGTGGTGTCGTCGTTCTCGGGGGCGGTCGAGACGACGAAGCTGTTGTTGAACAGGCTCACCGTGTCGGTCTTCGGACAGGCGGCGACCGCGCCCGGATAGGCATAGGCGCAGGCAATGGCTTGCAGGCGGCTGAATTGCTCGGTCGGGAGCAGCCGGGTCGCCGCGAGTTCGATTCCTGCCACGCCCGGCCGGCCGGGCGCCGCGCCCCGGCTGTCGAGCGCGTTGCTGGTGGGGCGGAACGTCGTCGCGGTCGAGACGAACGCCACCCGGCCGGCGCCCGCGGCCTGCTCGACATAATTGGCATGGGCGGCGAGGCTGCCGGTCTCGCCGGCGCCAGCCCGGACGATGCCGTTGGCGTCGAGGGTCGCGGCGGTGGCGCGCATGCCTTCGATACCCCAGTCGAGCGTGTGGTCGTTGGCCAGCATCAGGGCGTTAAAGCCGGACTGCCTTAGAAGCGCTGCCGTCGCCGGGCTGGACCGCAGCACGGGGAACTGCGGATTGGGATAGGGCGTGGGCGACCAGTCGGCGGCGGCGGAGTTCCAGGGATAGGGGAAGGCCTTGGTGCTTTTCAGGTCGAAGATGGGCCCTTGCAGGGTGCCGACGCTGACGTTCGGGCCGGCCGAACTCTGGGCGGTCCCGTTCAGCATGCCGGCGACCCAGGAATCGATGACGGGTGGCGCGTCCGGGGCGTTCAGCAGCAATGTCCCGACGCTGGTGACCGACAGGAACGGGCTGGCGCTCGAATCCAGTTCCTGGGCGAGCGGACGATGGGGATCGACCGGGGCGTTCGGCTTCAGGACCGGATCGGCCGGAAAATTTTGCGCCTCCGCCGCCGGTCCGCAAAGACCCAGGAAAAATGTCAAGCCGGCCAGGATGGCTTTTGTTCGCCGCATCTCAGTAATCCCCCTGAGTTCCCGCGCTAGTTGTGATCTCGCGGCCACGGTTGCACCTTATTGAACAAACGTCAAGTAAGGATGAGTCGCCGCCCTGTCCGGGCCCGGTATTGCGATCGACAGGATCGAGGAAGGCGGCTACCTGATCGGCGTCGTCAGGCCGCGCTGAGATCGGGCCCCAGCGCATCGCGCAAAGGGCTGAGCCGGTCCTCGAACCTACGCCACTGGTCGAGGCCGCTGGTATAGATCGGGGTGCGGACCTGTTCGGCGCTGGCGGTGCGCACCGAACGCTCAGTTTCATGAAAGCGCAGGCAGGCCGTGTCGAACGGCAACCCGCAATAATCGAGCAGCTTCTTGATCTCGCTTTCGGTGTCGGCCACCAGTCGCTCATAGAGCACCCGATGCACACGGCCCGGCAGCACTCGGTCCACATGATCCATCAGCCCGACATAGTCGCGGTAATAGCGGCCGATATCCTCGAGCCCGTAGGAAAAGGCCTGGCCGCGGGCAAAATGCTGCTTGAAGCCGGAGAAGCAGGCCGCCATCGGATGGCGGCGCACATCGATGATGCGGGCATTGGGCAGGATCAGATGGATCAGCCCGATATGCAGGAAATTATTGGGCAGCTTGTCGATGAAGAAAGGCCGTCCCTCGCGCCGCTGGATTTTCGTGCGCGCCAGATAGTCGTCGCCCAGGGCGCGCAATTCCGCGGGTGACAGATCCGCCAGGATCTCGGGATAGAGCGAAGCGTCGCCCCGGCTGCGTCGCTCGCCCAGGCGCTTGGCCATCGCCGGCAGATCGGGCAGTTCCATGGTGCCCTCGATGGCGGGATGGCTGGCCAGGATCTGCTCGACCAGGGTCGAGCCGGAGCGGGGCAGACCGACGATGAAGATCGGGTCGGGATCCGGCGCGCCCGACCCTGCCTGTTTGGCGAATAGGGCTGGGGTGCAGGTCTCGATCATGCGGGTAATGCGCCGGCTGGTATCCTCTGCGTCATAGCCGAGCTGGGCGCGGCGAAGGCGATTGCCGGCTTCGTAATGGGCGAAGGCCTCGGCGTCGCGCTTGAGATCCTCGCAGGCTTTGCCCAACGCGAAATGGAAATGCAGCCGGTCGTCGTCGCTGAGATCCTCACGCTTGGCCAGCTCTTCCATCGCGGCGATCTCGGCCTCGCCGAACCGCGTTGTCTTGAGATTGGCCAGGCTCCAATAGGCCTCGCCGAAGGAGGGGGCCAATTCGGCGCAGCGCCGATAGGCGGCGGCGCTGTCCTTGCCGCGGCCTTCGGTCTTGAGCGCATGGCCGTAATTGAGCCAGGCCTTGGGCTGGGTGGGGAATTGCTGGAGGATCCCTTCATATAGGCGCACGGCCTCGTCATAGCGGCCGACCTGCACCAGGGCGCCGGCCTTGAGATTGCGGCCATTGGGATCGTGCGGCTCGTCGGCCAGGATGCGTTCCGCTTCGGCCAGCGATTCCAGCGGACGGTTCTGGCGCTGCAGGATATAGGCGTAATTGTGCCGCGCCGCGCGGAAGCTGGGCGCCAGGTCCAGGCAGCGGGCAAGCAGCGCCTCGGAATCGGCATAGCGGCCGAGGCGGGCGGCCAGTTCGGCCAGCATACGGATCGCCGCCACATCGGTCGGGGCCTGTTTGAGGCGGGGCTTGAGCAGCCGTTCCGCCGTCGCCAGATCATTGGCGCTTAGTGCGGCGGCCGCGGCCATCAGGATGGGATTGGCGGTGGCGCACAGTACATGGCGGCCATAGGCCGTGTCGGCGGCGGTCGGATTGTCCGCCCGCAGGCGGATATCGCCGAGGAGGCGCCAGGCCTCGCCATGGGCAGGGTCGGCGGCGAGAAGGCCGAGAATCTCGATCATGTCTTGTCCTCGGGTGGCGGCATCCATTCGAAGACGGCTGAGGTGGTGGGTGGCAAGGCGTGGAACTCCTGGTCGCGCACGGCGCGCCGGCGCCATTTGCCGAGGCTGCGGATGACGATGAACAGACAAAGCGCCGTGGCCAGGCTCAGCACATACCAGAAGAAGCTGGACGGTCCGGCCGCCTGCAGCGCCGAGGTGGCGATCACCGGTCCAATCATGCTGCCCAGCGCCCAGATGAACAGCAGGTTGGACGACAGCGAGACATAGTCGTCGGCGGCGGCTCGGTCGTTGGCGTAAGCGACGCCGATCGGATAAAAGGCCTCCGCCAGTCCGCCGGCCAGGGCGCACAGCGTCGCCAGAGCGGGCAGGGAGGCGCCCGCGCCAAGGGCAAGGATGCCGGCGGCCACCAGCATGCTGGCAGCGGCCATCGCCGCCAGCACCCGGTTGCGTCCGAAATTGTCCGACAGATAGCCCAGCGGCCATTGCAGGGCCAATCCGCCAGCCTGGGTCGCCATCATCAGCAGGATAATGTCGGTCTGTCCCAGGCCGCGAGCCGATCCGTAGAGCGGGCCGATATAGGTGAAGGTCGCCGAGACCAGGCCGGTGAACAGGCAGCTGAGCATGCCGATGGGCGAGGTGCGTAGCGCCGTGAGCGGGTCGAACCGCACGCTGCGCGGCGCGGTCGGGCTGGTCACCTGCACCGCGGTGACGGGGATCAAGGCCAGGGTGATGAAGCAGGCGCCGAGGATCAGCATGCGGCTGGAGGTGGGTTCCAGGCCGATGCCCAGCGATTGGCCGACCGCCCAGAACAGGGCCAGGGCGATCATGTAGATTGTCAGCAACTGGCCGCGAAAGCGCCGCTCCACTGCTTCATTGAGCCAGCTCTCGGTCACCATCGACAGCGTGGCCGAACCCATGCCTCTGAGAATTTGCAGCAGGCCGACCACAGCGATCGGTGGCGCGATGTCGAGCGCCAGAATGGTTGCCGCGATGGCCGCCGCCGCCGCTGCGTAGGCCCGCACATGCCCCACCGCGCGGATCAGGCGAGCGGCGACCAGGCAGCCGAGCAGGAATCCGCCGGAGCCGCAGACGACGATCAGCCCGGTGATGCTGTCGCTATAGCCGAGTTCCTTCAGGCGAAGCGGCAGGAGTGTGGCGTAGAGGCCGCTGCCCAGCGCATAAAGGCCTGTGCTGACCAGCGGGGGAAGGATACCGACAATGTCCTTGCTGCGCATGGTCGCCTCATTCCGGCTTTATTGAGCGAACGTACAAATCGTATGCTTCCTTGTCAATCCGAACCGGGCTCGCTTGACGTCATCCGGCTTTGTATTGTACGGTCGTTCAACTAAGAGAAGGAGGCGCGATCATGGTCGAACAGGCACGGATACGTGAAGCGGCGCAGGCGGACGATGCCTTCAGCCTGCCGGGCTGGATCTATCGCGACGCGGATTTCTTCGAGGCCGAGAAGGAAGCGGTGTTCCGCACCGCCTGGCAGATCGTCTGTCACCTCAACGACATTCCCCATCACGGCGACTATCATACCTTTCCGTTTCTCAATGAGAACATCGTCGTGTTGCGCGGCGACGACGGCGAGGTGCGCGCCTTTCACAATCATTGTCGGCATCGGGCGGCGCGGCTGCTCGACGGCAATTCCGGTAATTGCGGGCGCAAGGTGACTTGCCCCTATCACGCCTGGACCTATTCCACCAAGGGCGACCTGGTCGGCGTGCCGCACCGCCAATCCTTCGACGGCTTCGACATCAAGGATTACCCGCTGCACAAGGTCGAGCACGAAGTGTTCGCCGGCTTCATCTTCATCCGGTTGGAAGCGGGCGGTCCATCGGTCGCCGAGATGATGAAGCCCTACGCCGCCGAAGTCGCCCAGTACCGCTTCGAGGAGTTGCAGCCGATCGGGCGCGTCACGATGCGTCCGCGCGACGTCAATTGGAAGAATATAGCCGACAATTATTCCGACAGCCTGCATATCACGGTGGCGCATCCCGGCCTGACCCGACTGTTCGGTTTCGGCTATGGCATCGAAGCCGCGGAATGGGTCGACAAGATGTGGGGTGAGCTGGTCGACCAGCCCTCGGCCAACGCGTCCGAGCGCTTCTACCAGAAATATCTGCCTGACGTCGCCCATCTGCCGAAAGAGCGCAAGCGGCTGTGGACCTATTTTAAGCTGTGGCCCAACAACGCCTTCGACATCTATCCCGATCAGGTCGACTTCATGCAGTTCCTGCCGTTGTCGCCGACCCGCACCATGATCCGCGAAATCGCTTACGCCCTGCCCGACGAGCGGCGCGAGATGAAGGCGGTGCGTTATGCCAATTGGCGCATCAATCGGAAGGTCAATATCGAGGACAAGACGCTGATCGAGCGGGTCCAGGGCGGCATGGGCTCGGCGGCCTATTCGACCGGGCCGCTGGGGGTAAACGAGGTCTGTCTCAAGAGATTCGCGCGACGGATGCGCACTCTGATTCCGGAGAGCCGGTTGATCGAGCCGCCGGCTCCGGGCTGGCGCCGCAGCCGCGCCGTCAATTTCAAATAAGTCTAATAAGTGTGGGGGAGTGTTCATGCGTGATGTGGTGATCATAGGCGGCGGGCATAACGGTCTGGTTTGCGCCGCCTATCTGGCCATGGGGGGATTGAAGGTCACGGTGCTGGAGCGGCGCTCGATCGTCGGCGGCGCCGCGGTGACCGAGGAATTCCATCCCGGGTTCAGGAATTCGGTGGCTTCCTACACCGTCTCGCTGCTCAATCCCAAGGTGATCGCCGACCTCAAGCTGGCCCAGCACGGCTTGAAGGTGGTCGAGCGCGAGATCGCCAATTTCATCCCGCTGCCCGATGGGCGCTCTCTGCGCACCGGCGGCGGCGTCACCAAGCAGGAAGTCGCCAAATTCTCGGCTAAGGACGCCGAGATGCTCGATATCTACGATGCCCGCACGCAAGCCGTGGCGGACGTGCTGCGCGAGCTGGTGCTGCGCGTGCCGCCCAATGTCACGTCGGGCGGCAGCTGGATGGACGCGCTGCCCGAGATGATCAAGGCGGCGGGCCTCGGCAACCGGATGCGCAGCCTCGGCATCGATCTTCAGCGCGAACTGTTAGATCTGTTCGCCATGTCGGCCGGCGATTATCTCGACCGCACCTTCGAAAGCGATCCGATCAAGGCGGCGTTCGGCTGGGACAGCATCGTCGGCAATTTCGCCAGTCCTTACGCGCCATGCTCCGCCTATGTGCTGCTGCATCACGTGTTCGGCGAGGTCAATGGCAAGAAGGGCGTGTGGGGCCATGCCATCGGCGGCATGGGCGCCATTACCCAGGCGATGGCCAAGGCGGCCGCGGGCCTCGGCGTCGAGATCCGCACCGATTGCCCGGTCAAGGAAGTGCTGGTCGAAAAGGGCAAGGCGGTCGGTGTCGTCACCGAGGCCGGCGAAACCATCCGGGCCAGCGCCGTGGTGGGCAATCTCAATCCGCGCCTGATGTTCTCGACCCTGGTCGATCCGGCGGCGCAGCCAGCCGACTTCTATCGCCGCATCACCACGATCCGGCACGGGTCGGGCACCTTCCGCATGAATGTGGCGATGTCCGAGCTGCCCGATTTCACCGCTTTGCCGGGAAAGGTGCGGGCACCGCACCACACCGCCGGTATCCTGATCGCCCCCAGCCTGAAATATATGGAGGACGCCTTCTTCGACGCCCGCCGCGACGGTTGGTCGAAGGAGCCGGTGGTCGAGCTGCTGATCTCCTCGACCATGGATGACACGCTGGCGCCCAAGGGCATGCATGTCGCCAGCCTGTTCTGCCAGCATGTCTCGCCGCAATTGCCGGACGGCAGTTCCTGGGACGACCATCGTGAAAAGGTGGCGCAGCTGATGATCGACACGGTCGATAAATACGCCCCGAACTTCAAGGCCTCGGTGCTCGGGGTGCAGATCAACAGCCCGCTCGATCTGGAGCGCACCTTCGGGCTGGTCGGCGGCGACATCTTCCATGGCCAGCTCGATCTCAACCAGCTGTTCTCGGCCCGGCCGATGCTGGGCCATGCCGATCACCGCGCGCCGATCGCCGGTCTCTATATGTGCGGCGCCGGGACCCATCCGGGCGGCGGCGTAACGGGGGCGCCCGGCCACAATGCGGCCGGCGTGATCCTCTCCGATTTCAAGCGGCGGAAACTGAAGCAGGCGAGCTGAGTCCCGTTCCACTGCCCGGGGGGGCAAAGGGCTGGTCGGGCCGCATGAACAGCGAGACGACCAGCCCGACCACCAGCAGGCCGATCGAGCCGTAGAAGGGCACGTTCCAATCGCCGGTCTTGTCGACGATGAATCCGAAGATCGGCGGCGATACCATCGCCGCCGCGGCCGAGCCGACATTCATCAGGCCGCTGGCGGTGCCGGAATAGCCCGGCGCGATGTCGCCCGGCATGGCCCAGAAGGCGCCGATCGACACTTCAAGGAAGAAGAAGCCCAAGGCGAGGCAGAGGGTGATCGGCACCAGGCTGGTGGTGATCTGGCTTCCGATCAGGCTCAGCGCCGCGCCGATGAAGGCGACCCAGATCACCCCGACGCGGGCGATCTTGAGGCTGCCGGTCTTGCGCAGCAGGAAGTCGCTCACCCAACCGCCGAAACTGTCGCCTATCACGCCGGCGAAAAAGACGGCGGCGGCGAACTTGCCCGATCCCTTGAGATCCATGCCGAAATTATTGAGGAAATAGCCGGGTAGCCAGGACAGCAGCAGCCACAGCGTCCAGCCATAGCAGAAATAGGTCAGGGTCACCGGCAGGATGCGCAGCAGCAGCGCGGTCCAGGGAATCTCCTTGCGTTGGGCGCGTACGCTGGGGAGCGGCAGGGTGGCCAGGATCTCGGGCGTGACGCCGGGATGGGTCTTGGGATCGTCGCGGAACATGAAGAACCAGACGACCGCCCAGATCAAACTGAACACTCCGTCGACGATGAAGGCGCCGCGCCAGCTGATCCAAGTGATCAGCGCCGCCACCAGAGGCGGTGTCGCGGCATTGCCGAGCCGTGCGGAGGCATGGGTCATGCCTTGAGCGAAGCCCCGTTTGCCGTTCGGCAGCCAGGTCTGGATGGCGCGCGAGGCGGTGGCGAAGCTGGCGCCTTCGCCGACCCCGACCATCAGCCGGCAGGCATAGAGGACGTAGAGGCCGTTGGCGAAGCCGGTCGAGATGGTCGCCACCGCCCAGATCAGCGCGCAGGCCGCCAATGTGCGGCGCGGGCCGAATTTATCGGCGATGGCGCCGCCGAAGAACTGGATGATCAGATAGGGCAGGGCGAAGGCCGAGAAAATCTGCCCGGTTTGCTGATTGCTGAGATGGAAGTCGGACTTGATGACGGTCCCGGCCGTGCTGATGTTCACCCGGTCGATATAGGTGATGAAATACATCAGGCAGAGAAGGACGAGAATCCGCGTCGGCACGCTAACTTTCGCCGCCATTCTAGTCCTCCCCGGGGATGTTTTATCGTTACGCGGCGCGGTTGTTCCCCGCGAGATAGTCCATCGCCGCCTGAACGCCGCCCCGTTTATGCGGCACGCCGGCCACGGCCAGCCCCATTTCGACGCCGGCCAGCGTCCCCATCAGGGTCAGATCGTTGAAATCGCCCAGATGCCCGATGCGGAACACCTTGGCGGCCAGCTTGCCCAAACCTGTCCCCAGCGACATGTCGAAGCGGTCGAGGATCGTGGCGCGCAGCTTGTCCGCGTCGACGCCCTCGGGCACCAGCACCGCGGTCAGCACCGGGGAATATTCCGCCGGCTCCAGGCACAGCACTTCGAGGCCCCAGGCGGTGACCGCGCGCCGCGTCGCCTCGGCGTGGCGGTCGTGGCGGGCGAAGACATTGGCCAGCCCTTCCTCGTTCAGCATGGCGATCGCCTCTTTCAGGCCGAACAGCATGTTGGTGGCGGGCGAATAGGGGAAGAAGCCGGTGGCGTTGCTCTTCAGCATGTCCTCCCAGTCCCAATAGGAGCGGGGCATGCCGCTGCTCTTACCGGCGGTAATCGCCTTCTCGCTGATGGCGTTGAAGCCCAAGCCCGGCGGCAGCATCAGGCCCTTCTGCGAACAGCTGACGGTGACGTCCACGCCCCATTCGTCATGCTTATACTCGACCGAGCCCAGCGAGGAGATGGTGTCCACCATCAGCAGCGCCGGATGCCGCGCCTTGTCGATGGCCTGGCGGATCAGCGGGATGCGGCTGGTGACGCCGGTCGAGGTTTCGTTATGGACCACCATAACCGCCTTGATCATGTGGCTCTTATCCTCGGCCAGCTTGGCTTCGAGCAGGCCCGCATCGGCGCCGCGGCGCCAGTCGCCGGAGATGAAGTCGACCACCAGGCCGAGCTTGTCGGCCATTTTCTTCCACAGGGTGGCGAACTGGCCGGTCTCGAACATCACCACCTTGTCGCCCGGCGACAGGGTGTTGACGATGGCCGCTTCCCAGGCGCCGGTTCCAGAGGAGGGGAAGACGATGACCGAGCCTTCGGTGCCGAACACCGGTTGCAGCTCGGCGAGCAATTCCTTGGTCAGCCGGCCGAATTCAGGGCCGCGATGATCGATGATCGGACGGTCCATGGCGCGCAGGACGCGGTCGGGAATATTGCTGGGGCCAGGAATTTGCAGGAAATGGTGGCCGGCGCGGCGAGACATGGCGAGGATCCCATCCATATTTCGAATGTAACAACCATACGGCGGACAATGCTGTCAGGCAAACGCGATTTCTAGAAGGAACTTGCTACGGAAACCTGTCTCTGCTTAACCATTCGATTAAGATTGGGCGACAATATTAGCGGGCGATGACTTCGCCGCGATTCCGGGTTAATCTTGGTTAATTCGACGTGGCAGTTGGGGAGAGCGACCGTCAAATTGCCTCTTGAAAAATACAATGTCAGCGCGCGGAATCATGATTTAGCGGGGTGCCTCCGGTCACGGCTGGGCGGGTCCCGGGAACGGAGTCGGGTCCTATGAGACCATCCCTGACGGTAAAGATCCTTTTCCCTTCTCTGACCATCGCGGTGCTCGTCGCCGTCGTCATCTTCAGTTTCCTGGAGAGCGAGCTGGACGATAATGCGCGCAAGGAATTCACCGCGCGCTCCGATCATTTCGCTACCGCGCAGGCCGCGGCCCTCACCGACGCGGTGTGGAGCTTCGACCAGAATTCGATCGATCGCCTGTTCAATGTCTGCGCCGGCTATCCCGATCTCGTCAGTGCCCGGCTGATCACCGCCGACGGCGAAGTGCTGCAGCATTACGAGCGTCCCCCGGCGCCCGGAGCCAAATCGACGACGCCCAACCAATATACCGTGGCCAAGGAGCTGGTCCGCCCCGAAGGCGGCGAGCGGCTGAAGCTCGGCAGTCTCGAAGTCGTGGTGGACGAGACCCAACTGCTGGAAAGCGCTACGGCCCGCCGCCGCTCGGACGCCGCCATCCTGGTGGCGCTGGCTATTCTGCTGGCCGTGTCGATGGCGACCACCGTGCACTGGCAGGTCGGCCGGCCGCTGACGCAGCTGCGCGAATCTCTGACCCGCAACACCCAGGAGCGCGAGAAGAAGCCGCTGCAATGGCGTTCCCGCGACGAAATCGGCGAAGTGGTGGCCGCCTACAACGTGCTGCTGGCCCGCCAGGCCGAGGCCGAGGAGAGTTTGCGCAGCTATCAGCAATCGCTCGAGCAGATGGTCGAGAACGCCACCGCCGAGCTGAAGCTCAGCCAAAAGCGCTTCAAGGATTTCGCCGAATCCTCGTCCGATTGGATGTGGGAGACCGACCAGGCAAATCGCTTCATCCGCTTCATCGGCGCTAACGCCGTGTGCGACAAGCTGCGCGCCGAATCGATCGGCTCGGGTCTGACGGATCTCTCCAAGGGCGTTTCCAGCAAGACCGAGGGCGCCGCCTATCTGGCCGGCCTCGAACGCCGCGACCCGATCCGCGAATTCACCTACACCGCGCGTTTCCAGGACAGCAGCTGGGCCGAGATCTGCGTCAACGGCTTGCCGATCTATGACGATGACGGCAGCTTCATCGGCTATCGCGGCACGGCCCGCGACCTGACCGAGCGCGTCGAGGCCGAGCGCCGGATCAAGACCGCGCAATCCCGTCTGCTGGGCGCCATCTCGGCCATCAATGACGGCATCATCCTGCTCGACGACAAGCGCCGCATCGTGGTGTGCAACGAGCAGTTCCGCCAGCTGGCCCAGTCGCTCGGCATGTCGGCCGAGATCGGCGTCGAGCTGAAACTGCGCGGCACCAAGAGCAAGGCGGCCCGCACCGAGCATGATCAGGCCCTGGCCGATTGTCTGGGCGCCTGGCGCGAGCAGTTCGACCTGCGCGACGCCTCGCCCTTGACCCTGCAATTGCCCGACGAGCGTTGGATCCGCTCCACCGCCTTCAAGACCGAGGATGGCGGCGTCGTGGCCCTGTTCGCCGACGTCTCGGCGCAAATCGCCCGCGACCGCGAACTGGTCGCCGCCAAGGTCGCCGCCGAGGTGGCCAACAAGCTCAAGTCCGAATTCCTGGCCAATATGAGTCATGAGATCCGCACGCCGATGAACGCTATCATCGGCCTGTCGCATCTGGGGCTGTCCACCGCGCTCGATCCCAAGCAGCGCAATTATCTGGAAAAGATCCTGTCCTCGGCCAATGCGCTGTTGGGCATCATCAACGACATCCTCGATTTCTCGAAGATCGAAGCCGGCAAAATGTCGCTGGAGAACGAGGATTTCGACCTGTCCAAGCTGTTCCGCAGCCTGGATGCGATGCTGGCGGTGAAGGCTGGCGAGAAGGGGCTGAAGCTGACCTTCGACATCGATCCGAAGGTGCCGCCCGTCGTGTCGGGCGATCCGCTGCGCCTCTCCCAGATCCTGCTCAATCTCGGCAGCAACGCCATCAAATTCACGCCGTCGGGCGAGGTCCGCTTCCGCGCGGAATATCTTGGCAAGAAGAAGGACATGGTCAATCTGCGCTTCTCGGTGACGGATACCGGCATCGGCATCTCCGAGGAGCAGCAGGCCTCGCTGTTCGCGCCCTTCAGCCAGGCCGACGGCTCGATCACCCGCCGGTTCGGCGGCACCGGTCTGGGCTTGGCCATCTGCAAGCGCCTGGTCGAGCTGATGCAGGGCCGCTTCGGCGTGAGCAGCTCGGTTAATACCGGTTCGACCTTCTGGTTCGAGATCTCGCTGCAGGTCGGCACGCTGAGCACGGCCAAATCTTCTTCGCGCACCGCCTTCCAGCAGGTGCGTGCCCTGGTCGCGGACAACCAGACCAATGCCCGCCAGCTGCTCTCGACCCATCTCGAGGCGTTCGGCTGCCAGGTGGTCCAGGCCGAGACGGCGCAGCAGGCGCTCGACGCGTTCAACGCCGAAGGGGCCGATTTCGACGTGGTGGTGCTCGATCACGAGCTGCAGAACGAAGGTGGCATCGAGGTCGGCCGGCAGATCCGCCAGCTGGCCGGGGACGCCGGGCGCCCGGTGATCATCATCGTCACCGCCAGCGCGGTCGATGAGATCTCGGAAGAGGTCGAGAAACATGCGTTCGTCGGTCCGCTGCTCAAGCCGATCAGCGCCTCGACGGTGCTGGACGCCATCATCAGCGTGATGCCCGACGCGGATCTCACCCGGATGCCGGCCCCGGCGCCCGAGAACGCCAAGGCGCGCCTTGACGGCGTGCGCGTGCTGGTGGTCGAGGACAATGACATCAACCAGCTCTGCGCCCGCGAGCTGCTGGAGCAGGCCGGCGCGGTCGTGCTGATCGCGGAGAATGGGTTGGAAGCAGTCGAGCTCCTCGACAAGGAAATGGTCGATTGCGTGCTGATGGACGTGCAGATGCCGGTCCTGGACGGCTATTCGGCGACCCGTCAGCTGCGCCGGTCGGACCGCTTCACCAAGCTGCCGATCATCGCCATGACCGCCAACGCCATGAGCGGCGACCGTGAGCGGGCGCTGGAATCCGGCATGAACGACTATGTCTCGAAGCCGGTCGAGCCAGACGAGATGCGTCAGGTGGTCTATCGCTGGACCCTGGGCGGCACCGACACCGCCGAGCCGGCGCGCGTTCCGGCCGAGCCCGAGAAGCCGACCGTCGTGGCGCTCGATCTCGACGCCGCCTTGCGCCGGGCCAGCGGCAATATGGCGCTGTTGATCAAGATGATGCAGCGTTTCCAAGCCGATGCCCCTAATTTCTCCCGCAATTTCGATGAAATGCGGAACGTCGAGGATCACGAGGGCGCGGTGCGCACGGCGCATAGTCTCAAGGGTATCGCTGGCACCATCGGCCTGTTGGAACTGCAGTCCGCCGCTGGCCGCCTGGAGGCCGCGGTGCGCGACGATCAGGGCGAGGAGAGGGTGCGCGAATGCTATACCGGCACCTTGCAGGCGCTGGAGCAGGCGCTGCATCTGATCGACCAGGTCATCAACAACCCGGCGGCTACCGCCGAGCCGAACAACACCGATCAGCCGGGCGAAGTGTTGAGCCGCCTCAAGATGCTACGCATGCTGGTGGCCGACGCCGACACCGACGCCGCCCGCCATTGCCGCGAACTGGCCGGCGTGCTTCCGCGCGACCACGCCGCGCTGGGCAAGAAGCTGGTCGAACAGACCGAGTCCTACGACTTCCCCAAGGCGCTGGCGACAGTGGATACGCTGATCGAGCTGATCG
>Ga0302314_10009036_pt1 | contig 17668 bp, 14 predicted proteins | sample III_Palsa_N2_3_FD_200533 | JGI IMG/M metagenome (GOLD analysis project Ga0302314, IMG submission 200533) | Peat permafrost microbial communities from Stordalen Mire near Abisko, Sweden - III_Palsa_N2_3 | ecosystem: Environmental > Terrestrial > Soil > Palsa > Peat permafrost | place: Sweden...
GTCCGGCTTCCACGGGGATGTTATCGGCGGGCGCGCTCGCCGGCGCGCTGCGCATCATCGTCATTTTCATCGGCCGCGCAAAAACACCGTTGCGCCCGACGTTCACTTCGCGCACGGTAAAGCTCTTGTATCCAAACGCGTGTACGGCGGCTTGCGCTTGCTGCCTGAACGCCGCGATCGCCTGATCGGTCAGCTTGGCTTGCGCATCGCGTTGCGCCTCGGGCGATAAGGAGAAACTGACGTCAGCCACTTGCATTTCGCCATTGAGCTGTGCGGCGAGGCGCGACGCCGCGGCAAAATCGTGCGATTCCAGCACCAGCTCGCTGCGTCCGCGCCATCCTGAGATCTTGCCGTTGGTATCGGTCGAGGGCGAGATCGTCAGCTGACCGGTTTGCACTGTCACGGCCGTTTGATTTGCGTCGTGCGCGGTGCGCAAGGCCTGGGCCGTGTGCTGATTCAACGTTTCGGACAAGCGCGCCGGATCGCTCGCCTGCTGTTCATCGAACACGGTAATGTGAATGACATCCTGCGGCACCTCAGCGCTTGCCTGAGCGTCAAGTGTCAGCACGCCGGAAGGAGGGGCGTTGAAGTCGCCGGTTTGCGCGTGAGCAACAGGGAGGCTCAGCGGCGCAAGACAGAGCAGCAGCGCCAGGGTATTTCTTTTCATTATCGAGGTCCGAAAAATATGCGCGCGGCGAGCACCGCGCAGTGTGCTTTAGTACGCAATCGAACCCCGCAAGTTCCCAGCACTAGCCCTTGGCCAGATGCTCGGTGATGAAGCGCCATTCCTGCGCGCTTATCGGCGTGATCGACAAGCGATTGCCTTTGGCCAGCACGCGCATTGCTTCGAGCTGCGGATGTTCGCGCAGCGTGGCGATGGAAATCAACGGTGTCTTGCGCACAAAGCTCACATCCACCAGTGTCCACCGTGGAGAGTCCGGCGACGCTTTGGGGTCGAAATAAGGACTATCAGAAATGAATTGAGTGGGATCGGGATAAGCTGTTGACGCCACTTTGGCAATGCCCGCGATACCGGGTTGCGCACAACTGGAATGATAGAACAGCACACCGTCGCCGACTTGCATGCTGTCGCGCATGAAGTTGCGTGCTTGATAGTTGCGCACGCCTGTCCAGGGCAGCGTGGCATCGGGTGCGCGAGCCAGATCGTCGATGCTGGCTTCTTCAGGTTCCGATTTCATCAACCAATAGTGCATATGGAATCCGCAAACGCAAACGGCATCGGAACAATATCCGATGCCGTTAAATAAGATCCCCACCTTGGCCGCCAGGCCGGCATCCTGAACCTGGGTTCAAGAGTGGTCGCAGTTAGAAGCACTTCGGGTTCGTCAGACAGAGTGACGATCACGCCCGCGCAACAAATTTCCACAACCGTGCACAAAGGCATTGGTTCAAGGAATATATGACCTTAGCGAACCAGGCAGGGAAACCGGAAAACCAGTTGTTGCCTAAGCAGTAAGAGACTGCCAACACCAAAACGTCTGCAACATGGCTTCACTATACAACGCATTTCAATCTTGTGCAGCTCACTTTATTTGAGACCTGTTTATTGTTTGTAAGTGGCACGAAAGCCCAGATTGTGTAAGGGCTTAAAACTTTTCCAGGTTATCGACTGCGGCACCGATGCGCTGATTCATTTCGACTAAAGTGTGCTTGATTTCGTCGGCCGGAAATGCTTCACCGAAGCGCACGCTCTGCTGCAGCTTGAGCAATTCGGATGCGAGACTGAGTGCCGCCATTACCGCGATACGATCTTGACCGCGCACGGTGCTGGAGGCGCGCACCTTGGACATTTCGGCATCGACGCGAGACACCGCTTCAAGCAGCGCGGCTTCGGCTTCTTCCGGCACGGCCAGTCGATATTGCTGGCCCAGGATAGTGACTTCGATTTGCTTGGCGTTGCTCATTCATCGTTTCCTTCATCGGCAAGCACTGTGGCATGCGGCGTGCCCGCGGCGTGAGCCGAGCCTGGCGCGAGCAAGTCGAGCTGATTGTCGTCGGTTTTGGTATGGGGCAATTTTTCCAGAATCGCGTTGAGTCGTACCTGGGCATCGTCGATCTTTGCAGCCAGCGCGTCACGTTCATCGCGCAATTGGTCCCGCTCGGCGTGCAACGGTTCGAGCGCCGCGCGCGCGGCATCGCGCTCTTCGCGTACGACAGCGAGTTGTTGTTCCAGGTCGCGATGCGCCTGAATGCGCCGGCTGCTAATTGAAATCAGCCGGCTAATATTTTGGGAGAGTTGTTCGAGTTCGCTAAGCATCTCGTTTGCATCCTGTCGGCTAGGTACTTCAAGAGCCATACATTTTAACCCGGATCGGTGCTCGGGCCGAGCATCGATCGCGCTCAAGCTAAAAAAGGTAGCTTCAAGGCTCATGCGGCGGGCGCTCTGGCGCGGACGCAGGCGCTTATAATCTGCTGCGTAGGTTAGCGGTGCGCCTCGCCGCGTAGATCGAGACGCGTCGCGCCGCCTAGATAGAGGCGCGTCCCGCCGCCTAGAATAGAGACGCGTCCCGCCGCGTTGTCCGCTTCAACACTATTTATTCTCACATTGCAGGCTGAACGTCTTGACCAACCTTGATATACCTCCGGATACGCTCCTGCCTGAATTGCCCGCGGTAGCGCCGCTCGAACGCGGCCTCGAAGCAGCGTTGCGCGAAAAGATCGATCACAAGACCAAGCCACCCGGCAGTCTGGGACGACTCGAAGCGCTCGCGCTGCAACTCGGCTTGATCCAGTCCAGCCTTACGCCGGTGATAGCGCGTCCGACGCTGATCGTGTTCGCCGGCGACCACGGGATCGTGGCCGAGGGGGTGAGCCCTTACCCGCAAGCCGTCACCGTACAGATGGTCGCCAACTTTGTCGCAGGGGGCGCTGCGATCAATGCGTTTAGCGGTGTCGCCGGGATGGCGCTCGAAGTCGTCAATGCCGGAGTAGCGGGCGATCTACGCGCGCTCGCGAGCGTGATCGATATGCCGATCGGGCCGGGTACGCGCAACTTCGCCGACCAGCCGGCCATGACGCGCGAGCAGGCGCTACGCGCGATTACCGCCGGGGCCGTGCGCGCGCGCCATCACGCGGGGCTCGGCAGCAATGTAATCGGCTTCGGCGAGATGGGCATAGGCAACACCTCGTCGGCCGCCTGCTTGATGAGCCGCCTGTGTGATTTGCCGATAGATGCCTGTGTCGGGCGTGGCACTGGTTTGGACGATGCCGGGCTCGCACGCAAGCGCGCGGTGCTGGCCGGCGCACTCGCGCGCCATCCGGCGAGCATCGACCCCGTCGAGGTGTTGGCGACGTTCGGCGGCTTCGAAATCGCGATGATGACTGGCGCATTTCTCGGCGCGGCGGCGCAGCGCATGACGATACTGGTGGACGGTTTTATCGCCAGCTCGGCGCTGCTCGTGGCCGCGCGGATCGCCCCCGCAGTGCTCGATTATTGCGTGTTCGCCCACCAGTCCGACGAGGCCGGGCACCAACAGTTGCTCGCCCATTTCAAGGCGCAGCCCTTGCTCTCGTTGGGCCTGCGTTTGGGCGAAGGCACAGGAGCCGCACTGACTCTGCCTTTGCTGCGGGCGGCGAGCGCGTTCATGGAGCAGATGGCCAGCTTCGACACGGCAGGCGTCAGCGGGCGCGAGGCGTGATGTGGACGGCGACGTGAACTGCGGCGTGGACTGCAACATGAGCTGTCACCTGAACTGTGACCCGAACTGTGACCCGAACGCCTCCACCGCCATGCGTCGAGGGCTGCCATGAGCGGTCCTTCGGATCCCGTCGAGACGTCGGCCGCGCTGAGCCGAGCGTCGCTTGCCGACGAGTTGCGCTATGCCTTGACCGCGCTGACGTATTTCACGCGCGTGCCTGTGCCGTCGCGACTCGCGCGCTGGGTGGGGTTCGAGCCGCGCTATCTGAATGCCGCGGCCCGATATTTTCCGCTGGTGGGCGTGCTGGTGGGCGCGCTGGGCGCGGCAGTCTACCTGCTGGCACTCAAGGTATTTCCGGCGACCGTCGCGGTGCTGCTGTCGATGGTGGCGACTGTGCTGGCTACAGGCGCTTTGCACGAAGATGGTTTGGCCGACTGCTGCGATGGGTTTGGCGGCGCATATCAGCGCGACGATGTGCTGCGCGTCATGCACGACTCTCGGCTGGGCGCTTTCGGCGCGATCGGCATTGCGTTGGCGCTACTGCTGAAATGGCAGACGCTGGCAGCATTGCCCGCCACCAAGGTGGCATGGCTGCTGATCGGCGCTCACGCCGCAAGCCGCGCCGCGGCAATCAGCCTGATGCTCACGCTCACCTATGTACGCGGCGACGGCAAAGCGAAACCCGTGGCGCACCGGATGAACGCTGGAGCGATGTGCGTGGCGGCTGCGTTCGGTTTGAGCTGGCTATTTTGGCCTGCCTGGCGCTTCGGGTTGGCCGCCGTGTTTGCGTTACTGTGCTTGCGCGCGTTGCTCGCGTGGTGGTATCGACGCCGCATCGGCGGCTATACCGGCGATTGCCTCGGCATGGCTCAGCAACTCAGCGAGATCCTGATCTATCTGCTGGCGCTGGCATGGATCTGATCCTGATTCGTCACCCGGCCGTGGTAGTGCCGGCCGGAATCTGCTACGGACGCAGCGACGTGCCGCTGGCCGCAGACCCCAGTGCGGAGGTGCAGCGTTGCCTGAACCGGATCGGCATGCTGAACCTTTGCGATCCGGTTGGGGCCGTGCACGCCAGCGCGCTGTCGCGTTGCACGGGGATCGCGGCGCCGCTGGCCGCGCACTTCAACGTCGCCATGCAAGCCGATTCGCGCTTGCAGGAAATCGACTTCGGCCGCTGGGAAATGCAGGCCTGGGACGCAATAGACCGCGCGGAAATCGACGCCTGGGCGCAGGATCTGGAAAACGCCCGGGCTCACGGCGGTGAAAGCGTCGCGATGCTGGCGCTGCGTGTGGGGGCGTGGCTCGAAGAGTGCGAACGGACGTTGGGCTGGGCCGCGCTCGCCGTGAGCGGCAAGGACGCGACGCCGTTGGCGAACGCACCCGACGCACCGGGGATCTCGCAGAAGAAGTCGGCGGGAAGCTCCGTCGTGGCGATCGCTCATGCCGGCGTCATCCGCGTACTCACGGCACTCGCCTTGCGCCTGCCGCTGGCCACCTGCGTAGATTGGCATCTGGCGTTCGGCGGCTTATGCCAGTTGCGTTACAACGTGTGGCAAAAACGATGGATGTTGGTGACCTGGAACGGCGCTTGACCGTCAGCCTTGAGCTCCGGTGATAACGCCTTCAAGGACGCAAACTCACGGCAACTTGGCGGCAATCTGCATCGTACAGGCGCTAAAACTCAGTTATGACGATACAAATCGTCCGGAAACGGCGGCGCGGGCGCTTTAACGACCAGCGCAATGCCTGCCACCATCAAGGTCACCGCGGGGCATATCGCCGCGACCCGTTGATTCAGCCGCCCCAGCTCATCCACATATAAGCGCGTCACCTTGCCCATCGGCACCACACCTAAACCGATCTCGTTGCTCACGATCAGGACCTGCGCGCGGGCGTGCTGCAGCGCATCCACAAAGCGGTCGAGCGCCGCTTGCCAGCCGGCTTGCGGCGCTTCGCTATCGGGCGGGCAGAGCAGGTTGGCGAGCCACAGCGTCAGGCAGTCGATCAGGATCACCCGTTTCGGGCCATCGGCGCGATTTAGCGCTTGTGCCAAATCCACTGGCGCTTCGACGAGCGTCCAGTCGGCCGGGCGGCGTGCACGATGCAAGGCCACGCGCGCCGCGAATTCGTCGTCGCCGATACGCGCGGTGGCAATATAGGTGACGGGCTGTCGCGCTTCGCTGGCGAGCCTTTCGGCGTAAGCGCTCTTACCGGAGCGCGCGCCACCGAGCACAAAATGCAGGTCGAGTGGGTTCATCGCAATATTGTAAGGGCAGGGGGGGTGGGTAAAAGCGTCTTACACTCAAATCAGTGTTTCGATGATAATAAAACCCTTATATCGCTCGAGGAGACGGTTATGGCAGTGATCGTGGTCGCGAATCCCAAGGGAGGGGTGGGTAAAAGTACACTCTCGACCAATCTCGCCGGACTGTTTGCCTCGCGCGGCGAATGGGTCGCGCTCGCGGACCTGGACCGCCAGCAGTCGTCGCGGTCCTGGCTCGATTTGCGGCCACAGGGTTTGCCCGTCATCGAATACTGGCCGGTCGACCCCGACAACCCGACGCGCCCGCCGCACGGGCTCGAGCACGCCGTGGTCGACACGCCGGCCGGCGTCCACGGCACCCGCCTGAATACCGCGTTGGCGCTCGCCGACAAGGTGATCGTGCCGCTGCAACCGTCACTATTCGATATTCTCGCAACCCAGGATTTTCTGCAAAAGCTCGCCAAGGAAAAGGCGATACGCAAGGGCAATATCGAGATCGGTATCGTCGGCATGCGCGTCGATGCGCGCACCCGTTCGGCCGAGCAATTGCATCGATTTGTCGAAGGCCTGGGTTTGCCGGTGCTGGGGTATTTGCGCGATACGCAGAATTACGTGCAAACCGCCGCGCACGGCCTCACGTTATGGGATGTGGCGCGCAGCAAGGTTGAAAAAGACCTGGAGCAGTGGGAGCCGCTCATCAGTTGGCTCGACAAATAGGGCCGACCGGAACCGGTCCGGCTGCGGCGCCGCAGCCGCTCTACATAGGCCAGGCTTGCACTGCTCCGACGCTCAAGCCGGCTGCGTCCAGGCTTGCGCCGGGACATGGTCGCGACTGCCCTTGATGCGGTTGTGCTCATCGACAAACACCAACTGCGGCGCAAAACCGGCCTTGATTTCGGCTTCGTCCACTTGTGCGAAGGCCGCGATGATCACCAGATCACCCAATTGGGCCCGTCTCGCGGCCGATCCATTCAGCGAAATCATGCCGCTACCACGCTCGCCGCGAATCGCATAGGTAGTCAGACGTTCGCCGTTATTGATATTCCAGATATCGATTTGCTCGTTTTCGAGCAAATTTGCCGCTTCCAGCAGATCTTCGTCGATTGCACACGAACCTTCGTAATGCAGTTCGCAGTGCGTCACCGTGGCGCGGTGGATTTTTGATTTCAAAAGGGTACGCAGCATCGCCTTTCCTCGTTTCGCGTCAGATTTCCAGGTTATCGATCAGGCGCGTCGCGCCCAGCTTGGCAGCGCTGAGCACGACCAGCGGCGGTTCTTCGTTGGCGCTGGGTGCCCTGAGGTCGGCCTGCCTGCGTATCGCCACGTAGTCGGGCGCCCAGCCGTGATCGGCCAAAGCGCGCATGGCCTTGAGTTCGAGTCCGGCAAAATCGCGGTTGCCGGCGCGCACCGCCTCGGCCACCTCATTGAGCGTGGCATACAGGCGCGGTGCTTCGGCGCGCTCGGCCGTTTGCAGGAAACGATTGCGCGACGACAAAGCCAAGCCATCGGCGTCGCGCACGGTTTCGGCTGCCACGATATCGGTGGGCATGGCGAATTGTTGCGCCATACGGCGCACGATCATCAGTTGCTGATAGTCTTTCTTGCCGAACACCGCCACACGCGGGCTGACGCACAAGAATAGTTTCATCACGACCGTGCATACGCCATGGAAAAAGCCAGGGCGGAATTCACCCTCCAGAATATCGCCGAGGTCCGTCGGCGGATGCACCCGATACTGCTGCGGCTCGGGATAAAGCTCGCTCTCGGTCGGCGCGAACAGCACATAAACGTTCTCGCCTTGCAGCTTGGCGATATCGTCCTGCATGGTGCGCGGATATTTGTCGAAGTCCTCGTTGGGTCCGAATTGAAGGCGGTTCACGAAAATGCTGGCGACGACCGGGTCGCCGTGCTGGCGCGCCAAACGCATCAACGACAGATGCCCGGCATGCAGATTACCCATGGTCGGCACAAAGGCGACTCGGTTCTGGCCGCGCATCTGATCGCGTAATTCATGAATCGAGCTGATGACTTTCATGTTCCGATCGTTCCTGAATGGTGTGTGCCGTGGCGCTACTGCCGCCGGCCTGCGCGAAACCGCGCGATTTTATAAGATTTTTCTGCAGCGCACACGCAAAGCCGCCGAGCTGCCAGATGTCGGCGGCCTTGTCGGTGGCCGTGTCAGTGCTCGTGTCGGCGGCCTCGTCCGCGCTCAGGCCGGCGAGTAGGCCAGACGCACGTAAATCGGTGCGAACGGCTCGGCTTGAGTGATTTCGAGCAGCGATTCGCGTGACAGCTCCAGCATCGCGATGAAATTCACGATGACAGTGGGCACGCCGTGCGTCGCATCGAACAGTTCGGAAAACTCCATAAAACGGATATTTTGCAATTTACGCAGGATCTGGCTCATGTGCTCGCGCACCGAAAGCTCCTCGCGGCTGATCTTATGGTGCTGAACCAGCTTGGCGCGTTTGATCACATCGAGCCAGGCTTCGCGCAAATCGTCCATATTCACGTCGGGCCAGCGCGGCGCGAGACTTTGTTCGACGAACACTTCGGCGCGCAGGAAGTCGCGTCCCAGTTGCGGCAAGCGATCGATGCGCTGGGCCGCGAGTTTCATCTGCTCGTACTCGAGCAGGCGGCGCACCAGCTCCGCGCGCGGATCTTCGGCTTCGTCGTCGCTGTCGGCCTTTTTGACCGGCAACAGCATGCGCGACTTGATTTCGATCAGCATCGCCGCCATCAGCAGGTATTCCGACGCGAGTTCGAGATTGGTGCCGCGAATCTGCTCGACGTAGCCCAGATACTGACGCGTGACGTCGGCCATCGGAATATCGAGCACATTGAAGTTCTGCTTGCGGATCAGGTAGAGCAGCAAGTCCAGAGGACCTTCGAAGGTCTCCAGAAACACTTCCAGCGCGTCGGGCGGAATGTACAGGTCTTGCGGCAGCTTGAAGAGCGGCTCGCCATAAAGGCGAGCGAACGCCACGCCATCGATGACGTTGGGCGTGCTGTCGCTGCCGGGCGCGTGCAGGCGCTCGGTGAGCGCCGCCCCGGAAACATCCGTGGCGCTCGGCCCGTGCGGGTGCGGTTCAGTCGCGCTCATGACCGGCAAGCCAGGCGTAGGGGGCGATCGGCTGGGTGCTCAGAGCGGGCAGGCGGATTGCGTTTCAGAATTTTTGATAGTAGACGTAGGCCGACTGGTCGACGCGCGACTGCTTGGCCCGCTCGGCTTCGTCGAGATCAACGGGACGCTTATCCCACAGCAGGGAACGGCCCTGGCGTTGCTCGGCTTCGAGCGTAGGCTTTTGCGCTTTGAGCTGCTGGAGAAATTGCGTGATATCCGACTGATACATGGCGACAATCCAAATGAAATGCGGCGAACGGGCCGCAATACCGGAAATAGGCAAAAACGGGGCAAGCGCCCGGGATTTCACGATTTTACCGCATGCGTTGCGTCCAGCGCGCGAAATTGGCCCGAAGGTGGCGAAACGGTAGCGAAACGATAGCAAAGCACGGAACGCCGCGCAGGTTCATCCGTCCAAAAAGCGGCTGAACCGGAACGCGAAGCGCAAACGCGCAGCCAGGCCCACAGCAGGAACAAGCATCGGGCGGTGCGAAAAACGATCACGGTGCATCGGGCGCGATGTGGTGAAATACGTGCTGACCTGCAACATGACGTGAGCATAGGCTGATTTACGCCTCGGGAGAATTTTGTTTGGCTGTGAGTGGATGTTTTCGATCCTCGGCCGCGCGGGGCGCAACGCGCCTTGGCAGGTATTGCATCGCCGGTCTGTTCGGCGTGCTGCTGCTGGCCGTCTGTAGCCGTGCACAGGCGACCTATGAGGTCGACATCGACGCGCCGCGTTCGGTCCGCGGTTTGCTGAAAGACCATCTCGATTTGTACCGTTTTGCCAAGCGCACCGATATTTCCGACGAACAATTCGGCTTTCTGGTGACGGCCGCGCCGCAGCAGGCCAATGACCTGGTGCAAACCGCCGGCTATTTTTCCGCGATCATCAAAACCGACGTGCGCAGCGCCGACGGCAAGCCTGGCGGGAAAAAACGCGTGACCGTCACAGTCGAGCCGGGTGAGCGCACCGTGGTCGACTCGGTGAAATTGACCTTCACCGGTCCGATCGAAACGGAAGATCCGGGCTTGCAAAACACGGCGCGACTCGCCTGGGACCTGCATCGGGGCGATCCCTTTACGCAGGGTGGCTGGGACTCGGCCAAGAACGCATCGCTCAAGGCATTGCAGGCGCGCCGCTATCTGGGCGCGAAGATCATCCACTCGGATGCCCAGATCAACCCGCGCACGCATCGTGCGGCGCTACAGGTCGAGTTTGCCAGCGGCCCGACGTTTACGTTCGGCCCGGTCGAGATCAGCGGCGGGCAACGCTACCCCGAGCAGATCGTGCGCAACATCGACCCGATTCATCCAGGGGAGATTTACGACGCATCGCAGGTACAGGAGCTGCAGCGTCAGATTCAGGCCACGCCCTATTATGCGAACGTCGCCATCGATGTCGCCAACGACCCCGCCAAACCGGCGCTCTCACCTGTGCATGTGAAGCTCAGCGAGTTCCAGTACCAGAGCATACGCAGCGGTGTCGGTTATTCGACCGGCACGGGCCCGAGCTTGCAGAGCAGCTACCAGTACAACAACGTCTTCAATAAGGCGTGGGTGTTTACGGTGCAAGGCCTGCTGCAACCCCAGGCGCAGAATGGCGCGCTTTCACTGGCGATGCCGCCCGACGCAAAAGCGTACGTAAATAGCGTGATGGCGTCCTACACACGCACCGATTACGAAGACACCGATATTCACAGCGTGCTCACCGGCGTGCAGCGCACACGTTCGCTGGAGAACTACGATTGGACTTATTCGCTGCTGTTTTACGAAGACCGTCTGGAGCAGAATACGACGGGTCCCACCACGAGCCGTGCGCTGGTGCCGGGGTGGTCGTGGACGCGTCGCAATGTCGACGATCCGATTTTTCCAAGCCGTGGCAACCTGGTGCAAGTACAGGCCGGTTTCGCGGTGAAGGGGCTATTGACCGACCAGAGTTTCGGGCGCGTGTATGCGCACGGCAAGCAATACCTCGCGCTGGACAAGTCGGATTTGTTGGTGTTTCGCGCGGAACTCGGCGGCGTGTTCACGACGGGCGGTTCGAGCGGGATTCCGGCCTCGCTGCTGTTTCGGGCCGGCGGCGCCGACTCGATCCGCGGTTACAGTTACGACAGTATCGGTAATAACGTCGGGGGGTCGGTACTGCCAACCAAATACGTGGCGACCGGCTCGGCCGAATATCAGCACTGGTTCACCCATGAATACGGCGGCGCGGTGTTTTTCGATATCGGCACCGCGGCCGACACATGGGCGGAAAAGACCATTTTCCAGGGCGTGGGCGTCGGTGCGCGCTGGCGCAGCCCGATCGGGCCTATCAATGTCGATTTGGCTTATGGCTTGCGCAACCGCAGCGTGCGACCCTATCTGACTTTGGGCGTCGCGTTTTGACGCGGCCCCATGAGAATTATGAACACAGTGCAACCTCATCCGCCTGATCTGTCACCTGACGCCGACGCCGACGCCGCAGTTGCGAGCGGGGGCTTGGACGTGTCGGACGCGTCTGGGGCATCTGGCGGCGGCGCAAACGCGCCTACGCCGCCCGCAGGCGGTGGGCGCAAGCGCGCGCGCCGCTGGTGGCTCGCGAGCCTGGTGGTGGTGGCGCTGCTGATCATACTGCCCATCGCCGCGCTTTTTATCGCCGCTCGGACCGAGCGTGGCACTCGTTTGGCCTGGGACACCGCGGTGAAGCTCAGCGCGGGTCATCTAGCGGGGCGCTATATGGGCGGCACGCTGGAGCGCGGCATCAAGCTCGAACATGTGGTGTGGCGCACGCCTGACGATTTGATCCAGATCGACTACCTGAATGGCCAGTGGGCGCTGACCCGCGCGCCGTGGCGTTTCACTGTGGATTTCCTGCACGTGGGTACGCTCGATCTGAAGCTTGCGCCGTCGAGCAGCGGCGCGCCGACGCAACTGCCCACAAGCCTCACGCTGCCTTTACAACTCGAAATCCGCAGTGTGCGCGTCGATCATTTGCGTTGGCATAGTGGGACGAGCGTCGCGGCGCTCGATCGAATTGCATTGAGCGCGCGCAGCGACGGCACACATCATGCGCTCGCCCTGGATAGCCTGAATACCGAATACGGTAGTTTGAGCGGCTCGCTCGACCTGGACGGCGTGCGACCGTTCAAGCTCTCCGGTGCGCTCGGCTTTGCCGGACAATTGGCGAGCGACCCAGTCAAGATGTCGGCTCGCTTTGGCGGTTCGCTCGAACAACTGAGCGCCGATGTGGACGCGAGCGGCAAGCAGTTGAACGGGCGCGCTCATCTCGAAGCGATGCCGTTTGCAGCGGTGCCGTTCAAGTTCATTACGCTCGCGGCGGATCACGTCGATTTGCGAGCGTTCGCGCCCGGCGCGCCCGCGGCGGATCTATCGTTGCGCGCGCGGCTTGCGCCGGTGAGCGGCGGCGCGTCTGCAACTGTGCACGGCAAGCCGGATCCGGCCCATGCTCCCGGGCTTACGGTCGAGGGGCCGATTTCCATCGTGAATGCGCGCCCCGGCGCGCTGACGGCGCAATTGCTGCCGCTCGTGGACGCCAGCGCCAACGTGCGGCTCGATGCGCACGCGCAGGTTCTCGAAGGCCTGCAGGTGAGGCTGTTCCAGGGCGGCACGCTACAGGGCGCCGGTCAGTTCAGCGCGGGCAAAGGGCAATTGGACCTGAATGTCGCGGGGCTCGATTTACATCTGCTCGCAGCGCGCATACGCCCGACCCGGCTGGGCGGCGCGCTCAAGCTGTCTTCGCAGCCGGACAGCCAGCGCTTGACGCTGGACCTGGCCGACCCGAAAGCCGCGTTGCGCGTGCAAGCAGCCCTGCGTTTCGAGCCCGCGCAAACCACGTTCGAGACGGTTCGTCTGACCGCCGGCGCGGGCCGTGTGGACTTGAACGGTACGCTCAAGCACGATGCGGCCGATACCTACGCGCTCAAGACGACGCTGACCGATTTCAATCCGTTTGCAATCCTGGTGCAGGGGCCTCCCGGTAGCGGGCCGCCGCATGTGCGAGGTCGCGAGGGCTCGGCCGCGACGCACATCGAGACCCGTCGTGCTATCGGTTCCGGACCCAGTCCTGGGCTCGATTCTGGGGTCGCTTCTGGGCCCAATCCGGAGCTCAGCCCGCCACCCGTGAAGCCGCGTGTCGCGGACAATCGCACCCCGGTGGTGGCGCGCATCAACGGCACATTGGACGCGATCGGCGCCTTGAGTCCGGCACTGAGCACCAAAGCCACGCTGACGCTGCGTGACAGCGTCTACGACGGGCTGCCGCTCACTGGCGGCGGCGTTGTCCAGTTGGCCGGCGAGCGACTGCTCCCGAGCCGCCTGAAGCTTTCGGTGGCGGGCAACGAGGTCGACTTGTCGGGTGGCTTTGGCGCGCCGGGCGACCGGCTTGCGTTCCATATCGATGCACCTGAGGTCGACCGGCTCGGATTCGGCCTCGCCGGTACCGTGCATGCCGACGGCACGGTGCAGGGCAGCTTGACTCATCCGAATATCGCCGCCACCTACAGCGCCGATGCGCTTGTGTTCGGCGACTATCGCCTGGGCCACGCGCAAGGGCGCGCCGAGTTGCGTGACGGCGCCAACGGCGCGCTCTCGCTCAATCTCGATGCGCGCGATTTGAGCGCGCCGAATCTTTCGCTCACAACGGTTTCAGCTACGCTGGCCGGAACGCGCGCAAGCCATACCCTGGTCGCGCACGCCGCGGGCGCGGTCGACAGCCGGCCGATCGATCTGGACTTGGCCGCGCGCGGCAAATTGACCGACAAAGGCGGTAGCACCGGTTGGGACGGCACGCTCACGCAGTTGGTGAATCGCGGCTTTCCGGCCCTGCAACTGGGCGCGCCAGTGCAACTCAGCGTAGCCAGCCAGCACGTGAGCATCGGCGCGGCCAACCTGACGGTGGAGGGGGCGAACCTGGCGCTACAGCAATTCGTGCTGGATCGCGGCAAACTGCAGACCGCGGGCTCGGTGCGTGGGGTCGACGTCGACCGGATGCTGCGCATCGGCCAGCAGATTACCGGCGCCGCGCCCCCATTCAAGACCGATTTGATCCTCGATGGCGATTGGAACGTCAGCGTGGCCGATACCGCCAGCGGCTATGTGCAACTGACGCGGCGCTCGGGCGACGTCACGCTCAGTACTTGGCGAGGGGCCTCGGCCTTGGGTTTCACCGCGCTACAGGCACGCGCCGAATTCAGCGCGGGCAATCGCGTGACCTTGAAAATCGGCGCGAAGGCGGATCGTATCGGCACGCTGAACGCCGAACTGCGCAGCGTGCTGAGCACACGCGATGGCATGCTGGTGCTGGCCGATGACGCGCCGTTAAGCGGCACGGTCAGCGGCGAGGTGCCGCAATTGCGTACTACCGGCGGGCTGTTCGGTCCGACCTATATCCTGGACGGCAAATTGCAATTGCAGTTGCAGGTGGCGGGCCAACTGGCTCGCCCCAAATTCAGCGGACTGATCAGCGGCAATGACTTGTCGGCCACGCTGATCGACCAGGGTATTCAGTTCAAGCAAGGCGTGGTGCGCATTGCGCTTGCCGACAATCTGGTGCAATTCCAGCAGGTCGAATTTCATGGCGAATCGGGCACCGTGCGGGCGAGCGGGCAAATCAAACTCGACGAGGCCAATGCGAATCTGGCCGTGAACGTGGTTGCCGACAAACTCGAACTGTTTGCCACGCCCGACCGCCAACTGCAGCTCTCGGGACAAGCGACCGTACGCAACGAAGGCGCGGGCGGCGGCATCGCGATCGACGGCAAGTTCCTCGTCGACCACGCGCTGTTCGATTTACCGGAAAGCCCGGCGCCGTCGCTGGGGAGCGATGTGCATATCATCACTCAGGACGGCACCGAGCAACTGGCGAAAAAGCCGGAGCTGCCGAGCTCGCAAAAACCCGCCGGGACCTTCTCGCCGCATGCCAATATCGCCATCGATTTGGGCAACAAGTTTCGCTTTCGCGGCGCCGGCGCCGATCTGACCTTGCGCGGCGAATTGCAGGCGACCAGCAAACCGGGCGAGCCGTTGCGCGCGGTCGGCAACATCACCGTGGCGCAGGGTTCCACCTATACCGCGTTCGGCCGCAAGCTGGCAATCGACAACGGCTATTTCACGTTCAACGGGCCGATCGATAATCCGGGCATCAATATCCTGGCGATGCGTCACAACCAGGAAGTCGAAGCGGGCGTGCAGGTGACCGGCACCTTGCAGGCACCGATCGCCCGATTGACCTCGGAGCCCAGCGTGGCCGATAACGAAAAGCTGTCGTGGCTATTGTTCGGCCATGGCACCGACCAGGGCAGTACAGTCGGTCAGCAAAGCACCGTTTCGCAGGCGTTCGCGCTACTCGGCTCGGCCGGTGGCAAGCGCGTGGCAAAAACGCTGGGGCTGGACGAATTCACGGTTGGGCAAAGCGAAGTGGGGCTGACCGATCCGCAAGTGGTGATACTGTCCAAAGCACTCAATGAACGGATCGTACTCGGGTACGAGCAGGGGCTGACCACGGCGGCTAGCGTGTTCAAGGCCACGCTGAATTTATCGCGTTTTTGGGCGGTGGCGATACACACCGGCGCGTTGAACGGTGCAACGCTGCTGTATAACCGGCGTTTCGATTGAAGCGTGACGTGAAGTGACGTGAGCGTGACGGATTGCGCCGTCACCCCCACAGTCTGCCGACTCGCTGCCTACTTGACTCGCATACCGGGCTGCGCGCCGTCGTGCGGTTCAAGGATGTAAATCCCCGGTTCGGCTTTTTCGTCGCGCGCGGAAGCCGCGAGCACCATGCCTTCTGACAGGCCGAACTTCATCTTGCGCGGCGCCAGGTTGGCGACCATCACGGTCAATTTCCCGACCAGCTCGTGCGGCTGATAGGCCGACTTGATTCCCGAAAAAACATTGCGTGTTTTCTCTTCGCCGATATCCAGCGTCAACTGCAGCAGCTTGTCCGAACCCGCCACGGCCTGGCAGTCGACGATACGCGCGATGCGTAAATCGATCTTGGCGAAATCGTCGATATTGATGGTTTCGCTGGCGTCGACGGCTTTGCTTGCGTCGCTGGACTCGGCTGTTTTCGCGAGCGCAGGCGCGGCGCTGCCGTTGGCGCCATCTGCCCCGGGCGTCTTGGCTGCGTTGGCACCGTTGGCAGCGTCAGTCGGGCCTGTTTCGGTCGCCTGCAGCGACTCGCGGTTGGCGGCCAGCAACGCTTCGATCTGCTTGACATCGACCCGCGTCATCAAGTGCTGATAGGCATTGATCGGACGATGCGAGGCGAGTGGCAGGTCGGCGTCGGCCCAGCTCAGTGGCTCGATGGCGAGGAAGCGTTCGACCGAGGCGGCCAACTGCGGCAACACCGGTTTGAGCGCGAGCGTCAACAGGCGGAAGGCTTCGAGACAGACCGAGCAGGTTTCGTGCAGGCTTACCGCATTGGCCGGATCTTTAGCCTGGTCCCACGGCTTGGCGCTATCGACATAGGCATTCACGCCGTCGGCCAGTTCCATCACCTGACGCAGCGCGCGGCCATAGTCGCGGCTCTCGTAAAGGGCGGCGATTTGCGGTAAAGCGGTGCGCAACGTGTTCAGCAACGGATGATTCATGGCGCTGTCCTGCACGCGCGCATTGAAACGCTTGACCAGGAAACCGGCCGTGCGGCTGGCGATGTTGATGTATTTGCCGACCAGATCGCTGTTGACCCGAGCGACAAAATCATCGAGATTCAAATCGAGATCTTCCATCGATCCGTTGAGCTTGGTGGCGAAATAATAACGCAGCCACTCGGGGTTCAAGCCGCTGTCGATCACGCTTTGCGCAGTGATAAACGTGCCGCGCGATTTCGACATCTTGGCGCCGTCGACCGTCAGGAAGCCGTGGGCAAAAACGTTGGTCGGCGTGCGGTGGCCGGAAAACTTCAACATCGCGGGCCAGAACAGCGTGTGGAAATAGAGAATGTCCTTGCCGATGAAATGGTATTGCTCTGTGGTGGAATCGGGCGCGACCCATTCGTCGAAATTCATGCCGCGCTGCTCGCAGAGATTTTTAAAGCTCGCGTAGTAACCGACCGGTGCATCAAGCCAGACATAAAAATATTTGCCGGGAGCGCCCGGGATCTCGAATCCGAAATACGGCGCGTCGCGCGAAATATCCCAATCCGCGAGCTTGGCGTCGCCGTCGTCGCCCAGCCATTCGCGCATCTTGTTGGTCGCTTCGGGTTGCGCCAGCCCTGCCACCCATTCGCGCAGAAACGATTCGCAGCGCGGGTCGGAAAGCCGGAAGAAATAATGGGTCGATGTCTTGTGTATCGGAGTGGCGCCCGAGACCACCGAAAACGGATCGATCAGGTCGGTAGGCTGGTACGTCGAGCCGCACACTTCGCATGAGTCGCCGTACTGGTCCTTCGCGCCGCACTTCGGGCAGGTGCCTTTGATAAACCGATCCGGCAGGAACATTTCACGCACGGGGTCATAGGCCTGCTCGATATCGCGGGCATCGATCAGCCCTGCGCCTTGCAAGGATGCGTAAATTTTCTCAGACAAATCCTTGTTTTCCGGCGAATCGGTCGTGTAGTAGTTGTCGAAGGAAATCCCGAAACTGTCGAAATCGCGCTTGTGCTCGATCCATACG
>Ga0302314_10009037_pt1 | contig 17668 bp, 20 predicted proteins | sample III_Palsa_N2_3_FD_200533 | JGI IMG/M metagenome (GOLD analysis project Ga0302314, IMG submission 200533) | Peat permafrost microbial communities from Stordalen Mire near Abisko, Sweden - III_Palsa_N2_3 | ecosystem: Environmental > Terrestrial > Soil > Palsa > Peat permafrost | place: Sweden...
GCGACGCGGGGTACGGCAGATTACTTCGAGTCGGCGGGGGTGCCGGTCGAGACACCGGTGGCCAAGGTCAGCGTGGACGGGGGCGGGCCCGACCGGCTGGACGGGCTTGACGCGGTGACCATGCTCCGCGACGGCAAGGTCAACCTGGTGGTCAACACGCCGCGGGGTCGCGGACCCCGAGCGGACGGGGCTTACATCCGCATGGCCGCCAGCCAGCACCGGGTGGCGTGCCTGACCACCGTCGCCGCGGCCCGGGCCGCGGTGGCGGGGATCGCGGACCGGTCGGCCAACGCGCTGACGGTGCGCAGCTTGCAGGAGTACCACCAGGAAGAGCAGCTCCCCCTCTCGTGAGTCGGGCGGCCACCGTTGGTAGCGAAGGGGTAGCCGTCGACTTGAGGACGCGCGTCGGCTCGGTTGCCTTGGCCAACCCGGTGATGACGGCGTCGGGAACGGCCGGCCACGGAGCCGAGCTGGCCGCCTACCTCGAGCTGGCGGACCTGGGCGCCGTCGTGGTGAAGTCCCTTTCCGCGGAGCCGTGGGCCGGAAACCGGGCGCCGCGCCTCGTGCCTCTGCTGGCTGCAGGTGGGATGCTCAACAGCGTCGGCCTGCAGAACCCGGGAGTGGACGAGTGGCTGTCGACGGAGCTCCCCGGCCTGGCCCGAACCGGTGCGACCGTCGTCGCCAGCATCTGGGGATTCACCGTCGACCAGTACCGGCGGGCCGCGGCCACCATAGCCAGAGCCGGGCCCGGCGCCATAGTGGCCGTCGAAGCGAACATATCCTGCCCGAACATCGAGGACCGTCAGCAGATGTTCGCCCACAGCGTCGAAGGCGTGCAGGAGGCGATATCGGCGGCGGTCGACGGGCTCGGGGGAACCGTGCCGCTATGGGCCAAGCTCAGCCCCAACGTGACCGACCTGCCCGCCTTGGCCGCGGCCGCGTCGGATGCGGGCGCGGAGGCGGTCACCCTGATCAACACGGTCATGGGAATGGCCATCGACCCCGCCACCGGCGCCTTCCGTCTCGGCGGCGGGGGAGGCGGACTGTCGGGCCCCGCCATTCATCCAGTGGCGGTGCGCGCCGTTTTCGAATGCCGGGCGGCCTTGCCTGACACCCCGATAATCGGCGTGGGCGGCGTGTCTAGCGGAGTGGATGCCGCTGAACTCTTGGCGGCGGGAGCCGACGCTGTCCAGGTCGGCACGGCTACGTTCGCTGACCCGCGGGCACCCGCCCGGGTGCTGGCCGAGTTGGCGGGCTGGTGCCGATCCCAACGAATATCGACAATCGACGAACTGAAAGGACGAGCCCATGTCCGTCACTGAACCCGATTCTGGCGACCTGCGTCACCACTTCGCGCTGGCCCTTGACGTGGACGATGCCGTGGAGGCGCACAGACTGGCCCGGGAGCTGAGTCCTTGGTTCGGGGTGGCGAAGGTAGGGCTGGAACTGTTCAGCGCGACAGGCCCTCGCATCGTGCAGACCTTGATCGACGAGGGCTATGACGTGTTCCTCGACTTGAAGATGGCCGACATCCCGACCACCGTCGGCAAGGCCGCCCGCGTCCTAGGGGCCATCGGTGTCTCGTACCTGACGTTGCACGCTTTTGCTGGACCAGCTGTCCTGCGTGCTGGGGTGGAAGGCTTGTCCGAAGGGGCCGAGCGCGCCGGGCTGCCGGTGCCTGCCGCGCTGGCGGTCACCATCCTCACCAGTGACCCCGACGCCCCGCCCCACATTCTTGGGAAGAGGGTCGCAGCAGCGGTAGAGGCTCGCTGCGCCGGAGTGGTGTGCGCCGCGTCCGACGTTCGCGAAGCCAAGCAGCTGGCGCCCCGCCTGATCGCCGTGGTACCGGGCGTCCGGCCCGCCGGTTCACCCGTGCACGACCAAGCGCGCTCGGCCACCCCGGCCGCGGCTCTCGAGGCGGGCGCCGACATATTGGTGATCGGTCGCGCCGTGACCGCCGCGCCCGACCGGGTGGCAGCCGCGAGGGCTCTGGTCGCATCCGTATAGCCAACCGCGCCGCGCACTGGCAACCGCACTTCGAACGCAGGGGCTCTTACTCCGCGCTATGGTGCGCGGCATGCCCTTGCCGCCTGCGCTCACAGCCGATCAACGACAGGCCGCCCTCGAAAAGGCCGCCGTGGCCCGGAGGTTGCGAGCCGAGCTCAAAGAGAAGCTCAAGATGGGTTCGGTCTCTCTTGGTGAGCTGCTCCAGCAGGCCGACGCCGATGAGGTGGTCGGAAAGATGAAGGTGCTGGCGGTCCTCGAATCCTTGCCTGGTTTGGGGAAGGTCAAGGCCAGGCGTCTCATGGATGAGATCGGGATCAGCGAGACGCGGCGTCTGCACGGCCTGGGCGAGCAGCAGCGCAAGAGGCTGTTCGAGAAGCTCCGCGCTTAAGTGCCGGCCACGAAACGACTTGCGCGCAGGTCGTTTCGACCGGGGCGCTGAGACTTGGGTCGTTGATAGCGATCGTGTCCGGCCCGGGCGGGGTCGGCAAAGGGACGGTGGTGGCCCGCCTCCTCGAGCTGGAGCCGGGCCTGCGGCTGTCGCGCTCGTGGACCACCCGGCCCCAGCGGCCAGGTGAGCCGGACGGCGCCTACGTCTTCGCTGATCGGGCCGAGTTCGAGCGCCGGATCGCGGACGGCGGCTTCCTCGAGTGGACTCCGTACCCGGGGACGGGCCACTTGTACGGAACGCCCACGCTCGACGACGAGAGCGACGGGGCGCGGGACCGGGCTCCGATCGTGCTCGAAATCGAGCTGGACGGCGCCCAACAGGTGAAGGCCGTGCACCCCGACGCCGTCCTGATCCTCATCGTGGCCCCGTCCCCCGAGGCCCGGGCGGTCCGGCTCCGCAAGCGTGGCGATGACGAGCAGAGCGTGGCGCGCCGGATGGAGGTCGGAGCGAGAGAGGAGCGGCTGGGACGGCAGCTGGCCGACCACGTCGTGGTCAACGACGACGTCGACAGGGCGGCCCAGGAGGTCGCTGGTATACTGCGGGGGCATCAAACCGGCGGGTGACGCGCGCCGGAGAGCAGGGCCCTCCTGGGGTTCTGCGCCACCAACCGAACCCCGTACCACCCGAACTCCCCACCACCCGAACCCCCCACGACGGAGCCAACTTCGATGTCGGATCGCCACGCCACCATGATGGAACCACCCGTCGAGGACCTTCTCGATCGGGTCGACTCGAAGTTCACCCTCGTCAGCCTGGCCGCGATGCGGGGCCGACAGATCAACTCCTACTTCAACCAGCTTGGAGAAGGCCTGGGCTCCATCGTGCCCCCGCAAGTCACGTCGGTTTCGCGCAAGCCCCTGTCGATCTCGCTCGAGGAGATCGCAGTCGGAAAGATCACCTACACCCGCATCGAGCCGAGTGAGGGCGACGAGGCGGGCGCCGAGGACGGGCAGTAGGAGGCCGGGCCATAGTCGAGCCCGGTGCGGCCCTCGCCGGTCGCCGCATCATCTTGGGGGTGTGTGGTGGGATCGCCGCCTACAAAGCGGTAGACGTCTGTCGCCGCTTGATCGACGCGGGTGCATTCGTCAGTCCTGTGATGACTCGCGGGGCGACCCGCTTCATCGGGCCACTGACGTTATCGGCCTTGGCATCCGAACCGGTACGGACCTCTCTTTGGGAGAGTCCCGAGCCGATTCCGCACACGCGGCTCGGCCAGTCCGCCGACCTCATCGTCGTCGCGCCCGCCACGGCCCGCCTCATCGGCGCCTACGCCGCAGGCATCTCCTCTGACCTGCTGACGGCGACTCTGCTGGCGACCAGGGCGCCGGTCGTGGTCTGCCCGGCCATGCACACAGAGATGTGGGAACACCCCGCCGTATCTGAAAACATCGCCACTCTGCGACGGCGAGGCGTCCACCTGGTCGAGCCCGAGACCGGTCGCCTGGCAGGAGGAGACGTGGGATCAGGCCGGCTCGCATCCCCCGACACGATTGCGGCCGTCGTGATCGACGTGCTTTCCGGTCGGCCCGCCGATGGCGCCACCGGGGCCGGTCAACAGCTGGTCGGCCTGGCTGCCATCGTCACGGCCGGTGGCACCCGCGAGCCGATCGATCCGGTTCGTTTCATCGGCAATCGCTCGTCCGGCAAACAGGGCTACGCGATCGCAGCGGAGCTGGCGAGACGCGGGGCGGTCGTGACAGTGATCAGCAGCGCGGCGGCGAGCCTGCCCCGGCCGGTCGGTGTTGACGTCGTGGCCGTGGAGACTGCGGCCGACATGGAACAAGCGGTGTTGTCGAGGAGCGAGGCCGCCGACATCGTGGTCATGGCGGCCGCCGTCGCTGACTTCCGACCCAAGGCGGCGGCCGGTCAAAAGCTCAAGAAGGTCGACGGGCCCCCAGAAGTGATCCTCGAGCCCACCACCGACATCCTCGCGGCCCTCGGCGCCCGGCGCCGACCGGGCCAGGTGCTCGTAGGTTTCGCGGCGGAAACGGCCAGGCCGGAACGGGCCCGGGAGGACTTGCTCCGGTACGCGCGGGAGAAGCTGGCGTCCAAGGGCGCCGACCTGATCGTCGCCAACGACGTCGCCGCCGCCGGCGTCGGCTTCTCCCACGACACCAACGCAGTGCTCATCGTCGGTTCCGAGGGACTCGAAATCGACGTTCCTCTTGCCACCAAGGAAGCCGTCGCCGCGGCTGTCGTCGACGCCATCATCCGGCGCACGGCGAACCCCGCCGCGCCGTCAACTTCGAAGTCCGTTCACAGCCAGGAGACATCATGAGCCGCTGGACCTTTACCTCCGAGTCGGTGACCGAGGGTCACCCCGACAAGATGGCCGACCAGATCTCGGACTCGGTCCTGGACGCCCTATTGGCCCAGGACCCCATGTCGCGGGTGGCGTGCGAGACCCTGCTTACCACCGGCTTGGTGGTGGTGGCGGGAGAGATCACCACTACGGGATACGTCGAAATTCCCAAGCTCGTCCGCGACGTCGTCACCGACATCGGATACACCAGCAGCGACGTCGGCTTCGACGGCCGCACGTGCGGAGTCACGGTCTCCATCGGCTCCCAGTCACCCGACATCGCCCAGGGCGTGGACGCCGCGTTGGAGTTGCGGTCCGGCAGCGGTGGCGAGGACATCCTCAACTCTCAGGGCGCCGGCGACCAGGGAATGATGTTCGGGTACGCGTGCGATGAGACCGAAGATCTCATGCCGATGCCGATCTGGCTGGCCCACCGTCTGGCCCAGCGTCTCTCTCAGGTCCGCAAAGCGGGCGTGCTCCCATACCTGAGGCCCGACGGGAAGACCCAGGTCACTTTTGAATACGAGAACGGCCGTCCGGTCCAGCTGAAAACGGTCCTCATCTCGACGCAGCACAACCCCAACGTCGACCTGGAGACGCTGCTGCTGCCGGACTTGCGCGACCACGTGATAAGCCCGCTGGTCCCCGGCGAATTCGCCAACGACGGCTACAAGATCCTGGCCAACCCGACCGGTAAGTTCGTGTTGGGAGGGCCTCACGCCGACGCCGGCCTCACCGGCCGCAAGATCATCGTCGACACCTACGGCGGGGCCGCCCGCCACGGCGGTGGGGCGTTCTCGGGCAAGGACCCTTCCAAAGTCGACCGCTCCGCGGCCTACGCGGCCCGGTGGGTGGCCAAGCACGTGGTCGCTTCGGGTGCGGCGACGCGCTGCGAGATCCAAGTCGCCTACGCCATCGGCGTGGCTCGCCCGGTATCGCTGCTCGTTGAGACGTTCGGCACCGAAACCGTCGACCCGGCCAAGATCGCAGCCGCCGTCGACGAGATCTTCGACTTGCGCCCCGCCGCCATCATCAGGGACCTGGACCTGCGCCGGCCCATATACCGCAAGACCGCCGCCTACGGGCACTTCGGCCGCAACGAGAAGGAGTTCACCTGGGAGCAGGCCAGCCGGCTGGAGGGCTTCAAGTCGGCGCTGGATCTCTAGGGTCCAGCCGAAAAAGGGCGGCCGTGGCGCGGCCTAGCCCTGCATCCCAGCCGCGGCCTGGGGCGCTGGTCGCCCGCGTCCTCCCCGACGTGGCCGGCATCGACAAGGAGTTCGACTACCTGATCCCCGAAGGCGCGGCCGGCTCTGTCGAGGTCGGAACCCAGGTCCGGGTCGATCTCTCAGGCCGCCGGGTCGGCGGGTGGGTTACGGCAGTGGGCGTCGAAGCGGCTGCCGGACTGGCCCTGAGGCCGATCGCCAAAGTGCGCGGCTTCGGTCCGGACCGTTCGACGGTCGATCTGGCCGGGTGGGCGGCGTGGCGGTGGGCTGGGCGCCGGCGCTCGCTGCTCCTAACCGCTTCGGCCGGGTTTGCCGTGCCGCGCCTGCCGCCCGCGGCGTTGAAGGCCCCGGCCCGACCGTGGCCTTCCGAGTTGGTGGAACAGATCGGCGACGTCGGCGCCGACCGGCCCCGTCTGCTTCGTCTGCCGCCCGCCGCAGATCCGACCGAGGTGGTCGCCGAGCTGGCTCAAAGGGGCCCCACTCTGGTCGTGGTGCCGACCGTGGCCAGAGCGGCCGTGCTGGCGGGACGGCTGCGCCGAGCCGGTGGGGACGTCGCCCTGGTGCCCGAGGGCTGGCCCCAAGCCCGCGCCGGCGCTGCCGTCGTGATCGGATCCAGGGCGTGCGCCTGGGCGCCCTGCCCCGGAATGGCCGCGGCCGTGGTGCTCGACGGTCACGAGGAAGGGTTGACCCAGGAGCAGACCCCGACTTGGGGGGCGGTGGCCGTGGTGGTGGAGAGAGCCAGGCGTGCGGGCGTTCCGTGCGTCATCATCAGTTCTTGCCCGACGCCAGAGCTGCTCGCCATCGGGTCGCTCAGGCTGGTCGCTCGCAGCGTCGAACGAAGGGGTTGGGCGGCGGTCGAAGTCATCGACCGCCGAGGCGACGACCCCCGGCTGGGTCTCTACTCCGAAAGGTTGGTCGCGCTCATCCGGGCCGAGCCGCGAGCGGCCTGCGTGCTCAACCGGACGGGACGGGCCCGGCTGCTGGCCTGCACGGCCTGCGGGTCGGTTGCCAGCTGCGAGAGGTGTGGGGCCTCGCTGGCGCAACAGAAGGGCGGCGAAATCCCCATCCCGTTGGAGTGCTCGCGCTGCGGGCTGGTCCGGCCCCAAGTCTGCGCCGAGTGCCACTCCACCCGGCTCCGACTGCTCCGCATCGGCGTGACGCGCGCTCGCGAGGAACTGGAGCTGCTGGCCGGAAGGCCGGTGGCTGAGGTCACGGGCGTCACGGGCGCCATTCCCGACGCCGAGCTGCTCGTCGGCACGGAGGCCGTCCTGCACAGGCTGGGCCCGGCCGACGGCGTGACCGCCGTGGCGTTCGTGGACTTCGACCAGGAGCTTCTGGCCGGACGGGTGCGCGCCCTCGACGAGGCCCTGGCCCTGGTAGCCCTGGCTTCGAGGATCGTGAAGGGCCGGGTCGGCCGGGTCCTGGTTCAGACCCGGGTCCCCGATCACCCGGTTCTGCGGGCGGCTGTTGTCGCCGATCCGGCTGTCCTGTCCAGCCATGAGCTGGACGTGCGCAAGGAGCTGCGCCTGCCCCCGTTCGCTTCGATCGCGCTGGTTTCGGGGCCGGCCGCTTCCGAATACGCGAACGGGCTGAAAGGGTTGGCGGGAGCTCCGGTCGACCTGCTCGGACCCGACCGCGACCAGTGGCTGGTCAAGGCGGCAGACGGCGCCACCCTGGCCGACGCCCTGGCATCGGTGCCCCGCCCGGCCGGGCGGCTGCGGGTGGCCGTGGAGCCGGGGCGGCTGTAGGCGTGAGACCCCGCGGTCGGGTCCTGGGCCAGAATGGGACCATGAACGGTCGGCCCGCGGTGGTCCTGCTGAGCGGCGGCCTCGATTCGGCCACCGCGTTGGCGATCGCACGGGACCTCGGCTTCCATGCGTACGCCCTGACCTTCCGCTACGGGCAGCGCCACGAGGTCGAACTGGCTGCGGCCAAGCGGGTGGCCGCCGCACAGGGCGCCCGCCGACACGTGGTCGCCGACATCGACTCGCGGGTATTCGGAGGCTCGGCGCTGACATCGGAGATCGACGTACCGCACCGGGCGAGCGCCGAAGACCTGGACGACGGGATCCCAGTGACGTACGTGCCCGCCCGCAACACCGTGTTCCTTTCGTTCGCCCTGGCCTGGGCCGAGACGTTGGGCTCCAGCGACATTTTCATCGGGGTCAACGCCCTCGACTACAGCGGCTATCCCGACTGCCGGCCCGAGTACATAGACGCGTTCCAGCGCATGGCCAACCTGGCGACCAAAGCCGGGGTGGAGGGCCGTCAGAACCTGACCATCCACGCTCCCTTGATCACCCTTACCAAAGCAGAGATCATCCGCCGCGGCCTCGCCCTCGGGGTCGACTACGCCCTGACCCACAGCTGCTATGACCCCGACGGGGCGGGCACACCCTGCGGCTCCTGCGACTCGTGTCTCCTTCGGGCCAAGGGCTTCGCCGAAGCGGGCCTCGCTGATCCGGTTCTGCCGGGCCCGGTTCTGCCTGATCCGGTTCCGGCTGATCCGCTTCTGGCTGACCCGGTGGTAGGTGGACCAACCGGGCCGGCCGGTCCGGGCTCCTGATGGTCGGCTCCTGATGGGCTACCTGGTCAAGGAGATCTTCTACACCTTGCAAGGTGAAGGGACCCACGCGGGAAGGCCGGCGGTCTTCTGCCGGTTCTCGGGGTGCAACCTGTGGACCGGGCACGAGGCTCACCGGCACCGGGCCGTGTGTCAGTTCTGCGACACCGACTTCGTCGGAACCGACGGCGCCGGCGGCGGGCGCTTTCGCACGGCCGGGGACCTGGCGGGAGCGGTCGCCGCGGCTTGGGGGGGCCGGTCCCACCCGAGTGCGCAGCGCTACGTGGTGTGCACGGGCGGGGAACCCCTCCTGCAGCTGGACGGGCCCGCGGTCACCGCCTTTCACGAGGAAGGCTTCACCGTGGCCGTCGAAACCAACGGCACCCGGGCGGCCCCGCCCGGGGTCGACTGGATCTGCGTCAGCCCCAAAGCGGGGGCTCCGGTCGTGCTGGAGCGGGCCGACGAGCTCAAGCTGGTCTTCCCTCAGGACGGGGCGCCACCGCAGGACTTTGAAGGGCGCGGCTTTCCCCGGCTTCTCCTGCAGCCGATGGACGGCCCGGACCGGGACCGCAACACGACCGAGGCCGTGGAGTACTGCCTGTCGCACCCGCAGTGGAGTCTGAGCCTGCAGACGCACAAGTACATAGGCATACCGTGATGGATGCCTTCAGCGCCTTCACCTTCGAGGCCGCCCACCTGCTTCCGCGCGTTCCGGAAGGTCACAAGTGCGCCCGGCTGCACGGTCACTCCTATCGGGTCGAGATCCACGTGGAGGGCCCGGTGGATCCAAACTCTGGAATGGTGGTGGACTTCGCTGACATCAAAGCCGCCTGCCAACCGTTGCGCGAACGCCTCGATCACTTCTACCTCAACGACGTGGAAGGGCTCGAGAACCCGACCAGTGAAAATCTGGCTGCGTGGATCTGGGACCGCCTGGTCGACCGGTTGCCGCTGACGAGGGTACTGATCCGCGAGACGTGCACGTCAGGCGTCGAATACAGGGGGCCGGATCCGAGTTGACCGATGCGTCCAAGCTGACGCGGCTCGGAGGCCAGACCGAGTACCGCTACGAGAACCCCGAGCCCGCCATGCTCGAGTCGTTTGCCAACGCCCACCCGTCTGAAGCTTGGGTGGTGGGATTGGAGTGCACCGAGTTCACCAGCTTGTGCCCGGTGACGGGCCAGCCGGACTTTGGGCGGATCCGCATCCAGTACGTACCCAGCCAGCTGTGCGTCGAAAGCAAGAGCCTCAAGTTGTATCTGGGCGCCTACCGCAATCACGGGTCGTTCCACGAAGACTGCGTCAACCGAATAGCCGACGACTTGCAGGTCTGCCTGTCAGCCCGGTACTTGCGGGTGCTCGGAGACTTCAACGTCCGAGGGGGGATAGCCATCCGCCCGCTCGCGGTGCGCAAGGCCGGCGACTTGGGACCGGCGGAGGAAACGCGCTGCGTGGCCCTACTGGGCCAGCACGACTCGCTGACCTCGCTGACTTAAGTTGACGTCCCAGGCCGGGCCGGCTGCGCCCGGGTAGCGTTCCGGAGATGCTGCGATCGATCGAAGGTCACGCCGGGGACGTGGCCCTGGCCGCCTTGATCCCCTTCGGGGTCGACGTCATGTTCACCCTCAACGGGGGTCACGTGTGGCCCCTCTACGACGCCGCCACCAAGCACGGGCTGAAGGTCGTCGATACCCGCCACGAGCAGACGGCCACCTGGGCGGCGGAGGCCTACGCCAAGCTGACCCGACGCCCCGGTTTGGCCGTGCTGACGGCCGGCCCAGGCGTCACCAACGGAGTGAGCGCCATGACGTCGGCCCACTTCAACGGGTCGCCCCTGGTCGTGGTGGGCGGTCGGGCCCCTCAGGGCCGTTGGGGCTCGGGGTCCCTGCAAGAGCTGGATCACGTTCCCATCGTGGCTTCCATTACGAAGCGGGCGACGACGATCACGTCCGGCGCGGACGTGGCCTCGGTCATGCAGGAGTTGGCCCGTGCCGCGTCGACGCCGCACCGGGGACCAGTGTTCGTAGACCTGCCCATCGACGTCTTCTTCGGGCCGTCCAACGGCGACGTGGATGACGCCCCCGAGGTTTCTCCGGGAGCCACCCCGGATCCCGACGAGGTGGCGGCGGCGGCCTTGCTGATGGCGCGAGCGGCCCGTCCCGCCTTGATTGCCGGGAGCGACGTGTACTGGGCGGGGGCGTGGGAACAGCTGCGGGCCGCCATCGAGGCCCTGCGGGTGCCGTGCTTTGCCAACGGGATGGGCCGAGGCTGCTTGCCCCTGGGCCACGAGCTGGGCTTCAGCCGGACCAGGGGACTGCTGCGCCAGGAGGCGGACGTGGTCGTGGTGGTGGGAACGCCGCTCGACTTCCGCCTCGGTTACGGGTCGTTTGGGTCGGCCCGGGTCGTCCACATCGTCGACAGCGACGAAGGCCGGGCCGCCCACGTGCCGTCGGCGGTTTCGGTCGCTGGCGACCTGGGAGCCATCCTGGGTGGCCTGGCCGAGTGGTCGGGCGACCGAGAGGACCACGACCCGTGGATCAAGTCGCTGCGCGTCGCTGAGGACGCGGGGCGCGAACGGGAAGGGCCGCTTCTGGAGGCCGACGGTGACCCGATCAAGCCGACCAGGGTCTTCGGCGAGCTGGCCCGCCGGTTGGATCCCGACGGAGTCGTGGTGTGCGACGGTGGCGACTTCGCGTCCTACGCCGGCAAGTACCTCGACCCCGGCCGGCCGGGCTGCTGGTTGGACACCGGCCCATACGGTTGTCTCGGCAACGGCCCGGGCTATGCCATGGCGGCTCGCCTGGCCCGGCCCGACAGCCAGGTGGTGGCCATACTCGGCGACGGGGCGGCGGGGTTCTCGCTGATGGACGTGGACAGCATGGTCCGCCACGACCTCCCCGCCGTCATGGTGGTCGGCAACAACGGGATCTGGGGGCTCGAGAAGCACCCGATGAAGGCCATGTACGGCTACGACGTGGCGTGCGACCTGCAACCCGAGACCCGCTACGACTCCGTGGTCGCCGCCCTGGGGGGTGCCGGCGAAACCGTTCGGGCCGGGCGCGACATAGGTCCCGCGCTCGACCGGGCGTTCGCTTCGGGCGTGCCCTACTTGGTCAACGTGATCACCGACCCGTCCGACGTCTACCCCCGGTCGGGTCCTCTGGGGTTCTAGGTCCCCTAGCCCTAGGTCCAGCCCTGGCGGCGCATCTCGTAAAGCGCGATTGCGGCCGCGGTGGCCACGTTGAGCGACCCCACCCGGCCCAGGAGGGGAAGGAAGGCGACGGCGTCGCATGCCGCGATCGTGGCTGGACTGAGGCCGTGGTCCTCGTTGCCGACCACGAGGCACACGTCGGGCCCGGCGGTGAGCTGGTGTAGTGGGACCGCGTCGTCGGCCAGTTCCAAGCCGATCACGGAGAACCCGTCTTCGCGAGCCGCGTCGGCTGCGTCGGCTCCCCTTTCGAACACCGACCAGGACACGTATCGCTCGGTTCCGAGAGACACCTTGGCCGACTTCGGGCTGCTAGGCGACGTCGTCTGGCCGGCCAGGTACAGGTGCTCCAGACGGTAGGCGGCAGCCGTGCGCACGATGGCCCCGACGTTGTACGGCGACTGCACGGATTCGAGCAGGAGGGCGATCCGCCCGGCCGAGCGCCGGTTCCAGTCGCGGTGCAGCCGTTTGAGGTCCGTCGGCCCGAGCTGCCTCAAGGGTGCTCCACCTTCAAGATCCTGTACCCGCGCTTGGAACCGGTCCGCGTCACTTTCCATCCCTCGGCTCCGAGCCACGACGCCAGCGAATCGGCGCCGAGGTGGCGTTGCACCACGAGCCAGGCGGGAGCGCCGAGTTTCAGTCTCGGTAGCCAGGATTGGAGCAATTCGTGCAGCGCCGTCTTTCCGATGCGTATCGGCGGGTTGGACCAGATGCCGTCGAAAGTCAGGTCGGCCGGCACGTGCTCGGGTCGAACGGCCCGCACGTTGGGTTGGGCCAAGGCTTCGGCGTTTGCTGCGGTGAGGGCGAGGGCCCGGTCGTTGACGTCCACCGCCCAGACGGTCGACGCGGGGGAGCGATGGGCGAGGGTGCAGGCGATGGGCCCGTAGCCGCAGCCGAGATCCAAGATGTGCCCCGACACGACCGGTGACGGAACCGCCCGCAGCAGCTGAACGGTCCCGGGATCGACGCCGCCGGCCGAGAACACGCCGCGATCGGCGCCGAGGATGGCTCGGAAGTCGGGGAGGACCAGCTCGACCTGGCTGGGTCGGGACGGCACGGCCGGTGTGGCGTCGAAGTAGTGGCCCTCTGACATGCGCTCCAGCAGGGTATCGGTACCATGGATGGGTGGCTGCCTACCAGATCCGCCTGTTCGGGGACCCTGTGCTGACGCAGCGCGCCGCGGAGGTCACCGACATCGACGGAAGTCTCGCCCGCCTCGTCGATGACATGGTCGCGACCATGCACGAGGCCCGCGGGATGGGTCTGGCTGCCCCCCAAGTGGGGGTGCAGAAGCGCCTCTTCGTGTACCAGCTCGAGGACCGCGAGCCCGTCGCCATCGTCAACCCGACCATTGCCGAGAGCCGGGGTGAATGGGAGTACGACGAAGGGTGCCTGTCGATACCGGGTCTGTACTTTCCCATCGTGCGGCCCAAGGAGATCCACCTGACCGGGTGGGACCTGGATGGCAACGAAATTTCGATCGAGGCCGATGAGATTGAAGCCCGCTGCTTTCAGCACGAGCTCGACCACCTCGAGGGCCGGCTACTGCTGAAGCTGCTGGACAAGGATCAGCGCAAGGAAGCGATGCGCGAGCTGCGGCGCCGGTCCGAAGCCGTCGGTAGCTAGGGAGCCCGGTCTGCGCCTGGCCTTTCTGGGCACGCCGGAGCCGGCCGCGGTGGCCCTTCGCGCCCTGGTCGGGGCCGGCCACGAGGTGGCGATCGTCATCACCCGAGTCGACAAACGGCGGGGTAGAAACGAGCCGCCTCGACCGACCCCGGTAAAGGCGGCCGCCCAAGAGTTGGGGCTGCCGATCAGCGAACGGGTGGAGGATTCTCTGGAGGTGGGGGCGTCGCTCGGCGTCGTCGTGGCGTTCGGGCGGATCATCAAGTCCGATGTGCTCGATGCGTTGGAGATGGTCAACGTCCATTTCTCGCTTCTGCCGCGGTGGCGAGGGGCGGCACCGGTCGAGCGCGCCATCCTGGCAGGAGACGCCGTCACGGGCGTGTGCCTGATGGCGATCGACGAGGGGCTCGACACCGGGCCGGTGTATCGCTGTTCGGAAGTCTCCATCGGGACCGACGAAACGGCCGACGAGTTGCGAGGCCGCCTGGCCCACGAGGGGGCATCGATCCTGGTCCGAGCCTTGGAGGAAGGGCTCGGCTCGCCCCGGGCTCAGCAAGGCGAGGCGACGTACGCGGCGAAGCTCGAGCCCGAGGACGTGCATTTGCAATGGACCAGGCCGGCCGTCGAGCTGCATCGGATGGTCCGCGTGGGCCGGGCCTGGACCACGTGGAGGGGCAAGCGTCTCCTGGTTCTCGCCTCGCAGGTCGCGCCCGGGGTGGCGGGAGGCGGGCCGGGGTCGCTCGACGGCGACCTGGTCCGGACCGGTGCTGGGTCCCTGCGGTTGTTGACCGTCCAGCCCGAAGGCCGTCGGCCCCTGGCGGCGTCCGACTGGCTACGGGGTGCCCGCCCGGCGGCCGGAGAGGTCCTGGGCTCGTGAAGGCGGGCAGCCGGCCCGCGGCTCCGAGGGGTCGAACCGTCACCGCCCGCCGGGTGGCCATCGACGCCTTGATCGCCGTCGAGCAGGGAGCCAGGGCCAACGTCGTCGTACCGGAGTTGCTGACCAGATCCCACCTCGACGGCCGTGATCGCAACCTGGTCACCGAGTTGGTCTACGGCGCCTGCCGGATGCAGCGGGCGTGCGACTGGCTTACCGATCGCTACGCCCGCGGCCGGCTCGACGCCGAAGTTCGGGCCGGGCTGCGCGTGGGGGCCTACCAGATCGGCTGGACCCGCATCCCACCTCACGCGGCGGTATCGGCGACCGTCGAAGAAGTCCGAGGGCGCGGCCGGACCTTGGTAAACGCAGTTCTGCGCCGGGTGACGGCCGAAGTGGAGGCGGGGCTGGTGACGTGGCCGGACCGGGCGACCGAGCTCAGCTATCCGGACTGGATCGTGGACCGTCTCACCGCCGACCTCGGTCCCGATCGGGCCCAGCAGGCCATGATCACCATGAACCAACCGGCTTCCGCCACCGCCCGTCCCGACGGATACATCCAGGACGCCGCCAGTCAGATGGTCGCAGCCCACCTCACGGCTCTCGGCGCCCGGCGGGTGCTCGACGTGTGCGCGGCGCCCGGCGGCAAAGCGACCGCCCTGGCTCAACCCGACAACGAGTTGGTCGTCGCAGCCGACCTCTCGCTGTCACGAACCAGGATGGTGGTGGCCAACGCGGGCAAGGTCGGCGCCACCCAAGTGGCCGCCGTGGTGGCCGATGGCACCGACCCCCCGTATCGACCGGGCCGCTTCGACCTGGTGATGGTGGACGCTCCCTGTTCCGGGCTTGGTGTGCTTCGCCGCCGGCCCGACGCCCGTTGGCGCATCCAGGCCGCGGATGTCGAGCGCCTGGGGGGCCTTCAGCGTGACCTCTTGAGCTCGGCCCTGACGTTGGTGTGCCCAGGCGGGGTGCTGGCCTACAGCGTCTGCACGATGACCACGACCGAGACGGCCGCCATCGACACCTGGCTGGCCCGCAACGCCCCCGGCCTCACGCCGCTTCCGCCCCCCGGACCTCCCTGGCGACCGGCTGGACGCGGTGGGTTGCTGCTCCCCCAGGACGAAGGCACCGACGGCATGTTCCTGCTCACCCTGCGGGTCGCCTGAAGAGTCGGCTCAAGGTACACGAGAAGACACCCGAAATCATTGTTGTGGGTGTCACGGGACGTCTCGCGCCGCGAGCGCCGGTGGGCGCCGCCGCGACAGATCGGAGGGCTTGGTCGTCGTCGATCGCCATCGGCGTCGCCTTCACCGGCCTGACCGTCCTCTACAGCCTGTACCTCGCCCGTTACCTCATCGACTACAAGGGGTGGGCGGACGTCTCGATGTTGACCGATGCCGGACGTTACGTCTGGGGCGGGCACGTGGCAACCGTGTACCACAGCAGCCGGTACCAGTACGCCCTTCCCCTGTCCTTTTTCGTGATGGCGCCGTTACAAGGCCTCACCGACCTGGCGGGTTGGCACCCCGGCGCCAACCCGCACTACGTCCAACTGGTCGGCGCCTATGTCACCCTCTTCGGGATAATCCTGTTGCGGGCGGTGCGCGGCCTGGCCTGGGACCTCGGCGTCCGCAGCCGTCTGTGGGTGGTGCAAGTCGTGTCCCTGGCCATCGTGATGGTGCCCGAGTTCGAATTGGGTCACCTCGAGGACGTGCTCGCCCTGGCCTTCACCCTGTTTGCGGTGAGGCGCCTGCTCGCGGACGATCCCGTGGGTGCGGCGCTGCTGCTGTCTGTGGCGGTGTCCTTCAAGCAGTGGGCGGTGATGCTCATCCCGTTGTTCGTGCTTCTGAGCCCCGCCGGCCGACGCCTGCGCACCCTCTTGGCCGCGTGCGCGCTTCCCGGCGCGCTGATGCTGTACTTCCTGAGCGTCGACTGGAGCGTGGCGTCCAAAGCGTTCTTCGCCCCTGTGACCGTCGTGGTGGGATCGACGGGACACCCGTGGTTCGACGGCACCTGGTTGGGGTCCCGGTCTTCGCAAGTCAATCGCATGGCGGCCGCGGTCCTGGCGGCGGGGGCTTCTTGGCGCTTGCGACGGGTCCGGGGAGCCGTGGCCATCCTGGCGGTCACGACCGGCGTCTTGCTGATCAGGCCCCTCACCGAGACCGTCAACTTCGCGTACTACTGGTCCCCCGGCCTGTTGATGGCGGTCATGGTCGGGTGCGCCGCGCACCGGCGGGTCCGTTGGCAGGACTGGCTCTGGCCGGTCCTGGCCCTGATCTGGGCCCTACCCCAGGCCAACGACGCGGCAGCCTGGCAGTGGTGGGCCGGCGAGCTCGTGCTGCTCGGGATGACCGCCCTGCAGGTGGCCCGCAACTGCGGCTCGGTGCGGTTACCCGGCGAGCGGGACCAGGGGGGCGCGCCGCCGACCGACCGGGACCACGACGCGGGAGACCCGATCCCCGAGCTGGCCACCCGGGGCTGAGATCGGTCGACTCAACACCGATCTGATCGGAGGGCTACGGCCACTCGCGGGCGTGGCGCTCGAAGGCTTCGGGCAGTTGCACCCTCACCACGCAGAACAGCATCCCGGCCGGGTCGCGCATCACCCACCAGCTCCTTATGGGCTCCACGCAGGTGGCCCCGAGGGCCTCGAGGCGCGCCACTTCGGCGTCGACGTCGTCGGTCTCGATGTCGAGATGGGTCCGTGCCGGCGCGCCCACCCGTTGCACGTAGAACTGGAACCCCGGTGTGACTTCACCGAAGTCGGCGTAGTCGGGATCGTCCGCATCACGGTTCTGCTGCACTCCGAGCGCACCAGACCAGAACTCCGCTTCCTGCTCGAAGTGCTCCTCGGGCACGTCGATCAGCGCCGCGACCAACCTGCTTCTGTGCATGACCGGAACTGTAACTAGGTAGGGTGACCGCGATGGTCCGCATGGCCCCGTCGATCCTCTCGGCCGACTTCGCTGCCCTCGGCGCCGACATCGACCGGGTGCGGGATGAGGCCGACTGGCTCCACGTCGACGTGATGGACGGACACTTCGTCCCCAACCTCACCATCGGCCCCCCTGTGGTGAGCGCCATTCGGCGCCACACCGACGCCTTTCTCGACTGTCACCTGATGATGACCGATCCCGGTGACTACCTTGACGCCTTTGCCGCCGCCGGCGCCAACAGCTGCACCGTACACGTCGAAGTGGGCCGAACCGCGGAGCTGATCGCGGCCATGCGGGGATTGGGCATCGGGGTCGGTCTGGCCGTCAACCCGGAGACTTCCGTCGCTGAATGCGAACCCTGGTTGGCGGAGATAGATCTGCTGTTGGTGATGTCCGTCCATCCCGGGTTCGGGGGCCAGCATTTCATGGAGGAAGCGGTGCCCAAGATCTCTCGGGCTTACGAGATCGCCCGGCGCGATCGCCT
>Ga0302314_10009038_pt1 | contig 17666 bp, 20 predicted proteins | sample III_Palsa_N2_3_FD_200533 | JGI IMG/M metagenome (GOLD analysis project Ga0302314, IMG submission 200533) | Peat permafrost microbial communities from Stordalen Mire near Abisko, Sweden - III_Palsa_N2_3 | ecosystem: Environmental > Terrestrial > Soil > Palsa > Peat permafrost | place: Sweden...
CATTCCAGGCCTTGATGTATGGCAATGAACGCAGGCAATTGATGCAGGAGTATGTCCAGAAGTCGATAACCACGACCTTACCGTGCAGTGATGCCAACGCGAGTGGTTGAGAATTGATCCACGCCGTTGCGCCGGAGAGATCTGCTTTAGGTTCCGCGCCTGACGAGCTATCTCCAGCCGCCATCATCGCGTTGTTCCCGGACATCGCAGGTTGATTGCCAGCCATCATCGCGTTCGAACCTGACATCGCTGGCTGATTGCCAGACATCATCGCATTGCCGGGCGCCATCATCTGTTCGTTGGAAGCCGTCGCCGAGGTCTGAGGATGGAAACGGTCAAGGAGCTGCTGTTCCAAATTGGTCGTGCTGGACAGCGAAAGTCGACTCAGGAAGCCTCGGTCGAGGCCAAAGGCCACAGCAATCACGGCCAAAAGAACAGCGACGCCGAGAATGCGGCGAATCCATTCCTCTGCCCCCAGAGAACGCTTCATCGCAGCAAATACACGGCCACCTGCAAGCAGGGCGATCGTGAGAGATGTTGCGGCTCCAGCCGCGTAAGCCAATAACAGGATAGTCGTATGAACGCTTGCCCCGCCCAGGGCTGCACCCGTCAGAATCAATCCAAGGATGGGGCCAGCGCATGGTGCCCACAACAGGCCGGTACCTATCCCCAATAAAAACGAGTTTGCGACGCTGGGGTCGGTTTCGGAGTTCTGCGAAAGCCGGTTGCCGAGCTGCACCAGCGGGCGAGAAAGTCGCTCAGCCAGAGAGGAGAAGATCAAAGCAAGGCCGAAGCTTCCAAAGAGCACAAGTGCCGCAACGCGACCAAATTGATTGGCCCGAACAGCCCAGCCTCCACCGACGGTCGCGAGGCTCGCAACCAATGCAAATGTGACCACCATTCCGGCGAGCAGCGGTAGCCCGCTCTTTCGAAATGACTGATCGGCACGCGCAAAAACAAAGGGCAGAACGGGGAGGATGCACGGACTCAGAATGGTGAGAATGCCGCCGAAATAGGCGAGTAACAGCAAAAGCATGACGTTCACTTACTCCTTCAGTTCTGCATCCTGAATGATGAGACTACAAAGAGCCACTTAAGGTTACGACGGTTATTAATGCGTGACTGTTACACAGAATGCCTTTCGATATACATCCCTACAATCCCAGCGACCTCTTCGAGAAAGACGCGGTCGGTACCCATAAACGCGGCAGGATTGTGACTGTCGATGTCGATTTCGCCGACAACCTTCTCGTGTGCGAAGACAGGAACAACAATCTCGGATTTGGTCTTGATCGAGCAGGAAAGATAGCGTGGATCTGCGTTCACGTCATCGACGATCACCGTCTCTCCCGAAGCGACAGCAGCTCCGCAGATGCCCTGGGTAACTGGAATGCGGACATGAGGGGTTGGTTCGCCGACGAAGGGGCCGAGAACCAGAGTTTGGGAATCGTCCGGGTCGAGCATATAGAAACCAGTCCAGTGGCAGTAAGGCAAGTGCACTGCGATGGCTTCAACGATGTCTCTCTGCAGAGCTTCAAGGGACGATGTTGTTCCGGACAAATGACGAATTTGATTAAGCAATGCGAGATGTTCTTCTGTTAGTTGCTGGTCGAGCATACTTCTACCTTCTTCCATTCATTAAGGATGAATTTGTCGCACGACAAGAGCTCCCGAATACGAGGAAACTAGACGCCCTCTACCTGTTGCAGGTGCCCAATCTGTCGGTTGGTGGAAACTATTTGCCGGTATAGGTGACATGCCAGACGGAGCGCGAACCATCATCGGTGACGAACAATGAGCCGTCTTTGGCTACTGTTACGCCTACAGGCCTGCCCCAGACCTTGCCGTCTGCTGTAACAAAGCCAGTGAGAAAGTCGTCGTATTCCCCGGTGGCGTAGCCGTCGTGCATGGGGATATGGATGACCTCGTAACCAGCCCGATTCTGACGATTCCAGCTGCCGTGCTCGGCGGCGAAGGCGTCGCCGTTGTAGCTTTCAGGAAACTCCTCCTTCCGGGCGGGATAGAAGGCCATTTCTAGCGAGGCCATATGAGGCTGGACGAGCACGTCTGGTGTGCTGACCTTCAACGAGAGGTTGACCCGCTTGCAGTTTTTGGCTTGTTCGTCGGTAAGCGCGGCCGCCTCCGCGTAGGGACCGGTGCCGTTAGCGCAGGGCTCGGGAAGGCGTGGGTCCTGATGGCCGCCCATGTAGTACCAGGGCCAGCCGAAGAAGCTGCCTTCCTTTACCGAGGTAACATAATCGGGAACGAGGTGATTGCCAAGGTTGTCGCGCTCATTGGTAGAGCACCAGAGTTGACCGGTCGTTGGATTGATAGCCTCGCCGACGCAGTTGCGGATGCCGTGAGCGTAAACCTCGACGAATTTGCCATCAGGTGTGTACTCGAGAACATCGGCGCGATGGAACTCCTTCGGATGCGTATCGGCATCGTCGGCATTCGAGCCTGAACCGACAGAAACAAGCATGTGTTGACCGTCTTTAGTGAAAACTACGTCGCGGGTCCAATGACCCCCACCTGTGAGTTGGGCATAGCCAGGGATATCGGGAACAATAGTCTGGGCGGGACCGGTAGCCTTTAAGTCACCGGAGTGGTAAGGAATGCGCTGGATGGTGGTCGCATTGCCGACGTAGACGTACTTCGGGTTGTCAGCGGGATAGAAAGCAATGCCGAAGGGATGATCTAGCCCGGTGGCAAATTTCTCGATCCGTGCAGCTTTACCGTCGGGTCCGACGCCGCGCAGGATGAAGAGAGTGCCAGCACCGGAGTCGGCGAGAAACAAGTTGCCGTTTGGCGCAATTCGAACGAGGCGCGGCATCGTGAAGGTACCGCCGCTAAGCTCCATGACCTCTTTGTTGTCCGCGCGTTGCATGGGGGCTGAGTCGCCGCCGGCGTATAGGGTGACCCTGAAGCCGGGAGGTGCGACAGGCCACGCATCGGCGGGACGGGGAATGACGATTGCGTGTTGCGGACTGCCTCCTCTGGCTTAGGTTCGGGCAGGTCTGCGAGCGCCATTTTATGGCGGATGCCGGGGTGTTGCTGGTTCCAGTCGGTGAATGCAGCCTGTCCTGTAAGTATCTGCTGGGCAGGCAGTGCTGCGGAGAGGAGGAGAGTAGTGGAGGCGACGAGGGCTAGGGGGGCTGTGAGTCTCATAGTTGGAACTCTCTTTTTCGGGGTTTTAGAGAACTTGAGGCGTGCCTGCGACTTATGTATAAATCATATTGCTGACGCCGAAACGAAGGCCGAGGGAGTATTCGCGTTGACGGGTTGCTACCTCAGACGCGAACGTCCGGCTCTTGTCATAACGAGTGCCGTGCATGAACTCCAACTGAAAAAGGCGAAAAGGTTGCCGCTCTCATCAAACCGATCGATGTGATGATTGAGCGGCATGGCGATGCAGTGTAGAAGTCAGTCTGCCTGGCTTGCGGAGGACCTTATAGCTTGGTGCGCATTAATTAATCGATACGCGGATAAGACAGTCTCCGGCACATCCGTAACATTCGTATTCTGTTATTGGACCTTTGGGTTCTTCGCAAAGCTCTGGCGCCTAACGCAAGTTTCATAAAATGAGTAGGATCGGGCCACGCGGATTCGATGATTGCTTCCTGTGCAAACCAGATGACCAGACGCCGAGAAGATTCTTGTCTCGAGATCCAGCCCACTGCCTGGGAGTGTGCGCCTCGATTCGCTCGAGAAATTTGTCTTGGCTTGTTTGACATTTCTATGGCTTTCATCTTCCGGTGGCGACGACGCCAATTGAGGCTTAGACCTGGCAAGCGGATCTGGTATTGAGTGTCAAGCGAACCCGCCGCGGCGGCATCACGAAAACGGGCAATGCGCACCTGAGACGGATCGTCGTCGAAGCAGCATGGAGTTATCGTCCTCCTGCCATCTGGGCTGGACTGTGCAAACGACAGCAAAGCGCGTCGGAAGAGGCAAATTGAGCACAGTGCCAGCAGTAGCCGGAGCAAGCACGAAGGAAAATCCTCGATCGGCCTATGCGACAGGCTCTCGCGATAACAGTCAGAGGCAGCTCCCGGCAGATCAAGATTATGCGGTTTCGCGCCGCTAATATCAGACTGATCAATCGTCGCTGAAAACTGCCCCGACTGCCGTAGCTTGTCCGAGAAATTTTTGTAACCTATTGTTAACATTGAAGTTGCAAACTCTTTCATCTTGCGGTGAGAGTCTGCCACAGGCTACGTTTGTTCATCTGGGGCAGACGATAAATCTCCGCCTTTATGTACTTCGTGGATTTTGGCTTAGCAGGTTTCTCAACAGCAACAGACGGAGTTAACGTGAATCAATCGAGCTGCAAGGAAAAGCTTCCCATGCCCGCGAGGCTGGTTGGAATAATCGCTCTGACAAGTGCCTTGTTTGTGTCCGGGCCGGTCTTTGCTCAGCAGAGTCCGCAGTTTACAACCGGCAATCTGGTCGTCGCCGTTGAAGGATGCGGCGTCTACGGGGGCACTTGCACTGCAGTCCCAAATGGCACCGGAACAGAAACGGGCAACAGCTCCTCCGGTGGATATGGGGACAATCAGGCAGCTCCTCTCACGCTTTTTCAATACGCGCCGATCGGCACGACAAGCGCGGTATATGTGAACTCTTTCGTACTGCCGCAAACTGCCTCCGGCGCGAACTTCCCCGTCTCGGGAGAATATGGATCGTCGTCGGAGGGGACCCTGCAACTCTCCGGTTCCGGCCGATACCTGACGATCATGGGATACGGTGTCAATGCCGCTTCCTTCAATGCGAATCCGCCCTTGTTTGGGGCAGCTCCCTCGAATGCTCTGGGTCAGTCGGGCAGTCTGACGGGACAAAGCTACACGCCGGTGCCAAGGGTTTTGGCCTTGATTGACGCGAACGGCAACGTCAACTCCTCGGCTGCGCTCTACAACATCTTCAATACGAACAATCCACGCAGTGCCTATACCCTCGACGGCACAACGGCCTATGTTTCAGGCCAGGGCAGCGGCTGCGATATGACTGGCGGCGTGTTCTACATCCCGCAACTGGCTCCCAATATGAGTCCGACGGCGATCACAGGCGGGGATGCTCTTCCCACCAGCTCATGCGTCGCTTCCGGGTATATCCAGCCTCTTATCGCGCAGGACACTCGAACCGTCCAGATTTATGGCAACACGCTCTACATCTCCGCCGACAGCACGGAGGGCAAGAGCAATAACCGGTCCCTGATCGGCACGCTGGGCACGCCGCCGGCGACAACTCTCTTTGTGCCGACAAATCCCCCCACCGGGGATACAGGCGGCCCCAATTTGATTCTCGGCTTTGGTAATACCGGCGGCACAGGCAAAGTAACAATTACCACGGGCGCGAACAGCAACGGCAACGGCCTGAACACTGGTCTGCAGATCAACATCAGTCCGTCGAATTACTTCTTCGCGAATGCGTCCACGCTCTACGTCGCGGATACGGGTAACACCAAACAAACTTCCGCAAACAGCACTCTGGGCGACGGCGGGTTGCAGAAGTGGGTTAACAGCAGCCCCGACGGATCAGGAACCTGGAGCCTCGCCTATACGCTTCACCAGGGGTTGCCCCTGGTGGCCAATAGCAGCGCATCCGGCACGACTGGCTTGTATGGTTTGACCGGTACAGTCTCCGGAGACATAGTTGAGCTCTTCGCAACCAACGCGACGATCCTCGATCTCGATCCGACTTATCTGTATGGCATCACCGACACCCTGAGCTTCACGACGGCTTCTCAGACTGCGGAGGAGTCCTTTACCAAGCTTGCTGCGGCTCCGGCCGATTCCAACTTCAAGGGAGTATCGTTTACGCCGACCGTACCAGCGCAAATCGTACCGACGATCAACTGGCCCGCGCCCGCCGCGATCACCTTTGGCAGCGCTCTTTCTTCCTCTCAGCTGGACGCAGCGGCGAGCATTCCGGGAACCTTCGTTTACAACCCGCCAGCGGGAACGGTACTGCAGGCCGGCGCAAACCAGACGCTTTCGGTCACCTTCACGCCAACCGACACAACGGACTACGCGACAGCCAATGCTTCCACGACCATTACGGTGAATCCGGCAACAGCCACACCGGCCAATCTGGTTGTTACCAGGGTGCTGACGCGCAGCGGCGGAGAAGTGGTCGTCGAGCTTACGATCAGTAACACTGGACAGACTGCGGCCGCGAACGTCGTGCTCACGGGCGTCAAGGTGGGGTCGGATTCGGCGACGCCGTTACCACAAGCCCTCGGCACGATCGCTGCAGGAGCTTCCACGCAGACGACCGTGAGCGTTCCCGATTCTGTAGGCGCATCGGGGGCTGCCAGTTCGATCGCGATCAGCGGCACCTACACTGGCTCAACATTCAGCTCAAGCGCTCGCATCACGCTGCCCTAATCAATCAATACGAGAGAACAAGAGGAAACCATGAAGACCTTACTTTGCACTTTGATCCTGGCAACGCTGGGGACAGCCGTGGCGAAAGCCGATGACATCACGATTTCATTCGACCAGCCGAATCAAACCGTCGTAGCCGGCGAGACGATTGAGTTCTTCGGCACGATCACGAACGACACTGCAAGTACGATCTACCTGAACAGCGATGATCTGAATCTCGACGGCCTCAGCTTCACGACCACTGACCAGTTCCTTAGCAACGTGCCGATCTCGCTGGCCCCAGACGGACAACCGGGCGATTCCTCTGGCGATATCGAGCTGTTCGACGTCACCGTGAGTGATCCTCTTCTCGATGCGGTCGGAGTATACTCGGGAACATACACTCTATTCGGCGGCGCCGATGGCAACGCTCAGGACAACCTGGGTTCGACAGCTTTTTCTGTGACCACTGAGGCTCCGGTACCTGAGCCTCCTTCAATTTATCTTCTGCTCGGCGGCATTCTGGCGACGCTGATCCCGATTTCGAGGAGTGTGCGCCCGGAAGCCTCGTAGCAGGAATCGCGCGGAAGTGTAGGCGCGATTGTCATCAGCAGCTTTCTCACTTGTTGCAAAATTGCCAAGTCACTCATTAAGAGCTAAGGCCTGTGGGTGTTGAAAAAGTTGTTTTCGGGACAAACAGCCGCAGATTTGGGATAGAAAATGTCCAGCCGAGCCGAGAAAGTCCCTTGTAGTGCATCCTGGCGCGATGAAATTTATGAGCGCTTCCCGAGGATGAGTTTTTCGACAGCCACGCCTGTTATCACCAACTGAAGCGCAACTTCCAAATTGCCCGTCACTCGGGCACAACGAGCCAAAGCGAACGCGCTGCCTAACGTGTGCCGCGTCCGACTAAACACCTCGCTGAGTGGCTGGGCCTGTTCCTCGTTGAATTAGAATTGAACTTACCAGAAACGGGACTTTTGAGTGCCGGTTCTAGTGCGCTACAACCGACCCTGTGTGAACACGGCTCCTCTAAGTCGAACTCAGGCTGCAGCGACCTCAACACTTCATCATGATCTGTCCTTAATCTAGCAGCCGGATCAGCGCCACTCGCTCCACTTGAAGCACGGCCAAAATCGCATTACTCCGCCGTGTCTGATCGACTAGCCCACGCATGCGCTCTTCGCGTTCCACTGGCATCGCATCCAGCCTTTGCTGGCAGTTCGCGATTAATTTCCCAAACATTGCTGACTGATCCCGGTCCTTCGATCGCTTCCTGTCCAAAGGCACTAAGGCCTCTCGCAGCAAGACACGCTGTGCTTCCTGCTCTTCGTCCTTCATGTCGAGCGGTTCTGACAATCCCAGACTTCGAATCAGCCACGGCAGCGTCAGCCCCTGGACCACCAGCGTCGCAACAATCAGGCAAAAGGCCAGATAGATAATCATGCTCCTCTGCGGAAACATCCTCCCATCCGGCAGCGCAAATGGCAATGACACTGCCGCCGCCAGCGACAACATCCCGCGCATCCCACCCAATCACAAACAATCTTCGTGGTTCCGGCTCTTCCACTTCGACTTTTTGCACTCACAGCCGCACGGCGTAGGCAATATAAGTTTCCCCGTATACCACGCCATCCCCACCGCCATCATCACCACGCTGAAGCCAATTCCATATTCCAGGAGCACTACCCGGCTCATACCGCTAATTTGGCCCATCACATACGGCAATTGCAGCCCAATCAGTACAAACACAATCTCGTTCAGTACAACGTCAGCGCATCCCACACAGCTGCCGCCTGCAGCCGCACCTGCGGTGACATGTACTCTGGGCTCTTCCGGCTCATATACATGCCGCATGCAATCACCGCGATCACACCAGACACATGTGCCCGGTCGCCCGTAAGATAAGCCGCATACGGCACCAGAATGCTAATCACAATCTCAATCGGCCCGTCGTCAACCCACCTCGCGAACCACGACACCACCCCGCCAATGGTCAATCCGATAACCACACCACCGCCGGTCAAAAGGACCAGCCGACCGCAGCCCAGCAATCACAAGGAGGATCGGATAGGGAACCTTCAGCCGCCGCGCAAGTCCTGCAAACATCGCTACAAACACGAGCAGAAGCAGAAACACTATCTCCACGGTCTGTATGCCACCAGCACCACCGATCATCAGCCCACCAACGGGATACATCCACCATCGATGTCGGACATGAGGACCATATCTCCCCACATCCGAGCACAAGATGCTCAAATCCTCCCCTCGCCTTTTCGCCTCCACGAGCCTCTTACCCTGCGGCAAGCCAAGTGCATTTCTCGACTTTACGAATTTCTTACGCAGTACGACGTATTCTGTTTTGCACGTCGGCCATCGATTTCATCGCCGAGCGGCGGAGCGCTCAATGTCGTTGTCTGATCTCTTAATTGGCAAACCCCTCGCAACATCCGAGGAGCGCGCAGAGCACATCGGTCCTATCGCCGGCATTCCAGTCTTCGGCCTGGACGCTCTCAGTTCTGCGGCTTATGGTCCAGAGGCGGCTCTAACGCTTCTCATCCCTCTTGGCCTCGCGGGCATTCAGCATATCGTACCGATCAGCTTCGCCATCATCGGTCTGCTCACCATCGTCTTCGTATCCTACCTGCAGACCATCGACGCCTATCCGCACGGCGGCGGCAGCTACACGGTTGCGTCTGAGAATCTTGGCGCGAACGCCGGCCTGCTGGCGGCCGCGGCGCTGATGATTGACTACATCCTTAACGCGGCCGTCGGAATCTCCGCGGGTATTGGCGCGCTGGTCTCGGCCTTCCCTCGGCTCGAACCCCACACGCTCGCCCTCTGCCTCGCCATCCTACTAATCCTCACCCTTATCAACGTGCGCGGCGTCAAGGATACCGGTAGCGCCTTCCTCATCCCGACCTACCTCTTCGTTGGCACGCTGCTGCTGGTGATCCTCGTCGGAGCGGTGCGCACCATCGCTGCGGGCGGCCATCCGGTCCCAATCGTCGAGCCCCCACACCTTCCCGTCAGCGCGTCGATGCTCTCCCTCTGGCTTCTGGCCAAGGTCTTCGCCAGTGGATGTACCGCCATGACAGGCGTCGAGGCCGTCTCAAACGGCGTCAACGCCTTTCGCGAGCCTACCCAGAAGAACGCCAAGCGGACACTCACCATCATCATCGTTCTGCTCATGGTCTTCCTCGCCGGTATTGCCTTGCTTTGCCGAGCCTACTCGATCGGCGCCACCGACCCCGGCGCTGCCGGCTACCAAAGCATCCTCTCCCAGCTCACCGCCGCCGTCATGGGCCGCGGCTGGTTCTACTACCTCACCATCGGCTCCATCCTCGCAGTGCTCGCGCTCTCGGCGAACACGTCGTACGCAGACTTCCCTCGACTTACGCGCGCCATCGCGATGCACGACTATCTGCCCCATGTCTTCAAAATTCGTGGCCGACGCCTGCTCTACTCCCACGGCATCGTTGCTCTGGTGGGTTTCACCGCACTCCTTCTGATCATCTTCGGCGGCGTCACCGATCGCCTCATCCCGCTCTTCGCCATCGGTGCCTTTCTCGCCTTCACTCTCTCGCAAGCGGGAATGGTGGTTCACTGGAAGCGTCTGGGCGGCAAGGGCATGGTACGTCGCATGGTCATCAACGGCGTAGGCGCTATCGCCACCGGCATCACGCTTGTTGTCGTGCTCGTCGCCAAGTTCACCGAAGGCGCGTGGATCACGGCGATCCTCGTCCCTGCCCTCATCATTACCATGAGCGCCGTCAAGCGCCACTACGATCGCGCCGCGCGCCAGATCGCCGTCGATTGCCCCATGCGCATCGAAAACCTCATCGAGCCACTGGTCATTGTCCCGCTCGACCGCTGGTCCCGCATCACCGAAAAGGGCCTGCGCTTCGCTTTGAAGATCAGCGACCAGGTTCAGGCTGTGCACGTCGACGCTGAGGAGTGCAGCGAGGAGGTGCAACAGATGTGGCAACACAATGTAGCTGCGCCATTGCTCGAGTCGGGGAAGACGGTTCCCGAGCTTGTTCTTCTCTCCTCACCCTACCGCTTCGTCATAGCGCCGCTCGTCGAATATATCCTGAAGGTCGAACACGACCATCCTGATCGTCAGATCGCCGTCCTCGTTCCGGAGCTCGTCGTCAAACACTGGTGGCAGACTCCGCTCCACAACCAGCGCGCTCAACTGCTGAAGCTTCTTCTTCTCGTACGCGGGAATCAGCGCATCATGGTGATCAACATCCCCTGGTACCTGTAAGTCAGACTGCGCAGTGCAGCTTCGACAAGCGGGCATCATCTGGATCGGATCACCCTGGAAACGTACAGATGGTCAAAACCGATCGAGTGATCCGGTGTTGCGGCCGAAAGATCGAAGCCGCAATGAAAGTCGAGTTGCTGATGCGGACTAGGTTTGTATGCCGTGCCGAAGTTGATTATGTTCTGCGGACGGCTGCGTCGGGAAAGTCCCGGAATATTTATATCGCCAACTGACACTCAACTCCCGGATTGCTTTTTTCGTCAGGTTTATCGGTCTTAGCGACGAATAAAGTCTCTTGCTGGAAATGGCAGAGGACCGACAAACATTGTGCGATGAGATGGCTTTGCATACGGGCTCGCATTTGTAAGAAGCCTACAATCAGAATGTTTGCACAATGACGATCAAGTACGGGGGAAAATTGCCGGATTTCATAGATTCGCCGCAGCATCGAAGTTCAGCATGGGGGCGTCGCAGGATCATTTTTCTGGCCGCGTTAGCTTTAGGCGTCTTTCTCTGTGGACGGATCGGATTGTCGTATTGGGTTGACCTGCTCTGGTTCCAGTCGCTTGGATACGGCGACGTGTTCTGGAAATCGATAGGAATGCAGGTTGCAGACTTCGTTTTTTTTGTCGGGGCCACGTTTCTGATTCTGTACGGTGCATTTTCGGTCATCCGACGATCTCACGAAGCCGATCTGCCGAGGGCTCACGCCATCGTCATCGCAGGAGAACCAATAACCCTGACAGTCCAGCCAGCCCTGCGCGTCATATCCCTTTGCATCTCCATTGTCATTGCGTGCGTGACCGGCTTGGGGTTAATGGCGGACTGGCCGGTACTAGCGCTGTTCTGGTATGCGCCTCTTGCGACGGGCCGGGTTGCTGATCCAATCTTTGGTAAGCCGCTGAATTTCTTTCTTTTCACCTTACCTGCATGGCAACTCGTCAATAGTTGGCTTCTCACGCTGGCCCTTGCGATCTGTGCCGTCGCTGTGCTGTTCCTCATTATTACGAGTGGTGCCCGTTCCCTTGCCAAGCGGCAGATTACCTATGCCCCGTCTCCGTGGCGCGGACTTTCGATTACGGTCACGCTCCTTCTGCTCGTCCTCGCTATGAATGTGTATGTGGACCGGTTCCAACTCTTGCTTGAACATCACACGATCTTTGACGGCATCACTTATACCGACGCACACGTCACAATCCATGGACTTCTCATAGTTTGCGCCGCCCTTGTGCTTGGTGCTGTGATCTCAGCCTACAATGCGGTTCGGCATTCACGTGGCCGATGGATTCTGGCTGCAATCCTTCCTGCTGTAGTTTGCTATGGCGTCCTCGGAATAGTCGGCTGGTACGTTGGCAGCTTCATCGTCAAACCCAACGAACTCGTTCGTGAAGAACCCTTTATCGCCCACAATATTGAGATGACCCGACAGGCTTACGGGCTCAATCGCTTCGCACAACGAGAGTTTCCCGCGGAAACAACCGTCGATGCAGCTGATCCGGCGAACAACCAGCCCACTCTCCAGAATATCCGGCTATGGGATTGGCACGCCTTGCAGGATACGCTGCGTCAGGTTCAGGAGATCCGCACCTACTACGACTTTCCTGACATCGACATCGACCGCTACAAGATCGATGGCACGACGCGCCAGGTGATGCTTGCAGCGAGAGAACTAAACGTAGAAAAGCTCCCGGTAAGTAGTCGTAACTGGATCAACGAGAAGCTGATCTATACCCATGGCTACGGAGTAACGATGAACCCTGTCAATGGGTTCACAGCGGAGGGGTTGCCGACACTGTTGCTGAGCAACATGCCTGTCCAGAGCACGGTGCGCGGTCTCAACGTAACGCGCCCCGAGATCTATTTTGGCGAACTGACCGACACCGACGTATACGTCAAGACAAGGCAGCAGGAGTTCGATTATCCGCAAGGCCAGAACAACAATCTTACGTCTTATCAAGGCACCGGCGGCATCGTGCTGGGCGGTTTCTTGCGTCGCGTCATCCTGGCGATCGACCGTGGCGATCTTGCAAAGTTGCCGTTCAGTGACGATGTCAATTCGCAGAGTCGGCTTCTGATGCGGCGCAACATCCGTGAACGCGTGGCGGCAGTAGCTCCGTTCCTCACCTTCGATCAGGACCCCTACATGGTGGTGGTAGGTGATGCTGGGCGGCTTTCCTGGATCATGGATGCATTTACTGTCTCAAGCAACTATCCGTATTCGACCCACTACAATCTAGGCGAGAACTCGGTCAGCTATTTGCGAAACAGCGTCAAGGTAGTTGTAGATGCTTATACCGGGGCTACGACGCTTTACGTCTTCGACGCCGAAGATCCGATTCTTGCTACTTACCGACGCATCTTCCCGAGCCTTTTCAAGGATGGCGCCGCGATGCCGGCCGATCTGCGCAGGCATATCCGCTATCCAGAGGATTTGTTCAAGATTCAGTCGGAGGTCTACGGTCTGTACCATATGACGAATCCGCAGGTCTTCTTCAACCGTGAGGATCTCTGGACGGTCGCGACGGAGACCGGGACCGATAGTAACAGTCAACAGACGGTTCAGACGATGCAACCTAACTTTGTCCTGATGAAACTGCCGGGAGGCACTGGGGAAGAGTTCGTGGAGATACTGCCCTTTACGCCTGCCAATCGAAATAACCTGATCGGGTGGATTGCCGGCCGTTGCGACGGTGCAGACTATGGAACGGCGGTAGTTTACGACTTCCCTAAGACAAAACTCATTGATGGTCCGCAACAGATCGAGGCCCGCATCGATCAGAATGCACAACTCTCAGGACAATTGACGCTGTGGAATCAACAAGGTTCCCACGTTCTGCGAGGAAGCCTGCTGGTCATTCCGTCTGGACGAGCGCTCTTGTATGCAGAGCCAATCTATCTTCAGGCTCAACAAAGCCCCATGCCGGAGTTGCGGCTGGTCGTGCTTGCGCTGCAGGACAAGCTTGCATATGGCACTACGTTCCAGGCAGCCCTGAGGGCTCTTTTTGGCGGAGAGGTTTCGTCACTGAACGCGAGCGAGGCGCCACAGTCTGCACCTGCATCCCAGGGAATACTCCAACCCTTGACAGATATTAACGTACTCATCTCCGAGGCTGCTAAAGACTTCGCCGACTATCAGCGTCTCACTGCCGCCGGCAGGCTTGGCGAAGCTGGCCAGAAGCTCGATGCGCTCAAGGGGGCACTGGAAAGACTCAATGCGCATAGGAAGTAGATTCGCTCTGACCAGGGGAGTTTGTGGATCACGCGACTATCGTCCTGCCACTTCCTTGCCTGCAGCAAGACGCCAGATTCGCCAACTGCAGTGAATTAACGTGGAAAATGTTATTCCTTCTTTATACGTTTAAGGGTGTACTAAGTGAAAAGGGAAGATCTGATCCAGCTTAAACAAAGAGGTAACACGCGATCTAGCCTCCAGGGAGGCCATTTTCGAATCCAAGTCAAATGGGAACAACAAGTAGCGCAACCGGCTTGGCAAACGATACTTCCAATGTGTCGCAATGCCTGGTTCGTCCCTCAACTTCTGCGGACATGCCCTATGTCACCGCGATTTATACCAGATTCGTTACAACGAGCACGGCGACCTTCGAGATCGTAGCTCCGGATGAGTCGGAGATGTTGAGACGACGGCAGGCCGTTCTGGACCGTAATCTGCCATATCTTGTAGCCGAACTTGAGGGGTATATCGTGGGCTTTTGTTACGCATCGCAATTCCGCCCTCGCGAAGGTTACCGTTTTACCGTCGAGGACTCAATCTACATCCGTCCTGATTGTATCGGTCACGGCGCCGGCAAAGCGCTCCTGGCCCATGGTTGCCTGTATTTGTGGCGTGAATGTTCCCTCTGTCGCTCTGCATGCATCGCTGGGATTTCAGGAGGTCGGCTTATTGCCGGAAGCGGGGTACAAATTCGGAGAATGGATGCGCCTGCTGATCATGCAGCGTCCCTTACAGTTGGCATGAACGTTCGACTTTCAGGATGGCTACAACATGGTTGTTACTGTTCCGTGGTACACGACCCTCAGGCACCGCCTACACATATAGCTGGTAGGAGATACCGATGAACCGGACCTCTGCAATCATTGTTTTACTTTTTGCTGCTGCTCTTGAGGCTGGCGGAGATGCCATCATCCGCGTAGGCCTCCATACGAACACGGCATGGCATCGTTATGTCATGTTTGCGGCAGCGGCGGTCATTCTCTTCGCCTACGGCTTGACTGTCAACGCCCCACCCTGGGATTTCGGAAAACTCCTGGGCTTATATGTCGTCTTTTTCTTCGTCATCGCCCAACTTATCTCGTGGCTCTTTTTCGAGCAGATACCTTCCCCGATGGTGCTTATAGGTGGATCGTTGATAGTTGCAGGCGGAATCGTAATCTCATTCGCAAAGGCATAGATCGCGGAGGATTCGTAGGCGTCGCATGGTGGCTCTTCGTCTCCCGCTGGCAATCCCGGTAGGTTCACCTAAGCCGATGTCGCATCAATCGCTGCTAAAGAATATTGATGGCCCGCGCAGCCAGCAGAGCTACCGTCGTAAAGGAGATGAGTGCCTGTATCATCACCATGACCTTTGCCCAGGGTGACAAAACTGGAGTATCGGTGGGCGAAAAAGCAGTACTGGTATTGAATGCCAGAAATAGGTAATCGATAAAACCGGGACTCCAGCATTGCTCACCCATCTCTCGTTTCGACTGTTGATCAAGAGTCATCTGTGGAAACAAAAAAGCTCCATCGGCATGAACTCCGCGTAACTCGCGAGCACGAGGCCCTCCTGCATCCAGACGCCAGTACCACGATGCAAAGACGAGGATGTTCGTGATCCACAAAGCAGCAGCCGATATCAGAAGCTCTTTCGGCGTCTCCTTATGCGATGGAAGAGCCTGCAGGAGAAGGCCCAGCGACCAAACCATGTCCAGGGTCACGATCGAGGCCAGCAGGTACCCCAATATCTGGTTGAGACGGTCATTTCCATGACGCCGTGCCAATACCGTGGGAATTATAAGTGCCCCCACGATGAGGATTAGCAGCCAGGCTGGCCCCACTGACAGGGGCTCCGGAAGGGCTAGACGCAGCCCGCCGACAGCAAGGAGAGCCAGCATTGCGGGCCATCGCGGCTCCAGATGTTTAGAACGAGTTGTCATCAGAGTTCTTCATGGATCGAAAGCTTAAAACAGACCGGGGAGCTGTTTATCCTGGCTCATTGGGGAAAACTAAGTTCATCTTAGTTGAGATATGCACGATTGAGGTCGCCTGGATTGGCAAGCAGCATAAGAACGTCCGCGCACTCGTCGCTCCCTATCCTGAAGGGAACAGCATGTTGCCCCTCTTGGCGGCGGATCCCCGCGCCGCATATGCGCAAGCTATTGCGTCCCGGTATGGTCGTCGAGCGGGAGATTCCTTTTGTTCCGGTCGAAGCATCGTCGCAGACTACTCCGGGACGATGCCTCGCTATTCCGGTTGGCCCTGGAGAAAGCCTACCCGAGCTTCCTCCGGAAGCGTGGCTGGGCTGAAGCTCAGGAATAGTTATTTGTATCAGGTGCGGAGAAGCCCTATCTTTGCCTTATGTGACGAGGGGATGGGGCTTTTCTGAGTTTCAGTGACAATAATATGGCAAATTGCAACGTTATCTTATTCCAGGGCATCGCACTTAACAGCTGAGCTTCGCTTGTAGAGGTGTAAGTATGCGATGCATTGCTCATATTTGGAATTCACACGACTGTGACGGTAACCAGATTCTGTTGTGTCTTAGCTCCTTGGATAGCCTCGTAGGAGGCGCACCCGTAGAGAGCTTTCGTAATGAAAAGTCCCTTTTTCAACGACTGACAACGATGGGTGTAAAGATTTCTTTCATCAAGAAAAATCTTTCAAATCTCAGAAGAAAAACATCGATTACCTGGGAAAACATCGAGATATCCAGGGACGATTTTGAGAGCTTCGGGAAAAACTCGCCCAAGGAACACTTGGCACATCAAACAAGTACCAAAGACGATCACTGGAGTTCTGCCTCCTTTTAGCCAGGATCAGCCCTTGACTGCCCTTTAGGACGACCCGGCCAACGCTTATTAGACGCTGCTGTCGCGCCTAGGAGGAGAGTCTTAGCCTGTTGCAGTGTTGCTATCTCGGAATCAATCTGTTCAATAATGTCTTGTGTATTTACGTTTCCCTCTACAAACCATCTAAACGACACAATGGTCCACCATACCTCTTAAGCAAGGATGGTGGAGGCTTTTGTCTGTTACTGCGTACATCGGCGTTATGGTATTGCGTTGAGTCACTTCTATCATTGGAGGTTGCCCATAAACTGTCTTTCGATTATGCGGACTACGACCGCACCTACCTTTATGCGTTCGGCTCGAAGGGAACGTCACACCGGAGATCGCATCTTCCATCTGCTCGCCGAGGTGGAACGCTATGACTTGATGGCCAACCAAATTCTCGCCGACCCGAAGAAGTCTTCAAACTGAACCGCGCTTTGGTCCCACTGCCAGGAATGGGCGATGGAGGAGCGAGCGTGGACGGCGACGATAGCAAAGAGTAAACCGAGACCGCAGACGGTTTCTCAATGCCACCCAGCGATCATCGAGTAAACCGTATAGAGACCGATTGCCAGCACCGTCCAAAAGATAACGGAGAGAATAAATCCATTGAGTGCGCCGATTATGAAGCTTTTCCTTAGAGCGCTTGGGGAGGAATCCGGGTGTGCTGTGAGATTACTGGTCATCTGCATGGGTGCTATCTCTATCGGCAGAAGGGCAGAGAAGATAAGCCTCGGGACACCAAAGATTAGTTTGACGTAGACAGTTGTACCGTTTCGGTACAACTGTCTAGGAGGCGATAAGTCTTTCTTTGCATAATCGCTACAATCACCGCAGATGAAAGCCTCGATCATCGCGGGCCGAGGCTTTCATCTCTGGTTTCCGAGGGTTCAGGCCGTACGCTGAAAAGGCATTGCCGTCTGCGGTCTAGTGCGTGTCGCGTTGATGAAGTTCCCTTCAGTCTTCGATCTGCTATCTGCCTC
>Ga0302314_10009040_pt1 | contig 17664 bp, 15 predicted proteins | sample III_Palsa_N2_3_FD_200533 | JGI IMG/M metagenome (GOLD analysis project Ga0302314, IMG submission 200533) | Peat permafrost microbial communities from Stordalen Mire near Abisko, Sweden - III_Palsa_N2_3 | ecosystem: Environmental > Terrestrial > Soil > Palsa > Peat permafrost | place: Sweden...
CGGCGATGCCGTCTTGGATCGCGCGGATCCAGGCGTCGCCGACCGGCAGCACGCCCTTGATGGCCGGATCGGAGGCGGCGGCCTTGTCGGCGCCGGTGCGCAGATCGGCGGTCATCGCCTCGATCGTCTTGCCATACCAATGGCCCGAGGAGGGATAGACCTGGTCCGCCCGCGCCCAGGTTGCCGTGACGCGGACGTCGACCTTGGGGTTTTTCGCCCGCAGCGCCTGAGCCAGGGCGGCGGCGCCGGCGGCGTGGTTCGTCGGGTCGCCGGGGGTCTTCGGATCGAGCGTGCTGTAGCCCTGCAGCACGACATGATCCCAGGGCTGCGCGGTCAGCATGTCGAGCTTGCGCTCGACATGCCAGGAAAACGGGATGCCGGGATGGGTTTCCAAAGAGACCTGATAGTCCAGGCCGGCTTCCGTGGCGAAGGATTTGAACAGGGCCGGGACGCCGCCGATTTCCTCGCCATTAAGATCGGTGACGCTCTCGTCGCGATAGAACTTCACCGGTGAGCCATGCCCATAGGTGAAGCTGTTGCCGACGAACAGGATCGTATCTGCCCGCGCCGCCGCGCCGGAGACGAGCAGAAGAGTGGCTAGCGCGGTCTTCACGATCAATTCACCCGGATCGGCGGCGCCTTCAGCCTTGTGTCCTTGCTCTCGACCATATCGGTCAGCGGCGACAGCACTTCGGCGATTTTCGCGATCCGCCGCAGCGAGACGGCGCTGGTGGCGACCTCGTCGGGGAGGTCGCCCTGTTCGGCCAGCTCCAGCAGATATTCGATCGGCTTCTTCTCGCGCGGGAAGGGCACCAGCTGGATGGGCATCTGGGTCGGCAGCTTGGCCAGCTGGCGGATCAGCACCAAAGCTTCGGGATAGCCGCCAAGTTCGTCGATCAGGCCGAGACGCTTGGCTTCCTCGCCCGGCCAGATGCGGCCGCGGGCCAGCTTGTCCATTTGCTCGGGGGTCAGGTTGCGGGCCTTCTCGGCCTTGCCGGTGAAGTCCTGATAGACATGGTCGAGCGAGGCGTTGAGGCGGTCCCACTGGCTGGGCGAGAAGGGTGTGTTGCCGCTCCACATGCCGGCATTCTTGCCCTGATGCACCTCGTCGAAGGTCATCCCGACTTTCTTGAAGGCGTCCTGCAAGGCTAGCTTGCCGCCGAACACGCCGATCGAGCCGGTGATCGTGCCAGGCTGCGCCACAATTTTATCGGCCGCCATGGCGCCGAAATAGCCACCCGAGGCCGCGACGTTACCCATGCTCACCACGACAGGTTTGCCAGCGGCGCGGGCCTCGGTCACGGTGTGCCAGATGTCGTCGGCGGCGGGATAGGCGCCGCCGGGGCTGTCGATGCGGAACAGGATGGCCTTGATGTCGGGATTGGCCACCGCGTCCTTGAAGGCGCGCTCGAGGCGCAGCGAGGACATCACAGAGGAGCCGCCGAACGGGCTGTCATTGCCGTCGGCGTCGGTCACCTCGCCGATGCCGCCGATCAGGGCGACCTTGACGGCGGTCGGTTCGGGCGTGGCGCGCGAGGTGTAGTCGGCCAGGTCGATCAGCTTGGACTCGTCGCCGGTCAGATCCTTCTCGGTTTCGTCCCAGTAAGCCAGCTTGTCCACCAGCTTGGCGGCGAGCGCCTCGTCGGCCATCAGCGGCGCGCGGTCGATCAGCGCCTTGACGTCGGCCGGCGGCAGGCCGCGGGCCTGGGCGATGCCATCGATGGCCTGAGCAGACCAGCTGTCGATCAGCAGCTGCATCGATTCGCGGCCTTCCTTGGAGAATTTGTCGTGGGTGTAGATATCGATCGCCGTCTTATATTCGTAGCGGCCGGCGAATTGCGGCTTCACGTCGAGCCAATCCAGCGTGCCCTTGAAGAAGGGGCTTTCCGCCATGAAGCCGGTCAGCCCGACATCGCCCGAGGGCTGCAGCCAGATCTCGTGAAAGGCCGAGGCCAGATAATAGGCCATGCTGCCGTTGCCGCCGCCGCCCAAGCTGGTCGAATAGACCAGCACGCGCTTGCCGGAGCGGCGGAAGGCCAGCACGGCGTCGCGGATTTCCTGGGCCTGAGCCATGCCCACGGGGGGCGAATCGAAGCGAGCGACTATCGCGGTAACGCGGGGATCGCGCGAGGCGCGGTCGAGCGATTCCACCAGTTGACGCAGCGAATAGGGATTGTATTTGCGCAGGGCGAAGGGGCCGCCGCTCTTGGCCTCGGACACGCCGCGGTCGAGATCGAGGGTCAGCACCATCTTGGGCGGGAGGGGGGAGGGATGGCTGTGCAGCACGCCATAAAGACCGAAGCCGGCGATCAACAGGAACCCGCCGCCGATCACGGCGAGCACCACCACCAGAACGCGCCCTAACAGCCGCATGGTCTACCCTTCCAAACGATGTAAATCCGGCAACATATGGCGCTGAATCTAGGTAAGGGTCAACGGGTTGACAGACGATGCCCGCGCATGTCGCAGTGTGAGCCATCATGTTCCCCCCGCGCCGCATCGTCTGCCTGACCGAGGAAACCGTCGAAACCCTTTATCTGCTGGGCCAGCAGGACCGGATCGCCGGTATTTCGGGCTATGTCGTGCGTCCGCCCGAAGCGCGCCGCGACAAGCCGCGCATTTCCTCGTTCCTGTCGGCCGACCTGCCGAAGATCCTGACCCTCGAGCCCGATCTGGTGCTGGCCTTCTCCGATCTGCAGGCCGACATCGTCGCCGGTCTGATCAAAGCCGGGATCGCCGTGCACGCCTTCAATCAGCGCAGCGTGGTCGAAATTCTCGACATGGTTCGTTTGCTCGGCGCGATGGTCGGTGAGGGAGCCGCCGCCGAAGCGCTGGCTCGGCGGCTGGAGGAAGGGCTGGCGGCGGCGAAGGAGCGGGCGGCTTCGTTGCCCAAGCGCCCGCGGGTCTATTTCGAGGAATGGGACGAGCCGATGATTTCGGGCATCGCCTGGGTCTCCGAACTGATCGAGGCGGCTGGCGGCATCGATGTCTTTCCCGAGAAAAGCCGCGGCAAATCGGCGTCCGAGCGCATCGTCACGCCCGAGCAGGTCATCGCCGCCGAGCCCGACATTATCGTCGGATCCTGGTGCGGCAAGAAGCTGCGCCCCGAAAAGGTCGCACTCCGACCGGGCTTCGAGTCAATTCCAGCGGTGCGCGACGGCCGGATCCATGAAATAAAAGCGCCTCTCATTCTGCAGCCCGGTCCCGCCGCCCTCACCGAGGGGCTGGCGGCGCTGGAGGCCGTCATTCACAGCTGGAGCCGGACATGAAGCTTGTCACCACCGTGCCGACCGCCAACCATCTCGGCGAGGGACCGCTCTGGAACGAGCGCGGCGGCAAGCTGTGGTGGACCGACATTCAGGAGAGCCGCCTGCACCGGTTCGATCCCGCCTCCGGCACGGTCGAGACGATCGAGACGATCGAGACGCCCGAGCGCCTCTGCTCCTACGCCTTCGTGTCGGGCGAGGACAGCCGCATCCTGGCCGCCTTCGAGACCGGGCTGGCTTATTTCGATGTCGAGACGAAAGCGGTGGACTGGATCGACCGCCCCGAGACCCAGGGCAGCGGCCGGCGTTTCAATGACGGCCGCACCGACTTTCAGGGGCGCTTCTGGGTCGGCACCATGGTCGAGAATGAAGAAAAGGCCGGTCCGGATACTGGCGCCCTGTTCCGGCTCGACCGCAACGGCCTGTCCGCCGAAGCGGTGTGCGTCACGATCAGCAATAGCCTGTGCACCAGCCCGGACGGGCGGATCCTCTATTTCGCCGACACGCCCAAGCAGCTGATCTTCGCCTTTGACCTCGATCCCGAGAGCGGCGCCATCGCCCATAAGCGCATCTTCGCCGAGGTGACCGAGGGCTATCCCGATGGCGCCGTGGTCGACGAGGAGGGGTGCCTGTGGAGTGCGCGCTGGGGCGCCGGCGAGGTGGTCCGCCACGCCCCGGACGGCAGCGTGGTGTCGCGCCTGAAGGTGCCGGCCAGCCAGCCGACCTGCCCAGCTTTCGGGGGTGTAGACCGCAAGACCCTGTTCGTCACCTCGGCCCGCGAGGGACTCGATGAAACCGCTTTGGCCAAGGATCCCGAGGCGGGCAATCTGTTCGTTTATGAGAGCGACGTGGCCGGCCTGCCCGTGGTTGCGTTTAATCCGGCTTCTTAAGCCAGGTCTCCAGCGCCGTGGTCAGCTGACGCAGCACCAGCGGCTTGGTGAGAAAATCATCCATGCCGGCGGCCAGGCAGCGGTCGCGGTCTTCCTCGAAGGCGCTGGCCGTCAGCGCGATGATCGGCAGGCGCTGCTTGCCGGTTTCCTGCTCCCAGGCGCGGATGCGGCGCGTCGCCTCCAGCCCGTCCATCACCGGCATCTGGCAATCCATCAGCACCAGGTCGGCCTTGCTTCCCGCCTCGATCAGCGCCAGGGCTTCCTGGCCGTTGACGGCGGTGTCGAAGGCGAGGCCGAGCTTCTTCAGCATGCCGGTGATCACCGCGCGGTTGGTGATATTGTCCTCGACGACCAGCAGCCGGCGCCGGCCGTCCTGCGGGGCGGAGAGGAGGGCTTCGGCGGTTTCCGCCGGCCGCGGCGGGGCTTCCGCCAACGGCTCGGCGCGAATGCTGAACCAGAAGCGCGAACCCCGGCCCTCGGTACTGTCGAAGCCGGCGCCGCCGCCCATGCGTTCCGCCAGATAGCGGACGATGGAGAGGCCCAGGCCGGTTCCACCGAATTGCCGGGTGGTCGAGCTGTCGATCTGCGAGAAGGGGGTGAACAGCAGGGATTGCTTGTCCGCAGGGATGCCAATGCCGGTGTCGGACACGGCGAATTCCAGCACGGTTCCGCTCTCGTCGCGCCCGATCTCCTTGACCGAGACGGTGATGCGGCCCTGTTCGGTGAATTTGACCGCGTTGCTGATCAGGTTCGACAGCATCTGGCGCAGACGGCTGGGATCGCCGCGGAAGGTGAGCCCGCCGGCCGGATCCGCCTCGCTGTCGAGGTCCAGCGCCTTGTCGGAGGCCGCCTTGGCGAACAGGGTCTGGCATTCGCGCACGATATCGCGCGGCGTGAAGGGGATGCGCTCCAGTTCGAGCTTGTCGGCTTCGATCTTGGACAGATCCAATATGTCGTTGAGCAGGGTCAGCAGCGTCTGGCCGGAATGTAGGATTACCTGCACATAATCCTCGCGCTCGGACGGCGCCAGGCCCGGGGTCAGCAGCAATTGCGCCATGCCGAGAATGCCGTTCATCGGCGTGCGGATTTCGTGGCTCATGGTGGCGAGGAAGCGGCTCTTGGCCAGGCTGGCCGCTTCGGCCGCGCTCTTGGCGCGGATCAGTTCGCGTTCGCCCTCCTGCAGCGCCTGTTCGCGCTTCTCCGCCTGCTGCAGCAGGCGGAACAGATTGCCGCCGCTAATCAGCGACAGGATCATGAAGCCCAGCGCGATCGCCGCGCTCTTGATCGCCTCGCCTCGCCAGTCGGACAAATAATCGCGGCTCGCGGCGCCGACGAAGGCCAGCATCGGCGCGTTCTGCACGTGGCGGAAAGAGTAGGTCCGTTCGATCCCGTCAGGCGATTTGCGGGTGTGATAGGTGCCGGACAGGTCGCCGGTGCTCATGCGCTGGGCCAGCTCGGGGGAGGTTCCCTTGACGCCGACGTCGCCCAGCGCGTCGCCGGTCAGGGTCGGCCGGCGCGAGATCAGGCCGAGATCGGTGTCGCGCAGCGCCACCATGCCGGAGGCGCCGACGTCGAATTGCGACATCATCCCGTAGAAATGATCGACCGCGATGGTGGCGTAGGTGACGCCGGCGAAGTGGCCCTGCAGGTCGGAATAGCGCCGCGCGAACAGGATTACGTGATGGTGGCTGACCTTGCCGATCAGCGGCTTGGTGACGATCAGCCCGGTATCGGGTTGATCGCGGAGCTGGGTGAAGTAGTCGCGGTCCGCGATGCTGAGCTGGTCCTGGCGGCGGATTTCGTTGCCGAGAATGACCAGCCCGTCGGCAAGGCTGGCCCGCAGCGCTTCGATTTCCGGCAGGCGCTGCATCTGGCGGGCCATGAAGGCGTTCATGCGCGAATCGTCGACGCCGCCCGAGGCCATCTCGCGCTCCAGCTCGTCATTGACGGCGCGCAGCATCAAATCGATCTTCTGGATGCTGGCCGAAATGTTCTGGTCCAGCGCGCTCGCGATGTTCTGGGTGGAGAGCTCCGCCTGCCGCTCGTAATGCAGGCGCGAGCGGACCAGGGAATAGGCCGACGAGGCGACGACAAGCAGATTGGCGCCGATCAGGGCCAGCAGCAGGAGGGTGCGTCTGGGGCGCGCGGAACGCATTACACCCTCACTCCGGATAGGAAATCTCCACCACGGTCAGGAGAGTCCTGCCGCCGGGCGCGCGGAAAGCGACTTCGTCGCCCTCATAGGCTTTCAACAGCGCCATCGCGATCGGCGAGATCCACGACACCAGGCCCCGATCGGAATTGGCCTCGTCCTCGCCGACGATGGTGATGGTCTTCGCATCACCGCGCTCATTCTCGTAGGTCACGGTGGCGCCGAAGAACACCTGGTCGCGCCGGGTCTGCAAGGCGGGATCGACGATCTCCGCCTTTTCGATGCGCTTGGTCAGGAAGCGCATGCGGCGGTCGATCTCGCGCAGCTTCTTCTTGCCGTAGAGGTAATCGCCATTCTCCGAGCGGTCGCCATTGCCGGCCGCCCAGGACACGATCTCGACCACCTTGGGGCGTTCGATTCGGCTGAGATTGCGCAACTCGGCCTGGAGCGCGTCGAAGCCCTGCCGGGTTATGTAGTTCTTGCGGCCCTTGAGCGGGCCTTGGTCCTCGTCGTCTTCATCGTCGTCGAGGTTGGGAGCGTAATCGGTCATGGGGGTATTCTATGCTAGAGTATAGAGATAATGACAACCCGTTCCGCCATCGTGTCGGGCCGCCACTGGCATAGGCTGGGGGACGGCCGGATCCAATGCGACGTCTGTCCGCGCTATTGCAAGCTTCAGGACGGACAGCAGGGCCTTTGCTTCGTCCGCGCCCGGCAGGGCGGCGAGATCGTATTGACCACCTATGGGCGCTCCTCGGGCTTCTGCATCGATCCGATCGAGAAGAAGCCGCTCAACCATTTCCTGCCCGGTACGCCGGTGCTGTCCTTCGGCACGGCGGGCTGTAATCTGACGTGTAAATTCTGCCAGAACTGGGACATCAGCAAGGCGCGCGAAATCGACCGCCTCAATGATTGGGCGTCGCCCGAAGCCATCGCCGACGCGGCGGTCGAGGCGGGCTGCCGCTCGGTCGCCTTCACCTACAATGATCCGGTGATCTTCCTCGAATACGCCGTCGACACCGCCCATGCCTGTCGGGCCAAAGGGATCAAGGCGGTGGCTGTGACCGCCGGCTATATCGGCGAGTCGGCGCGTGCCGACTTCTATGCCGGCATGGACGCCGCCAATGTGGATCTCAAGGGCTTCACCGAGGATTTCTACCACCGGATCTGCGGCGGCCATCTCGCCCCGGTGCTGGAGACGCTGGTCTGGCTCAGGCACCACACGGATGTCTGGTTCGAGATCACAACCCTGCTGATTCCCGGCGCCAATGACAGCGACCGGGAGATCACCGATTTGTCACAGTGGGTCGCAGACAAGCTCGGTCCCGAGGTGCCGCTGCATTTCACCGCCTTCCACCCCGACTGGAAGATGACCGATATCGAGGCCACCCCGGCGGCCACGTTGCAGCGTGCCAGACGCATCGCCCGCGAAGTCGGGTTGAGTTATGTCTATACCGGCAATGTTCATGATTCCGAGGGCGGCAGCACTTGGTGCCCGTCGTGCCAGGCTCTGCTGATCGAGCGCGACTGGTTCACCCTCGGCCAGTGGGGACTCGATGGGCAGGGGCGCTGCCGATCCTGCGGTCACGCCGTTCCCGGCCGCTTCGAAGCGCTGCCCGGTACCTGGGGCGCACGCCGCCAGCCCGTGCGATTGCAAAGTCCCGCACGATAACTTACAAGGTCGCACCTCTCTTTTCGGCGAGATCTCAGGCATATGTGGAAACGGTTGGCCAATTGGGCGATCAAATTGGGCCTGACGGGAGGCTCCCTCGCCTATCTTCTGCATAAGGTCGATCTCGACGCCGCCTGGCAGGCCGGGCGGCATATCTCGCCCTGGTTCTTTCTGCTGGCCATCGCGCTGCAGGGCGTGCAGGTAGCGATCTGCGCCGGGCGCTGGCAGGTGGTGCTGCATGCCATCGGCGCGCGCCTCGGCTTCTGGCGCGCCGCCGAATTATTCTCGATCGGCAATTTCTTCGGCCAGATCCTGCCGGGCGCGGTGGGCGGCGACGCCATCCGCATGCTGGCGACGCGCCGGGCCGGCCTCGATCTCGGCGCCTCGATCAATTCGGTGCTGCTCGAACGCGCCGCCACCGTCTATGCCTTGGTGCTACTGACCACACTGGCCGAGCCGGCCCTGATCGGCCGCCTGCCGGACGGTCCGTTCATCTGGCTGTTTCCGGCGCTCACCGTCGGCGCGACGCTGGGCCTGATCGTTCAATCCCAGCTCGACCGCGTGCCCGAAAGCTGGAAGCGGTTCCGCATCGTGCGCGGCTTCGGGCAGCTGGCGGCGGATACCCGCAAATGCTTCTTCCGCCCGCGCAATGGCGCCCCCGTGATGGTGGTGGCGCTGCTCGGCCACATCAATCTGGCGATGGTGGTATGGGTGCTGGCGCTTGGCCTCGACGCGCCGGTTGCCCTGGTCGATTGCCTGGTGCTGGTGCCGCCGGTGATCCTGATCGCCACGTTGCCGATTTCGATCGCCGGTTGGGGCGCGCGCGAGGTGGCGATGATCACCATGTTCGGCTTCATCGGCGTGCCGTCCGCTCAAGCCACGGCGTTGTCCGTGCTGTTCGGCATTTCGACGTTGCTGATCGCTCTGCCCGGTGGCCTGTTCTGGCTCATGGAGCGTCGTATCGCCCCCCTAAAGGAAAATCCCGATTGACCCTTGGGGAATAGCGGGGGTTAGATTCGCACCCGCGCATTTTTTCACAGCTCAAGGCTTCCCCTCATGAAGATCTCCTTTGCCAAGCCGGCCTCCGCCCCCGAAGGCGCCCTGGTGGTCACCGTGCTGGAGGGCCGTCTGCTCGGCGCCACCGGCCAGGCGCTCGACGCCGAAAGCGGCGGCGCGCTCGCCCGGGCCCTGGCCAAGAGCCGCTTCGAGGGCAAGAAGGATCAGACTCTGCTGCTGCACGCGCCGGCCGGCCTCAAGCTCGACCGGCTGCTGCTGGTCGGCATCGGCAAGGGCAAGGGCTTCGACGCCAAGGCCGCCCAGGGACTGGGCGGCCTGGTGGTGGCCCAGCTGGGCGGCAGCGGCGATGCCGAAGTGACCCTGGCTATCGATCTGGTCGAGGGTTCGTCCCTGTCGGCCGCCGAGATCGCCGCCAATGCCGCCTTCGGCGCCAAGCTGCGCTCCTACCGCTTCGACCGCTACCGCACCAAGGAGAAGGCCGAGGACAAGCCCTCCCTGAAGAAGCTGGTCGTTTCCGTCGCCGATCACGGCGACGCGAAGAAATCTTATCAGCCGCTGGAAGCGGTGGCCGAGGGCGTGTTCCTGACCCGCGATCTCGCCTCCGAGCCCGCTAACATCATCTATCCGGAAACCCTGGCCGAGCAGTGCAAGGCCCTGTCGGAACAGGGCGTCGAGGTCGAGGTGCTGGGCGAGAAGCAGATGAAGAAGCTGGGCATGGGCGCGCTGCTCGGCGTCGGCCAGGGCAGCGAGCGCGAGTCCCAGCTGGTGGTGATGCGCTGGAACGGCGGCGCCGAGGGCGATGCGCCGCTGGCCTTCATCGGCAAGGGCGTGACCTTCGACACCGGCGGCATCTCGATCAAGCCGGCCGGCGGCATGGAGGACATGAAGTGGGACATGGGCGGCTCGGCCGTCGTCATCGGTCTCATGAAGGCGCTGGCGCTCAGGAAGGCCAAGGTCAATGTGGTCGGCGTGGTCGGTCTGGTCGAGAACATGCCGTCCGGCACGGCCCAGCGTCCGGGCGACGTGGTGACCACCATGTCGGGCCAGACGGTGGAAGTGATCAATACCGACGCCGAGGGCCGCCTCGTTCTGGCCGACGCGCTGTGGTACACGCAAGACCGCTTCAAGCCGCATTTCATGATCGATCTGGCGACCCTCACGGGGGCCATCATCATAGCGCTCGGCGATCAATATGCCGGCCTGTTCTCCAATGACGACAAGCTGGCCGACAAGCTGATCGCCGCCGGCAAGGATGTGGGCGAGGGGGTGTGGCGCCTGCCGGTCGATGATCCGTACGACAAGCAGATCAAGTCCGACATCGCCGACATGATGAATGTGGGCGGCCGCGAGGGCGGCTCGATCACTGCGGCGATGTTCCTCAAGCGCTTCGTCAACGGCGTCAAATGGGCCCATCTCGACATCGCCGGCGTCACCTGGTCGAAGAAGGACGGGCCGGTCACGCCGAAGGGCGCCACGGCGTTCGGTGTCCGCCTGCTCGACCGTCTGGTCGCCGACAATTACGAAAAGTGAGAATACGCTTCGCCTCGCCACCCGGGCCGGTTTCGGCCCGGGCATTGCCTGCGCCTTCGGCCGAGGCCGAGGCGCTGCTGGCGCGGCTCGACCAGAATGATTTCAAGGCGGAGCCTGAAGAGGTTCTGCCGATCCTCACCGGCGAGGGCTGGCGCATCCTGGTCGGCCTGGGTGAGCGCGCGGCACTCGACGATTCAGCGCTGCGGCGGATCGGCGGAAACCTGTTCGCCGAGCTGGCTCAGGCCGGCATCGTTCATCTCGCCGTCGGGCTGGATCTATCGCCCGAGCAGACCGCTCAGGTCGCTTATGGCGTTCTGCTGCGCGCTTGGCGCGCCCCGGCGCAATACCGCAAGACTCCCGACGAGGAAGAGATCTGGCACCTCGCCGAGGTGACGATGCTGTGCGACGCGCCCGACATGGCGCGGACCTGCTTCGCCCGGCTCGAGGCGGTGGGCCGCGCGGTTCATTTCGCCCGCGACCTCGTCGTCGCACCCGGCAATGTGCTCACTCCGCCGGCCTTCGTCGATGCGCTAGGAAAGATACCCGGCATCGAGCTGGAGGTGATCAACCCCAACAAGGCCGGTCTCAATCTGTTGCAGGCGGTCGGGCAGGGCAGTCAGTACAAGCCGGCATTGGCGGTGCTGCGCTATCGGGGCGCCGGCAGGAAGGACAGGCCGGCGGTGCTGGTCGGCAAGGGCATCACCTTCGATACGGGCGGCATCTCGATCAAGCCAGCCAAATATATGGAGATGATGAAGGGCGATATGGGCGGCGGCGCGGCGGTGGCCGGCGCGCTCATGGCTCTGGCGGCGCGGAACGCCCCGATCAACGTCGTGGGCGTGGTGGCGATCGCCGAGAATGCGGTCTCGGGCCGCGCCTCCCGTCCCGGCGACGTGGTGAAGGGCTATGGCGGACTGACCGTCGAGATCATCGATACCGATGCCGAGGGCCGTCTGGCGCTGGCGGACGCACTGGCCTATGCGGCGAAGAATTTCACCCCGTCCAAGATCATCGACCTCGCCACCCTGACCGGCGCGGTCGAGATCGCGCTGGGGTTCGAGCGCGCCGGGCTGTTTGCCACGAGCGACGCCCTGGCCGAACAGCTTTTCGCCGCCGGCGAGGCCGAGGACGAGAAATTGTGGCGCCTGCCGCTGACCGACCTCTATGACGACGCGATCAAGAGCGACATCGCCGATCTGAAGAATTGTTCGTGGGAGCGCGGCCCGGACCATATCCATGCCGCGCGCTTCCTGCAGCATTTCGTGCCCGACGACATTCCCTGGGCCCATCTCGATATCGCCGGCCTGTCCGAGGCCGCCGAGGATGGGCCTCTGGCCGCCGAGGGCCCGACCGGCTTCGGGGTGCGCCTGCTCGACAGGGTGCTAGCTTGACCAAGGTGAGTTTCTACCATCTGACGACCGCGCCGCTCGAACAGGCTCTGCCGGTGCTGCTGGAGAAGTCGCTGTCGGCCGGGCTTCGCGTCGTGCTGATGGCCGGGTCGCGCGAACGGGTCGCGCATCTCGACGCGCATCTGTGGACCTTCGATCCGGCCTCCTTCCTGCCGCATGGGTCGGGCCGCGACGGGACGGAACCTCAGCAGCCGATCTTTCTCACCGATGCCGACGAGAATCCCAATGGCGCCGATATGCTGGTGCTGACCGACGGGGTGAGTTCGCGGCATCTCGACGGCTTCGCCCGCTGCCTCAACCTGTTCGACGGGCAGGACGACATGGCGGTGGCCCAGGCGCGCGCCTATTGGAAAGAGTGGAACGCGGCGGGTCATGAGCTGATCTATTACCAGCAGACCGAGCGCGGCGGCTGGATCGAAAAAGCCCGAAATACCAAACAAGGAGACCAAGATGCTCAAGGGTAAGGTGCTGGTCGCTCAGGGCGGCGGCCCGACGGCGGTGATCAACCAGTCGCTGGTCGGCGTGGTGCTGGAGGCGCGCAAATTCGCCCAGGTCGAGAAGATCTATGGCGCGCTCCACGGCGTGCGTGGCATCGTCAACGAGGATTTCCTCGATTTGACCCAGGAGACGGTCGCCAATCTCGAAGCGGTGGCCGTGACCCCGTCTTCCGCGCTGGGCTCGACCCGCGACAAGCCGGACCGGGACTACTGCAAGAAGATATTCGAGACCGTGAAGGCGCACGGCATCTCGTGGTTCTTCTATATCGGCGGCAATGACAGCTCGGACACGGTGCGCATCGTCTCCGAGGAAGCGCAGGCGCAGAACTACCCGCTGCGCTGCATCCATGTACCCAAGACCATCGACAATGATCTGGCGGAGAACGATCACACGCCGGGATTCCCGTCGGCGGCGCGCTTCGTCTCCCAGGCCTTCATCGGCGCCAATCTCGACAACCGCTCGCTGCCCGGCGTCTATCTCGGCGTCATCATGGGCCGCCATGCCGGCTTCCTGACCGCCGCCGCCGCGTATGGCCGCAAGCTGCCGGAGGATGGCCCGCATCTGGTCTATCTGCCCGAGCGCACCTTCTCGCTCGACAGCTTCCTGGTCGACGTCAAGGCGACCCAGGAGAAATATGGCCGCTGCGTGATCGCGGTATCGGAAGGCATCCATGACGAGAGTGGCGAACCGATCGCGGTGAAACTGGCCGAGACGGTCGAGAAGGATGCCCATGGCAATGTTCAGCTGTCCGGCACCGGCGCCCTGGCCGATCTCTTGACCGAAGAAATCAAGACCAAGCTCGGTATCAAGCGGGTGCGCGGCGACACGCTGGGCTATCTGCAGCGCTCCTTCGCCGGATGTGTGTCCGACGTCGATCAGCGTGAGGCCCGCGAAGTGGGCGAGAAGGCGGTTCAGTTCGCCATGTTCGGCGACCGGGACGGCACGGTCACCATCAAGCGCGTCGGCAATTACGCGGTCGATTACAAGCTGATGCCGCTGACCGCGGTCGCGGCCAAGACCCGCGTGATGCCGGACGAATTCATCAACGAAGCCGGCAACGGCGTGACGCCGGCGTTCAACGAGTATCTGCGTCCGCTGCTGGGAAGCGATCTGCCCGATCCGGCGCAACTGCGCACGTCGAGCAATCGGGTCGCTAAGATTTTGAAGAAGTAATTTAATCCACAGATGCACACGGATTCACACAGATGATTTTTTTATCTGTGTCCATCTGTGTGCATCTGTGGATAAACACTTAACGAGCTTCGCCGCCGTTTCTACGGTTCGATCCGTCGGTGGCCGTGAAGAATGCGGACGATCAGGATCGCATCATTGAGGATACGGTAGAGGGTAAGATAGGAGCCGGCGACCAAGTGCCGGATGCTTGGCGCGATGTCATCCCGGGCGATACCGGAATAGGGAAAATCGGCGAGCTGCTGCCAGCGGCGTTCTATCGCGTCCAGGACGCGATCCGCCGCGGCAGGATCGTCTTTCGCGATATGGAGCCAAAGGAAGATCAGGTCGTCATCGGCCTGAGCCGTCCGAAAGACTGCAGGCAAAATCAGTCCTGGCTCGGCAGCGATGCTTTGAGGCGACGTCGAGCTTCCGCCTTGATCTCCGCCATGGAAGACCGCGTGCTCTCGCCGCTTTCTTCTCCTTCTTGGGTCAGCTTGCGCAAATCCTCGACCGTATAGCCGAGCAGATCGCGACGTTGCTGCCATTCACGAACGGCGTCCCGGATCGCTTCGCTGGTCGACGCATATTCGCCTGAATCGACGGCGCGGCGGACAAAGCCGGCCATCTCGGAAGTCAAAGCGATGGTAATTTTCTCGACCGTGGCCATGGCTTCTCTCGTTAGAGCCTCGTCGGAATGGTATGCGTTTCCCTTACCGGTCTCAAGAAAAACCGGTTCGGCGGAGCTAAGGCGCAGTGCTGGCCTGTTCCAGCGCTTCTTGCGCGGCGAACCAAGCTTCCTCGGCTGTCGCCAAATCGCGCTCTACTTCACCCAGCGTCTTCTTGACCTTGGTCACGGCGTCGGCCGGGCCGCCATAGAGTTTGGGATCGGCCAGTTCGGCTTCCAGCTTGGCCTTCTGCGCGGTGAGTTTCGTCACCAGTTTCTCGGCCTCGTCGGCTTTCTTGCGGAGTGGCGCCAGTTGGGCGCGCTGGTCGGCGGCGGCCTTGCGTTCGTCCTTGCCCTTCTTGGCTTCGGCGCGGTTGGCGCGGCGGGCGCCGGCCGCATTGTTCAGCAGCAGCGCCTTATAGGCGGCCATGTCGCCGTCGAAATCCGTGACCTTGCCGTCCGCCACCAGCCACAGCCGGTCGGCGGTCAGTTCGATCAGGCGCGGATCATGGCTGATCAGCACCACCGCGCCCTCATAGGCGTTCAGCGCGGCGACCAGCGCCTCGCGGCTATCGATATCGAGATGGTTGGTCGGTTCGTCGAGAATCATCAGATGCGGCGCGTCGCGGCTCATCAGCGCGAACAGCAGCCGCGCCTTCTCGCCGCCCGACAGGCTGCCGCATTTAACGTCGGCGCGGTCCTGGGAAAAGCCGAAGCGGCCGAGTTGCGCGCGCACCTTGCTGGGGGCGGCGTCCTTCATCAGCGCCTGCATATGCTGGAACGGCGTTTCGCTCATGGTCAGCTCGTCGGTCTGATGCTGGGCGAAATAGCCGATCTTCAGCTTGGGCGAGCGGAAGGTGTCGCCGGCCTGCAAGGCCAGACGCCCGGCCAGAATCTTGGCCAGGGTCGATTTGCCGTTACCGTTGGCGCCCAACAGCGCGATGCGGTCATCCATGTCGATGCGGAAATGCAGTCCGCGCAGCACCGGCTTGCCGGGCTGATAGCCGGCCTGGCCGTGATCGACCGAAATCACCGGCGGTGGCAGCTCGTCGGGATTGGGGAAGTCGAAACTGACCGGGTGATCCTCGATCACGCTGATCGGCGGGCCGAGCTTTTCCAGCATCTTGATGCGGCTCTGGGCCTGGGCGGCCTTGGTCGCCTTGGCGCGGAAGCGGTCGACGAAGCTTTGCAGATGGGCGCGCTGGGCGGCCTGTTTGACGGCGGCCTTGCCCTGCAGCTCCATCTGTTCGCGGCGCGTCTGTTCGAAGCGGTCGTAATTGCCGCCATAGGCGACCAGCTTGGCCTGGTCGATATGGATGATGCGGTCCACGACGGTGTTGAGCAGGTCGCGATCATGGCTGATCACGATCAGCGTGCCGTCATAGGAGGCGAGATAATTCTCCAGCCACAGGGTTGCTTCGAGATCGAGATGGTTGGTCGGTTCGTCGAGCAGCAGCAGGTCGGGCCGGGCGAACAGAGCGCCGGCCAGCGCCACGCGCATCCGCCAGCCGCCCGAGAAGGAGGAGACCGGACGCTCCTGCGCTTCGGCATCGAAGCCCAGGCCCGCCAGGATGCCGGCGGCGCGGGCCGGCGCGGTATGGGCGTCGATGGTGTTGAGCCGCTCATGGACCTCGGCCAGATGATGGCCGTCCTGGCTGTGCTCGGCGTCGGCCAGCAGGGCCGCGCGTTCCTTGTCATAGGCAAGCACGGTGTCGAGCAGGCTGTCGGGCCCGTCGGGCGTCTCCTGCGCCACATCGCCTAACCGAGTCCGTGGCGACAAACCGATGGCGCCGCTGTCCGGCGACAACTCGCCCTTGATCAATTTGAACAGGGTCGATTTGCCGGTGCCGTTGCGCCCGACCAGGCCGATGCGCTGAAAGCTAGCGATCTGTACGCCGGCATTTTCGAAAAGAATGCGCCCGCCAATGCGGTAGGTGAGGTTGCTGATAGTGAGCATGAAGGGCTGATAGACCGCCCTTGAACGCTTGTCAAACCTGCACGTTGCAACGCGGCAAACGAAACGTTATAAACCGCGAACTTCCGTAGGGGCGGAATGAGGGGATGAGGCCGGAACCCGGGACTGGGACAGGCCTTGAAGAAATCAACCACTAAGGAATTGAACATGGCTATTGAGCGCACTCTGTCGATCATCAAACCCGACGCGACCCGCCGCAATCTGACCGGCAAGATCAACGCGCGGTTCGAGGAGCAGGGCCTGAAGATCGTTGGGCAGAAGCGCCTGCTGCTGACCGAAGCCCAGGCCAAGAAGTTTTACGGCGTCCATGCCGACCGCTCGTTCTTCGGCGACCTGTGCGCCTTCATGACCTCGGGCCCGGTGGTGGTTCAGGTCCTGCAGGGCGAAGGCGCTGTCGCCAAAAATCGTGAGATCATGGGCGCGACGAACCCGGCCAACGCCGCTCCGGGCACCATCCGCAAGGATTTCGCCGAGTCGGTCGAAGCCAACTCGGTGCATGGCTCGGACAGCCTGGAAAACGCGACTAACGAGATCGCGTTCTTCTTCGCCGAGACCGAGATCGTGGAATAAGGGGAGGCCCGACAGGGTTTCCCGGGCGATTTTCCGCACTTACACGTTTGTATCATCGGAAAATCTGCGGTCGTCTCTAAGGGCCTGAAAAGATTATGCTTTTTGGGCCCTTAGCATGTGCAATAAACCGTAACAATGATTGATTTGTGACTAGACGGGGCGGCTGCTAGAACCGGAGCGTCAAAAAACAGCCCGCGAAGTGCCCTGGTTATGTTCGAATCCGTTGTTACGCCCGCCGCCGCCGTCTCTCTCGAACTTGTCTCCGAGACGCTGGCTTCCGAGCGCGTTCGTTCCCAGGTCGGGATGGTCGTGCGTCAGCGCACGCTGCGGAGTTCCATCTCTTGTACGGGCGTCGGGCTGCATTCGGGCACGCAAACGGCGATGACCCTGCATCCGGCTGAAGCTGGCAGCGGCATCCGCTTCCGCCGAGTCGACGTGACCGGCCGCGACAATATCATTCCGGCCGTGTGGTCGAACGTCACCGACACCCGCCTCAACACCTGCGTCACCAACGCCGACGGCGTTTCGGTCAAGACCATCGAGCATCTGATGTCGGCCCTGGCCGGCATGGGGCTGGACAACGCCTTGATCGACATCGACGGCGAGGAAGTGCCGGTGATGGACGGCAGCGCCGCTCCCTTCGTGTTTCTGGTCGAATGCGCGGGGCTGGTCGAGCAGGGCGCTCCCCGCCAGGTCATCAAGATCCTCAAGCGCGTCACCGTCGCCCAGGGCGACAAGGTGGCCACGCTCTCGCCCGCCGATGATTACGTCCTGTCGGTCGACATCGATTTCGCCGCCGCCGCCATCGGCCGCCAGCAGACCACGCTGGCCGTCGATCCTGCTGCCTT
>Ga0302314_10009041_pt1 | contig 17663 bp, 17 predicted proteins | sample III_Palsa_N2_3_FD_200533 | JGI IMG/M metagenome (GOLD analysis project Ga0302314, IMG submission 200533) | Peat permafrost microbial communities from Stordalen Mire near Abisko, Sweden - III_Palsa_N2_3 | ecosystem: Environmental > Terrestrial > Soil > Palsa > Peat permafrost | place: Sweden...
CGTCGCTGGTGGAGTGCGCCGAGGCGCGGTAGGTGAACAGCTCGATCAGGGTGGCGCCGAGGCCGGCGCGGGCGCGCTCGGCGGCCCAGGCGGTGACGGCGTAGACGGCCAGGAAGTCGTTGCCGTCGACGCGGAGGCTGGGAAGTCCGTAACCGAGGCCACGCGCGGCGAAGGTGGTGTTCTCGCCGCCGGCGATGCCCTGGAAGGACGAGATCGCCCACTGATTATTGACCAGGTTCAGCAGCACCGGCGCCTTGTAGACGGAGGCGAAGGTCAGGGCATGGTGGAAATCGCCCTCGGCCGAGGCGCCGTCGCCGATCCAGGTGGCGGCGATGCGCTGATCATGCTTATAGGCGGCGGCCATGGCCCAGCCGACCGCCTGGCTGGTCTGGGTCGCCAGATTGCCGGAGATCGAGAAGAAAGCGCCTTCCTTGGTCGAATACATGATAGGCAGCTGACGGCCCTTGAGGCGGTCCTTGGTGTTGGCGAACACCTGGCACATCATGTCGAGAATCGGCCAGTCGCGGATGATCAGCAGGCCCTGCTGGCGATAGGTCGGGAAGCACATATCGTCTTTGCGCAGCGCCATGCCCTGGGCGATCGCGATCGCTTCCTCGCCGGTGCATTTCATATAGAAGGTGGTCTTGCCCTGGCGCTGGGCGCGGGTCATGCGGTCGTCGAAGATGCGGGTCAGAGTCATGCCGCGCAGACCGCGCCGCAGATCGTCCGGAGAAAGCTTCGGGTTCCAGGGGCCGACCGCGCGGCCGTCCTCATCCATCACGCGGATCAGGTCGTAGGCCAGGTCGCGGATCTCGGCGGGATCGACCGCGGTGTCGGGCATGCGCACGCTGCCGGCGGCGGGAATGGTGATGTGGCTGAAATCGACCTTGTCGCCCGGGCGAGAGGTTGGTTCCGGAACGTGCAGACCGCTGCTGGCGGTATTCTTCATGACATATCTCCAGACCCGTTCGCTGCCTCTGTCTTGGTGCAGCGGCTTTTGACAAGATTATCACCGAAAAGAGAGGGATAGTCGTCAAAGGTCGGTTGTAAACTCGTGTCATCGTGAGATAGTTCACTCAATATATAGTAATTTTTGAAGAATATCTCCAAGGAAGCCGGAATGACCGATCTCGACGCGCTGGATGTGCGGATTCTCAACATCCTGCAGGACAATGCCCGCATCACCACGCTGGAGCTGGCCGAGCAGGTCGGATTGTCGCCGACGCCTTGCGCGCGGCGGGTGAAAAGGCTGGAGGATGACGGGCTGATCCAGCGCTATGTGACGCTGCTCGACGAGAAGAAAGCGGGGCTGGATCTCTCGGTGTTCATCTCGGTGCGTCTGCGGGCTCAGACCGCCGAGACCATGGAGAAATTCGAGCGCTCGGTGCGCGGCATTCCCGAGATCGCCGAATGCTATCTGATCTCGGGCGTGCATGATTATCTGCTGCATCTGCGGGTCGCCGACGTCGACGCGCTGCGCGAGTTCCTGCGCAACCGGCTGGTCACCATCGAAGGCATTGCCGAAGCGCAATCCTCGATCGTACTCGACAAGGTCAAATATACGACGGCGCTGACGCTGTCGGAGGCGCCGGCGCGGCGCTGAGGAAGCGGTTCCGGACCCGCGAACGGGCCCTGAGCCGACGATAGTTAGGACAGCCGATACCTCGGCCGCTTCCGGCCACCTGTGGTGCTCGGGGCGGCGTCTATCCCGAGGGTGGTCGGGGGGCGCATGTCTGCTTGTCGCATGCCTGTCAGAAGTCCCAAGGAGAAATCAGATCAAGACCCGTCGTGCGAAAATCAGCAAGGTTGCGAGTGGCAAGTCGTCCACCATTAACTCGGGCGATAGCAGCAATCATCCCGTCGGGCGCGGACATGCCTAGCCCCTGCCGAGATGCCGCGCCCATGATCTCGCCATAGGCCAGGGCTGCCTCTTCCGTCAGTCCGAAGATCCTGTCGGCGAAGCGGCGCCGCCAATCAACAAGCCCTTGCTCTATCCTCGCCGCGCGCTGATCGGGTTGAATTTTCGCGATTCCGAAGGCCAGTTCGGCGATGGTCACTGTCGGCAGGGCCAATTCTGCATCGTACCGGACAAGCCACGCGATCACTGCCGGGGCGGGCGATTTGCGCAGGGTCTCCGATACCACGTTGGTATCGAGAAAAATCACAGGTCGGGACCCGAATGGACGCGCCGTGCCTCCCGGATGACGGCGTCAAGGTCCACATCCGTCCCGGAGTTTTCCGACAGCCGCGCATAGAAAGAGGATGCGGGCTCGCGTCCTACTTCGCGGATCTCGTAGGCTTCCAACGCGCGCTCGACGACATCGGCAATCGAACGCTTCTGACGCCGTGCGAGACGGTGGGCAAGTTCGCGCGCCTTGGCGCTGCGAACGGAAAGCTGAGGTTCAGCCATGAGAGTCTCCTTTTCTGTGGAAGAAAGGTAACTCTCGGCCACCCAGCCATCAAGATGGCAGATGACGACTTGATGGCTGCAGAGGCTCGTTGACACCAATGTGGTCTCAGAGCCGGCGCGTCTAGTCCTCGCGGAGAATGCGGTAAATTGGTTGACTTTGGTCAGGTCTGGTCAGGATTGCTTTGGCTAGTCCGGATCGCCTTGGAACAGCGTGCTGGAGGTGATCGGGATCACCAGCCGCTCCAGTTCGGTGGCTATGTAGAAGTTGGGATTTTTCGGGTCTTGGCAGGATTGCGAGCGCAGGCGCAACGCCGTCTTCGCATCGAGCGGCCGGTCCCAGACATAGATGACGCAATGAACGCCGCCCGGGCCGGCGGTTTCAATATCCTGACGCGACAGGAAATTGCCGTGCTCGCTGCCCGCGCCGCCCTCGACATAGAAGGGCGCCGGGGCGGGAGGAGGAGGCGGGCCGGGCGGCGGCGGAGCGGCGCCAGGTCCGCCGCAAGAAGCCAGCAAGATCGGCGACGCCAGTCCGACGCCGTGCCGCAGCCATTTTTCGAAAGTCATGAACTCTCCCCCGCAGCCGATGCAGGGGAGAGTTCACCGTTCGAATGAGACGATTTTAGGGCAGGGACGCCTTACTTCTTCGCCGGCGTCGACGCCTCGGTCAGGCTACCGCCGGAGATCTTGGCGCAGGTGCCGGCCGGCACCGAGATGAAGGTGTGCGGGTCGCGGTCGGCGGTGCTCTTGCCGGCGCAGACATGGGTCGAGGTCTGGCAGTCGTTCTGGCCGGCCTTGGCGACGCCGAAGCAATGTTCGAATTTCTCTTCCTGGGCCTGGGCGGAAGCGGCGGCGGTGAGGATGGCGCCGGCGATCAGCAGGCCGAGGGATTTGGTCAGGGTCGAGGTCATTTGGGACACCTTTTGGTGGGAAAGACGGCGCTACCCTGGCAGCAAAGCGGCCGGGCGGAAAGCTATCGATGCGATAGTCCAGAGCTATCCAATGTCATGAATCACAGTAGCGGGAGCGCAACCCACGGGCTTAGTCTTTCACCAGGATAGAAAACCTGGGGAGGTTTGCCATGTTTACTAGACTCTTCCTCTCGGCCAACTTGGCCGCCGCCGCTCTACTGGCGACCTCCGCCCAGGCTCAATGCCGCCTGGAAAAGGTCGCCACCCTGCATCCCGTCGTCGAGAACAACCAGATCCTGATCCCCGGCACGCTCGAGGGCCATCAGGTCAAGTTCCTGTTCGATACCAGCTTTCCCGTCAGCATCATTCCCGCCGCCGCCGCTTCGCGCCTCGGCGTCGACGTGCAGAATTTCACGTTCATGGAAACGGCGCTGCTGACCGGCTGGAACCTCTACGCCGCCGACCTCACCGAAGGCACCACACGGGTGCAGAATGTCGATCTCGACGGCCATGTCGTGCGCATGACCCTGTTCGGCGTGTATGGCACCAAGGACAATTTCGGCGCGCCCGATACGGTGGCGGTGCTGGGCACTGATTTCTGGGGCCAGTACGACGTCGAAATCGATCTCAAGGACAATGCGATCAATCTCTATCATCCGCAGGCCTGTTCCGGCGCCAATCTGGCTTATTGGGGCGACGCCTATAATGTGGTCGACATGGAGAAGCGCGGCTGGCAATTGATGCTGAAGGCCAAGCTCAACGGCCACAGCGTCGCCGCCGTGCTCGACACCGGCACCCGCTTCTCGAATCTGACCGAACGCGCCGCCGGCGAACTCGGAGCCCAGCGCGACGAGAAGAGCATCCTGCAGAACGAACCGCGCATGGCCGACGTCCAGCCGACCGATCTGTTGTCGCTGACCAAGGTATCCTATGGGGTCGGCATCTACCAGCCGGGTCCGGACATCGGCAGTTTCGGCGTGTTCCAGCCGGTGATCAACGACAACCGCACAGGCTACTGGCTGGCCAAGTTCAACAATTTCAGCATGGATGAGGAAAGCATCTCGCCGGCCCGCTTGCGGGTGGTGCCGACGCCGCGCCTGACCAACGAGGTGGGCTCGCGCCTCGGCCAGCAATATTTCAGCTACGACATGATTTTGGGCGTCGACTTCCTGCTCGCCCATCGTGTGATGATTTCAAACAGTCAGATGAAGTTCTACTTCTCGCACACTGGCGGCCCCGCCCTGCAGTCGGTGAGCGCGAGGAGCGTCCAGTAGGTCCCTGGACGTAGAAGCCCCGCGGCTTGCTTCCCCCTAGGCAAGCCGCGGGGCCTCCCCTTAAGATCTCTAGAACACGCTTCCGGAGTTGAACCATGAAGTTCCGCGACTTGAGTCTGTTCTGTCTCTGCGTCGCGGCGCTGATCTCGGGCCGCGCCGACGCCAAATGCCAGCTGACCCGCTATTTCACGCTGCATGCCGTGGTGGAGGGAAACCAGATCCTGATCCCTGGCCGTCTGGGTGGGGAACCGGTCAAGTTCCTGTTCGACACCAGCTTCCCGGGCAGCGTGGTGATGGGACCCACCGCCAAGCGCCTGGGCCTCGAGCTGCTCGACTTCAGGACCGTCCAGGAAAACCCCATCAGGAGTCTGATCGGCCACACGGAGACCGGCACCGAGGGTGGCGCCATCGCGCCTGAGTTCGATCTCGACGGGCACACCGTCAGGCATGCCCTGTTCGCGATGTTCGGCGACCGCGACAGCTTCGGCGGAACGGATGTCGCGGCGGTGCTGGGAGCGGATTACTGGAGCCAGTACGAGGTCGATATCGACCTCGCCAAGGGCGAAATCAACCTGCTGAAGGCCGAGGATTGCGACGACGTGAACCTGGCCTATTGGGCTCAGGACTACAATGTCGTCGACCTGCATACGGCGAATTATCAGTCGCGGTTCGAGTCGGAGCTGAACGGTCGGAAGCTGATGACCATTCTCGACAGCGGGTCGCCCTTTTCCAGCCTGACCCGGCGCGGCGCGTCGATGGCCGGTCCTCCGCTCGACAAGGAAATCGATGCCGATGTCTGGCATCCCGGCCAGCAGGCCACCGATCTTCTATCCCTGACCAAGCTGACCTATGGCCTGGGAACCCGGATGAGCGCCAATCTCGTCGCCGACGGCAATGTCGACCTGATCAATCTGGACCCGGTCGCTCGGACCACGGTCGCCAATTTCGGCAGCTTCAAGCTCGATGAAGAAGTGATCAAGCCGGCCCGCTTCCGTATCGTGCCGACGCCGAAAGCGAAGCCCGAGACGGGCTCGCTCGTCGGGATGCGATATTTCGATTACGACGTCGTGCTCGGCGTCGATTTCCTGCTGGCGCATCACGTGCTGATCGCCAACAACCAGCATAAGCTCTACTTCTCATATTCCGGCGGAAAGGCCCTGCAAACCGTCAGCAAATAGGAGGCTCGAATGACGTTCGTGCAAAGCCTGCTGCTCGCGATCCTGATCGCCGTGGTCCTGGCCGGACTAGGCGCGAAGACGGAAATGCATGCAATGGCCGAGCTTCGCCCGGCCATTCACGTTTAGAAAGCCCCACCCTAAAATAGAAAACCGTCCTGGCCGGGCTTGATCCGGCCATTCACGTGTCTCATCCGAAAGCTGCCTGCGCACTGGCGGAAAAGCGCCATTTCGACGCTCCGTTGGTCCCGCGACGTGGATCCCCGGGGTCAAGCCCGGGGATGACGATTGGGCTCTACACCGACGCCAGCGCATAGAGATGCTTCACATAGGCCAAGGTGGCTTCGGCCAGGCCGTGCACCTTGGGATTGCTGGATCCGATCACGTAATATTCATCCGGCGCATGGGCGCGGCTGCCATGGCCGGTGCCGAAATGGCCGGCGGGCAGGCTGACCGGGGCGCCGGTGAAGATATAGCCCGGCCAGGAGCCGCCCAGACGCGGCGACAGGGACACGCTCATCCCCTCTTCGCGATAGGTGGCCAGCGCCGCCTTGATCAGCGACGAATTCTCGTCGGTCTGGGTCGGGTCGTAGCCGCCGGTCACCTTGACCTCGATATCGCCGAAACCACGCTTGGCGAGATGGGCCTTGAGCTTGGCTTCCGCATCCGCCGCCGTCTGGTCCGGCACCAGGCGGAAATCGAGCTTCGCCGTCGCCTTGGACGGCAGGATGGTCTTGCCGCCGGGGCCGGTATAGCCGCCGATGATGCCCTCGATATTGACGGTGGGTTCCTGGGCGAGACGTTCGAGTGCTGCGCGATAATCGAGATCGCGCACCCAATGCTGCACGCCCATCAGCTTTTTGACGTCTTCTTCCTTGCTGCTGGCCACCTTCTCGGCGATCAGCTGCTTCTGGCGGTCGGTCAGCGGTTTGACATGCTCGTACCAACCGTCGATGGCCGGATCGTTGCCGTCTTCCGAGACCAGCGTGTCGAGCGCCTTGATCAGATGCCAGACCGCGCTGTCGAGGGCGGCCTTGTAGCTGGAATGGATGTCGTCCTTCGAGCCGCGCCCCCATTTCTCGGTCGAGGAGACCAACTCGGCCTCGATCAGCCCCTTGGCGCCGAGATAGACCTCGACGCCGCCCTGCGGCGATTGCGACGAGAAGGGCATGAACACCTCATGGCATTTCGACAGCGCCTTCAGCACCTCGGGCTTGTGCACAACCTGGCCGAAATGAGGGCTGCCGATCTCTTCCTCGCCCTCGGCCACCAGCACGATATTCACGGGCGGCTTCTTGCCGGCGGCGCGCAAGGCATGGAGCGCGGCTAGGAAAGTGGCCTCCGGGCCTTTCTGATTGGTGGCGCCGCGGCCGATCATGATCTTGCCGAACGGCGCCTTGTCGACGATGCGGCCCTCGAGCGGCGGCGAGCTCCATTCGGCCGGGTCGAACTGCTTGACGTCATACATGAAATACATGCCGACGGTGCGCTTGGCCCCGGCATCGAGGGTGGCGAACACGCCGGGCTGACCATCGGTCGGCATGATGGTCGCGGTCTGGAAGCCGGCCTCCTTGAGAAGGTCGGCCATCTTCGCGGCACCTTCCTTCATGTTGCGGTTCTCGGCGGCGATGGAGGGCAGGGCGATCCAGTCCTGCAGGCGTTTGATGCTTTCGGGTAACTGCTTGTCGATGGCGGTTTTGACGGCGGACAGATCGCCGCCGAAGGAAATGGACTCGGCGGCCCACAGGCGGCGGGGCAAAGCGGCGGACAGGCCCGCCGCCGCGGTCATCATCATCAGGCCGCGGCGCTCAATCATCAAACGACTCATTGGACTCTCCTGGCAGGTGTCACCAATTGGGTGCGTGAAAGGCCTCCTTGCCGTCCAGCACCGTCAAAAGCGCCTGGGCCTGAAGGATTTCAGGCTCGGGCACGGTCATCAGATCCTTGGAGAAAACGGAAAAATCGGCCCGCATGCCGGGCTTGATGGCGCCCAGTTCCTTTTCGCGGAACGAGGCATAGGCCGGCCACACGGTGAACATCTTGAGCGCGGTGTTGCGATCCACCGCTTCCTCGGGATGCCAGTCGGGGCCGGAGTGACCGTCGAGCGCCTTGCGGGCGACGGCGGCGTAGAATTCGATGCGCGGATCGCCCTTCTCGACCGGGGCGTCCGAGCCACCCGGAACGATCGATCCGGCCTTGATCAGGTCGGCCCAGGCATAGCCTTCCTTGAGGCGCTCGGTGCCGAGGCGCTTGCCGGCGAAATCGAGATCGCCGATGGCGTGGCTGGGCTGCATCGAGGGGATCACGCCCAGTTTGGCGAAGCGCGGAATGTCTTGCGCCGAGACGATCTGGGCATGCTCGACGCGCCAGCGCGGCGGCTGGGTCAGGCGGTCCTTCTCGGGAACGGCGTTGAAGGCCTCCTCGTACCAGTCCAGCACCAACCTGTTGCCTTTATCGCCGATCGCATGGGTGGTGATCTGGATGCCGCGCTTCAGCGCGTCCTCCCAGATCGGCAGGACGTCCTCCTTCTTCATCCGCACCAGCCCTTCGGTGTCGGCGTCATTGTATTTGGCCAGGAGCGCCGCGCCGCGCGAGCCCAGCGCGCCATCCATGTAGAACTTCACGGCGCGGGTGATGATGCGGCCGTCCGACGCGATATGCGCGCCGTCACGCTTGAGGTTGGGGTAATATTCCGGCTCGACGGCGTTGTAGACGCGCAACGGCGCCTCGCCCTTCTTGGCGAAACCCTCCAGCATCACCACGTCGGCCCATGGGACGGACATATAATGCACGCCGGTCCAGCCATGGCTGGTCTCGTAATCGAAGGCGGCCTTGAAGGCTTTGGCCCGGTAAGCATCGTCGGGAGCGGGGATCAGCTTTTCGATCAGCGGCAGGGCGTTGTCGACGATCATGCCGTTCGGCTCGCCCTTGGCGTCCTTGTTGATGAAGCCGCCTTCCGGCACCGGCGTCTTCCTGGTGATGCCGGCCAGGGCCAGCGCCTTGGAGTTGGCCACCACCGCATGGCCGTCGGCGCGTTCCAGAATGACCGGACGGTCGGACACGACCGCGTCGATATCCTGGCGGGTCGGGAAGCGGGCCTCCGGCCAATGGGTCTCGATCCAGCCGCGGCCCCAGAGCAGGCCCGTGCCCGGTTCGGCGGCGTTCCGCTCCTTGACCGCCTGCATCGCCGCCGCCAATGACGGCTTGCCTTCTAGATTGAGGGTGAGCTCCCGTTCACCCACTTCGCGAAGGTGCGCGTGCGCATCGGTGAAGCCGGGATACATCGCCGCCCCCTTGAGATCGACGATCCGGGTCTGCGGGCCCTTCAATTTCTCGGCGTCCGCGCGGGCGCCGGCGAACAGGACCTTGCCCTTGGCCACCGCGACCGCCTCGACCTTGGGGTTGGAATCGTCGGCGGTATAGATCGGGCCGTTCCAATAGAGCGTGTCGGCGGTGTCGGCGGCCGCTGCCGCGCCGGAAATCAGGGCGACGGCCAGCAGAAAGGCTTTACGCATGCGGATGTTCCCCCAAAGTGATGTGGAGACGATACCGCACGGAAATTTGATCGCAAAGACCGCAAGTAGTCCCGTTGTGAATCGTGATACAACCGTATAGTTACGGGGGTAATCACTTTTGCGTCTTCGGATGGTCCTGCTCGGCTTGGCGGCTTTTCTGCCGTCCTTGGCCGCCGCTCTGTTCATGCCGGTGCCGATGCCGCAATCGGACTCGCTGGATTATCTCGCCTATGCCCGCTCGATTCATGTTGCCGGCACCTATGCCGCCACGCCGGGCGGTCCTTCGCTCGACCGCCGGCCCGGACGCGAACCGCTCTATCCGCTGCTGGTGGCCGGCGTGGCCGAAGTGTCGCCGTCCCTGGCCCGCAGCCTCGACCAATGCGCCGACCCGACCATCGAGAGCTGCCGGGCCGGTTATCGCCCGCTGATTTTCGTCAATGCGCTGCTGCTGGGCGGCGCCGCGTTGTTGGCTGGGTTGACGGTGCTGGCGATGGGCGGCGGCCCGGCAGCGGCCTGGATCGGCACGCTCTATGTCGCCGCCAATCTGCACATGTACAAGGACCTGAAATATGCCCTGTCCGACTATCTGGCGGTGTTCCTCTGCGCCGCGCTGACGGCGGCGCTGGCGCACCGGAAATGGACCTGCGCGGGGTTCGCGGCGGCCGCACTCGCTTTGACCAAGGCGGTGTTTCTTCCTTTCGGTCTGCTGCTTTCGCTGGTGCTGGCCTGTCGCGGCGAGCGCCGCGCCGGCGCGCTGATCGCGGCGCTGGTGCTGGTGGTCAATATCGGCTGGATGGACCGCAATATCGCCCTGTTCGGCGTGGCCGGCGACGGACGCGACGGGGTGGCGCTCAGCACCCGCGAAGTGTTCGATCATATGAGCCCGGCCGAGCACCGCGCCGCCTGGCTGTGGTGGCTGCGCGGCCCCGGCGCCGGCTTGGCCCGCAAGACCCTGCCGCCCGAAGCCTGGCAGCGCCACGACTGGGATGCCGAGAACGGCTTCTATCAGGAAGGGCAATTGCTGGAGCCCGGCCGCATCGTCGCCGACCTGATGAAGAATGGCGTGCATGACCAGGTCGCCGCCGAGGCCGGGGTGAAGGCGGTGGTGGCGCGCCGGATGCTGGCCGATTGGCCGCACTATCTCGCCACCATGCCGGTGCTGTTCTATCGCGGCCTGTGGTTCGACGAATTCATCGCCATTGGCCTGCCGCTGCTGCTGGTCGTGCTATGGCTTTCGGCGCGGGCGCGCGCCTGGGACCGGCTGATCGTGCTGGCGCCCGGCCTCTGGTCGCTGCTGGTTTATCCCGCCATCTCGCTCAACATTCCCCGCTATCAATATACCGCGGTGATGGGCCTCGGGCTGGCGGCGGGGCTAGCCTGGCAGCTCCATCGCGACGCAGGTGCGACTCGCGCCCTTCGCCGCATGGAGAGCGGCGTCGGCGCGCGCCAGCAGACTGTCCACGCTGTCGCCCTGGCGGCGGCGGCCGACGCCGATTGAGATCGAGCCCGGGACGCTCACACGGGATCGATTGGGCCAGCGCCGGAACAGACCGCGGCGATATTTTCGAGAGACCTATACCCCATCGCGTTGCGGGTCTCCACCGTGGCGCTGCCGATATGCGGCGTCAGGAAGACGTTGGGCAGATCGGCGAAGCGCCGGTCGAAATCCGGCTCCGAGCGGAACACGTCGAGTCCGGCGGCGAACAGATGGCCGGACCGTAGCGCCGCCAGCAGGGCCTCCTCATCGACCAGCGATCCGCGCGAGGTGTTGACCAGCACGGCTCCTTTCGGCAGCAGCGCGAGCGTCTCGGCGTTGATTACCTTCTCGGTTTCCGGCGTGGCCGGCGCGTGCACCGCCAGGATGTCGCAGTGAGGCAGCATTTCATTCGGATCGGCGAAATAGCGCGCGCCGGCTTCCAGATCGGGCTTCAGCCGCGAGCGGTTGGAATAGAGGATCTGCATGTTGAAGCCCCGCGCGCGCTGGGCCATGGCCTGGCCGATGCGGCCCATGCCGAGGATGCCCAACCGCTTGCCGGTGACCTGCAGGCCGAGGAACTCACCCATGCCGAAGCTCTTGCGCCAACCCTGGCGCATCAATTGCTCGGCCTCGGCGGCGCGGCGGCAAGCGGCCAGCATCAGCAGCATCGCCATGTCGGCGGTGCAGTCGGTCAGCACGTCCGGAGTATTGGTGACGATCAGGCCGCGGGCCTTGGCGGCGGGAATGTCGATATGATCGTAGCCGACGGTGACGGTGGACAGGACCTTCACAGCTGCGGGCAGGCGCGCGATCACGTCGGCGGTCATCTTGTGGCGATGGCTGACCAGAAGAGCGTCGGCCTTGTGTTCTTCAACTTGCGCGAGTGCTTCCTCCACGCTCATATTGCCATCGCCGCCGATCGCGTCGAAGCGCTGGGGCAGACTGTCGAACACGGCGCGGGGCAGGCCGGGAGCGACGACGAGGCGGGGTTTAATCATGGAACCATCCTTTCATACTTTCCAGGTGATGATAGGATAGGCAGGTTCATGAAGGGGAGAGGGAATGTCACCGTCGTCGGCGGCACCAGCTGAGGATTTCTGGCAGGCGAATCACGCCGAGATGCAGGCGCGCCTGTCCGCCGCTCAGGGCGAATCCCAACAGCTACGCGATACCATCCAATCCCTGCGCGACGCGCTCGAGGAAAGCCGCATCGACGTCGAGGGGCGGGTGGCTCACGCCGTCTCGGTGGCGCAGGAGGAGAGCAAGCAGCTCCGATCCACCGTCAACGCGCTGCGCGACGAGCTGGAGGCGAGCCGGGTCGGCGAAACGCAGCGCACTCAGTCGGCGGTCTCGGGCGCCAATTCCGAGATCATCCAGATGCAGGCCACGGTGCAGTCGCTGCGCGACGAGCTGGAACTCCAGAAGGCCGGCGAGGAGGCGCGTCGATCCGAGGCGGTCGCTATCGCCAACGGCGAGATTCTGCAGCTGCGCCAGACGGCGCAATCCCTGCGCGATGAATTCGAACTCCAGAAAGCGGGCGAGGAAGCGCGCCGGTCCCAGGCGGTCGCCGGCGCCAATGCCGAAATCATACAATTGCGCCAGACGGTCCAGTCGCTGCGCGACGAGCTGGAAGCCAACCGCGCCGCCAAGCTGCGCGACATCGAGGAAGCCCACGCGCAACACAAGCGCGAGATCATGCAATTGCAGTCGACCATCCAGCAATTGCGCTCAGAATTGGAACAGTATCATGCCGGACGGTAGAACCCCTCCCGCGCCCCGCCGCAAGACCGGCGGCGCGCAACTCTCCCACACGCTGCTCGACGTCTCCAACAAGCTGGCGGCGACCGAAGGTCTGGGCGACGCCCTGAAGTCGATTCGCGACATCTGCACCGCGCTGATCGGCTGCGAGCGCGGCTCGGTGTTCCTGCACGATCCGGCCACCAATGAGCTTTACGCCCGCATCGAGGGCCGCTTCGCCCGCGAGATCCGTATCCTCGATTCGGTCGGCGTGGCGGGTCACGTCTTCACCAACAATCAGGGCGCCATCGTCCCGGACGCCTATGCCGATCCGCGCTTCGATTCCAGCACCGACGCCCAGACCGGCTATCGCACCCGCACGATTCTGTGCGCGCCCTTGCGCACCAAGAAGGGTCGGGTGATCGGCGTCGCCCAGCTGCTCAACAAGAATGACGGCGAGTTCACCCAGGAAGACCTGACGATGCTTGAGGCGGTGATCGCGCAAAGCTCGATCTCGCTCTCCCATCTCTCGACCATCGAGAACATCGAGAAAACCCGCAAACAGGAGCTCGACTTCCTGTCCGTGGTGTCCGAGATCAGCTCCGAGCTGCAATTGGGCCCGCTGCTGCAGAAGATCATGGCGGCGATCACGCGCATGCTCGACGCCGAGCGCTGCACCTTGTTCATCAACGATCCCAAGACCAGCGAACTCTATTCCTATGTCGGCCAGGGACTGGGCAGCGTCTCCATCCGCCTGCCCAACCATATGGGCATCGCCGGCGCCGTGTTCACGTCCGGCCAGACCATCAACATTCCCTATGCTTACGCCGATCTGCGGTTCAATCCGGCCTTCGACAAGAAGACCGGTTTTTTCACCCGCTCGATCCTCTGCGTGCCGGTGATCAACAAGGCCGGCATGGTGATCGGCGTGACCCAGGTCCTCAATAAAAGAGGCGGGGCCTTCAATGACGGCGACGAGGCGCGCCTCAAGGCCTTCACCTCGCAGATCTCGATCGGCATCGAGAACGCCAAGCTGTTCGACGACGTCCAGACCATCAAGAACTACAATGAGAGCATCCTGGAATCGATGAGCAACGGCGTCATCACGCTGTCCAGCGATGGCAAGATCGTCACCTGCAACGCGGCGGGGCTGAAAATTCTGCAGGTGACGCAAAGCGACATCATCGACCATGTCGCCGCCGACTTCTTCGCCGGCGAGAATGCCTGGCTGGTCGAGAAGCTCGCTTCCGTGCAGCAGAGCGGCGCCGACGAGGTGCTGATGGACGCGCCGCTGCATGTGGCGGGCGAGCGCCACTCGGCCAACGTCACCGTGCTGCCGCTACGGGGCGCCGAGAAGACGCTGGGCTCGATGGTGATGATCGAGGATATCAGCTCGGAAAAGCGCATGAAGGCCACCATGGCCCGCTATATGGATCCGACCCTGGCCGACCAGCTGCTGGCCTCCGGCGCCGAGGTGCTGGGCGGCCAGTCGATCGAGGCGACGGTGCTGTTCTCCGACGTGCGCAGCTTCACCACCCTGTCGGAAGAGCTCGGTCCGCAGGGCATCATCAGCCTGCTCAACGAATATTTTACCCTGATGGTCGATTGCATCACCGATCAGGGCGGTATGCTCGACAAATTCATCGGCGACGCGATCATGGCGGTGTTCGGCACCGCCAAGCGCCACGAGGATGACGAGGACCGCGCGGTCAAGACGGCGATTGCCATGATGAAGCAGCTGCACGGCTTCAATCGCCGCCGCATCGCCGACGGCAAGCGTCCGATCGATATCGGCATCGGCCTCAATACCGACACCGTGGTCTCGGGCAATATCGGCTCGCCCAAGCGTCAGGACTACACCGTGATCGGCGACGGCGTGAACCTCGCCGCCCGCCTGGAAGGGGTGTGCAAGGAATATGGCGCGCATATCCTGATCAGCGAATACACGCTCAGAAAACTGAAATCGACCTATCGCTCGCGCGAGATGGACAAGGTGGTGGTGAAGGGCAAGACCAAGCCCGTCGCGATCTTCGAGGTGGTCGACTACCACACCGACGAGACCTTCCCCAACATGATGGGCGTGCTGCAGGCGTTTCAGTATGGCTTGACGTCTTATCGGAACGCCCAGTTCGACCAGGCCATCAAGGCCTTTGGCGAAGGGCTGATCCTCAACCCCAATGACACGGCGACGAAGCTCTATATCGAGCGCTGCCACTATCTCAAGGATCACCATCCCGGGGACAATTGGGATGGCGTTTGGGTGATGAAGACGAAGTGATCGGCGGCATCGAATTCCGCGACTCTTGTATCGGCCTCGACTGGGCCGAGCTCGAAGCGCTGTTCGTCGCCACCGAGCTCGGCAATCGCACGGGCGCCAAGCTGCGTCGCGCTTTCGAGAAGAGCGGGCATATCGTTCTGGCCTATGGAAGCGGCCGCCTGATCGGCGTCTGCCGCGCCATCACCGACGGCGAATATCACGCGATGATTTACGACGTCGCCGTTCATCCCGACTGGCAGGGCATGGGTCTTGGAAAGACCCTGATGCGCCGGCTGCTCGCCCGGCTGCCGGTCTGGCGGATCATGCTGGTGGCCGAGGAAAAGGTGCAGGGCTTTTATCGCACGCTGGGCTTCGAGGCTTACGGCGATGTGATGGCGTTGCGGGATAGGAAGAGGTTGGAGACGGATTAGCTAAGCCGCAGACGAAACCTGCACTTCGGCGGAGATGCGTTCGCCTGTCTCGCGATCGGCGACCGCGAGATCATAGGCTGTTTGCAAGTTCGCCCAAAACCGGGGGCTGTTGCCGAAATAGCGTCCCAACCGCAGCGCTGTGTCGGGTGTCACCGCCCTTTGACCATTGAGAATTCCGGTGATCCGACCGGATGGCACCCGCAGCGCCAGCGCCAGGCCATTGGCGCTCAAATCGCGGGCCTTCAACTCGCGCTTCAAGATCCGGCCAGGGTGAACAGGCATCATCATCGCTTTAACCCTTGTGATAGTTCACGTCAATTGACGTGCGGCGTTCAAATGATGACCTCACTTGAGACCCGCCTTGCTCTCCAGATACACCGCAAACGTCCCCAGCCAATGCCCGCCCTCGTAATGCTCGCCGGTAATATTCGGCAGCGCCTCGTTCCGATGCTTCTCGGCCGTCTCCTGCAGCACCTTCACCCGCTTGTCGCTCGGCTCCAGCCCTGAGGCGATGCCCTGCAGCATCCAGGCGCGGCTGAGGTTCAACCCGTCGAGATGAGCAAGCTTGGGATCCGAACGGTCGGTGACGACGCCCGGCTTCAGCCAATCCTTGTCGAGCTGCTTCGGGATGACCGGCAGGAAGCCGTCCAGCCACTTCCCATAAGCCTTCTTGTCGCTGATCACCCGGCGCATGAAATCGGCTTCGCCGAGGCAGGGCGACAGGAAGTCCTCGCCGTTCGGCTCGTAGCCGATCGGACAGGCCTTGTCGTTCTGATAGAAGCGATGAGCCGCGTCGGTCAGCAGCGCCTTCATCTCCTCGTCATGCGCCACCTCGGCCCAATCCCAGATCTGGCCGAAGGAGAAGGCGGTCTGGTTGTGCTCGCCGATGCGGATCGGGTAATGCAGCTTCGGCACCCAGCTCTTGATGCGCTTGGCGACTTCGGTTTCCAGCGGCTGCAGAGTGGCGGACCATTCCTTAGCCTGCGGATCCTCCCACTGGCGCAGCTCCGCGGCCAGTTTGAGCAGCCAGCCCAATCCATAGGGGCGCTCGAACGAGGCACGGCCAGGCTGCGAAAGATAAGCGACCTCGGCGGCGATGTTTTCCGGCGTCAGGCTCTTGGCGATCTCGGCGCGAGCGGTCGCCGCGAAAGGCGCGTCGGGATATTGGCGCAGCAGGCGCACCAGCAGCCAATGGCCATGCACGTCGGAATGCCAATCCAGACAGCCATAAAAAGCCGGATAGAGCAGATGCGGCGGCCGGGCGTCGGCCTCGGAATTCATCATCAGGCTGACATGGTTGGGGAACTCCTGATGCAGGCAGGTCAGCGCCAGGGTGGCGAAGCGGCCGGCGGCGTCGACATCGAGGCCTTCGGCGCGGGCGCCCGAGGTGAAACCGGCAAGTCCGGCCAGCAATAAGCCGGCGGTGATCGCATTTTTGTACAAGATGACGCTCCCTTTCTGCTTCCGCGTCCAAGATTACCCGAAATAACCCGTGCGACAATCTTGTGATCGGGTTCAAAATCGCCATCTAAGGCGCAAGTGCTTGTTTCAGGGGAGATCGTCATGCCGCAATCGATTCATTTGTCCGTCAATGGCCATAGCGTCGAGATCAGCGGCGACGACCCGGATATGCCGCTGCTGTATGCGCTGCGCGACGAACTGCATCTGCACGGCCCGCGCTTCGGCTGCGGCCTCGGCCAGTGTGGCGCCTGTACCGTGCATATCGAAGGCGAGGCGGTGCGCTCCTGCATCACGCCGGTCTCGGACGTCGCCGGCAAAAAGGTGGTCACGCTGGAAGGCCTTGGTTCGCCCGAGCATCCGCATCCCATTCAGAAGGCCTTCATCGAGGAACAGGCGGTGCAGTGCGGCTATTGCATCAACGGCATGATCATGCAGGCCAAATCCTTCCTCGATAAAAACAAGAAGCCGACCGAGGACGATATCCGCCAGGCACTGGCCAACAATCTCTGCCGCTGCGGCACGCATCAACGCATCATCCGCGCCGTGCATCGCGCGGCGATGGCGGTCTGAGGGAGGACGCGACATGACCTACATCCAACTCTCCCGCCGCGGCCTGTTCAAGCAGGCCGGCGCGCTCGTCGTCTCCTTCTCGCTGGCCGGCGTGCTTGTACAGAAAGCCCTCGGCCAGAGCGTCGCCCAGCGCAATGTCGATCCGGCTGAAGTCGATTCATTCCTGGCCATCGATAGCAAGGGCATGGTCACCGTGTTCTCCGGCAAGGTCGATCTCGGCACCGGGCTGCGTACCGCCATGACCCAGATCGTCGCCGAAGAGCTCGACGTGCCGTTCGAACATGTCGCGGTGATCGAGGGCGACACGGCGCTGACCCCCGATCAGGGGCCGACTTACGGCAGCTTGGGCGTGCAGAATGGCGGGGTGCAGATCCGCCAGGCGGCCGCCACCGCGCGGAAGGCGATTCTTGCTCAGGCGGCGGAAACGCTGAAATCCACCCCCGAC
>Ga0302314_10009043_pt1 | contig 17662 bp, 14 predicted proteins | sample III_Palsa_N2_3_FD_200533 | JGI IMG/M metagenome (GOLD analysis project Ga0302314, IMG submission 200533) | Peat permafrost microbial communities from Stordalen Mire near Abisko, Sweden - III_Palsa_N2_3 | ecosystem: Environmental > Terrestrial > Soil > Palsa > Peat permafrost | place: Sweden...
GCAGGCCGCTCTCGGCGATGTAACGATAATCGTCACGCTTGCCGAGGCGTTCAACGCCATCCTTGAGCGATGGGGCAGTCCAGAACTGTTTCTCGACGATCTTGCCGGCCTTCTTCAGTCCGCGCTGATCCCACAGCTTGGTCAGAATGATGAACCACGATCCAAGAGACATCAGCACCAGAATCACGAGTGTCGTCCGGGTGACGACGGTGCCGTTGTACCACAGGGGACCCAGTCCGTACGGGTTGCCGGTGGCGGTTGCGACTGCTGCGGTGGCGGTGGCTGCGGTATCCATTGATTTTCCTCTTTTACATCATCCCGCCCGGCGAACCCGGCGGACCAATTGTTATCAGACTATATAATTACAAACAAACGGCGCCGTCGGTCGCTCAGCCGCTGCTGGCGTGAAGTTCGAACTTCACGGGCAGGACCGGGCAGGTCGAAACGGGCTTGCCCTCCTGAGTCGGAGGCTTGAATCGGAATGCTTTTCCGACCTTGATGGCCGCTTCGTCCAGAATCGGAAATCCGGAACTCGTGACAACCTCGGCCGATTCAACCTTGCCGCTGACATTGATACAGATCTTTACCTGTGCCCGCCCTTCCTGCCCGTCGCGGCGCGCCGACTCAGGATAGTAGTTCGAGATGTCGGGCTTATAGGTCACCTCAAGCTTGGTCGGAGGCGGCGCGGGCCTGGGCGCGGCCGGCGGGGGTGCCTTGGTGACCACCGGGACCTGGATGGGTGGCGGTACGTCTACCGGCACGGTGATGTTGATATCCGGGGCAACCATCACCACCGGCGGCTTCTCTTTCAGATCCACGGGCGGCGGCGGCGGCGGCAGATCCTTGGGCTTTTCGGTCTGAATGATGTTGGTCTGCAGAATGGTCTGAAGGTAGCGCTGGCCGCTTTTCGCAAGGCCGCTGGCAAAGGCGTAAATGATCACCACATGCAGCACGACGATCGCCACGAACACGACCAGGCGTTTGGAGAAGAAGTTGGATTCCTGCGGGTAATAAGCGCTCATAGGTTTATCGTGTATGTTCCCTTAAGGCTCTCGGCGCATGAGGCGAGGCCTCTGCAAGCGTTTTTAAAATTCGTCCGATCAACATGTCGGCTGCTGTCCCCAGGTTCCTAACATCATGGCATACGCTGATGCCCCTGCGCTCTCGCCATGCAGCCTTTGGGCCAGCGAGCCGGCTGCCTTCGCCGACCATGCAGTACCCGGTCGATCCATCTGTTCCCCGATGTGCCCAGGTTCGACGCCATCTCATGGCAACGAACGCGTTTGCGGATCGATACAAGCGCAAGAACTGTAACTGCTCGCCGTGACTGTTACAACCCTCAGCGATTGCCAAGGCCGCGACTTTTGTCGGCTTTGGGCCGCCGGCGCTGCCCGAGTCATTTTTGAGAGTTCATTTACCGTCATCGAGTGTTCATTTAACGTCGGTGACCGCACCCTCGGATGCGCTGCTTACGACCCGCGCGTATTTTGCCAGCACACCATGCGTGGCGTATGGTCGTCGCGGCTTCCACGCGCGACCACGGGCCTTGAGCTTCGCCACGGAAACAGCCACGTCGATGCGCTGTTGTTGTGCATCAATAGTCAACTGATCACCATTTCGCAGCAAAGCGATCGGCCCGCCGACCGCCGCCTCGGGTGCAATATGTCCGACTACGAATCCGTGCGTGCCACCGGAAAAGCGCCCGTCGGTGATCAAAGCCACCTTGTCGGCGAGCCCACGACCAACGATGGCGCCAGTGGGACTGAGCATCTCGCGCATGCCCGGGCCGCCTTTGGGACCTTCGTAGCGAATAACGACCACATCCCCGGCGAGCACTTTGCCGGCCAGTATGGCGGCGGTGGCTGCTTCCTCGCCCTCAAAAACGCGCGCGCGGCCCGTGAACGACAGTCCCTCTTTGCCGCTGATTTTGGCCACTGCGCCATCTGGGGCGACATTCCCATAAAGAACAACCAGATGGCTGGTTTTCTTCAGAGGGTTTGAAAGTGGCCGGATGATGTCCTGCGACTCGGGGTAGTCGGCGACAGCGGCGAGATTGTCGGCCAAGGTGCGGCCGGTGACGGTCAGGCAGTCCCCGTGCAACAGCCCGGCAGCGAGCAATCGCTTCATCAGCGGTTGGACGCCGCCGATCGCTATGAGCTCGGACATCAGGTAGCGGCCGCTGGGCCGCACGTCGGCCAGCACCGGAACCCGTCGACCGATTCTTGAGAAGTCATCGAGTTTCAGACGGACGCCAGCCGCCTGCGCAATCGCGAGCAGATGCAATACCGCATTGGTCGAGCCACACAGTGCAATCACTACGGTGATCGCATTCTCAAATGCACGGCGCGTCATTATGTCGCGCGGCCGTATCCCTTGCTGCAGCAGGGCCAGTACCGCCGCGCCCGCGCGGCGGCAGTCCTCCAACTTGTCGCTACCCACCGCTTCCTGCGCCGAGCTGCCCGGTAGACTCATTCCAAGTGCCTCGATGGCCGAAGCCATGGTGTTGGCGGTGTACATACCGCCGCAGCTGCCGGCCCCTGGTATGGCGGTGCGCTCGACCTCCAGCAGCTCGGCGGCGGTGAGCTTGCCAGCCGCCTCTCCACCGACCGCTTCAAATACTGAAACGATATCGCGCCGCTTCGCGCCGGGCCGGATCGTGCCGCCGTAGACGAACACCGCAGGGCGGTTCAAACGCGCCATGGCCATCGCGCAGCCGGGCATATTCTTGTCGCAGCCTCCTAACGCCACCAGTCCGTCAAAGCCTTCGGCGCCGACGACGGTTTCGATCGAATCGGCGATCACCTCGCGCGAGACTAATGAGTAGCGCATTCCCGGCGAGCCCATCGAAATGCCGTCTGAAACGGTGATGGTATTGAACAGCACGCTCTTGCCGCCGGCAGCATCGGCACCGCTGGCCGCCGCGCGCGCGAGTTCGGCGATGTGCATGTTGCAGGGCGTGAGATCCGCCCAGGTCGAGGCGATGCCGATCTGCGGCTTGGCGAAATCCGCGTCACTGAAGCCGACCGCACGCAGCATGGCGCGCGCCGGGGCCTGCTTGGCGCCGTCGACCACCAGGCTCGAATAGTGCCTGGTGTCGGCAGCGCCCTTGCGGGTGCGCTTGCCGGCCTTGCGGGGTTTGGAGTGAACCATGGGATTGCAACCTTGTGTCTTTGGATAGAGCGCTACCGCCGTGCGGCATAGCCCGAGGCGCGCATGCGCACGAAACCGATCGCCCCGGCGGTGACCATCGTAAAGGGTATCAGCAGCGCGAGGATACCCAGTCCCAGCCGTTCGGATTCGAGCCACTCATAACAAAGCATACCCAGCGGCGGCGCCAGCAGTCCGCGCACCCCGGTCAGCGTCACGTGCACACCCATGTAGTGCTGCGCGCGCCCGAGCGTGGCGAAGTCGTTGTGACCGAGATTCCAGCCAAGGTTGGCGCCGGCGTAAGTGACCCCCAGCATCACGCTGCCAGGCCATAGCAGCCACGGTAAGCGCAGCACCACCGCCAGCATCATGATCGTCATGGCCGCGACCAGCGACCAGCACTGGCGCGAGCGGTAATCGATCACGTGTCCCTGGTCGAACAGACGCGCCCAGGCGGGCAGGAACAGCGGCATCAGCAGTAGCGGCAGCGCCGTCAACAGCAGCACCTGGGTGATGCTCGACAGATGCAGCCGGTCGCTGAACAGCACCACCATCTGTGCGTTGAGCATCAGATTACCGGCGCCATACATGCTCATCCAGAACATGTAGCGCCGGAAGGCCGGGTCGGCGCGCAGAATCTCGCGCAGCATCGTGAGACTGAATGGCGCCGCGCCGCTGCCCTCGCCGGCTTCGGCCGCAAGCAGCAGGTATTCGCGATGCACTCGCACCGCGCGGAAGCGCCACGCGGCGGCCAGACCCGTGAGCGCCGCGATCAGGTATATCCAGCGGGCAAGATCGGCGCGCCGATCCAGCAACCATCCGGTCGCCAGGGCCACGGCGGCCATACCCACCTCGTTGTAGACAACAATGCGCCCGGTCATACGCGCCATCACGTGCCGCGGATAGTTTGCGGTCCAGATTGCCGCGCGCACCGTCAGCACGCCGGCCCAGAGCATGCGCGCGAGGATCACGGCAAGTATGGTCAGCACCAGGCCGCCGCCCGCGCTCGGGGCGAACGCGATCAGGCCCACGCACAGCGCAAAGGCAGCCTGCAGGGACACCAACAATCCGACCCGCGAGCGGCCGTGCGCCAGATTCGCCCATGCGAAGCTGACGATATTGGCCATTGCGGGGGCGCCGGTAACCAGGGCTACGGCCAGATTCACGGTCGCAGCGGGCAGTATCGGCGCGTAGCCCTTTTTGACGAACACCGCGACCGTGGCCCCTTCGACCAAGCCCAGCGGCACACCGATCAATGCCCACGGCAGTCGCTCGCGGCTGAAGATGGCCTCCACCCGTGCACTGGGCGGCAGCCGTGGCGCATCGTCAGCCAAAACGGTGGCGGATCAACTGATACAGAGCGCGCACACACTGCGCCTCGGCCCCCGGGGGACGGCCCGGCCGCTCCTTCGGATTCCAGGCATACAGATCCAGGTGCAGCCAGTTGGGCGTCGCGGTCACAAAGCGCTTCAGGAATAACGCCGCAATGATGGCTCCGGCAAACGGTGAGGAGGAGACATTATTAAGGTCGGCCACGCGGCTGCCGAGTTCATCGTCATAACCCATCCATAGCGGCATGGGCCAGATCGGATCGGCGTGCGCGCGCGCAATATCGGCCAGCTGGGCAGTCAGGGCCTCGTCGGTGGCGAAGGCTGCCGGTAGATCGGGTCCCAGGGCAGTGCGCGCCGCACCGGTCAACGTGGCCAGATCGATCAGCAGATCGGGCCGCTCGGCATCGGCCTCGCACAGCGCGTCGGCCAGCACCAGCCGGCCTTCGGCATCGGTGTTGCCGATCTCAACCGTGAGCCCTTTGCGCGAGCGCCAGACATCGCCAGGCCGGTAGGCGCGCGAGCCGATGCTATTTTCCACCGCCGGAATCAGCAGCCGCAATTCAATCGGCGCGCCCAGTTCAAGCAGCAGACGCGAGAGGCCGAGCGCACAGGCCGCCCCACCCATGTCCTTCTTCATGAGCAGCATGGCCGCCGAGGGCTTGAGATCCAAGCCGCCGCTGTCGAAGCACACGCCCTTGCCTACCAAAGTCACGCGCGCGGCGCCCGGCCGCGGCCAGCGGCAGTCGATCAACCGTGGCGCGCGCGCGCTCGCCGCACCGACCGCGGCGATCAACGGATACTCGCGTGTGAGCGTCTCGGCGCTGTGCACCACGCACTCGCCGGCGTATTGCACCACCAGTTCGAGCGCGGCGGCGGCAAGCTCCTCGGGCCCGAGCTGATTGGCCGGCGCATTGATCAGGTCCCGAGCCCAACCCATGGCCTGCGCCGCAGCGTGCGCATAACGCAGATCCGCACCGGCCGGGGCGATCAACGCATTGGCAATCGCGGGCTTGGCTGCAGCGCTGCGATAGCGCGTGAGGCGGTAGCTGCCCAGCAACCAGCCGAGCGCGAACTGCGTGGCCGCGTGCGCCGAGACAGAGGTCGCAAGGCGATAGGTGCCAGCCGGCAGACGTTCCGATAGCGGCGCCGCATCCCATAGCGTCAGCTCATCGACACTCTTGGCGGTGCCAAGCCCCAGCACCGCGCCCGCGACTGCACCGGTGGCGTCGGGTAGCAGCTGTAGCCGATGACGCTCGGACGCAAAACCCTGCGCCTGCGCCCAGGCCGCCTGCATGGGCGGCAGCGATTGGATGAGCGCTGCGCAACCGCTGTCGGTGGCGATCCAAAGCGGGATACCCGCGCCCTCGGTTGCCGTCACTAACGTCTGCATGCGTGAAGCTTAGCGAATCGGCACTCAACATTGACAAGTACTTGATCGTTGTGCTGATATCGAGGATACGTCTTAGGCACTTGAACCCCACAATGCAGACTGCGCGCGCGCTCGTACTATCGCTGGATCTGCTGCTCGTACTGAGCGGTCGGGGCGGGTGCTGCCGGCGTTTCTGATACCAGGAAACGGACAAACACCGAAACCCCGCACCGGCCGCCGATGCGGGGTTTTTTGTTGACCTCACGGAGTGTTGAACGATGCATTTGTATGGCAGGAAGGACGTCGATAAGAAGGCCCTCAAGGGCGCGCGCATCGCAGTGCTGGGGTACGGCAGTCAGGGTCGGGCCCACGCCCTGAACCTCAAGGACAGCGGTTTCAATGTCATCGTCGGCCTGCGCAAGAACGGCGTCAGCTGGAAGAAGGCCAAGCGCGACGGTCTGGCGGTGGCCGAGCCCATCGATGCCGTCAAGGGCGCCGATCTGGTGGCCATGCTGGTGCCCGATATGGCGCAGGCCGCGCTGTACACCAGCGTCAAGGCGGCGCTCAAGCCCGGCGCGGCGCTGTTATTCGCGCATGGTTTCAATGTGCACTTCAAACAAATCAAGCCGCGCAAGGATCTCGATGTGGTGCTGATCGCGCCCAAAGGACCCGGCGATCTGGTGCGCCGCCAGTATCAACAGGGCCGCGGCGTGCCGTGCCTGATTGCGGTCGCGCAGGATGCTACCGGAAAGGCGCACGCGCGCGCTCTCTCCTATGCCGATGGCATCGGCGGCACCCGCGGTGGAGTGCTCGATACCAGCTTCGCCGAGGAGACCGAGACCGATCTGTTCGGGGAACAGGTGGTGTTGTGCGGCGGGGCCACCGAACTGGTGGTCAAGGGATTTGAGACGCTGGTCGAGGCCGGCTATCAGCCCGAGGTGGCTTACTACGAGTGTCTGCACGAACTCAAGCTCATCGTCGATCTGCTGCACGAAGGCGGACTGTCCAAGATGCACCAATTCGTCAGCGATACCGCCAAGTACGGCGATCTCACGCGCGGCCCGCGCGTGGTCAATGGGCACACCAAGAAGGAAATGCGCAAGATCCTCAAGGAGATCCAGAGCGGCAAATTTGCCCGGCAATGGATCCGCGAGAGCGAGACCGGCGCCAAGAATTTCCGCCGCTTGCTCAAGGCCGACCTGCGTCATCCCATCGAGCGCGTCGGCGAGTCGCTGCGCGCACGCATGCCCTGGCTCAAGGGAGCCCGCTGAAGGAGACATCCATGACACCCACGCCCGACCGAGTATTGATCTTCGACACCACGCTGCGCGATGGCGAACAGGCGCCAGGCTGCAGCATGACGCAGCCGGAGAAGCTGCGCGTAGCGCGGGCGCTGGCCGAACTCGGCGTGGATGTCATCGAGGCGGGCTTTCCGGCGGCCTCGCGCGGGGACTGGGAAGCCGTCAACGCCGTGGCGCGAGAGGTGCAAGGTCCGATCATTGCCGGCCTCGCCCGCTGCATGCGTGAGGACATCGAGCAGGCCGCGCGGGCGCTGCACGATGCCCCACGCCACCGTATACACGTGTTTCTTGCCACCAGCGCCATTCATCGTCAGTACAAATTGCACATGGCGCAGGAGGAGATCGTGCGCCTGGCGATCGAGGGGGTGAAGATTGCCCGCGAACTCTGCGAGGATGTCGAGTTCTCGCCCGAAGACGCCTCGCGTACCGAGCTGGATTTCCTGGCTCAGGTGGTCGAGGCCGCCATCGACGCCGGCGCCACCACCATCAACATTCCCGACACGGTCGGCTACACCGTGCCGGACGAGTTTGGCGAAGTATTCCGCTACCTGCGCCAGCATGTGCGCGGCATCGATAAGATCACGCTGTCGGTGCATTGCCATGACGATCTCGGTATGGCTGTAGCCAACAGCCTGACGGCGGTCGTAGCCGGCGCGCGCCAGATCGAATGCACGATCAACGGCATCGGCGAGCGGGCCGGCAATTGCTCGCTCGAGGAAGTGGTGATGGCGCTGCACACGCGCGCGGCATTTTTCAATATTGGAACCGGCGTGCAGACCGCGCGCCTGTACCCGACCAGCCGCCTGGTTGCCAGCATCACAGGCGTGTCCATACCGCGCAACAAGGCCGTAGTCGGCGAGAATGCCTTTGCGCATGAAGCGGGCATTCATCAGCACGGTATGCTGCAGAATCGCTCCACCTACGAAATCATGCGTCCCGAAGACGTGGGACTGCAGCGCAGCAGCCTCGTTCTGGGCAAGCACAGCGGCCGGCATGCGTTTCGTGACCGCGTCAAACAGCTGGGCTTCGAGCTCGAGGAACTCGAACTCACTCGCGTGTTCGAAGAGTTCAAGGCCCTGGCCGACCGCAAGAAGGAATTGTTCGACGGCGACATCGAGGCTCTGGTGCTGCGCGCCGGCAGTCAGGCTCAGGGTCCGTGGATCCTCGATCATCTGGACGTCGAGGCGCACAGCGGCACCCAGGCCGTCGCGCGTGTGCGCCTGAAGCATGCCGACGGCCGCACGCTCGAGCGCGACGCCTCGGGCGATGGCCCCGTGGATGCGGCCTACAAGGCCATTGTGGCGGCCACCGGCGTGGCCGTAACGGTGCGCAAGTTCGAGGTGCATGCGGTGACCATCGGCGAGGATGCGCAGGGCGAGGCGATTCTGTACGTCGACACCGACGGACGCAGTTACCGCGGCTCGAGCATCAGCACCAATATCATTGAAGCGGCCAGCCGGGCCCTGCTCGAAGTCATAAACCGCATCGAGCTCTCGCACAACAGCGCGGCTCGCAGCAACGCTGGGCGGCGCGCGGATATCGCCCGCATCGCCCAGAGCGCCGTGTAGGAGTTCCCCCATGCCCATACCCGCAACCCCCTTCATCTGGTTCAACGGCAAACTCGTGCCCTGGGAGAAGGCCACGGTGCACGTGCTCTCACACGCACTGCATTACGGCTCCTCGGTGTTTGAAGGCGTGCGCGCTTATGAGACGCCGCGTGGCGTGGCAATATTTCGTTTGCGCGATCACACCCGCCGCCTGTTCGACTCGGCCAAGATCTATCGCATACAGATCCCGTTTACTCAGGACCAGCTCAACGATGCCTGTCGTCAGGTCATAGCCGTCAATGAGCTCACCCATGGCGCCTACATTCGCCCGGTGGCCTTTCGCGGCTACGGTGAGATCGGTGTGGCACCGAAAATCGATCCGCCGGTGGAGGTCGCGATTGCCGCCTGGGAATGGGGCAAGTACCTCGGTCAGGAGAGCGCCGAAGCCGGCGTCGACGTGTGCGTCTCCTCCTGGCAGCGCGTTGCCCCCAACACCCTGCCCGCGCTCGCCAAAGCCGGCGGCAACTATCTGTCCAGTCAGCTCATCAGCCAGGAGGCCAAGCGCCTGGGGTTCGCCGAAGGGATTGGCCTGGCGCCCGACGGCACCGTCAGCGAGGGTGCCGGCGAGAATATCTTCATCGTCAAGGACGGCGTGCTGCTGACTCCCAATCTGGCGCATTCCGTGCTGGGCGGTCTGACCCGCAACACCGTCATGACCCTGGCACGCCTGCAGGGCTTACAAGTGCACGAAACTTCCATTCCGCGCGAGCTGCTGTACCTCGCCGATGAACTGTTCTTTACCGGCACGGCCGTCGAGGTCACGCCCATCCGCTCGGTCGATCGCATCACCATCGGCGCGGGTCGCCGCGGCCCGATCACCGAGAAACTGCAGACGGCATTCTTTGGGCTGTTCTCCGGCGCCACTCCCGACACCTGGTCGTGGCTCGACTACGTCGATATGACGCCCACTACGCGCACCGCAGCGGCCGCGCACTGAACGCGCACTCGCGGCGCCGGGAGTGGCAACAGTGAAGACCATGTTCCAGAAAGTCTGGGAGTCTCACGAAGTCGTAGCCGAGACGGCCGACACGCCCGCGGTGCTGTTCGTCGACACGCATCTGGTGCATGAGGTGACTTCGCCCCAGGCCTTCACGGTGCTGCGCGAGCGCGGCCTGAAACTGCGCCGGCCCGATCTGATGCTGGCGACCATCGATCACTCGAGCCCCACGCGCACCGAGCAGATCTTCGGCAACGTGCCGATCTCGATCGAGTCGGCCGCGCAGCAGATCGCGCAACTGGAGCGCAACTGCGCGCAGTTCGGGGTGGAGCTGTTCGGCCTCAGGAGCGATCAGCGCGGCATCGTGCACATCGTCGGCCCCGAGCTCGGACTTACCCAGCCCGGCCACACCCTGGTGTGCGGTGACTCTCACACCAGCACCCATGGCGCCTTCGGGACTCTGGCCTTCGGCATCGGTTCCACCGAAGTCGGACACGTGTTCGCCACGCAGTGCCTGCTGCAGCGCCGGCCCAAGACCTTCGCGCTCAACATCGAGGGCGCGCTGAGCCGCGCGGTCACCGCCAAGGATCTGATCCTTTCCATCATCGGCCGCATCGGAGTCTCGGGCGGCACCGGCCATGTGCTCGAATATCGCGGCGCCGTGATTCGCGCCCTGTCCATGGAAGAGCGCATGACCGTCTGCAACATGTCGATCGAAGCTGGCGCGCGCGCCGGCATGATCGCCCCGGATCAGACCACCTATGATTATCTGAAGGATCGGCCGCGCGCACCCAAGGGTGAAGCCTGGCAACGCGCACTGGAGCGTTGGCGCGCACTGCCGAGCGATCCCGGCGCGCAGTTTGACCGCGAGCTCACACTCGATGGCGCAGCCATGGAACCCATGGTCACCTACGGCACCAACCCCGGCATGGTCATGGCCGTGTCCGGCTCCATCCCCGAGCCCGACAATGACCCCGTGTTCGATAAGGCGCTGGCCTACATGGGCCTGCGCGCCGGCGAGCCCATCGGCAATCAGCCCGTCAACGTGGTATTCATCGGCAGCTGCACCAATGGACGGCTGTCGGATCTGCGCAGCGCCGCGCAGCTGCTGCGCGGGCGCAAGATCGCGCACGGCGTGCGCGCACTGGTGGTGCCCGGATCGCAGCAGGTCAAGAAGGCGGCTGAGGCCGAAGGGCTCGACCGCATATTTCTCGATGCCGGTGCCGAATGGCGTGAATCGGGCTGCTCCATGTGCTTAGGCATGAACGGGGATACGGTGGCCAAGGGCGAGTACGCGATCAGCACCAGCAATCGCAATTTTGAGGGCCGCCAGGGACCTGGCGCGCGCACCCTGCTGGCCAGTCCGCTGACCGCCGCCGCCAGCGCCGTGCGCGGCCGGGTCACCGATCCGCGCGAGCTTGTGAATTAACGGCCAACCAGCCATGGAACCCATACAACAGATCCGCTCGCGCACGGCCGTGCTGCCGTACACCAACATCGATACCGACCAGATCATCCCGGCGCGCTTTCTGCGCACCACCACGCGCGAGGGACTGGGCCGGGAGCTGTTTGCCGACTGGCGCCTGAACGCCGACGGCACGCTGAACCCCGACTTCCCGCTCAATCGCCCCGAGGCGGCCGGCTGCTCGGTGCTGGTCGCGGATCGCAATTTCGGCTGCGGCTCCTCACGCGAGCATGCGCCCTGGGCGCTGCTCGACTACGGTTTTCGCGCCGTCATCAGCACCGAGATCGCCGACATCTTTCGCAGCAATGCCCTCAAGAACGGCCTGCTGCCCATCGTCGTGGATCAGGCCAATGGCCAGTGGCTGCTCGAGCACCCGGGCGCGCAAGTGGTGATCGATCTGCCCAGCGCCACGCTGCAGCTGCCCACCGGCATCAGCATGGAGTTTCCGATTGACGCCTTCGCGCGCTACTGCCTGATGAATGGCACCGATGAACTGGGTTTCCTGCTGGCCCAAGCGCCGCAGATCAGCAGCTACGAGCAGCGGCGGCCCACATGAAAGCAACCATTGCGGTACTGCCCGGGGATGGCATTGGACCAGAGGTCATCGATGAGGCCGTGCGCGTGCTGCAGGCCATTGCCCGGCGCTACCGCCACGAGTTCGCGCTCGAGGAGGCGCCCTTTGGCGGCATTGCCATCGATCGCTTCGGCGATCCTCTGCCTGCCGCAACACTCGAGAGCTGCATCAAGGCCGATGCGGTGCTGCTGGGGGCCATCGGTGGTCCGAAGTGGTCGGCGCCGCAGGCCAAGGTTCGCCCCGAAAGCGGCCTGCTGCGCCTGCGGCAGGAACTCGGCGTGTATGCCAATCTGCGTCCGGTCAGTGTGCATCCGGCCCTGCGCAACGCCTCGAGCCTCAAGCCCGAGCTGCTCGAGGGCGTGGATCTGATTTTCGTGCGCGAGCTCACCGGCGGCATTTATTTTGGGCCCAAGACCCGCGATGCCACCGAGGCCACCGACCTGTGCCGGTACACGGCCTTCGAGATCGAGCGCATCGTGCGCGTGGCGGCGCGCATCGCGCGCACGCGCCGCAAGCGCCTGCTGTCGATCGACAAATCCAATGTGCTCGAGACCTCGCGTCTGTGGCGCGAAGTGTGCGAGCGCGTGATACGCAGCGAGTTCCCGGACATTGCGCTCGAACACATGCTGGTGGACTCCGCGGCCATGCATCTGATCCGCCGTCCGCGCGACTTCGACGTCGCGGTCACCGAGAACATGTTCGGCGACATCCTGACCGACGAGGCCTCCATGCTCAGCGGCTCACTGGGTCTGCTGCCCTCGGCCTCGCTCGGCGATGGCACGCGCGGGCTGTACGAGCCCATCCATGGTTCGGCGCCCGATATCACCGGCCAGGGCATAGCCAACCCCTACGGCGCCATCCTGAGCATTGCGCTGCTGCTGCGCCACTCGTTCAAGCTCGAGCAGGAGGCGCACGCCATCGAACTGGCCGTGCACCGCGCCATCGATGACGGCGTGCGCACACCCGATATCGTGGCGCCCACGCATCGTGCCGCCTCGACCCAGGAGGCCGGAGACGCGGTGCTGGCGGCGTTGGCCTGAAACGCTGCCGGCTAATTTCGGCGCCGGCTCATTATTAATCCCACCACCAGACCCGCGACTACGCCGATGCCGAGTGACTTCCACGGCTGTTCCTGGACATAGTTATTGACGACCCTGATCCGGTGCCGCGTGCGGCCGATGACTCCACGCCGCAGGTGTCCGGCGGCTTGCCGTGCGGCAGCGATGCGGTCATACAGCTTGGTCTTGGCGCGGGCGAGATCGTCACCGCTCAGTGAGGTAGTGGCCTGGATCAATTCCTCAAGATCGGCGATGAAATCGTGCAACTCCTGAGATGCCCCGGACAACGCGGCTGCCGCGGCGTCGCCGTGCGCCGAGCCGGGTTCGGTACCGTGTCGGTTGCGAGTGCGCTCGGCACTGTCTGCATTGGCTTTCATGTCGAGTTCCTGTGCAAGTATGCGATGACTCGCCGCCGCGCTGTCACGGTGACCGGATGCGCATATTCGGCCTGACCAAGGCAGTCGTCGGTGCGCTGTCGCACTGACCGAACTGCGACGCGATCGAGGCAATCGGAGTTGAGTTCGCTCGCCCGCGGGCAGTTACAGGCAAAAATCCTTGTCCACGGCATCGCTCTGCAGGTCGGCGGCCGATGCCGATTGATCGCGCGCCTTCTGCCGCGTGGCATGAGGCTCTGCCGCCGGCTGTGCCTCGGCGCCAGGCTGCGCTTCGCGCCGCAGTTGCAGCCATGCCTCGCGCGCGCGCTGGCGAATCTCTTCAATGCCGGCAACACCCTGTGCGAACGGATCCGGTGCGCGGCCTGCGGCCTCGACGGCAAGTGTCGACGCCGGCTGTGCCGCGCGCGCAGCCACCCGCGCCCGGTAGCGTTCCCGTATGCGCTCAGCCACTTCGCTGCGCAGTCCGCGGCGCTCCATCTGATAGGCCGCAAACGGAATATGCGACACCGGTTCACGATCGATGCCCTGCGCCCTGAGGCTGCGATGATCCACGCGCTGCTCAAGGCCCGCGGCACGAAAGGCATCGTTGACCAGCGTTGCCCACCGCTCACGAATGGCCACCAGCTCCTTCAATCCAGTCGACACGCCGCGCTTGAGTGATTCGGCATAGGCCATGTCGATCCCGGTCTTGCCACCCAACCCGGTCGCGGTAAGCTCGCGGGTGGTGGTCAGCAGATGCGCATGATGGTTTCGCGGATCGCCCCCCGCGCGCGGTTCGTGAATGGCCAGATCCACCGCGACATGGTGACGATCGGCCAGTTCACGCGAAAAGCCGCGCGCCAGTTCCAGACGCTGCGCTGCGCTCAACTCCGCAGGTAGAGCGACCTGATATTCACGCGCCACCCTCGAATTGCGCTGATGTTCGGCCGACTCGGCTGCATTCCATAGCCGGCCCCGCTCCCGGGCCCAACTGGCATCGTTTGCCTTCAGCGCGCTGGGCACAAAAATCTCGGTATGGGTAACGTCGCGACGGCTTGAATAGTTGTGAAGCCGGCCGGTGCGCTCATCGCGAATCCTCTCGCCGGCGCGATAGGCAGCGGCCGCCGGCGCGCTGCGGCCCGCAGACCTGGAAATCGGATTGATCCGCAGGTGGTAGAGCGCCATGGTCTCAGCGCCGCAACGACACGCGCCGCCAGGAGGCTGAAGATGCAAGCTTGAGGTATCCGGACAGATCGGGCAGCTGTTCGAGTTCCGACGGCATCAGTGCCATTTCCGTGGCGTGGTGTTCGCTGGTCTGCGTGGATCGGCGCCCGCCGCGCAGGCCCAGGCCAGCCTCGCGGTCACGGCCGCGGGAAGTCTGCAGCCGCAACACCTCGCGTTCGCCGATAATCCGCGAGGCGAAATGCGACGTGCCACCATTCTCGCTGCCCGAGCAGCGAAGGATCAGCGTATTTCCGCAGTTTTCGACAACGGTTTGTGCCTCGCCGGCGCCATAGGTACTGGAGACCTGCGCAATCGACTGGAATCCTAATACGCATCGGCATCCAAACTTGCGCAGCCGCGCCAGGGCATCTTTGAGGCCGTCAATGGCGCCCAGCGCGTCGAGCTCATCGATCACGAACCAAAGGCGTTGGTCGAGATTCTCGGGCTGACTCATCGCCTCGACGATTGCCAGTCGCATCCAGGCGGCGATGATCGAGCGCAATGCTGCGATCTGCCCGGCCTGATACGGAATGAACAGAACCCCCCGGCCGCGCCGAACCCATTCGCGCACTGAAAACGAAACTGCCCGTTGTGCCATGATGTACTCGAGCGCGGCGATTGCCGAGATCAGCACGGCACGTATCGAGCCGAACATGCGTGCGTTATCCGGCTCGAGGAACGGCTGAGCCGGGGTTCCAGCCACCAACGGGCGCAGCTCCTCGTTCGGCGCCATCGCCAACAGCCGCCATAGCTCGTTGAGCTCACAGCGCCGACGCCGATGACAGCGCCGGATAACGGCCGCGAAGAACGTGCGCGCGTAGGCGCGCCATTCGCGGCTCGACGGATCGTCGCTGGGCGGAATCAGCGCGCTCGAGAGCTGCTCGATGTCGTAGGAGTTCTGAATCTCCGCGAACAGATCCCATTGCACCGAATCGGCCGCGAATGGATTGAGCACCACATCGCCGCGGTAGCGGCGCTGCAGAGCAGCGAGGTAGCCGCCGTCCGGGTCACTGATGATAGCCCGATCGCCACGCCGCAGAGCGCCCTCGAGCAGTTCGCGAATTGCGGTCGATTTTCCGGTCCCCGTGGTTCCAATCATCTTGAAGTGTTTCGCCTCCTCCATCGCGGCGACGCCGACGCCGGCCAGAGTGATCTCAGCACTGCTCCGGCGTGGCCGAATCAGCCGCTGTCGCCGGACTCTTGGCCGGCAGTCCTCAATCAGCGCGCCGCGGCGATGCGTTTCACGTGAGCGCCGCTGCCACAAAGCCCGTGCGCTCATGGGCAGTAACACCGCCGCGGCGCATGCTAGTGCGCCGACGGCCGCTGGTATCGATGCGAGCCCGGTCACTTCTAGTAACCTTTGACCACCAGGTAATCAGCCTGCTCGCCGTAGGCCGGCGCGCGGCGGTCCACACGCACGCACCAACGCTCATCGCTACCGCAGCGTCGCAGATCGATGAGCGCGCCGCGTTGCTCGAGACTCTCGAGGGCGGCGGCGAGCTGTTCGCGCTTGAGCCGCAGAGCGCTGATCTCAGACGGCGACGGCAGCAGCCACCATGCTGACAGCGCCGAGGCCGCGCCCGACAGCAGACTCGCGGCCAGGGTCCACGCCAGGAAGCGCAGCTTTGCGGCGCGTTCCAGCGCGCGCAATGCCTGGATCGCGCGGGCGCTCTCTTCCACCACGGCGCCGAGCTCCTCAACCAGCGTGCGCCGGATCTGCTCGCGCACTATGGCATCGAGTTCCTGCGTGTGGCCTTTGAGCTGTCTAAGACTGGACGCAATCAGCTTCTGTTGCGTCTGAGCTGTCTCCAGGAGCAGACCGTATTTGAGCGCTGCTTCATCGAGCGGCACGGGGGCGTTCATAGCTCCCGCTCAGAGGCATCGCGCCTCTTCACTGTCGGTGTGGCACCTGCCGCCCGCGCAGCCGATGGCGCCCGGCGAACGCGCCGCATTGCCGGACTCGTCATCACAGTGGGTTCGGCCTTTGCTGCGCCTGGTGTGGCGACGTGCGGCGTGGCCACGCGCGGCGCAATCGCAGGGGCTGGTATGAATGCGGGCGCCGCCTGGTCACGTGCGGTCGCTGCACGCTGCGGTTGCGGTTGCAGGCGGACCCGCAGCCAGCGATCTCGCGAGGCGAACTTGAGGTATCCCGCCAGATCGGGCAATTGCTCGATCTCGGAATCCATGACCGCGGGTTCGATGCTGAAGTGCTCGCTGCGCGTTACCGATCCCAGAATCTCCGTAACCCGTCGACTTCTGGATAACGTGGTACGCAACACTTCGCGCTGCCCGATCAGCGTCGAGGCGAAGCGCGACGTGCCCCCGCCTTCGCTTGCCGAGCAGCGAAAGATCAGCGAATTACCGCAGTTTTCGACGATCGTATGCGCATCACCTGCGCCGTAGGTGTTGGCCACTTGGGCGATTGATTGGAAGCCGAGAATACAACGGCCGCCGAATTTTCGCAGCCGTGCGAGTGCGTCCTTGAGTCCGTCGATCTGCCCAAGCGCGTCGAGTTCATCGATCACGAACCACAGGTGCTGATCCTGCTCAGGACCGGCCATCGCCTCAAAAATGGCGATGCGCATCCAGGCTGAAACCGTTGAGCGCAGAGCCGCGATCTGGTCGGCACGGTAGGGAATGAACAGCACTCCGCCCTTCCCGGTCCGACCGCGCTTGACCCACTCCCGCACTGAGAACGCTGCACCCTGTTGCTGGGCGATATGCTCCAGCGACGCGACCGCCGAACTGGCCACCGAGCGTATGGAGTCGAACATGCGGCCGTTATGCTCCTCGAGAAACGGTTGCGCGGGTGTCCCTGCTGTGAGCGTGCGCAACTCGTCGACCGGGGCCATGACCAGCAGACGGTACAATTCTCCGACGTCACGCACGCCGGCGGCGTGCGTCTGGCGGGTGACGGCGGTCAGGAATGTGCGGGCGTAGGCTCGCCAGCTTCGATCACCGCCCTCATGGTCGGGCAACAGCGAGCGCGCCAATTGTTCGACATCGTAGGGCTGCTGAATTTCACCGAACAGATCCCATCTGACCGAGCGCTGATCGAAGGGGTTTAGGATCAGATCACCTCGCGCTGGGTCGTAGTAGCGCCGCAAGTAGCCGCCATCCGGATCGGCGATGACGGCCCGATCGCCGCGTTGTAGCGCACCACTGAGCAACTCGGCGATGGCAGTGCTCTTGCCGGTGCCGGTGGTGCCGATGAGTTTGAAATGCTTGGTCTCATCGGCTCGGGGCACGCTTTCGCCAGCCAGGGTAAGTTCATC
>Ga0302314_10009045_pt1 | contig 17660 bp, 26 predicted proteins | sample III_Palsa_N2_3_FD_200533 | JGI IMG/M metagenome (GOLD analysis project Ga0302314, IMG submission 200533) | Peat permafrost microbial communities from Stordalen Mire near Abisko, Sweden - III_Palsa_N2_3 | ecosystem: Environmental > Terrestrial > Soil > Palsa > Peat permafrost | place: Sweden...
CGTGCACCCGCGCGGCACCGGCGACCGGAACCTTACCAACGCGGACATTCGGGACAAGTACGCCAAGCTGACACACCACGCCATCTCCGCCGAGCGCCAGGCCGCCATCGAAAAAGCCGTCCTCGGTATCGACACCCTCGACGACATCGCTCAGTTGACTGCCCTGCTCACACCCGCCGTGCACTCGCCACTCGACTAAGACTCCGGCTGGATGCGAGACGCCTCGGCCATCTCGGACTTAGTCCACACTTATCTGATTCGTGAGGCTGCTTCCGTGAATGAGGCTCCCGGCTCGAATCATCCCCCGGGTCACTGATTGCCCTGAACCACAGACCATCCACTGCGGAAGGCAACAACCATGAACGATCCGTTCGCGCGCTTGCCGGTGGTACCAAACTTCACTGTGACCAGCACGGACATCACCGATGGCCAGCCGCTGCCTCCGGCACAGATGTCTGGCATCTTCCAGGTTCCGGGCGGCAAGGACCTCTCGCCCCAGCTGTCGTGGTCCGGCGCTCCCGCGGAAACCAAGAGTTACACCGTGACCATGTATGACCCCGATGCGCCCAGCGGCTCGGGCTTTTGGCACTGGACCCTCGCCGATATCCCCGCGTCGTGACCGGGCTCCCGGCCGGAGCGGGGGACGGCACCGACGAGCACCTACCGGCTGGAGCGTTCCATCTCCCCAACGACGCGCGCCTGGCCCGCTTCATCGGCGCTGGACCGCCGCCCGGGGACGGGCGTCACCGCTACGTCATCGTGGTGCAGGCCCTCGGCATCGAGAAGGTCGGACAGCTTCAGCTTCGGGTGCAGGCCAACTCGACCCCAGCCTGGCTCGGCTTCAGCATCAGCATCAGCGGCCACCTCCTCGGCCGTGCGGTCATCACCCCCACGGCAGAGATCCCGGCCGCATGACGGTTCGCGCGGAGACATCCCCGGGTCCGGTCGTGCCCGATACGTGCCCGATCGAGGGGTCAGATACGGGTACTCACGGTCACTCATGAGACCAGCGCCATCGCGATGACCTGCATCAGCGCTGGTCTGGCAGGGCATAGTCGCGGCCTTCCAAGCTGGTGGTGTTGCCCTCCTCGCTTCCGGAGGATCTTGGCTGTGACCGCCGCGTCAAGGCCAAGCCGCATGCGGTCGCTTCGCGAGCCTTGACACGGCGGCCACAGCCAAGGGATGGCAGCTACGAGGGAGGACGGGGGAGAACCAAAAGGCCCCAGGTCAGACCGCCGCCGTGCTAACGGATCCGCTAACGAGACGGTCCGAAACAGGGGAGATGCAACCGAGGACCGGAGATGGCCACTGCTTCCGTACCCAGGTCGGTGAGATGCCCGCGACCGCCCGAGACAGGGAAGACGTGCGCCGTATGTCTCATAACCCAGAGGTCGCAGGTTCAAATCCTGCCCCCGCTGCCAGGAAGTGCAGGTCAGAGGCCCGATCGCCAGGACGGCGGTCGGGCCTTGATCTTTGTGGCAGCGTGATGGCAGCAGGATCTGGCCGCACTGGCCGGGCAGGAGTAGAAGGAACTGGCAGACACTGGCATCGGAAGCACGCGCCGCGGCGGCGCCGTAAGTGCTCGCGTGGCGCCAGGTCGCCGACTCGGAGCGGCGGCGTCATGTATTGGCCCGACAAGCAACCGCACGCAGATAGCACTGCTGACGGTCGGCTCCGGGTTGCTCCTGAACGGGAGGCCGCCCCCAGTACCGGGCCGACACGCCAGTGGCCTCTTTCAACTTCCGGCGGCCATCTCGGGTGCCCGGCTACCCGGGGTGGCGGCTTGCCAGCGCCGTTCTCCCTGCGGCCTTAAAGCATCCTGCCCGCGCTGCCCGGCTGCCTCCCACGCTATGGCGCCTGGTTCTCTCTGGCCCGGGTCTGTCCGTGGCCTGCCTCCACGGTCCGGGACCAGGGCGTCCGACTGCTTGCCGATTACCGGGGATTCCCCAATCGCCGAACCGACCCGGTGCTGTGCCCGCTTGTTGGCACCTTCATGTACCCCGGCCCCGTCCAGGAAACCCAAGGCCGGTCGCTGGACACACAGCCAACTGGTCAGCGTGGACCTCGAACGCACCAGCGTCGTACTCCACCTTGCCCGTGTCCAGCTGGCCTACTCGCCAAAGCGGGCTGGCCTTAGCGCTCCGCGTGGGATAGTGCGGGCGTGCCGCCAGATGTCGAGATCGTCACGAAGCAGAGGACGCGGGGTGACGGCCCGGCGGAACTGACAGACCCCCGACGTACAACGGGGCAAGAGCGAGGGATGGTAGGGGTGACGCAAAATGGCTGATCGCAGCCCGATCGAGTGGACCAGCGCCACCTGGAACCCCACCACCGGATGCGACCGGGTCTCGGCTGGGTGCGACAACTGCTACGCACTGACCCTTGCCCGCCGCCTCAAGGCCATGGGGCAGCCGAAATACCAGAATGACGGCGACCCACGTACCTCCGGCCCGGGTTTCGGCGTCACCGTGCACCCGGCCGCGCTCGACATCCCGCGGCGCTGGCGACAGCCCCGACTAGTATTCGTCAACTCGATGTCCGACCTGTTCCACGCCCGGGTCCCGCGCAGCTTCGTGCGCGAGGTCTTCCAGGTCATGGCCGACACACCGCAGCACACCTATCAGATCCTCACCAAGCGCTCGCGTCGGCTGCGGCTCATGGCGGGTGACCTGTCGTGGCCGCCCAACGTCTGGATGGGCGTCTCCGTCGAGAACAGCGAGCAGGCATACCGTGCCGCGGACCTCGAGGTCGTCCCGGCGGCGGTGCGCTTCCTGTCCTGCGAGCCCATCCTCGGATCGCTGGGTGACCTGGATCTGGCCAGGATCGGCTGGGTGATCGCCGGAGGGGAGAGCGGGCGCGAGCATCGCGCGGTGGCGCCGGAGTGGATCAGGGAGATCCGCGATCAGTGCCAGGCCCAGCAGGTGCCGTTCTTCTTCAAGCAGTGGGGCGGCCCCACGCCAAAGTCAGGCGGCAGGCTATTAGACGGTCGGACGTGGGACCAGATGCCGCTGGCTGCTACGTACCTTCCGCAGTAGGAGTTCTCCCGGATCACCAGGCGTGGCATAGAAGCGAACCCTGCACCCGGTGGGCCAGGGAGTCCTGGTGTGTTCGAGAGGATGCTCACGCACGGCCAGGCCGTCCTCGCCAAGGTTGTTCAATTCGGCGCGCAGGTGCTTTTCCTGGAAGCCGAGTCGTCCTGCATGCCGCGCCAGCTCTTCGAAGCTCAGTGACGTCCCGGCCAGCGTTTCCAGCCAGCTGCGCAACTTCGAGGTGAACGGCGTATTGCCGAACAGGTCGGCTTGGCCGATGCTGCGCTTCTCGCTGACGTGGTGACCGTGAGAGGGGTCCATCCGCCATTTCGTGCCGTTGAAACATTCCATACCTGCGTCGCTGTGCGTGGCGAATACCAGAGAATATCGAGCGCTTTCGTTCTTGCCCGCAATCGAGAACGCTCCTGTGTGCACTTGCGGGAGTGATTGCAGGCTCTGCTGGTAGGTCGCCAGCAGTGCCTCCTTCCGGCGAGCCTCACCGGCAACGTACCGGGCCTGGCGCCAGTCTTGCGTACCGAAGTGGCGGTCGATCGCCTGTTCTTTCGAAGGATCGCCGCAGAACCGGTAGATCTCGTCGGCGAACCAGGTGATCAGTACCTCATCCCGCGGGCCGGCCAGGCATGCACGCACGAGGCCGAACGGTAGGGAGGAGTAGTCAAATGGATCGAGGATCCACAGAACCGGAGTTTGTTGGTCGCTTTCGTGCGCATCTGAGCGCAGGGTATTGAAGCGGTCCCGCAGTTCGCCTGCCGGTGGCACCTGGACGTCCAGTCTGTGCGCCTTGGGGAGGCTAGCGAGCCGGGAGGCTAGTTCATCGCGGCGATCAGGTCGTTTCTCCTGGCAGATCAGGCGTAACCCGTTGAACCGCTGCAGTCCCGAGTGCTCCAGGAAGGTCTTCGCGATAACCACCGGTGAGCCGTCAGGACCGTCTCGGTAACCTCCTGGCCCTGCGAATGCGTCCACAATGGCCGACCTCGGAAAGCGCTGGCAGATCTTCCCCATCCAGCAGCGCAGATACTGCCGGTACACCTGATGTTTCAGTAACGTCCGCGGTTCGCTGTTCCATAGCATGTCCGCAGGCGGAGCCATGACCGCATCACCTCTTCGTCCTCTTTCTCACACAGGGGCCACGTTCTGTCCAGATGCTCCGACAAACAGTTACCTGGACCCGTGGACCTGTCCGCGACGGAAGCCTCGGCAGTGTTCCCATGGTTACGGGAGCGGCACGCCAGCCACGTGGCCGCTGATCCGGCATCGCCGGACACCGGATTGCCAGTTCCTCGGTCACCTGCCGCGCCACAGCAGACACGACCAAGCCACACTGCACGAGCACGCCGCGCGTTCATGGACCGGGCTCAACAAGCGGGCCACCTTTGGTCCGCGAGAAGCTCGCCGAGGCCCACGACACCCGCTGCCAGTGGGAGGTCAGGACCGAGCCCACCCGACGCCTCGCCCGAGCCGCCGACATTGAGCTAAGCGCCGCGAAGTCCTCGGCCACGACGACGCACTGCGCTCGGCCGAACCGAAGGGGTTCATTTACCCTGACCGCGACAGGAGCGCCGAGGTGTGGGTGCAGCCCAGGCTGGACGGCGGGGCCGAACTGTCGCGCGAGGTCGAGCCGCTCATCCCGGCCGAGTGCGAGGAACGCTCCCTGGAAGTTCTCGGCCTCACCCCCGGTTACGACCAGCCCGAACTACCTATGCAGGTCACCGATATCACCGAGTACAACCGTAAGCGGCAGGCCGATATCGACGAGCGCCGGTCCATGCACCCCCGCCGAAGATCCCGACGAGATGGACCTCGGTGAAGCCTGGAACGTCCTGGCGGAACGGCGCCGCGATGCCGTAATCCAGCCGCCCAAGCCACCGATCCCAGCTGCCGACGCGATCCTTGAGCGCGCGGCCGAACGCGAGGCTGAAGCCTGACGCTTCAGTAGTGCATCCTGGTGGGTAACCGGAGCCGAACGAGGTGACGACAGTGGCGGCGACCATCACCCACTAGGCAAGGGCCGCATTGTCCCCGCCCCGGCTGCAAGCGCCTTCCTGGCCAGGACTGCCTTGAATGCCACGGCGAAGGTCGCTACGTCAGGCGCACCTGCCCACTCTGCAGCGACCCCGCCTGGGACGTCAATGGTATGAAACGACCGCGACGGCATGGTCTGCCGAATCAGTTGCGGATACCGTTGGACCGCCGCTGACTCTGGCTGGTGCGCTCAAGTGCTCCCCCAGTAAAGAGACAGCGGCCTACGATGGCATTTGCGGGCGTCCGTCATGGACCGCTCGCTGGAGGTCACGATGGTGGCTTTCAGCTAGCTAGCTAGTGTCCTGACCTGCTAATTCGTGGGCAGTAGGTGGCGACGTTCTCAAGGATCTCGTCGGCGGTTCCCATCTATCCGTCGCCACCGCGCCGCGGACAGCTATGACCGGGCCGCTCGCGCCCGCCACGGCCAGACTCCGCCGCCCACCCGGGAGGGGAGTCAGCTGCGCGCCGCCGCGCGGCTGCTGGCCATGACTGGCGGTACCGCCGGGGATGGCACCATGTTCTCCGGCGCGCTGATCGCGAACCTGATCGCCCTGGCCGTGGCGGTCGCCGAGCTGCGGCAGGCCCAGCAGCGCGCCGCCCAGGCCGCAGCCGCCCGCGCGGCCGAGACCCATCTACAGGCGGCTACCGCCCAGGCCCGTTCATCGGCACCGCGCTTTGGCCGGGCGGAAGCACGCCGGAACGGCCGGGCGGCGAGCGCGGCCGACGTTGCCCGCAGTGATTTCCCAGTGCCGCTGCGACCCGGTCGAGGTCCTGAGACCAGTGCTAGCTCATCTCGCCCGCGCCCCCACCGAGGACCACTGCCGACCAGGCGAGCCGGACCAGGCAGGTGACGCCCGGCAGTGAGTGCGCATCGCCTGCAATCGGCTGGTCTCAGGTTCCTCGGCCGGCGGGTCGGTGCTTCTGCGCACAGGCCACGGGGTGCCAATACCACCGTTCCTGGCAGCGCGCGCGGTGCCTGAGCTATCTGTGGACAGCGTTACGGCTCATCCACAGTGACGTCTGCAAGCCTTGCCGATGTGCGGCACCGGAGGGAACCTGCTGGCGGGCAGCCGTCCAGCCGCCCGCTGGGCGGCCTTGGGCGCCGCGAGGAGGATGAGTTCATGCAGGGATTAGCGGACAGCTATGCGTTCTGGATCCTGCTTTTCGCGGTGCTCATCGTTGTGTACCTGCTGCCGAAGCTGATCGGGATGATCCGGGGCGTCGACCGGCTGACGCTGGTGTTCCTGGTCAACCTGATCGGGGCGCCGACGGGCATCGGCTGGCTGGCGGCGATGATCCTGGCCTTCGGGCCGCGACGGCTTCCGCCCGTGCCGCCGAGACCTCATTACGAGGCTGCGCAGGAGGCGCGTATGTTGTCGCCAACGCGTCCCAGCCCCGGTAGTTGGTAAACAGCGGTGCCGCTCCGTTGTGGGCTGCCATCTTCAACGACTCAGCGGATGCCCAGGTCATCAGTAGGTCCCTAGTCAGATCTGTTGTCTGAGGGCGGGGCCGGATGGTTGTTCTGGGTATTGAGAAATACTCTCCCTCGTAGGAGAATTCCTGAGTTAGCGCTGTACGGACTATGTCCAGGCACTCCTGCATACGCCCTCGCGATTCGGCGTACGGGATGCGGAGCGCATTGAACTCACGGACCGCGAAGCCGCGGCCGACCCCGATGTTGAGCTTCCTGCCGCCCAGCAGCACGCCCAGCAGCACGCCCAGCAGTGCTATGTTCCCGGCGAGTTTGAGCGGCTCATGCCACGGCAGGACCAGAACCATCGTGCCGAGGTCGATCATGCGGATCCGCGCTGCCGCGTAGGGAAGTATTTGAGTGGGGTTGCTCGTCGTCCCATAGGGCGTGAAATGGTACCCGATCGTCCAGAACGAGTCGAATCCAAGGGCTCAACCATATCGGGCAACGCCAGCTCGCGTCGATACTGGCTCGCGTCTGACACTGGGTATAGATCGCTGAAAACTCCAGCGCGATGACATTCCTCAAACTCCATGACAATGGCGAACCAAGAAGAAACGCCAACCTTGATCTGCTATCTCCGCGACTGCAGCGGTCTTCACCGCGCATGGTTGATCGCAATCGGCAGACATTCTAGCGCCGAGGCTGCTCGCTCTTGATACTTCAGGAGCTACGCGTCTGGCACTGCTGGCCGAGTCTCACCGTCGGCTGCCTGCAGCTATCCGTGGGCTGGTGTCGTCCGGTGGCCCTGCGTCGCGTGTTACGAAAGCGCGGAGTGTGACGAAAGCGCGGGTATGAAACAAAACATTGACACGCCAGACATCGGCCCGTAACATCCTGATCAAGTGCTTAGTACATCGGAATGGACGGGCATGCGCAAGTGTCGGAGCTGGCAGAGCACCAGCAAGGCGCAACCGCTTTGGTGCTGGCCCGCTGGACTTGCTGACGCTATCGCGCCAGAAGCGCGTAACCATCCTCGCTGCTCATGGCTTATCTGGCTATGCGGCCTTACCCTAGCTCGCTACGCGGCCTTACCCTAGCTCGGCGCGCCGCTTAATGCCGCCCCGGACCGCATTCCCTAACTCAGTCATTTCAAGCCCGCCCGAGATTAGCGATCTAGGAAGGACATGACCGGCCCAGGCTAACGACCTAAAGGAGAGGCAAACGATCATGGGTTCTACTCGGTTCATGCCGCGCCGGTATCGCGTGCTAAGCACTACCGCCGTGGCGGTAGTGCTGGCACTTGGCACAGGCGCAGCGGTCCAGGCCGCCACGGCGACCACGTCGACCAGATCCACGCAAGCCGTAACGGCGTGCGCGGCCGGCACGAATGTGTCGACGGCATCTGGCCCGGTCTGTGGCCTCGCAGTCGGTGGGCTTCACGAATGGCTTGCCATTCCGTATGCGGCGCCGCCGGTTGGCACCTTGCGGTGGAGACCGCCTCAGCCAGTTGCGCCATGGTCGAAAAGGCTGGCGGCGACCACCGAGGAAAGTCCTTGTTCCCAGGGCACGACCGGCAGCGAGAACTGCCTGTACGTTGACGTTTATGCGCCCGCGGGAGCTAAGCCGGGGTCCCTGCCTGTGCTCGTGCACATCCATGGCGGCGGCTTCATTGGCGGGTCCAATTCAGCTTACGACAAGACAAAACTAGCCTCACAAGGCCACATGGTCGTTGTCGGCATCCAGTATCGCCTTGGGATCATGGGGTTTTTCGCAGACAGTGCGTTCGGATCGCACGCCGGCGACTACGGCCTGGAGGATCAGCAGGCCGCGCTGCGCTGGGTGAAGCGGAACATCTCGGCGTTCGGCGGCGACGCCAGCAATACCACCATCATCGGCGACTCTGCAGGCGGCTCGAGCATGTGCGACCAGATCGCCTCACCGGAAGCGAAAGGCTTGTTCAACAAGGTCGTCAGCATCAGCGGCGAGTATAACTCCCTGCTGGGCGCCGTTACGAGCCTGCAGCCCCAGGACTGCAAAGCGGTCCTGCCGACCGAAAGCCAGGCTGACAAGACCGGAGCGACATACGCTGCCAGCCTCGGCTGCACAAATCCAGCGACTGTAGTCGCCTGCATGCAGGCGGTACCCGCCAGCAAGCTGGAATCCACCTCCGGCGGCACCCTGGCCCCGATCATTAACGGGACGACTCTCGTCATGCAGAATCAGCGCGCATTCAAGACCGGCCATTTCAACCGGATCACCGCCATGATGGGGGTCGACCGGGACGAGAATCTGGACGGAACGCCGACGACAGCCTCGCAGTATGTCGCGCTGATTAAAATGCAATACGGGCGATTCGCGAGCAAGATTCTATCCCTTTACCCGCTGGCCCGCTACCCCACGCCATTTGAGGCCTACCGCACGGTGGCAGCAGACTCCAACACCGTCTGTCCCGGGTTGGTCACCGACCGGCGGCTTGCCCAGTGGACAACCGTCTACGCCTGGGTGAACTACGACGCCGATGCTCCCCTAACAGACTTCTACAACCCGAGCGTTGCTAATGGCGCCGGGCACGTCGCCGAGCTCACCTTCTTGTTCCCCGGCGTGTTCGACACCCCGACTAAGCTCGACGCGGACCAGCAGGCACTCGACAACCAGTTCTTCAGCGAGGTCACCCACTTCGCTGACACTGGGAACCCGACGGCCACAGGCGCTCCCTACTGGCCGAGGTTCGGCTCTGGGAGTCAGCAGGTCATGACCCTGCAAGCAGCCAATGATGGCGAGGTTCTCACCGCTGCGGAGATCGGCTCCAGCCACAACTGCGGTTTCTGGGACAGCATCGCACCGAAGTTCTAGCCCAACCATCGGACAGCCCGTGGGGCCGGCATGGCACCGTTGCCCCGGCCCCACGGACACGCTGTATCAAGCATCCACAGCGGCAAAGTCCGGGTGATCGGCTCCTCCACGGTGCCCGCGTCCGGCATCGTCGGGGCACAGTGGGCCGCCGAGCGGCGGCCTGGAGCGGTTCCGTGCCAAGCAGCTCGCCTACTCGATCCTCAGCCGCGGCATCGAGGCCGAAGTGCTGCCCGTCGCCCAGCGCTACGGGATGGGCATCCTGGTGTGAGCGCGCTCGCGCAGGGAATGCTCACCGGCCGCGTCGGCAAGGGCCAGCAGAGCGACCTGCGCCGCACCGCCCTGTTCCGGCACCTCAGCGACGAGCGCCGCCTCGACGCCGTCGAGCAGCTGATCCCTGGCTGGCGAGGCGGGCCTGCCGATGACGCACCTGGCGATAGCGTTCGCGATCGCCTATCCCGGCGTGACCAGCGCGATCATCGGGCCGCGCACGATGGAGCAACTCGATGATCTGCTCGCCAGTGTGGACGTCACGCTCACCGATGAGATCCTCGACCGGATCGACGAGATCGTCCCGCCCGGCACCGACATCGGCACGCTCGACATGGCCTACCAGCCTCCGGCCATCCAGCGCCCGAACCTACGCCGCCGGCCCGCCAGCGAGCGCGCCGCCGCATGACCGCATCCCCTCGCGGCGCGGGCCCTCCCTTGCACGTCGCGGGCCTCTGCCGGCAGCAACGTGAGACCAGCCTGCTGAGTGCTGCCGTTTAGCATCGCAGCAACGATCTGGCGGGTCGTCTCTGGATTTGAAGCGAGGTAGCTGGTGGCGCTGAGCAGCGGCATGTTTCTAGCTCAAGGTCGCATCCGTGAGGCGATCCGTACCGGTCAGGGCGCACTGAGCCTGGATGAACTTGACCTGGCGGCGCTGCCGGAGTCGCTGGGCGGCCTGACCGCCCTCACCGAGCTCTACCTCCAAGGCAACCAGCTGACGGCGCTGCCGGAGTGGCTGGGCGGCCTGACCGCCCTCACCGGGCTCATCCTCCGCGGTAACCCCTTGGTGAGCCCGCCCGGTGATGTGGTGGCGGCGCGCAGCGACGCGGCCATGGCGGTGAACCCGGCTTCGGCGAGTAGCTCGATGGGTGTGGGCACGGCGGGCTCGTTCAGCCATCCGGCGACGTCGCACAGGCTGTGGCCGGAGCTCGCCGCGGCGAGGAACAGGGGCGGCGAGCAGGTCCTGGGCGGCCGGGCCCCAGATGTCGCGGCGGTGCTCGTCGGCGACGGTGAGCACGAAGTGCCCGGCGAGGCGGTGGGCTTCCTCGACGGTCCGCAGCCCGTGCAGCAGGTTCCACCACCAGGCCTGCGGCTGGTGGGTGACGTGCTGCGGGTCGAACAGCCACACGTTCCCGCAGGCGGCGGCGCGGATCGACGCGGTGGCGGCCCACAGGTCGGACTTGTTGGAGGTGGCGATGACGGCGCCGGGGGCGGACAGCACGAACGGGATCGCGTGGCTGGTGGTCTTGCCTGATCTGGGCGCCATGAACGACAGGACGGTGTCTTCCCAGCTGGCGTAGACGGTGCTGCCGCGGGCGGCGTTCCGGCCGGGGCGGATCAGCCGGCCGAGCGCGAGCCCGGCCTGCGCGGGGTCGAGGGCGCGCGGGTCGGTTCCGGCCAGGGACCGGCGCAGGGCGGCCGCGGTGCGGCCGGCCGGGCGGTCAGCGCCCTCATCCGCGGGTTGCGGGCCAGCGCGGCGACCGGGTCCCCGGCGGCCGGACGGCGGCGCAGGATCAGCCATCCGGCGGTCCCGGCGAGGGCCGCGGCGCCGCCGGCCAGCACGATGGCGGCGGCGGTGACCGCGACGGTCGGGGTATGCGGCCACGCGAGGTAGGTGCGGCCGCGCACGACGTCGTCAGCGAATTTCGCGCCGAACGGCTCTGCCCTACCACCCGTGAGGGCAGCGGCCAGCCGGGCTGCGGCCCAGACCAGCCACGCCACGGCGGCCAGTGCCCAGCAGACGGCGAGCAGTGCCCAGCCGGCGGCGGTCCCGCCCGGCGCGGCCGGCGCGCGCGGGCCCAGCGCCCGGCTCATCGCCGCCCCCGGCGGGTTCACCGGCGTAGCCGTACGGGTCGCCTTCGCGGACTGCCTGGTCGGTGTCGTAGAGGTCGCGCTCGGCGCCGACGAGGGTGAGCTGGACGGGGATGCTGAGGCGGTGGCCGGTCTTGATGAGGTACTTGCCGCGGCCGGGGTGGCGGGCGCCGGACTGGTAGGACTCCGGCGCCGACCAGGACGCCACCAGCGCGGCCTCGGGGCCGGTCAGCGGGGTGATCTCGCTGACGCGGGCCAGTTCCCGTGGCGGCAGCCCGGCCAGCACGGTGATCGCGGAGCGGTCCATGAACCCGCGTGCCTTGGCCCGGTCCTCCTCGGTCGCCAGCGCGTCGAGGTCGGCGAGCGAGTGGGTGATCATGATCCTGGCCATGCCCTTGGACCGGTTCAGCCGGCTCAGGCTGTCGGCGTACTCGACCAGGCCTAGCGCGCCGCGCAGCGCGCGCCACAGCTCGTCCATCACCGCGAGGTAGGACCGCCGCGGCCCGGCGCCGGTCAAACTCGTCGGCTACACCGAGGTCGTGCGCTGTCTGCACAGCCGATTGGGCGAGGACGCAGCCGTGGTGCTCTTCGGGGGACTGGCCAAGGACCGCCCCTATCCCGGCTCGACGATGGTCACGACCCACAACGCCGGCATCTCGGGGTTGGTAAAGACGCTTGCCGTCGAGATCGCCCCGCACCGCGTCAACGCGCTGCATCCAGGTGTGGTCGGTGACAGCCCCCGCTGGCGAGACGTCCCCGGCCACCCGGCGGTCGGACGCACCCCTGCCAAGCGACTCGTCACTATGGCCGACGTGGCCGGCGCCACCGAATTCTTGCCTCGCAACCCCGGAGTCAACGGCCACGACCTGGCCCTCGATGCCGGGATGATCATCACCTGACGAGAGTGAACGGGCTTGGTGGCGTCTCGGCGATTTAGCCTTAATCCGGATTCCCGTTCCCTGCATGGAACCGGACGAGCCTGCGGCCGACCCGAAGACGCGGAGGCGGACACAACAGCCGAGTATGAATAGTCCGCAACTGACTGGTCCGTTGAATTGTAAGACGCCATGTCTTACAATTCATTCATGGCTGAAACGATCACTGTCCGAACTGACGAAGCTACTGAACATGCACTCGACGTGCTGACCGAGGGCGGTACCTCGCGGTCCGCGGCGATCCGGCAAGCGGTGCTAGAAGCGGCCGCCCGCCGCGAGCGCGCTGCGGAGATGCGACACGCCGTCCTCCGGATGCCCCTAGGGGAGCCGGATGGCATCAACATCGCTGATGAGTTGTCCTGGTCACGCCAGGAAGAACGGTGATGATCTATCTTGACTCGGCAGCCGTCGTCAAGTTGGTCCATGCCGAACCGGAGTCAGAGGCGCTGCGTGACTGGCTCGCTGAGCGAGCTGATATCGGCTGGCTCAGCTCGGTTCTCCTGGAAGTGGAATCCTTCCGTGCGCTGGCCAGGCACAGCCCTGAAGCCATCGCCAGGCTGCACCCGGTGCTAGATCTCATCGAGCTCGTGGATCTGGACCCCGGAATTCGGATCCTCGCTCAGACCATTACTCCCGCGACTGTCCGCAGTCTGGACGCAATCCATCTGGCAACAGCCCTGCGCATCCGCGCGCAACTAACGTCCTTTGTTACCTATGACAAACGACTTGCCGACGCAGCTACAGCTGCGGGGCTCACTGTAGACGCACCGATCCAGTAGCTCGGGCGCGGTGCCGCGCTCTCCCAGCCGGGCAATAGCGCCTGATCTTGCAGGTCCATTCGTCATGCGCCCTAGCGGAGCGGACCACCGACGCGAGCCTGTCTTCGGACGCGGTACTGATCGAGATTGACCGGTCCGGGTAGCGGTTTTCAGCGGCGCGGCGCCGTGCAGGGAGCGGTGCGGCCTGTGCTGATTGTGATGAGTCTCGTACTCGCGCAGGATCCGCCGCAGCTGAGCCTGGTTCCAGACCAGGGTGCGATTCAGGAGCTCGCGGCGGCATCCCCCGATCCAGCGTCCGGTGATCGCGTTCATGCGAGGCGTCCGGACGTTGCACAAGACGGTCCGGATCCCGGCGTCGGCGAGGACCGCGTCGAACGCGGCGGTGAAGTCCGGGCCGCGGTCGCGGATCATGAACTTGACCCGATTGCCGGCCGCCCTTGCCCTCGGCGATGAACAGCCGCCGCTCAGCGACGTGCAGGTCTTCCAGTCGCAGCCCAGGACCTCGCAGCGGCGCAGTCCGCCGAGTACCATCGCCGCGACCATGGCCCGGTCCCGGTGGGTGCGCAGCGCCGCGGTCAGCGCATCGACCTCGGCCGGGGCCAGGATCCGCGGCAGCTTCCGGGTAGCGCGCACCAGCGGGACGCCCTGCCGCGGACGGGACCGCTCCCGGCGGGTCGGCAGCCCTCGCGGCACCGGATTGGCTTCCACGTCACCGCGGGCCTGCAAGAACGAAAAGAAACCCGACACGATCGACAGCCGCCGGCGCACCGTCGCAGCCGATACCCCGGCATCCTCGGGATCCACTGTCTGCAGCACTCCGTGCCCGGCTGCGCCGCCCGCACGCTGGGCGGTGATGAACGCCAGCACATCGCCAGGCCGGACCTGACCGGGCGGCTTGCCCACCACCGAGAAGAACACCTTCAGGTCATAGGCCGCGGCCAGCACCGTATTCGGCCGGCACCTGCCGCCCAGGAACTCCAGATACACATCCGCCAGCGGCACCCCTACCCGGACACCCAGTCCGCCCCACCGATCCCGCGAACGAATCACCGACACACCTGCAGCACACATAGCAAGAGCTCCCAACGTCACCCACGACCCAGCCCTGTCAAGGGTGGCCGAAATGAGAAGGAAGATCACCTACATAACATGCATGAGGGTAACGCGGCCTAACCGCCATAGGTCACGGTCGTGACGTGGGCCGGGTGTGGCCGGGTCGCGAGTTGAGGTCGCGCTCGCTCAGTCGGACTGCTTCATGGGGAGCCGGCGCACGCGGATGCGGGTGTCGCTAATCACGATCAGTGCGCCTGCGGCGAGGTCGTCGGCGACCTGTTCGAGGTTCGCGAGGATGACCGCGGCGAGGGATCGGGCTCGCTTGTCGGCGCGACGGAGCAGGATGACGCTCGGCGCTAGGACGGGTGCATTGGCGAGGAGTTCCCCGAAGTCGGTATCAGCGGATACGAGGATCCGGTTATCGCGATCCGCCAGGGCCATGACTTGCTCATCGGGCTGGCCGCCGAAGCCGAGTTCATAGACATGGGCACAGTCGTGGCCTGCGGCGCGCAGCAGCTCCGCCATCCGGGGCGGCAGGCACTCATCGACCAGGAACCTCACGCGGTGAGCCGGACCGGAAGCTCACGTTCATCCACGGCACGCGCTGCATATCCCAGGCATGCCTGCACGTCGGCCAGGGTTAGCTGCGGGTACTCGGTAAGGATCTCATCGGCGGTGAGCCCGTCGGCGATTAGGCCGACGACTGTGGTGACCGGGATACGGGTACCGGCCACGCAGGGAACGCCGCCCATGATCTGGTGGTCGACAGTAATCCGCGCTAGGTCCATGTACTCATCGTGGGCCGCCCGGCTGCCCAGCGTCAAACGGGTACCACGGATGTCGCGCGGGCCAGCCTTGTCATGGCCCGGCTGCCAGAGCGTGTCGGCCGTGCGCATGGGATGCTGTTCCGGGTTGAACGGTGCCTCTCTGTCCTCATAACCCAGAGGTCGCGGTTCAAATTCTGCCCCCGCTACTAGGTCAGAGGCCCTTTCCGGAAACGGGAAGGGCCTTCTGCATGTCGGATGCTAACGGAGCCTGGTCAGGCTGGCGCATCTTCGCCACCGCGAAGAAGCGGTCAGCTCGTGACCGTTGCGGTTTTCGTTGAGGAGCCGCGCAGCGCCGTCTCGGCTGGCTTAAAGCAGGCAATCTTCATGCCGGACCGGAGTTCCTGAATAATTCAGGCTATGCCTGGTCTCGTCACCTCAACCGTTCCGGTCGGTTCCCTCGCGGCGCGTCCTCAGCCCACTTTGACGGCCAGTGGCGGCGTGCTGCTGCGGCCATGGAGTCTCGGCGATGCCCAGGCTGTCATGGACGCCTATCAGGATCAGGCGATCCAGCGGTGGCATGTACGGCGCGCGGACTCACTTACCGAGACGCGGGAGTGGATCGCGGGCTGGCAGGGCGGCTGGGCGGCGGAGACTGGTGCGCACTGGGCGGTGATCGAGGCGGAAAGCGACATCCTGCTCGGTCGCGCTGCCTTGAGCTGTACCGCGGGAAGTCGCCCGATGGCTATGGGGCTCCTGGACGGCTGCTTTTCTGCGAAGTACCGTCGATGTATACCTCGATGGGGAGACGCGCATTGGGCTACATTCTGGCGGCCGTCGCCGTCTTAGCAGCGACCCTTTCCGCTGTAGGAATTGTCCACGTCCGCCGCGCCACGCGCCCTGCCCCTGTGCGCGCGAGGATAGTCTCACGAAGAGTGGCACTCGGGGATCCTTGCCCGTGTGGCGGCATGATCCGGCGGGCATCATCAAGCACGTTCGGAAGTTTCCTTGGCTGCACGAACTACCGGAATGGCCAAGGATGCGTGTACGCCTGGACACTGGATGGACGAAGAATTCGCCGTGCAAAAGCGCACGGTGTTCGCACCTATCGCATTGATCCGTGACGGCTGGCCGAGGGTCCGGTGTGGCCGGTGGGTTTTAGTGATCGACGTATTCGCTGGGGGCGTGGCGGAGATGTCGTCGGCTGGCGATCAGGATGTGCCCCGCACTACTCAATTTCATGATCGCTTACACGTAGATCCACCGCAGCAAGCATGTATCTCGGTGCTGGCCTGCCTGCCGCGGCCGTCGCAGATGTCGGCGGTCTTCGGCTGCGGCTGGCCGATGGCCGCGAGATGGCCGTGAAAGTCAGGCCGAACGGGGACGGGCGCGACTGCTGTGTCGAGGCGCAAGGGTGCCTTGCATTCATCAGCGGGTTTCCGTGCGCTAGCCCGCTGATGACCGTGGCTGTCGCGGGCGGGATGGCGGTTCACGCCGAGGAATGGCGCCTCGGCGACAGGCTGATGCGCGGTGATACCCCGTTCCCGGGACCGAATCCGGGCACTTCCTCGGATGGGCTGTCCGGACCCTGATCAACGAAGATACCCAATGGCATATGCCTGAGATCCCCGACGCCAGCTGACCGCGGGACCGGATGGGTTGCTCGCGAGTCTCCATCCCGCAGATCAGCGAGGCGTTCTCCGTCGATTGCCGGGGTCGGCGGGAAGCTGCGGCGGCACCGTTACTGCGCTCCGTCGCGTTGCCGGCCTGGCCCTATAGATCGTCGGGTAGGAGCCTGAACCACTTATGCGGGGTGAGGGGGCGCATCGCGCGGAAGTCGCGCCGGTCTAGCGTGAGCACCGCGTCGGTCCGGTACCGGGCTGCCAGCGCCACGTTGACCGCGTCGGCCAGGTCCAGGTCGAGGTCTGCGTACTGCTGCTGGACCAGGCGCGCGGTGTCCAGGATCTCCAGGCCTGTGGCTGGGATCTGGAAGCGCAGCTGCCGGGCCTGGCCGAGGATGAAGTCGATGATCGAGGTCCGTGCCCGGGATCCGAAACGGGCCTTGGCGAGGTGATCAACCTCGGTCAGCACGAGGGACGAGATGATCACCGTGCCTGCTTCCTGCAGCACCTCCAGGCATGCTGCTGACTCGCGTGCGTTGCGATCGGATACGGCGATGATGCCGGAGGTGTCGGCGACGACGATCACCGGCTGGCGGCCGCCCGCGCGACCGCCGCGGTGACCGCGGCGCTGGTGGCTGGCTCGCCGGTTCCTTCGAAGGTGGGCCAGTCGAGGGAGCCGTCCCATACCCGGTTGCTCATGGCCGCCAGGTGGATGCCTTCCCGGATGATCTGCGCCTCAGGTACTCCTCGGCGGGCGGCAATCTCCTTTATCAGTGCAAGATCTTCGGTGTCGGCGTAGACATTGGTCCTCTTGAGTGACATGTACCGATGCTAGCACACGTCCATATCTTGGCGTCTGCCTGTGCCTCTGCACGAGCATGCCGATCAGCCCGGTCATTAGCTGCCAGGCAATGCCGGATAAACGGGCGTTGTGCCGTTCTGTGTTGAACAGTGCCGCTTGGCTCATAACCCAGAGGTCGCAGGTTCAAATCCTGCCCCCGCTACCAAGTAGTTGCAGGTTAGAGGCCTGATCGCCGGAGACGGCGGTCGGGCCTCTTGATCGTTAGTCCGCGGTTTGTCCGTGGGATC
>Ga0302314_10009046_pt1 | contig 17660 bp, 20 predicted proteins | sample III_Palsa_N2_3_FD_200533 | JGI IMG/M metagenome (GOLD analysis project Ga0302314, IMG submission 200533) | Peat permafrost microbial communities from Stordalen Mire near Abisko, Sweden - III_Palsa_N2_3 | ecosystem: Environmental > Terrestrial > Soil > Palsa > Peat permafrost | place: Sweden...
AGCCGAGCTGCGAGCAGGTGGAATAGGCGATCACCCGCTTGATGTCGTTCTGGGCCAGGCCCACCGTCGCCGCGAACAGGGCGGTGATGGCGCCAACCAGGGTGACGATCCCCTTGGCCACCGGCGCGTATTCGAACATCGGCGACAGCAGGCAGACCATATAGACGCCGGCGGTGACCATGGTGGCCGCGTGGATCAGGGCCGAGACCGGGGTCGGGCCTTCCATGGCGTCGGGCAGCCAGGTGTGCAGGAAGAATTGCGCCGACTTGCCCATGGCGCCGACGAACAGCAGGCAACAGGCCAGCTCGATGCCGACCCAGTTCTGGCCGGCGAAACTCCAGACCTGATGCGCGTGCGCGGCGACCTGCGGAAAGATGTCGGCGAAGCGGACCGAGCCGAACATCCAGAAGGTGGTCATGATGCCGAGAGCAAAGCCGAAGTCGCCGACCCGATTGACCACGAAGGCCTTGATGGCCGCGGCAGAGGCGGTGGGCTTCTTGTACCAGAAGCCGATCAGCAGATAGGAGGCCAGGCCCACCCCTTCCCAGCCAAAGAAGAGCTGCATGAAGTCAGCGGCGGTGACCAGGGCCAGCATGGCGAAGGTGAACAGCGACAGATAGGCAAAGAAGCGCGGCCGACTGTCGTCGTCGGCCATATAGCCCCAGCTGTAGATGTGCACGAGGGAGGAGACCGTGGTCACCACGATCAGCATCACCGCCGACAGGGTGTCGATCCGCACCGACCAGTCCGACTGGAACTTGCCGACATCAATGAAGGAGGCGATGTGGGCGATGAAGGGCTTGTCCCAGCCGCTCGCGCCCGAGGACACATGGAGGAAGGTGTACCAGGACAGGGCGCAGGCGACGAGCAACAGACCCGTCGTGACCGTCTGCGAGGCGATATCGCCGATCCGGCGGCCCGTGAGGCCGGCGATAGCGGCGCCCAGCAGCGGCGCGAAAACCAGAAGCGTAACGAGAAGCTGCGGAGTCATGCGCCGGTCAGCCCTTCATCACGTTGGCGTGGTCCACGGCGATGTCGCCGCGGTTGCGGAAGAAGGTGACCAGGATGGCCAGCAGCACGGCGGCCTCGGCGGCGGCCACGGTCAGGACGAACATGGCGAAGATCTGCCCGGTGACCTGGTGCAGATAGACCGAGAAGGCCACCAGATTGATGTTCACCGCCAGCAGGATCAACTCGATCGACATCAGGATGACGATGATGTTCTTGCGGTTCACGAAGATGCCGAACACCCCGATGGTGAACAGCAGCGCCGAGACCACCAGATAGTCGGACAGGCCTATGACCATCATTTCAGGCCCTCGCCGCTCTCAATCTGTACGATCCGCATGCCGGTGGCCGGGGTGCGGGCCACCTGGTCGGAGATGTTCTGGCGCTTGACGTTGGCGCGGTGGCGCAGGGTCAGCACGATGGCCCCGATCATGGCCACCAGCAGCACAAGGCCCGCCGCCTGGAAGTAATAGAAATAATCTGTGTAGAGGGCCTGGCCGATCGCCTCGGCGTTGGTGACCCCGCCCGGCGCCGCCATGGGCATGGCGTGGGTGGCGCCATTGTTGACCACGACGACGGAGGTGAAGATCATCTCGCCGGCCAGCAGCAGTCCGACCCCCAGGCCGACCGGCAGGTTGCTGGCGAACCCGGCGCGCAGGGCCGAGAAGTCCACGTCCAGCATCATGACCACGAACAGGAACAGCACCGCGACCGCGCCGACGTAGACGACGATCAGCAGCATGGCCAGGAACTCCGCCCCGAGCAGGACGAAGAGCCCCGCCGCCGAGAAGAAGGTCAGGATCAGAAACAGCACCGAATGGACGGGATTGCGCCCGATCACGACCAGGAAGGCCGAGACCAGCGTCACCGCCGCCAGCAGGTAAAAGGCGATCGCCGCCAAGGCCATGAGCCCTTACGCTCCCCTCAAGTCTCGTCCAACGAATCCGCGCGATATACCTTGCGCCGGACCCGATTCCAAAGCCGCGCCCCTCTTAACGATAGGGCGCGTCCAGTTCCAGATTCTTCGCGATTTCCCGCTCCCAACGGTCGCCGTTATCCAGCAGCCGCTGCTTGTCGTAATAGAGCTCCTCGCGGGTCTCCACGGTGTATTCGCTGTTCGGTCCCTCGACGATGGCGTCAACCGGGCAGGCCTCCTGGCACAGGCCGCAATAGATGCATTTGACCATGTCGATGTCGTAGCGGGTCGTGCGGCGCGAGCCGTCGGCGCGGGGTTCGGCCTCGATGACGATGGCCTGGGCCGGACAGATGGCCTCGCACAGCTTGCAGGCGATGCAGCGTTCCTCGCCGTTGGGATAGCGGCGCAGGGCGTGTTCGCCGCGAAAGCGGGGGGACTGCGGATTACGCTCGTGCGGGTACTGCACCGTCACCTTGGGAATGGCGAGATGTTTCAGCGCCAGGCCGAAGGCGCCGACGAAATCCATAAGCGCCGCGCCCTTGACGGCTTGAGTTACTCGGGCGGCGAAGGTCATCGACTGCTCCTCAGGCCGGGCCGAAGACGCGGAAGGCGGCGACGGCGACCACGGCGACCAGGGAAGTCGGCAGAAACACCTTCCAGCCCAGACGCATCAACTGGTCATAGCGGTAGCGAGGCACGATCGCCCGCGCCATGACGAACATGAAGAACCAGAAGAAGGTCTTCACCAAAAACCAGAACAGGCCCACCGCGCTGGCCCAGCCGGGGGTCAGGTGCACGGGGAAAGGCGATTCCCAACCGCCGCAGAAGAAGACCGAGATCAGGGCGCTCAACATGATGATGTTGGACATCTCGGACAGGTAGATCAGCAGATAGAGGGTGGAGGAATATTCCACCTGATAACCGGCCACGAGCTCGGACTCAGCCTCGGCCAGGTCGAAGGGCGGGCGGTTGGTCTCGGCCAGGGACGAGATGAAGAAGACCATCATCATTGGGATCATGATGACGGTGAGCCACACGTGCGAGGGTCCGCCGCCGCCGAACATGTTCCAATGCCAGAACCAGCCCGCCTGCTGAGCGACGATGGTCTGCAGCTGCAGCGACCCCGACAGCAGCACCACGGTGACGATCACAAAGCCGATGGAGACTTCGTAGCTGACCATCTGGGCCGCGGACCGCAGGGCGGCCATGAAGGGGTATTTGGAGTTGGAGGCCCAGCCGCCGACGATCACCCCATAGACGCCCAGGGACGAGACCGCGAACAGGTAGAGCACCCCGACATTGATGTTGGACACCTGCCAGCCCGAGGACAGGGGGATCGCCGCCCAGGCGCCGAAGGCCAGGGTGACCATGATCAGGGGCGCCAGCACGAACAGGAATTTGTCGGCGCCGTCCGGGATCACCAGCTCCTTGATCAGGAACTTGCCCAGGTCGGCGAAGGACTGAAACAGGCCGAAGGGGCCGACGACGTTCGGGCCCTTGCGCATCTGAACGCCGGCGAACACCTTGCGCTCGAACAGGATCAGGAAGGCCACCGACAGCAGCACGCAGACGGTGACGATGAGAATTTGGCCGATGGTCAGGCCAAACCAGATGAGCGCGCCCATGCCCTACTCCGCCGCGATCAGTTTGCCGCGGGCGGCGGCGACGCTGGCCGAGCATTCGGCCATGGTCACGCTCGCGCGAGCGATGGGGTTGGTGAGATAGAAGTCCTTGATCGGACTGACGAAGGGCGCATCGGAGACCTCACCCTTTGCGCCGACCTTTGAAGCGTCGAGCACCGACGGGATCGAGCCCGGCGCGTGGTCGATCTGACCGAAGGTGGGGTGGTCGGTGAACAGCTTCTCGCGCAGTTGGTCGAGGGTGTCGTAGGGCAGCGTAGCGCCCAGATAGCCGGACAGGGCCCGCAGGATGGCCCAGTCTTCGCGGGCCTCGCCCTTCGGGAACACCGCGCGCTGGCCCATCTGCACCCGGCCCTCGGTATTGACGTAGAGGCCGTTCTTTTCGGTATAGGCCGCGCCCGGCAGGATCACGTCGGCGCGGTGGGCGCCGGCGTCGCCATGCGTGCCGATATAGACCACGAAGGCGTCGGTGGCCGCGAGGTCGACCTCATCAGCGCCCAGCAGCACCAGCACGTCCGCCGCGCCCTTGGCGACCATGGCCTTGGCGGTGAGGCCGCCAGCCTTTGGTATGAAGCCCATGTCCAGGCCGCCGACCCGGCTGGCGGCCGAATGCAGCACGTTGAAGGTCCCGCCGAGGCCGGCCGCCAGGGCCAGCACCGCAGCGCCATCATCGCGGGCCAGGGCGCCAGAGCCGACGATGACCATCGGATTCTTAGCTTCCTTGAACGCCTTGGCGAAGCCTGAGCGCGACTTGGCGAATTGGGACAACGAGGCAGCGCCCGCGCCGAGGTAGTCGTAGCCATAGGTGAGGTCGGCCTGTTCGCCAATCACGGCCACCTTCATGTCCCGGCCGACCCAGCCCTTGCGGATGCGGGCGTTGAGCACCGGCGCTTCCAGGCGCGGATTGCAGCCCACCAGCAGCAGGGCGTCGCACTCGTCGAGCCCGGCGATGGTGGAGTTGAACAGCCAGCTTTCGCGGGGGCCTTCGCCGATCACGGCGCCGTCCTGGCGGCAATCCAGGCTGGTCGCGCCGAGGCCGCCGAACAGGTCCAGGGCCGCCTTCATCGATTCTGCGTCCTGCAGGTCCCCGGCGATGACGCCGATCCGCTCCGGCTGTACCGACTTGATCTTGGCGGTGATGGCGCCGAAGGCCTCGGCCCAGGTGGCGGGCAGCAGCTTGCCGTTCAGCCGCACATAGGGCCGGTCGAGCCGCTGGCGCATGAGGCCGTCGCAGGCGTAGCGGGTCTTGTCCGAGATCCATTCCTCGTTGATCTCGTCATTGGTGCGCGGCAGCACGCGCATCACCTCGTTGGCGCGGGCGTCGACGCGGATCGCCGAGCCCAGGGCGTCCATGACGTCGACGCTCTCGGTCTTGGTCAGCTCCCACGGGCGGCCGTGGAAGGCGTAGGGTTTGGAGGTCAAGGCGCCGACCGGGCAGAGGTCGATGACATTGCCCGACAGTTCGCTGGTCACCGCCTGTTCGAGATAGGTGGTGATCTCCACGTCCTCGCCGCGACTGATCAAGCCGATCTCCGACTGGCCGGCCACCTCGGTGATGAAGCGGACGCAGCGGGTGCATTGGATGCAGCGGGTCATGACCGTCTTGATCAACGGCCCCATGAACTTCTCTTCGACGGCGCGCTTGTTCTCGCCATAGCGGCTGTCGTCGCGGCCAAAGCCCATCGACTGGTCCTGCAGATCGCACTCGCCGCCCTGGTCGCAGATCGGGCAATCCAGCGGGTGGTTGATCAGCAGGAATTCCATCACCCCTTCCCGGGCCTTCTTGACCATGGGGGTGTTGGTGAAAATCTCCTGCTTGTCGGCGGCCGGCAGGGCGCATGAGGCCTGAGGCTTCGGCGGGCCGGGCTTAACCTCGACAAGGCACATGCGGCAGTTGCCAGCGATGGACAGGCGTTCGTGGTAGCAGAAGCGCGGGATCTCCTCCCCGGCCAGTTCCGCCACCTGCAGAACCGTCATCCCCGGCTCGAACTCGACCTCGACGCCATTGACCTTGGCTATGGGCATTATTCGCGGACTCCGCCGTAAGGATTGTCGACGAGCTCAAGGCGCTTTTCGATGTGGTCGAGACGCTGCTCGACGCTGGTCATGCACACCTTGAGGTCCTGCACATCCTCGATCACCCGATCGAGCTTGGTGTCGGTCGAACGCAGGTAGCGCATCACAAGGTTTTCTGGCTCGTCAGCCACGCTCTACTCCGCCGCCATCAGCGTCGCGCCCGCAACGTGCGGGCGGCGAGCGCGATAGGCCGTGATTCTGTCTTCGACTTCAGGCCGGAAATGGCGGAACAGCCCTTGAATCGGCCAGGCCGCCGCGTCCCCCAGGCCGCAGATGGTGTGGCCTTCTACCCCGGACGCCACATCAAGCAAGAGGTCGATGTCCTCAGGCTCCGCATCGCCTTCGGCCATCCGCTCCATCACCCGCCACATCCAGCCCGTGCCTTCGCGGCAAGGGGTGCACTGGCCACAGCTCTCATGCTTGAAGAACTGGCTGATGCGGGCGATGGCGCGGACCAAGTCGGTGTCCTTGTCCATGACGATCATGGTCGCCGTACCCATCAGGGTCTTCAGCTCGCGCATGGCGTCATAGTCCATGATCGCGAACTCGGCCTGTTCGGCCGTGATCATCGGCGTGGAGGCGCCGCCGGGGATGATGGCTTTCAGATTGCCCCAGCCGCCGCGCACGCCTCCGAAATGGTCTTCGACCAGCTGGCGCATGGGGATGGACATGGCCTCTTCGACCACGCAGGGCGTGTTCACGTGCCCGCAAGCGGCCATCAGTTTTGTGCCGGCGTTGTTCGGCCGGCCAAAGCCGGTGAACCATTCGGCGCCGCGCCGCAGGATGGTCCCGACGACGGCGATACTCTCGGCGTTGTTGATGGTGGTGGGGCAGCCGTAGAGGCCGGAGACCGCCGGATAGGGCGGTTTCAGCCGGGGCTGGCCCTTGCGGCCCTCCAGGCTCTCCAGCAGCGCCATCTCGTCGCCGCAGATATAGGCGCCGCCGCCGTGGCTGACGTGCAGCTCGAAGTCCCAGCCAAAAACGTTGCCGGGACCGATCAGCTTAGCTTCGCGGGCCTCGCGGATCGCCGCTTCCAGCAGCTCGCGCTCCCGGACGACTTCGCCGCGGATGTAGACATAGGCGCTGCGGGCGCCGATGGCGTAGCTGGCGAGGAAGGCGCCTTCGATCAGCAGCTGCGGGTCATTGCCGATGAACAGGCGGTCCTTGCAGGCGCCCGGCTCGGACTCATCGGCATTGATAATCAGATAGTGGGGCTTGTCGCTGGGCTGCGGCATCAGCGACCATTTGGTCCCGACCCCGAACCCGCCGCCGCCCCGACCACGCAGGCCGGAGGCCTTGATCTGCTCGATGATCCACTGGGGACCCGCGTCCACCATCAGCCCGACGCCGTTCCAGGCCCCGCGCGCCCTCGCCGCCTCCAGGCCGCGATCATGCAGGCCGTAGAGGTTGGTGAAGATGCGGTCGGAGTCGGCGAGCAGGCCGGGCATTCTTAATTCCTCCCCCGCTGGGGGAGGCAGGCGTGCGCAGCGCGCCGGAGGGGGCAGGTATCACCTACCCCAAGCCTCAGGCGCGGCGAGGCCCCCTCCACCATGCTTCGCATGGTCCCCCTCCCCCATCGGGGGAGGATTTGGATGTGCGGGCCACGCGCCATCCCGCCCTACTCCGCCGCCGCCAGGGTCACGCCCTGCACGTGCGGGCGGCCGGTGCGGTAGCTGGCGATCTGGGCTTCGATTTCAGGGCGGAAGTGGCGGAACAGGCCTTGGATCGGCCAGGCCGCGGCGTCGCCGAGGGCGCAAATGGTGTGGCCTTCGACCTGGGAAGCGACGTCCAGCAGGGTGTCGATCTCGTGCATCTCGGCCTGACCATTGGCCATCCGTTCCATTACCCGCCACATCCAGCCCGTACCTTCCCGGCAGGGGGTGCACTGGCCGCAGCTCTCATGCTTGTAGAAGTAGGCGATGCGGGCGATGGCGCGGACCAGGTCGGTGGACTGGTCCATGACGATCACCGCCGCCGTGCCCAGGCCCGACTTCAGCGCCGACAGGCTGTCGAAATCCATCAGGGCTTCTTCGGCTTCCGCCGCCGGGATCATCCGCACCGAAGAGCCGCCGGGAATGATGGCCTTCAGATTGCCCCAGCCGCCGCGCACGCCGCCGCAGTGATCTTCCAGCAGCTGCTTGAGCGGGATCGACATGGCCTCTTCGACATTACACGGCCGCTCCACGTGGCCGGAAATGCACATCAGCTTGGTGCCGGTGTTGTTGGGCCGGCCAAAGGAGGCGAACCACCCGGCCCCGCGGCGCAGGATCGTGCCCGCGACGGCGATGCTCTCGACATTGTTGACCGTGGTCGGGCAGCCATAGACGCCCGCGCCGGCAGGAAAAGGCGGCTTCAGGCGCGGCTGGCCCTTCTTGCCTTCCAGGCTTTCCAGCAGGGCGGTTTCCTCGCCGCAGATATAGGCCCCGGCGCCGTGGTGGATGTAGACGTCGAAGTCCCAGCCATGGATGTTGTTCTTGCCGATCAGCTTGGCGGCATAGGCCTCGGCGACGGCTTCTTCCATCACCTCGCGCTCGCGAACGTATTCGCCGCGAATGTAGATGTAGCAGACGTGGGCCTGCATCGCGAAGGAGGCGATCAGGCAGCCTTCGAGGAAGAGATGCGGGTCATGCCGCATGATCTCCCGGTCCTTGCAGGTGCCGGGCTCGGATTCGTCGGCGTTGACCACCAGATAGTGGGGCCGATCGGGGTTGAGCACCTTGGGCATGAAGGACCACTTCAGGCCGGTGCCGAAGCCCGCGCCGCCACGGCCGCGCAGGCCGGACGCCTTCATCTGGTCAATGATCCAGTCGCGGCCACAGGTCAGGATGTCGGGGGTGGCGTTCCAGGCCCCACGGGTCTTGGCCTCGGCCAGCCGCCAATCCTTGAATCCGTAGAGATTGGTGAAGATCCGATCCTTGTCTTCCAGGATGCCGACCAAGCCTGATCTCCTAAAGCTCTCAACGCGTCGCCCGCCGCGTTTGCGCGAGGCGAACGGGCGCGGATTCGGCACCGGACATACCGCTTGCTTTGCCCGAAACCAACCGGGAATTGGGTTGTGGCGGAGCCTGGATGCGAATTGCCTGCCCCCGCTCCTCATCCAGAGGCGCCCGGCGCAAGGCGGCGGGCCTCGGCTTGAGGAAACTCGGGCGATCAGCCCTTGCGCAGGCCCGCGATCAGCCAGCCTTGCGCGGCGAATCCGGCCAGCAAGGCCGCCAGGAAGACCCACATCATCCAGCCGATATGGAAGACCATATTGCCAGCCATGGCCGCCAGCGCGATCGCGAAACAGACCCCATCGATCGCCACCATGATGATCAGCCGTCGGCGCTGACGCGCGACGTCGATCATCGGGGGATTGGCCGCCGGCTCGTCTGTCATGGCGCGTCCGGCAGATCCGTCGGCGACGGGCCGTGCGCCTTGGCCCAGCGGCGGCGGCCGACAGCGGCCTTGATCATCATGCCCCAGCTGACGCCGAACAGGAGCATCGACAGCACCAGCGCGCCCAGGGGATAGATGGAGCTGGGGGCGACCATCGGCAGCAGATAGGCGCCCAGCAGGGCGGCCATGCCGAGGAAGAAGACCTTCACCCCGCGCTGCTGCCACGGTTCGCCCGCCGCCTTCAGCTTGGCGCGGAAGGCCTCGAGCTCGTCAGCATCCGTCATGACGCCGGCGCACTGTCCTTGGCAGGCTCTGGCGCGTTGGGCAGCGCCTTGATCGGCTTGCCCGCCGAGCCGTCATAGAGTGTGGGATCGAGCAGGGTCTTGGCCCCGCCGGCCGGTTCGGAGGTGTGGCGGCCGGCGTAGGAACCGGGCTTAGGCGACTTGCCGGCGGCGAAGTCGTCGATGATCTGGGCCAGGGTCTCCCCGGTCAGGTCCTCGTAATAGTAGTCGTTGATCTGGGCCATCGGCGCGTTGGCGCAGGCGCCCAGGCACTCGACCTCTTCCCAGCTGAACTTGCCGTCGGCGGATCTGTGGTTCTTCGGGCCGATCTTGTCGTGGCAGACCTTGATCAGGTCCCCCGCCCCGCGCAGCATGCAGGGGGTGGTGCCGCAGACCTGGATAAGCGCCGTGGCACCAACCGGTTCCAGCTGGAACATGGTGTAGAAGGTGACCACTTCCAGCACCCGGATCACCGGCATGCCAAGCAGCTCGGCCAGGACGCGGATGGAGGGTTCGGACACCCAGCCCTCCTGCTTCTGGATCAGCCACAGGATCGGGATGACAGCGGACTGCTGGCGGCCCGCCGGATATTTGGCGATCCACCACTTGGCCTTGTCCAGGGTCGCCTTGGTGAAGGCGAAGGAGGCCGGTTGTTCCTTGGCGAGACGACGGACGGACATCCACTATGTTCCTGGAATATTGATCTGGTTGAGCTTCGCGGCGCGCTTGAAGCAGCTCAGACAAAGAATCTCGATAGGACAAAGCTCGTTTTCGAGGCGCTCCCACTCTTCCTCGGATACCGATGCGGAGAGAGCGTCACAGTCGGAGCACATGGCTTGGTACTCGCCATCATCATCGACGGACCAAAGAAATCCACGAGGCTTGGTATCGTCCAACGTCTGCGAGATATGCACGCAGACAAAGGTCGCCACACTGTCTCCATGCTCCTCACACTGCACGGGGGTAGTCACCGGTCGATCTCACCAAACACGATATCCAGCGACCCGAGCACGGCGGCCACGTCGGCCAGCAGGTGGCCGCGGTTCAGCCAGTCCATTGCGGCCAGGTGCGGGAAGCCCGGCGCCCTGATCTTGCAGCGATAGGGTTTGTTGGTGCCGTCGGACACCAGATAGACCCCGAACTCGCCCTTGGGCGCCTCGACCGCGGCATAGACCTCGCCCACCGGCGTATGGAAGCCTTCGGTATAGAGTTTGAAGTGATGGATCATCGCTTCCATCGACCGCTTCATCTCGGCCCGGCGCGGTGGGGCGTATTTGTTGTCCAGCGTCATCACCGGACCGGGGGTTTTCTTCAACCGTTCAATGCACTGCTTCATGATCTTGGTGGACTGGCGCATCTCTTCGATGCGGCAGAGGTAGCGGTCGTAGCAGTCGCCGTTCACGCCCAGGGGAATGTCGAATTCCAACTCGTCGTAGCATTCGTAAGGCTGGTTGCGGCGCAGATCCCAGGCGATGCCCGACCCGCGCATCATCACGCCGGAGAAGCTCCGCTCGATGGCTTCCTCGCGGGTCACGACCCCGATGTTGACGTTGCGCTGTTTGAAGATCCGGCTGCCCGTGACCAGCTTTTCGAAGTCGTCCAGCTTGGCCGGATAGGCGTCGCACCAGCGGCCGATGTCTTCGATCAGGTCGGGCGGCAGGTCCTGGTGCACGCCGCCGGGGCGGAAATAGTTGGAGTGCAGCCGCGCGCCGCAGGCCCGCTCATAGAAGATCATCAGGGTTTCACGCCACTCAAACCCCCAGAACGGCGGCGTCAGGGCGCCAACGTCCAGGGCCTGGGTGGGGACGTTCATCAGGTGGTTGAGGATGCGGCCGATCTCGCAATAGAGCACGCGGATCAGCTGGGCGCGGATCGGAACCTCAATGCCGGTCAGCCGCTCGATGGCCAGGCAGAAGGCGTGCTCCTGGTTCATCGGGCAGACGTAGTCGAGGCGGTCGAAATACGGGATGTTCTGGAGGTAGGTGCGCGCCTCCATCAGCTTTTCGGTGCCGCGATGGAGCAGGCCGATATGCGGATCGACGCGTTCGACCACCTCCCCGTCCAGCTCCAGGATCAGGCGCAGCACCCCGTGCGCGGCCGGATGCTGGGGGCCGAAGTTGATCGTAAAGCGGCGGTCTTCCTCACCGACCGCCGACTGCGACCGTTCGGGAATGGGATGGGCGTCGTCTGCCATGGGAACCTTAGGGCTTGGTCGCGGCGACGGGGTCCGCGATAGGGGCGGTCAGGCCGACGGAAACCAGCAGGCCGATGCCGAGGGATACAAAACCGAGGGCGGTCACGATGGTGGTGCCCAGGCTCCAGGTCTGGTTGATCGCCGCTTCCGACAGCGGCAGGGCGAGCAGCACCGAGGCGGCGCCCAGCAGGGCGCTGCGCAGCTCGACCATCTCCATCCGGTGCAGATAGGCGCCGAGGGCCAGGGTTGTCACCGCCAGCATGATGCAGACGCCCAGCGCTTCATTCTCCTGGATGGTGACCTGGGGCGCGCGGGTGAACCAGCCGGTCAGCCGCATGCCGATGGTCATCAGGAAGGCGGTGGAGAAGGTGACCAGGAAGAAGGAGAAGGCGGAACGAAACGGGGCGCGAAACATGACTACGCTCCCTTCTTTTCATCACCCGGCAGGACGTAGGTTCCTTGCGCGCCTTCCCAGGGAGACAGGAAGTCGAAAGAGCGGAATTCGGTGATCTTCACCGGCTCATAGACCACCCGCTTTTGCTCGTCGTCGTAGCGGACCTCGACATAGCCGGTCATCGGGAAATCCTTGCGCAAAGGATAGCCCTGGAAGCCGTAGTCGGTGAGCAGGCGGCGCAGGTCGGGGTGGCCGTCGAAGGGCACGCCATACATGTCGAAGGCTTCGCGCTCGAACCAGTCCGCCGCCAGGAAGATGCCGGTGACCGTGGGCACCGCCTCGCCGTCGCCGGCCTGGACCTTGATGCGGACGCGGCGGTTCTTGGTCAGCGACAGCAGGTGGTAGACCACCTCGAACCGCTTGGGCCGGTCGGGATAGTCGCAGCCACACAGGTCGATCAGCTGTTGGAAATGCAGGGCCGGGTCGTCGCGCAGCCTGGTCAGCAACTCGACGATCGTGGCGCCGGGGGCGTGCAGGTTGAGTTCGCCGTGGGCGATGAAGAAGCCGGTCGCCATCGGGCCGGCGGCGGCCATGATCGCCTCGCCCAGCTCGCCGAGGGCTTCATCCGTGACCGTAAAGATCATCGTTCGATGGTCCCCGTGCGGCGGATCTTCTTCTGCAGCTGCATGACGCCATAGACCAGCGCCTCGGCGGTGGGCGGGCAGCCCGGTACATAGACGTCCACGGGCACCACCCGGTCGCAGCCGCGAACGACAGAGTAGCTGAAATAGTAGTAGCCGCCGCCATTGGCGCAGGAGCCCATGGAGATGACGTAGCGGGGCTCCGGCATCTGGTCGTAGACCTTGCGCAGGGCCGGGGCCATCTTGTTGGTCAGGGTGCCGGCGACGATCATCACGTCGGACTGGCGCGGCGAACCGCGGGGGGCGAAGCCGTAACGCTCCAGATCGAACCGGGGACCAAAGGCCTGCATCATCTCGACGGCGCAGCAGGCCAGGCCGAAGGTCATCATCATCAGCGAGCCGGTGCGGGCCCAGGTGATCAGGTCGTCGGTGGCGGCGGTGACAAAGCCCTTGTCCGCCAGCTGCTGGGTCACCCCGTCGAAGAAGGGGTCATGCAGCTTGGCGTCATAGCCTTCGACAGTGGAACGAGCAGCCGAACCGGCCGGAACGATTACTCCCATTCCAGGGCTCCCTTTTTCCACTCGTAGATAAAGCCCACCGTCAGCACGCCCAGGAAGCTCATCATCGACCAGAAGGCGAAGACCTGGGTCGTGTGCGCCATCTTCATCAGCGCCACCGCCCAGGGAAACAGGAAGGCCACTTCCAGGTCGAAGATGATGAACAGGATCGAGACCAGGTAGAAGCGCACGTCGAACTTCATGCGGGCGTCGTCGAAGGCGTTGAAGCCGCACTCATAGGCGGAGTTCTTTTCCGGATCCGGATGCTGTGGCGACCAGACCAGCGGCAGGGCGAAGAACAGCAGGCCGATCGCGGCGCCGACAGCCAGGAAGATCACCAGCGGCAGGTACTGAAGCAGGAAGGCGTTCATGACGGCCTTTTCGGGTGCGGACGAGAGTCGGGGCGTTGTAGACCAAGCCTTAGCTGGGTTCAAACGCCGCGGCGGGTTTGAAAGGCTTCATTTCACGACTGCTCTTCAGTTGACATCAGGCGCCGGCGCGACCTATGTCACGCCCCTCGCGTCGGACCCGTGTTTTGGGCCACGCCGATACGCGGATGTAGCTCAGTTGGTTAGAGCGCCGGCCTGTCACGCCGGAGGTCGCGGGTTCAAGTCCCGTCATTCGCGCCATTCGCCCGAAAATCAGACGCGAGACCCCTCAAGCACGATGGTCTGCGCTTGCACGCCAAGGTCGGTGATCTGCCGGCGAATCTCTGCGGCGTAGTTGCCGTTCATGATGAAAACCGTGGTCGGCCCCTCAAGACTGGCCAGCCAGCTGGGGTCGTGGATGGCAAGGCCCGAGCCCGGGGCGAAGCGGCCCTGCTTCTTGATGTTGACGTCGACGCCGCCCGCGATCGAGGCTTGGCCCATCAGGGTGGAGAAGATCACGCCCTTGCTGGCCATGCCCCAGAGGACGGCGTTGCCCGGCTCGTCGATCAGCGCCCGCGCCGACTGAAGCAGCGAGGCCTCATGCGCCTGATAGGCCATTACCCGTGCGATTTCCGGGGCGGCGTCCAGATCATGGGCTACGGCGGAACGGTCAGCCGCGCGGCAGATGGCCCACTGATACTGGCCGTTGAATGAAGCCTGCTGCTCTTCGACGTCCAGGCCGGCCAGGTTCAGGGCGTGGCGCAGGGTCGGCGGGCTGAAGTAGTTGCAGTGCTCGTACATGAAGTCCCAGAAAACCCCGTTTTCCAGGATCCAGTGCAGGTCCGGGACTTCCACATAGAGCGGCGCCTGACCGATAGCGCTGGCGATCCCCGAGGCGAAGGCGACCGGGGTGTCGATGTGTTCCAGCACGTGCCGGAGAATCACCAGCCTGGTGTCGGCGCGGACTTCGAACTCGGAGTCGAAGTAGCGATTTTCCAGCCTGAAGTTTTTTTCCGATGTGGGCGTGCAGCTGGGGTCGATGCCGACCCCCTCTATGCCCGGGGCCAGCTCGCACAGCACCCGCAGAAAATCGCCCTTGCCGCAGCCGATATCGTAGACGACGCCGGTATCCAGCTTGAACCTGTCGATCAGCATCAGAGCGATGTCCTTGTAATAGGCTCTGAAGGTCGGGGACGGCACATCGTTGTCGTAGCTCTCGTCATAGACGACGAGCTTGGAGTCAAAGAGGCCGTTGAAGGTGAAGCCGCACTTGGCGCAGGTGGCCAGCCGGAACGGCGCGCAGGGCGAGGCCAGCGCTTCGTCCCGCGACGGGTAGACGCGGTTCTGCAGGACGGGAAGCGTTTCGCGCTCAATGGTGGAGAGGATGTCCCCGTCGTTCCCGCAGACGGGGCAAGTTGCTGACACCGAGCCAAACCCTCTCGAGCGCGATTCCGCGGACACCGGGGCAAGGTATAGCAAAGGCCGCGAACACAAAACGCTCTGGGTCCGCCCTGGCGTGGACGGACCCGGTCGTCATCGCAATCCAGCCGCCCTCACTCGCAGTAATTGTCCCGGATGTCAGGCAGCAGGGCCAACTCCCTTGGCGCCCAGCCCAGGGATTCCCGGGTGATGGCGCTGGTGGTCGGGTTGTCGACGCCGACGAACATGGCCAGGAAGTCGAAATAGGCCGGCGCCTCTTCCGGCGTCAGGCTGCGGACCGGAATGTTCAGCGCGGCGCCGATGGCTTCAGCGATGGCGCGCATGGTGACGCCCTCCTCGGCCACCGCGTGCAGGTTCGAGCCGGCGGCCGCCTTGTCCAGCGCCAGGGCATAGACCCTCCCCGCGTCGAAGCGGTGCACGGCAGGCCAGCGGTTGGCCCCGTCGCCGACATAGGCGGCGAAGCCCTTGGCCTTGGCGGCCTCGACGATCCTGGGCATGAAGCCGTGGTCGCCCGCGCCATGCACGGTGGGCGGCAGCCGCACCACTATCCCCCGCACGCCCTTGGCGTTCAGCACCATATTGGCGGACGGCACGCGCGGCCCCTCGAGATTGGGCGAATTGTCGGTCTCCGCCGCCGGCTTGGCGTGCTGGACCATCATGGTGCCGGAGGTATTGATGAAGGGCTTCCCGCTCCCCTCCATGGACGCGATCATCGCTGTCACGGCCGTCCGGTCCTTCTCGACATTGCCCATGAAGTCGGACCAGTCGTGGACGAAGGCGGTGTGGATCACCCCGTCGCAGGCATTGGCGCCGGCGACCAGGCTGGCGTGGTCGGTCACGTCTCCGCGTTGAACGTCGACGCCCAAGGCCGTCAGCTTGGCGGCGTTCTCGTCGCTGCGGGCCAGCCCCAGCACCGTGTGCCCCGCCTTCAGCAATTCCGGCAGGATGGCCGAGCCGACCCAGCCCGTGGCGCCCGTCAAGAAAACACGCATGTTGATCTCCTAAACTCCGTGTAGGCTGCTTATCCTGCGTGGGTTCAGGCGAGAAAAGCCGAGAGACTATACGGGTATGAATACTACCACCCTCAGTCCATTCGAACCGGCGCCGGCCCTGACCCTTGGCGGCTTCCTGCGCTCCCGCCGGGCGCGTCTGGCGCCGGCGGCGGGCGCGGTGGGCCGCAGGCGCACGCCAGGTCTGCGCCGCGAGGAGGTGGCCGCCCGGGCCGGCGTCAGCGTCACCTGGTACACCTGGCTGGAGCAGGGCCGCGGCGGGCCGCCGTCGGACCATGTGCTGGAGCAGCTCTGCAAGGCGCTGGAGCTGGATTCCGCCGGCCGCGAGGTGCTGTTCCTGCTGGCCCAGCAACGGCCGCCGCCACTGCAGTTCTCCGACACCAAGACCTCCGAGGTCGAGCCGGCGCTGCAGCGGGTGCTGGACGCGATGCCGTTCAGCCCGGCCATCGTCAAGACGCCGACCTGGGACGTGGTCGCCTGGAACGCCGCCGCCGTGGCCGTGCTGGGAAATTACGGTGACCAGCCGTTCGAGGAGCGCAACGTGCTGCGGCGGCTGTTCTCATCCCCCGAGGTCCGCCTGGCCCTGCCGGAATGGGAGGCCAACGCCCGCTTCGCCGTCGGCGTCTTCCGGGTCGACATCGCCCGCGCCGGCGACCATCGCCCGGAGATCGCCGCCCTGGCCGCCGAACTGCTGGCCACCAACGCCGACTTCCGCCGCCTGTGGGCCGAGAACGACGTGAGCCGGCATTGGGTGGGCGTCAAACACTTCAACCGTCCCGAGGTGGGCGCCTTCACCCTGGAGACCACCGCCTACGCCGTCGACGGCGCCGATGGCCTGACGATGATCGTCTTTACCCCGGTCGGGACGGATGACGTGCGGGCGGTGGAGCGGCTGATGACGATCAGCCCCGCCTGAAGGCAAAGGACGATATGGGTCCTTTATGCTTCGCCTCCACCATGGGCATCGAAGCTTTAGGTCGATCCGCGCCAATCTGACCAGCGTGACGCCCCCGACCGGGCGTCGCAGATTGGTCAGGAGTTTTCCGTGGCGCTCAAAACTGGCGGTTCAAGATCGTCCGACATCGGCGAGGCTTTTCAACCTCGGCAATCGCGAGCCACGACCTATTCCGCGATCCGGAAATCGCCGCCGATACGCAGTCCCTGGCCGATCATCCTTCTGCTGACCCTGACCGGCGTCGCCGGCTTTGTGACGCTATTGGTCTGCAGCCACTATGTCCCGGCCCTCGCCAATCCCCTGCGGGTCGCCGCCCTGATCTGGTTCTTTGGCTTTGGATTGGCCGAGACGTCCTTCATCAAACGGCAGCGCTAGGACGGGTCGAATTTCAAGTGAGGCCAACCGCCTCAGCGCCGGACGTCCCCGTGCTCGGCCGAAAACCCCGCCACATCCGCCTGTGAGATCAGCGGAAAGTCGCCGACAATCCCGTGTTTCAGGGCGCAGCAGGCGAGGCCGTAGTCCAGGGCCTGTTTATCGGAAACACCGGCCATCAGGCTGTGCAGGACGCCTGCGCTGAAGGCGTCGCCGGCCCCTACCCTGTCGACGATTCCTCTGAGCCGGACAGTATCGGTCTGGTGGTCGCCGTCACGGGTGAACAGGCGGGCTGACAGGTCGTGATCTTCAGGGCCGAGGATGGTCCGGCTGGTCGAGGCGATTCGGGTCAGGGTTGGGAAGGCTTCGAAGGCGGCGGTCGCGGCGGCCCTTGGGTCGTCGAACGACTCGCCGAGGATCAGGCCAATGT
>Ga0302314_10009047_pt1 | contig 17659 bp, 18 predicted proteins | sample III_Palsa_N2_3_FD_200533 | JGI IMG/M metagenome (GOLD analysis project Ga0302314, IMG submission 200533) | Peat permafrost microbial communities from Stordalen Mire near Abisko, Sweden - III_Palsa_N2_3 | ecosystem: Environmental > Terrestrial > Soil > Palsa > Peat permafrost | place: Sweden...
CTAAGAAAGACGGAGGGGGTGGGGCGGCCACCCCACCCGTCCCGACCTCCGGTCGGTCCACCCTCCCCATCAAGGGGAGGGAGGAAGCGCCGCCTCTACCGGCTCCCCACCGGCAGCAGGGCCGCTTCCTTTTCGGCGCGGATCTTGGCCTGCAGGTCGCCGTACTTGGCGAACTCCATGCGCGCGATGGTGCGGTTGTGCACTTCGTCCGGGCCGTCGGCCAGGCGCAGGGTGCGCTGACTGGCGTAGGCGCGGGCCAGGCCGAAGTCGGAGGTGACCCCGCCGCCGCCGTGGGCCTGGATGGCGTCGTCTATGATCTTCAGCGCCATGTTGGGGGCGCTGACCTTGATCATCGAGATCTCCAGGCGGGCGGACTTGTTGCCGGCCTTGTCCATCATGTCGGCGGCTTTGAGGCAGAGCAGGCGGTTCATCTCTATGTCGGTGCGAGCGGCGGCCACGCGCTGTTCCCACACCGAGTGCTCGGAGACGTACTTGCCGAACGCCTTGCGGGTCATCAGGCGCTTGCACATCTTTTCCAGCGCCACTTCGGCGGCCCCGATCGTGCGCATGCAGTGGTGGATGCGGCCTGGGCCCAGACGCGCCTGGGAGATCTCGAAGCCCCGGCCCTCGCCGAGGACCAGGTTGCCCACCGGCACCCGGACATCTTCCAGCAGAACCTCGGCGTGGCCGTGCGGCGCGTCGTCATAGCCGAACACCGGCAACATGCGCTTGACCTTCACACCGGCCGCGTCGAGCGGCACCAGGATCTGGGACTGTTGCTGGTGGGGCGCGGCGTTGGGGTTGGTCTTGCCCATGACGATGGCGACCTTGCAGCGCGGATCGCCGACGCCGGAGGACCACCACTTCAGGCCATTGATGACGTACTCGTCGCCGTCACGACGCATCTCGGTTTCGATGTTGGTGGCGTCGGAGGAGGCGACGCGCGGCTCGGTCATCAGGAACGCCGAACGGATCTCGCCGTTCATCAGCGGGCGGAGCCACTGCTCCTTCTGATCGCGGGTGCCGAAGCGGTTCAGCACCTCCATGTTGCCGGTGTCCGGCGCCGAGCAGTTGAACACCTCCGAGGCGAAGCCGACGCGGCCGAACATCTCGCAGATCGGGGCGTATTCGAGGTTGGTGAGCTGGATGCCCTCGAACTCGAAGGTCTCGTCCAGTTGCGGATGTCCAGCCGAAGGCGGCATGAACATGTTCCACAGGCCGGTCTTGCGCGCCTTGGCCTTCAGCTCCTCGACCACCGGAATGACCTTCCAGCGCTCGCCGGAATTGGCCTGCTCTTCATAGATCGGCACGGCCGGATAGATGTGCTCGTCCATGAAGTCGGAGACGCGTCGGATGAGCTCCTTCTGGCGGGGGGAGTAGTCGAAATCCATGGCGTCCTCCATTCAAACGGCTGTTTGAATCCCTATGACACGAGAGGGACTCGGGAGCAAGGCTGCTCGGCGACCGGACGAGCACTATACACGCGTGAATGCGCCGCAATTGACCTCCGGAGCGACTAGGGCACGATCTCGACTGGGTGGAATTGGGACTCGTTGGGGAAGTATGACGGACTCGAGACTTTGGGCGCGATGGTCCCCACTTGCGGCCGTCTCCGCCGGATGGCTTGTGCTGGGGGTCGCCGGCGGCGTCCACGCCGATCCTCATGGAGATGCCAACGCGGCGGATGCGCGAGGCGACTATCAAGCCGAACGAAAGATTCTGCAGCCAGAGGCCGCGCGAGGCCAAGCCTGGGCGCAGAACAATCTCGGCAACATGTATCTCTTCGGGAACGGCGTTCCACACGATGACGCCCAGGCGTTTGCCCTCTTCCAGAAGGCCGCCGCCCAGGGCGACCCCGGCGGTGAAGTCAATCTTGGCCAGATGTATGAGGGCGGGCTGGGCGTCGCACAGGACGACAATCGCGCCGCGAGCCTCTACCGGAGCGCCGCCGAGCAGAACCGGCCGCGTGCATGGACGATCCTCAAACGTCTCTGCGACCACGCCAAGGCCTCGCCACCCGCCGACTGCGCCCGAGTTCCGCCGGGGACACCGAGCGCACCGGAATTCGACTTCCATGGCAAACCGGGAGTCGTCGGCGATCTGATTTGGGCGCTCTTTCGCCTCGGAGTGGGGATCGTCGTTCTCGTCATTGCCCTGCGCCAATGGCGCAAGTCGAAGGCGAGGCGCGACGCCGCAAATGCCGGAACGCCGATTGTCACCGGCGGCTCCGGAGCCACTCAACCGGGCGCCGGCGACGCCCCAGCGACAGGAGCCCTCCCAGCAAGTTTCCTGCGTTTCACGGTCATCGGATCCATGGCTGCGACAGCGCTGATTACCGCAGGCATATTCCTGTTCGTCCAAAGCGGCGCTCAGGATGGCTTATCGCCGCTCGCCTGGGCTTGGGTGTGGGGGGTGGTGGCGATCTGGATGATCATTGTCGTGGTTCGCGCTCGACGGCTCCGAGCTTCGCGAAAGCCCGAAGAGACGCCATAACGCCTAGCGCCGCGCGCGAAAGAACGCCCTCAGCAACGCCGCGCTCTCCTCAGCCAAGACCCCGCCCTCCACCTCCGGCCGCCAGTGGCAGGTGGGCTGATCGAACACCCGCGCGCCGCGGATCACGCCGCCGCCCTTGGCGTCGTCGGCCCCGAACACCAGCCGACCGATGCGGGCGTGGCTGATCGCCCCGGCGCACATGGCGCAGGGCTCTAGGGTGACGACGAGCGTCAGGCCGGTGAGGCGATAGTTGCCGAGCTTCGCGGCCGCGGCGCGCAGGGCCAGGATCTCGGCGTGGGCGGTCGGGTCATGCGTAGCGATCGGGGCGTTGGCCCCGGCGGCGATGATTTCGCCGGTCGCGGGATCAACCACCACCGCGCCGATCGGCGCCTCGCCGGCCGCGGCCGCGTCTTGCGCCAGGGCCAGGGCGATGCGCATGTGAGCTTCGTCATGCATGCCCCGAAACGACATCCGCCGGCCGGCCCAGGTCAAGGCCCGGACGAAAATGGCGGCGAGCGGGTGGCCAAGGTGCTGGCCCGCGCCGGCGTCGCCTCGCGCCGGGATGTCGAGCGGCTGATCGGCGAAGGCAAGGTGGCGCTGAACGGCGTCGTCCTGGAAAGCCCGGCGGTCAAGGTCGGCCCGCGCGACGTGCTGACCGTCGATGGCACGGCGGTGAGCGCGGCCGAACCGGCGCGGCTGTTTCGCTATCACAAGCCGGCCGGCCTGATGACCACCCACAAGGATCCCAAGGGCCGGCCGACGGTGTTCGACGCCTTGCCGCCCGGTCTGCCGCGGCTGATCTCAGTCGGCCGGCTGGACCTCTCCTCGGAAGGCCTGCTGCTGCTCACCAACGACGGCGGTCTGGCCCGGGCCTTGGAGCTGCCCTCCACTGGCCTCAAGCGGCGCTACCGCGCCCGGGCGCTTGGGCGCATCGACCAGGAACGGCTCGACAAGTTGCAGGATGGGATCACCGTCGAGGGTGTGCGCTACGGGGCCATCGAGGCGCATCTCGACAAAGCCAAGGAGGGTGCGCGCGGCGCCAACCTCTGGCTCACCATTTCCATCGCCGAGGGCAAGAACCGCGAGGTGCGCCGGGTGCTCGAGGCATTGGGCCTGAAGGTCAACCGCCTGATCCGCATCGCCTACGGGCCATTTTCACTCGGGACCCTGCCGGCCGGCGCGGCCGAGGAGGTCGGGCCCAGGGTGATCCGCGAGCAGTTGGCCGAATTCATCGCCCCGGCCAGCCTGCCCAAGGGCGAGCGGGCGCTGTGGAAGCCCCCTGCGGAGCCGGCCGCCAGATCACCGGTCCGGCGCGCCCGTCCCGAAACCGAGACGCCGAAACCGCGCAAGACCTACAAGGCCGGCTGGGCGCGCGCCAAGGCGCCTTCGGGTCGCCACACCCCGCCGAAGCGCAAAGGCTAAACCGACCCGATCAGGGCCGGCATGCCGACGACCGGAGAGACCTCGGTCCGGCCGACGTCGGCCCAGCGGCGCAGGGCGTCGATGCGCACGATCGCCTCGGTGACGGCCACGTAACCGGCGGCGAGGCCCACATCGCCCAGGAAGAGGCCGTTGACGGCGTCGGCCCCGCCGAGCGGCTGAATAAAGAGGATGAAAAGGATGTTGTTGGCGGCGTGGGCGCCGATCGACAGCTCGAGCCCGCCGGTGCGCAGGGCCATGTAGGCGAAGCCCGCGCCCATGACCGCCCGCGAGAGGAAGGCGTCGGGCGCGAAATCGAAGTGGGCGGCCGAGAAGGCCGCGGCGGTGATCAACACCAGCGCCGCCGGTCGGCGGGTGAAGGCGGCAAGCTGGTGCATCAGCCAGCCTCGGAACATCAGTTCCTCGGCCGCCGCCGAAGGGATCAGCAACACGGCCGCCGCCGCATAGACCATCCGTCCGGCGAAGCTGGGGGCGACGCCGAGCATCGGCGGGTGGCCGGCGGCGCGGGCGGCGAAAATCAGCGGCGCGACGACCAGGCAGGAGAGCGCCAGGCCCGTCACCAGCAGACGCCAGCGGAAACCGCTGGCGCCCGTGAGGTAGTGCAGGAACGGTCGGCCGGTGATGACCGCGGCCAGCGACACGAAAGCGAGCGGAAACGCCCCGTCGGTGGCCGTGGAGGCGATCAGCCGCACCACGGTGATGCCGAGATCGCGGAAATGGGCGTCGTCCTGAAATCGGAGGGCAGCCTTGCCGAGGCCCAGCATGCCTTCGCGGCTCAAGCCGATGATGAAGGTGTAAGGTACGAGGACCAGGACCCAGCAGGCGATGCTGGCGACGAGGCCTACACAGGCGCCGCCGATGACGGTGGCGGCAATGCGGGCCGGATCGCGGTCGCGCGCTGTGATGTCGGCCAGAAAGGGGGACGCCCCCAAGCCTCGCCAGACGCCGAACACGGCCATCCCTTCACCCTTTGGACCCGACCTTTCACATCGGCTAGACAGCCAGAAAATCAAAGGGCTTGCGCTTGCGAATCGTGGCCGGCGCCCTTCGAGGGCGTATGCTTGTGGCGCCAAAGGGACACTCCACCCGTCCCACGGGCGATCGGGTGCGCCAGGCGCTGTTCAACGTGCTCGAGCACGCGTCCTGGAGCCGGCCGTTCGCCGGCGGCCGCGTGCTCGACCTCTTCGCAGGATCGGGGGCGCTGGGGCTGGAGGCGCTGTCGCGCGGCGCCGCCGCCTGCGTCTTCGTCGACCGCGACCAGGCGGCGCGCGAGGCGATCACGCAGAATCTGGCCGCGCTCGGACGCTCAGCGCAGGGTGAGGTTCTCGCCGGCGAGGCGACGCGGCCGCCGCCTGGGCCATTCGGTCTCGTCTTCGCCGACCCGCCCTATCACCAGGGTCTGGCGGAGCAGACCCTCGCCGGCCTCGCCGGCCCGCTCGCCGACGGCGCCCTCGTCGTCATCGAGCAGAGCGCCGAGGAGCCGACGCTCGTCCATGCCGATTTCGAGACCCTCGACACCCGCCGCTGGGGCGTGGCGCGGGTGACCTTCCTCAGAAGGCGTAGCCCAGACCGAACAGCAGCTGAGCCGTGAGGTCCTCGGAGCCCGGCGCCGGCTGGTTGTCGTAGGTGGCGTTGAGCGTGATCGAGGAGAACATCTTCTTGGTCAGCTGCAGCTTGAGACCGGCGTCGCCCTGAACGAGGAACTCCCCACCGCTGAAGGCCGGTGTCAGGCTGAGGTCGTGGAAGACGCTGATCCGACCGCGGTCCCACGACTTGTCGACGTGGTAGCCAACCTTGGCTCCGAAGCGTTCCGTGGTCTCGGGATTGGTGCTGTAGTCCTCGTAGATCCAGGCCACGCCGCCCTGCAGGCTGAAGTGAAAGTCTGGCTGGTTGACCCACTGGTAGCCGAGCCCCGCGGACGGGGTGAGACGCAGGGTCAGGAAGTTGACCGTGTCGGCCTCGGTCCGCTCCGAGATGTAGCCGAACAGCTGCTTGGTGAAGAACCGGTCGTACTCGCCGGAGATGAACCAGTTGTTGGCGTTGGTGTCGCTGATCCAGGCCGTCTTCTGCACGCCGTAGTTGTAGGCGCCGGCGAGGATGATCTTGTCGTCGGGGCCGGCGCGCGTGGCGTTGGCGGCGATGCCGATCGTCGCGGTCTCGGTGGTGGCGTGGGCGTAGGCGCCGTTGAGGCCGACCGAACCGGTCCAGGTCGGTTGGGGCGGCGGCGGCGGATTGATCTGGGTGATGTCGGCCAGCTGCACCGGACCAGCGACGGCGGCGGGGACGACCGCCCCGGCCGCGCCCTGGGCCACCGGCTGATCGATGATCGAGCCGTCCTTGAGCTTCAGCTTCACCGGCGTGTCGGTGGAAAAGGTGGCGACATCGTCGAGCGGAATGGTCAGCTTCGCGGTCTTGTCGAAGGCCGGGGTGAGGACGAGCTTGCCGCCGTCGGCCGAGACGATCTGACCGGTGAGCCGGTCGCCATTCTTCATCACCACCACGTCAGCGCTGGCGGTTGTCGCCACGGCGCAGGCTGCGCCCGCGGCCAAAGCGATGCGGATGTGGTTTCCGGCCATGCTCGCCTCCTCGAATGAACTCCCACCCCTATTGTGGATGGAAGATCGATTCTGTCGGTAGGTCGAATGACCCGGAAGAGGTCGCCCCCTGACCCTACCTGCGCCCGAACAGGCGCTCGATATCGGCGAGCTTGAGCTCGACGTAGGTCGGCCGGCCATGGTTGCACTGGCCCGAGTGCGGGGTCGCCTCCATCTGCCGCAGGAGCGCGTTCATCTCGTCGGCGTTGAGCCGCCGGCCGGCCCGCACCGAGCCGTGGCAGGCCATGGTCGAGCAGACCTCGGCCAGGCGCTCGGACAGGGCCAGGGCCGCGCCGTGTTCGGCGAGATCGTCGGCGATGTCGCGCACCAGGGCGGCGGCGTCGGTCTCGCCCAGCAGGGCCGGGGTCTCGCGGACGAGGACGGCGCCGGGGCCGAATGGCTCGATGACCAGACCGAGCTCGGCGAGTTCGGGGGCCTTGGCGGCGACGCGCTCAGCTTCGGCGGGGTCCAGCTCGACCACTTCCGGAAGCAGCAGGGCCTGACGGGCGACGCCGCCGGCCGCCATCTCGGCCTTCATCTTTTCATAGACCAGGCGCTCATGGGCGGCGTGCTGGTCGACGATGACGACGCCATCGCGCGTCTGGGCGACGATGTAGGTCTCGTGCACCTGGGCCCGGGCGGCGCCGAGCGGAAAGTCCGCCAGTTCGGGCGCGGGCGCCGCCGGCGCATCGAAGTTGAAATCGGGCGATGGCGGGGCGGAAACACCGGCCACGCCTGGCAGGCTGGGCGTCCAGCCTCCGGCGCGCCACGCCGAAAAGCCGGTTGCAGGCGGGCCCGCTTGCCAAGCTGGTCGGAAGCTGCCCAGCGCCTGATTGGCGACAGTGGTCGAGGCGCGATGGCCGGCGGCGGCGAGGGCGTGCCGCAGCGCCCCGATGACGAGGCCGCGGACAACGCCCGGATCTCGGAAGCGCACCTCGGCCTTGGCCGGATGGACGTTGACGTCGACCTCGGCCGGGTCGAGCTCGAGGTAGAGCGCGGCGGCGGGATGGCGGTCGCGGGCCAGGAAGTCGGCATAGGCGGCCCGCAGCGCGCCCTGCAAAAGACGGTCGCGCACCGGCCGGCCGTTGACGAACAGATACTGCTGGGCGGCGTTGCCGCGGTTGTAGGTCGGCAGGCCGGCGAAACCGGTGAGGCGCACACCTTCGCGCGCCTGGTCGACGGCGATGGCGTTGGCCGCGAAGTCGCGCCCGAGCACGGCCGCAAGGCGCGCCAGCCGCCCGGCCTCGTCGTCGGTTTCCGCGTCGAGGCGCACGGTGCGCTTGCCGTCGAGATCGAGGGCGAAGGCGACGGCCGGGTGGGCCATGGCCGCGCGCCGGATCTCTTCGGAAATGGCCAGGGATTCCGACCGCTCGGACTTCATGAACTTCAGCCGCGCCGGCGTGGCGTAGAAGAGGTCGCGGACCTCGACGCGCGCGCCGTGCGGGCCGGGAAAAGCGGTTGGGCCCGTCTCACCCATCTCGCCGGCGTCGACTCGCAGGACGAAGGCGTCGGCCTCCCCCCTGGCGCGTGAAGCGATGGAAAGGCGCGCCACCGAGCCGATCGACGGCAAGGCCTCGCCACGGAAGCCGAGCGTGGCGATGCGTAAGAGGTCGAAGACGCCGTTCGCGTCCGGCTTCAGCTTGGACGTGGCGTGGCGCTCGACGGCAAGCGACAGCTCCGCGCGCGGCAGGCCCTGGCCGTCATCGGCCACCAGGATGCGCGCCAGCCCGCCGCCGTCGGCCTGGACCTCGACGCGGGCCGCGCCAGCGTCGAGCGCATTCTCGACCAGCTCCTTGACGGCGCTCGCAGGGCGTTCGACCACCTCGCCGGCGGCGATGCGGTTGATGAGTTCAGGAGGCAGGCGCGCGATGGCCATGCGCCCATATAGGCGCGATTCCGGACGATCACCCCCACATTGCGTCATCCCGGAAGCGAGCGCAGCGAGCTGCCCAGGATGACGCAGGGGTGGGGCGGCCGTTCGCCCTACTCTTCGGTTTCGGCCTCGGGCTTGCTGGCGCGTTCGGCGATGCGGGCCGACTTGCCGCGGCGATCGCGCAGGTAATAGAGCTTGGCCCGGCGCACGGCGCCGCGACGCTTGACCTCGATGGATTCGATCATCGGCGAGAGCACCGGGAAGACCCGCTCGACGCCTTCGCCGAAGCTGATCTTGCGCACGGTGAAACTCTCCTGCAGGCCGTGGCCCGAGCGGGCGATGACCACGCCTTCGTAGGCCTGCACGCGCTCGCGCTCGCCTTCCTTGATGCGGACGTTCACCCTGACGGTGTCGCCGGGTTGGAAGGCGGGAATCTTCTTGGAGCCGAGGACGCGGGCGGCCTCTTCCTTCTCCAGCTCTTCGATCACGTTCATCTTAGGTCGTCCTTCTTGTTCTTGGGCTTGACCGCGCCCTTTGGCTGTTGATTGGCGGGATGCGCCGCCCAGAGATCGGGGCGCCGCTCCCGCGTGGCTTGTTCCCTCTGGCTCCGCCGCCAGGCCGCCACGTCGCCGTGATGGCCGGAGAGCAGCACCTCAGGAATGTCGCGGCCTTCGAAGCTGCGCGGACGGGTGTACTGGGGATGCTCCAGCAAGCCGTCCTCGAAACTCTCCTCGGCGAGACTGGCGGCTCGGCCCAGAACCCCGGGCAGGAGCCGCACACAGGCCTCGACGAGAACCAGAGCCGCCGCCTCGCCACCGGCGAGCACCGCGTCTCCGACCGCGACTTCCTCGAACCCGCGGGCGTCGAGCACCCGCTGATCCACCCCCTCGAACCGGCCGCACAGAATAATGAGACCAGGCGCCTCGGACCATGCCTTGACGCGCGCCTGGGTCAGGGGCCGACCCCGGGCGCTCATGTACAAAAGCGGCCGGCCGCTGCGCTCGACACTATCCAGCGCCGAAGCGATCACGTCCGCCCGCATCACCTGTCCCGGGCCACCCCCGGCAGGGGTGTCGTCGAGAAAGCCGCGCTTATCCTTGGAAAAGGCGCGGATGTCCACCGTTTCCAGAGACCACAGGCCCTGCTCCCGCCAGGCCGAACCGATCAGCGAAACGCCGAGCGGCCCCGGAAAGGCCTCGGGAAACATGGTCAGCACGGTGGTGACGAAGGACATCGGCGCACCCTAGAGGACGATCAGGTCCGGCGGAATCGCCGCGTGCGCGCCCCTCCCCTCACATGCGTCATCCCGGACGGAGGCTCGCGGCCAGGTCGGCAGCGACCGCCGCCACCTGGGCGCGGATGTCCGGCACGGCGGTGATATCCCACAGCGCCCCGCGGGTCAGCGGACCGACGGCCCAGAGCGCCGGATCGGCCTGCCCGTCGGCGTCCAGCACCCGGCCCTTGGCGTCGACGTCGAGTCCGAGACCCAGCGGATCGAGGCGGGCGGCGCCGGAATCGACGAGGCGGCGCAAGAGGGGATCGCGGGTGCGGGCGAGGTCGGTCCCAACACCCGAGCAGTTGATAATGCGGGCGACGCGCACCGTCGCGTCGGTGGCCGAGCCACGCGGGCGCCAGTCGACCCGCACCAGAGCCGGCTCGGCGGCGATGCTGCGCAGACGGCCGGCGGCGACCGAGAGCCGCGGATGAGCCTCGAACCAGTCGGCGATCTGTGGCGCCATGCGGTGGCGATGGACGTCCCACCACGGCCGCAGGTGACGCAGGAAGCGTCGCCGCTCGGCCTCGCCGGCTTCGCGCCAGAGGTCTTGGGTGGCCGGCCGCACCTCGTCGATGGCGACGCGCCAGTCGACCGCCGCCGCCCGCCAGCGGAACGCGGCCAGGCGAGTCGAGAGCGGTTCGGCCGGCGGCAGGCGGAGGCTGGCGGCGTGTGGCGCGCCGTGGTGGCGGCGGGGGACGAGGCCGCGGCGCGACAGGGCGAGGATCGGGCCGCGATGGCCGCGCGCCTCCAGGTCGATGGCGACGTCGACCATGGTGAGCCCCGTGCCGAGCAGCAGCACCGGCGCGACGGCGCCGAGGTCTTCCAGGGCAGCCGGATCCCACGGATCGGCCGCATAGGCGCCGGCCGGCAGGGTCTCGAACCCGGCCCCACGCGGCGAGGCCGGCGGCAGATTGCCCATGGCCAGGACCGCGGCATCGGCCTCCAGCGTGCGGCCGAGCGCCAGCGTGAGGGTGAGGCGGTCGCCAGCGCGAGCGATGTCGATCACCTGGTCATGTTCCAGCAGCAGGCGGCCGGCGACGCCGTCGCTCACCGCCTCACGCAGCTGGGCAGACAGATAGCCGCCATAGGTCTCGCGGCTGATGAAGGCGGCCGGATCGGCGTGCTCGCCCTCACCCGCCAGCCAGTCCGCGAGGTGGCCGGGGTCGTCCGGCCAGGCCGACATGTTGCCCACCCGGACGTTGAGCAGGTGGCGCGGATTGCGCGTGGCGTAGGCGAGGCCGCGCCCGAACCCGCCGGCCCGGTCGATCAGCGAAACCTGCAGATCCGCCGGGCCGAGCTTCAGCAGATGCAGCGCCAGCAGCGCCCCGCTGAACCCCGCGCCGACGACGGCGACCGATGGCATTCAATGACCCCGACCTAGATCATAGTAACTCGGTCTGGATTATCTGTGACAGCGGGCGCGGGCAAGCCGTGTCGGCATCCCCTCACTGCGTCATCCCGGGCGAAGTCCGGCGACAGCCGGGCTGAGACCCGGGACCCATGGGCGCCCTCCCCCGGCGCCTGAACCCCCTGGGTCCCGGCTCTCGGGCTCCGCCCTCGGCCGGTATGACGCAAGCTTGGGTGAGAGGGGTTGAACGTGACGACTTCGCCCGTCCGCTGTAGGACGACGCTCCTCTCAACGCGGATCCGCTCCCCTTGCGATTGCCCCAGGCCCGGCTCGAACAGGTGCTCGACCGCTTTCACGAGGTCGAGGCGCGGATGGGCTCGGGCCCGGACGCGGCCGAGATCGTGCGCCTCGGCAAGGAATATGCCGAGCTTAGGCCCGTGGCCGAGGCCGCCGAGCGGCTGGCGAAAACGCGAGCCGAGGTCGCCGACCTCGAGACCATGGCGGCGGCGGACGACGCCGACATGGCGGCGCTGGCCCGCGAGGAGCTGACCGGACTCGAAGCCGCCCTCCCCGAGCGCGAACGGGAACTGGCCCTGCTGCTCGCCCCGCGCGACGCCGACGAGAACGCCTCGGCCATCCTCGAGGTGCGGGCCGGCACCGGCGGCGACGAGGCGGCGCTCTTCGCCGGCGACCTCTTCCGCATGTACCAGCGCTATGCCGCCCTGCGCGGCTGGAAGGTCGAGATCGACAGCGTCTCGGAAGGCGAGGTCGGCGGCTACAAGGAGATCATCGCCTCGATCGCCGGCGACGGCGTGTTCGGGCGGCTGAAGTTCGAAAGCGGCGTCCACCGCGTGCAGCGCGTGCCGCAGACAGAGACGCAGGGCCGCATCCACACCTCCGCCGCCACTGTCGCCGTGCTGCCGGAGCCGGAGGACGTGGAGATCGAGATCAACGACGCCGACCTCAGGATCGACACCTATCGCTCCAGCGGGGCCGGCGGCCAGCACGTCAACAAGACCGACTCGGCGGTGCGCATCACCCACCTGCCGTCTGGGATCGTGGTGACCTCATCGGAAAAATCACAGCACCAGAACCGCGCCCGGGCGCTCAAGGTGTTGAAAGCCAGGCTCTACGAGCAGAAGCGCGAGGCGCTCGACGCCGAACGCTCGGCCTCGCGCCGCAGCCAGGTGGGCTCCGGCGACCGCTCCGAGCGCATCCGCACCTACAATTTCCCGCAAGCCCGGGTGACCGACCACCGCATCAACCTGACGCTCTACAATCTGCCGCGGATCATCGAGGGCGAGGCGCTGGATGACGTGATCGGACCGCTGATCGCGGAGGATCAGGCGGCGAGGTTGGCGAGTTTGGAGGAGTGAGGGGGTGACAACGGCGGCCCACGGCCCCGCGCTCCCCTTCTATCATGAGGTTGAATCACCGCGACGATTACCGCCGCGACTAGCTTTATAGAGAGGATAAAAAGCGAGCAGCCCGCCAAACAGGAAAACACAGCTGACGATCATTCTATATATTGCGTCTCCCCGACACGCATCTTCGCGCGCCCAGCTGGGATCGCTTGGCAGCGCCCTGACGACAATCGTCTCTCCGACTGGGTGAATATCTTCGAGGCAATCCGCTCTTCGCTCGTATGTCTCGCCTTCCGAGGTCCACTGGATTGTCGTCTCATTATGTCTTCCGACGCGACCTGAGTCGATTACGTATGCAGTTATTGGTTTTCCATACTTAACTGCTGTATTTGCGTCGCTTAGCCTCAATAGATCCGATCAATAACATTAGGCCAAAGGCCGCGACGACGACTCCGATACAACCCATCCTATCGGCTCTTTGGGGCTCTGGGGTGCGCGCCGAGGTCGGTGTTTGCTCTCTCATGGGATCACCCTACCCATCCGCCTATTGAAAGGTGTGACGGCCAAGCTGTGTGTCCCCATTCGAGAGTTCCGCAGGAGGCGGAAGCGGCCCTACCTCACCTTCAACCGCACAAACGGCATGTACCCCGCTGGATCGTCGCCATACGCGCCGCGGACCCCGTCCGGCACGAGGTTGACCGTCGCCAGCATGCCTAACCCCAGGGCGAGATGCTCGCCGACCGGGATGTCGTAGACATAGCCGAGGCTGGCTTCGGAGACGTGGAACACCTCGCCGGCCAGGGGGCTGGGGGGGAGGAAGAGATCGTCTTTCTGCACCGTCTCGACGCGCGCGAAGACCGTGCTGCGGCCGTGATTGAAGGCCGACTCCAGCAAGGCGCCGTCGAGCTGGTGGCCCGGTTCGTCGTCGTTGCGGCCCCAGGCCAGGGTGGTCTGCCAGTTGCCGCCGGCGAGCGGCCGGTTGTAGGTGGCCGAGGCGGTCAGCCGGTGCTGGTCGACGCCCGGCGTCAGTTGTTCGGGGCTGTGCAGATCGCCGTAGCTGACCTGGAATGCCCAGTTGGCGGTCGGGTTGAAGCTGAGGCGGCCGGAATAGGAATCGAGGCGCAGGGTGTCGAAGCCCCAGCGGTATTGGTCCGGCTCGCGACCGTTGAACACCGAGCCCTCCAGCTTCCACGGCCCGTGGACGAGGCCGGCGGTGATCACCCCGAAGGTGATGTGGGTGGAATCCAGCCAGTGGTGGGTGATCGGCGCGGCCGGATCGTCCATGCCCGAGAAGCGGTGCATGAAGGTCACCGGCCCCAGCGCCGGCTCGCCGGGATAGCCGACGTAGACGAAGGCGGACGCGGTCTTGTCGAGTGGGACAGAATAGACGCCGGCCAGCTCCATGAAGAGATTGTGCGGGTGCTGACGATCGATGAGCGGGGTGACGCCGTTGGCGGTCTCGCCGGTCTGCAGCAGCAGTGGATAGCCGTCCGGCCCCATGGCCGGATCGAGCGAAAACATGCTCCGCAGGGTGAGCGTCCCCGGCCCGGCCGGATGCTGGGCCATGAGCATCAGCATGCTCTCGCTGAACGTCTCGGTGGCGCCGCGCGGGCCGGTCTGGTCGTCGTAGACGAGATCGGCGTAGCCGTGGACCATGCCGGTCCAGCCGGCGGCGCTCCAGGCGAAGCCCGGCATGGGGGCGGAGTCGGGCTGCCACGACGTGCCGGAGGCGTCGCGCGTCATCGGATAGGCGCCGAGCTGGCCGGCCATCATGGCGGGCGTATGGCCCATATCCATGCCAGACATGTCGTCCGGTTTGGCGGGCGGCGCAGCTGGCGGAGCCGGCATCGCCATGCCGGGCATGTCCTGGGCGCGGGCGGCGGCGCACCAGGCGGCGAGAACGAGCAGGGCGAGAGGCGCGCGCATGGCCCCCGGATGCCATGAAACCCGTCGCACGGTGAAGGCCGCGAGGGGCGTTCGCGCGGTCTGTCCACGTTCGACGCCGACGTGGTGGCGTTCATCGGGGGGTGAGGCAGCGTTTCTCTCCCCCTTTTGGGGGGGAGTACGGCCGAAGGCCGGGAGGGGCGCATCCCGGCGGAGGTCCGGATGTGGCGCCCCCTCCACCGCTTCGCGGTCCCCCTCGCCCAACGGGGGAGGAGAGGCGGTCCCTCTCTATATTTTTCCGCCGGCCATCAGCTTCAGCCACGGCGGCGAATGAAAGGCGCTCATCAACAGGTACATCGGCGCCATGCCGCCGAGCGACAGCGATGCCGGGCCGCTGCGGCAGATCATCGCCATGTCCCCGCCACCGACAAGGGCCGTCAGCAGGGCCATGAGGGCGAAGGTCGGCGCGGCCGCGAGGCGCAGCCATTTGGCCAGGCTGGCTGCGATCGTTGCGTCCGGTTCGTCGTCGAGGCGGCGCATGGATCCCGGTCAGGCCTTGGCGTCCTGGTTCCGGAACGCCGCCTCACCGGCGTCCGAGACCAGGGCCCATTCCGGGGTCGGCGCGGCGTCCGGGACGTAAAGCTCATGCCAGTTCCACCACTTGTAGGGTCGGCTTTGCGGATAGCCCTGAGGCGAGTCTTCCCACACCTCCTGGCGTCCGAGCGCCGTCATGTCGAGAAAGCTCCAGGTGGTCCCCATCCCCTCGTCGCCTCGGGAATTGATAAAGTAGGTGCGGAAGACGCGCTCGCCGTCGCGGATGAAGGCGTTGTGGCCGTGCCATTCGTCGACGCCGTGGTCGGCGTCAAAGCCGTCGGTGATCGTGTACCAGGGCATCTCCCAGCCCATCCGGGCCTTGAGGCGGGCGATGTCGGCCTGCGGCGCCCGCGAAACGTAGGCGAGCGTGGTGTCGCGCGCGTTCAGGTGGGCGAGGTGAGCGACCTGATCGGCCCCCAGGGAACAGCCGATGCAGGCATGCTCCGGCCACCCATGGACCCCGGGCTCGAAGAAGGCGCGATAGACGATCAGTTGGCGGCGGCCCTCGAACAGGTCGAGCAGGCTAACCCGGCCCTGAGGGCCGTCGAACGCGTAGGCCTTGTCGACGGGCACCCACGGCATCCGCCGGCGTTCGGCGGCCAGGGCGTCTCGGGCGCGGGTCAGGGCTTTCTCTTTGACCAGCATCTGCTGGCGCGCCGCTTCCCAGACCTCCGCCGACACAATCGGCGGTGTCGCCAGCCCTGGGGTCTTCTCTGATTGTGACTGCATGGCTGATCTCCTCACGGTGGCGGCTAGTCCTGCTCCGAAGCCAGGGCGTCGATCCGCTGCGCCACCGACTTCCAGCCCTCGCTCATGACCTTGAAGGCGGTCTCGTTCCTCGGGAGCACGAACCCGGAATGGACAAGGCGGAGGCGCGTTCCAGCCTCCACCGCGGAGAGGACGAAGGTCACGACCGTGTCCAGCCGCGATCCGTATCCGACGTTGCCTTCGTGTCCGCCCTTCCAGGCGTAGGCCAGGCGCTGGTTCGGCGTCACCTCCAACACCTGGCAGCGAATGACGCCGTCCCACTCCCCGGCCGGGGTGGTCTGGTAGGTGAAGCGGGTCCCGACGATCGGTTTGAAGCCGGTCGGCTCCATGCGAATCCAGCGGCTCATCATCGCCGGTGAGGTCAGGGTCTTCCACACCACGTCCAGGGTGTGGGGAAACACCTCGTCGACGACGATCTCCTGGCTGCCGGCGATGATTGCGGCCTCGCTCATGGATCAATCTCCTGCAAAAGGGTTCTGAGGTCGGCGAACCGGTCGGGCCAGAACACCGCGTAGTGGTCCATCCAGTCGACAAGCGGCGCCAGGCCCTCCGGCTTGACGCGGTAGTAGACGTTCCGGCCCTCGGGGCGCTCGGCGACCAGGCCGGCCTGCTTCAGCGACTTGAGATGCTGCGAGATGGCGCCCTGCGTCACGCCGCTGCCCCGGGTCAGCTCCCCGACGCTGATCTCGGACGACCGGACGACCCGTTCGAACACGGCGCGCCGGGTCGGGTCGGCGAGAGTGCGCATGACAGCATCGAGAGGGGCGGCTTCGGTCACGGATATATATTAGTAGCTGCTAATTCATTAGTCAATGCTAATCTGTCCGCGTGGCGGCGGCGCCTACGCAACCAACCTCGGCGGGCCTATTGAGTGATGGCAAGGCGCGGGGCGGTCCGCGCGCACCCGGAGGAAACGGCGATGGGCGAGATCACCACCAAGGACGGCGTGACGCTGTTCTACAAGGATTGGGGCGAGGGCCAGCCGATCGTCTTCCACCACGGCTGGCCGCTCAGCGCCGACGACTGGGACGGACAGATGATGTTCTTCCTGCAGCACGGCTATCGGGTGATCGCCCATGATCGCCGCGGCCATGGCCGGTCGAGCCAGACTTGGACCGGCAACGACATGGACACCTACGCCGCCGACGTGGCGGCGCTGACGGCGGCGCTCGATCTGCGCGAGGCCGTCCACGTGGGTCACTCGACCGGCGGCGGCGAGGTGGCGCGCTATGTCGCCCGCTATGGCCAACCGCAGGGCCGCGTCGCCAAGGCGGTGCTGATCAGCTCCGTGCCGCCGGTGATGCTGCGCAGCGACAAAAACCCCGGCGGTCTGCCGATCTCGGTGTTCGACGACATCCGCGCCGGCACGGCCTTCAACCGGGCGCAGTTCTTCATCGACATCACGCTGCCGTTCTATGGCTTCAACCGCTCGGGCGCGACGGTGGTCGAGGGCATGCGCCGCAACTGGTGGCGCCAGGCGATGGAGGGCGGGGTCAAGGCGCAGTACGACTGCGTCAAGGCGTTCTCGGAGACCGACTTCACCGAGGATCTGAGACAGATCGATCTGCCCACTCTCGTCATGCACGGCGAGGACGACCAGATCGTGCCCTACGCCGACTCCGGACCGCTCTCAGCCGAGCTGCTGAAGAACGGCGTGCTGAAGAGCTATCCCGGCCTGCCGCACGGCATGCCGACCACCAACGCCGACCTGATCAACGGGGACTTGCTGGCGTTCGTTCGGGGGTGAGGGCCGGGCGCCGACTCTCTTCCCCCCTCACAGGGGGAAGTGTCCCAAAGGGACGATGGGGGGTCGGACGCGCCAGCGGTTGGCTGCTCCGCGCCTCCGCTTCGCGGTCCGATCCCCCCTCCCCGGCTTCGCCGGCACCCCCCCTCGTGGAGCAGGGGAATCGCATATGGCTTGCGGGGCTGGATAGAACTGGATTCTGAAGGTGACTCCCTTTGGCTTGGGAGCCTCCGATGGACGAGTTTGCAGCTCATTTTGGTGAAGTTCCGGACCCGCGGGCG
>Ga0302314_10009049_pt1 | contig 17658 bp, 8 predicted proteins | sample III_Palsa_N2_3_FD_200533 | JGI IMG/M metagenome (GOLD analysis project Ga0302314, IMG submission 200533) | Peat permafrost microbial communities from Stordalen Mire near Abisko, Sweden - III_Palsa_N2_3 | ecosystem: Environmental > Terrestrial > Soil > Palsa > Peat permafrost | place: Sweden...
TCTTCGCGCAGCATGCGGCGCAAATGGAACACGATATAGACGAGCATGATCGCGAACAGCACGACTGCAATCGCTGCGGAATACCCTTCGCGGTAGTACTTGATCGCCTGGTCGTACATGTAATAGGCGAGCACGGTGGAACTGTCGAACGGCCCTCCGCCGCTCATCACGGCGATCAGGTCGAAGCTGCGCAGCGCGCCGATCACGGTGAGCACCACGGCCATGAAGGTCGCGGGCCGCAATTGCGGAAGGATCACGTGCCATAGCAGCGCCACGCCCTTTGCTCCTTCCATGCGCGCTGCCTCGACCACTTCCGGATTGATGGCCGTGAGACCGGTGAGGTACAGCACCATGCAGAACGGCGTTTGCGGCCACAACGCGGCGAAGATGATGCCAAGCGTTACCGTATGCGGATCGCCGAGTACAGGAATGCCGTGGCCGACAATCAGGCGCAACAAACCAAAGCTCGGGTCATAAAACCAGCTGAACACGAGACCCACCACCACGCCTGACAGCACGAACGGCGCGAAGAACAGCGACTTCACGATGCGCATGCCACGGATATGCTGGTTCAGATACAACGCGAACAGCAGGCCGAACGGCGGCGCAAACAGGAACAGAGCGAGCCAGATCAGGTTGTTCTTGAGCGCCGTGTAGAACGTGTCCGAGTGGAACAGTTCGATGTAGTTATCGAAGCCGGCGAATGTCTTCGGCGTCATCCCGTCCCAGTTATAAAAGCTGAGGGAAATGCTGCTGATGATCGGATAAACCACGCACAGGCAAAACAAAGCGCAACCCGGCAGCAGAAAGAAAAACGCGGCGCGGTGCTGATGACGGCGTGTAGTAGAGACGTGCCGGCGCCGAGCCGCGGGTAAGCGGCGCGCTACGGAATCAGACATGATCGGGCCTCGTCGGGATCGTTGGCAAGCGCCAGCCGTTGATGCAGCATGCAACCGCTGGCGCTACCGGATTTACTTCTTGTAGATACGCTTGCGGGTCGCTTCGAGACGAACGAGCACGGCGTCGAGTTGCGACGGATCGCTATAGAACTGCTGCATCGCCTTCATCCCTTCGTCGGCCATTTCCTTCGTCATGTCGCGGTCGTAGAACTGCGCAATGCCGCCCTTCGTATTCGCAAGCGTCTGGAAGCCGACCTTCGAAATTTCGTCTTCGGGTTCAGCAGCCTGGCTGTTCGACGGCAGTTGCCCCCAGCCCTTGGCGAGATCGGCGTTGATCTGCGGCTGCTCCATGAACGCCAGCAGCTTGTGGGCATCAGCCTTGTTTTTTGCCTTCGCCGGAATCAGCAGGACGTTGACCGGCCCGTCCTCAGCCGTCGGCACATTCGCGTCGATCACCGGGAAACGGAAGAAGCCGGTTTGCGGACGAATGGAAGCCGGAATGCTCGCCGAGAAGAACGTGCCCATCAGCATCATCGACGCTTTGCCGTTCGCGAGAAAAGGCGCGATGGAATCGAGATCGTAGGACAACGCGTTGTCGATGAAGTAGTGGTCGTCGATCAGCGTTTTCCACGCGGCATAGACTTTTTTAACACGCGGATCGGTGTACGGAATTTCGCCCGCCATCAATTGCTGATGAAACGCGTTGCCGTTGATGCGCAGGTCCAGATAGTCGAACCACGCAGCAAGCGTCCAGCTATCGCGTGCGGCCACGGCGATCGGTGCAACTCCGCTTGCCTTCAACTTCTTGCAGGCATCGAGAAATTCATCCCACGTTTTCGGCTCACCCTTGATGCCGGCCTTCTCGAACAGATCCTTGCGATAGAAGAATCCGTAAGCGTCGTAGCCGAGTGGCGCCGCGTACTGCTTGCCCTTGTACGTGGACGCTTCTTTCACCGACGCATATTGCTGCGACCAGCCGTTCTTGCTCCAGTCCGGCGACAGGTCCTCCAGCAGGCCGCGCTCTGCGTAATACGCCATGCGCTCACCGTCATGCCACGAAACTACGTCGGGCGGATCGGTGGCGAGCCATCCGCCCATTTGCACCTTGTACGCCTCTTCGGTGACATAGGTCACCTTGAGGTCGACGTCAGGATTGGCTTTCTTGAATTTGTCGAACGCGTCCTGCCAGGTCGAACGCTGGTTACCGCGCGCCGATACGTTGACGCTCAGCGTGGCGGCGTCGGCCACGGTGCAACAGAAAACGCCGGCTACCAGCGCGGCCGCCACTGATGCATGAGCCAGACTGCGAAGGCGATGAGTAATCATCTTTGTCTCCTTGACTACCTTGTTGGCTGACAGCGATTCACTGCCAGACGATATAACCCGCTCTGTGGCGGATTGGGATTTTGAATCCATGCGTTTGTGCTTTAAGCCGCGGCTCGTTCGGGCTCGGGCTTGGGCTCGAACATGCTGCGCCGAAACGCAAGCCCATCCGCGTCGAACAGGTGGCACGCCGAAGCCGGAACATGAACGCGGATGCGCTCGCCCGGATCAATCGATGTATCGCCGGGCGCCTTCGCGACGAGCGTGCCGGTCGCGTGATCCGCGTGAATGTAGCTATGCTCGCCGAGCTCCTCCGACAGCACCGCGACGCACTGAATGGACTGTTCGTCGCCATCAAGCCGCAGGTGTTCCGGACGCACGCCGAGCGTGACCGGCTGGCCGCGCTGCAGGCGCTGGCCATCGACATGGGCAACCAGCCGTTCGCCGCTTTGCGCCAGCGTGACCGTCATGCTTCCGGCACCGGTCGAATCGACCACGGCATCGATAAAATTCATTCTTGGTGAGCCGATGAAACCCGCCACGAAGCGCGACTTCGGATGGTGATACAACTCGAGCGGCGCACCGGTCTGCGCGACGCTGCCGAAGCGCTCCGCGTCCGCGCCTGCATGCAGCAGCACGATCCTGTCGGCAAGCGTCATCGCCTCGACCTGATCGTGGGTCACATAGACCACGCTCGCGTTTGCAAAGCGCTGGTGCAGCCTGGCGATTTCAACGCGTGTCTGGCCGCGCAACGCAGCATCGAGATTCGACAGGGGCTCATCGAACAGGAACACGCCAGGTTCGCGCACGATGGCCCGGCCAATCGCGACACGCTGCCGTTGGCCACCAGACAGTGCCTTGGGAAACCGGTCGAGGTAGTCGTCCAGTTGCAGGATGCGCGCGGCTTCGCGCACTTTCCGCTCGATCACGTCCTTGGGCTGTTTCGCGAGTTTCAGGCCAAACGCCATGTTGTCGAACACGGTCATGTGCGGAAATAGCGCGTAGCTCTGGAACACCATCGCGACGCCACGCGCCGCGGCAGGCACATCGTTCACGAGACGCCCGCCAATATGCAGCTCGCCTTCGCTCAGGTCTTCGAGGCCGGCGATCATTCTCAGCAGGGTGGACTTCCCGCAACCCGATGGCCCGAGAAAAACGCAGAACTCATGCTGCGCAATATCCAGGTTCACTCGCCGGATCACCGGCGCGTGGGCTCCGTATGACTTCTGCACGTCCACAAGACGAATTGCCGCCATGTCATCTCCCGGATTTAACCGCTTAAATTTTTGCGTAAAATAAACGGCACGCTCTTGCGCAGCGTGTATTTAACCGCTTAAATTCGGGTACGATAGAAAAAGTCATGATGGGTGTCTCCGTTGTGTTTTCCAGAAGTTATCAACGTCACCAATCGCTTGCAACATTTGAATCGCATTCCCTGAATGTGGGATAACTCGAAAAATGGTCACTCTGTCCGAAGTTGCGAAGCGCGCGCATGTCACCGCGGCAACCGTGTCCAACGTGCTGCGCAATCGCGAAAAAGTCCGCCCGGAAACCGCCGACCGCGTGCTGAAAGCCATCGACGATCTTGGCTATCGGCCCAACCTGAACGCGCGAGCGTTGGCCGAAGGCCGCTCCTCGACGCTCGCCTTGATGCTCTCCAATATCTCGAACCCGTTCTACCCCGAGTTCGTGCTCGCGGCCGAGCGCGCGGCCCGCAAGGCAGGCCACTTCCTGATGGTATGCAATACCGATGACGACGCCGAGATTGGCCGCGCCTATCTGAATCAGATCGCGGGAACTCTGGCGGATGGCGTACTCGTGATGAACACGGACATTGCCATCAACGACCTGTGCGCGTCGGCCATGCACAGCGCGCCAATTCTGCTGGCCATGTGGGAACATCCCGAAACGCCGCCCGCCCTGCCCTGCATCGCCGTTGATTTTGCCCAGGCGGGCGCGCTGGCCGCCGGGCATCTGCTCGAACTCGGCCACCGTGAGATCGGCCTGTTGATCGGCGATGGGTGCGGCGGTTTGCAGGATGCCCGTTCCAACGGGTTTCGCGCCGCCATGCGCGAAGCCGGGATTGAGGCAGACTCCGCGGCTGTGCTGCAGATCCGCGACTCGATCGACGCAGGGTATGCCGCCTGCATGCAGTTGATGGCGAACCGGCCGCACCTCACCGCCATTTTCGCGACCAATGATCTGTTAGCGATCGGCGCGGCGCAGGCGTTGATCACGCTTGGCCGCAAGGTGCCGGATGACGTGTCGGTGATCGGCATCACGGACATCCAGCTCGCCCATCAGGTACATCCGGCTTTGACGACAGTCGCGATCCAGACCGCGGCCATTGCGGAGTTGTCCGTCGAACGGCTTATCCAGCTGATCCAGGTTCCGGAGATGCAACCATCGATGGTCATCGCTCCACCACCGAAACTTGTTGTGCGTGCATCAACGGGCCCACGGCGCGCGGGATGAACCTAAGCTTTGGCAGGCGGCATCGACAATGCGCCTCGCGATAATTTAGTTAGGAATGCACAGGCTAATTGTAAGTTTGGTCAATTCGAACCGCCCTTTCTATGATCACTCATCGCATTCCTTTCTATTTACTTTCTATAATCTAACAATAGCCGGTGCTGCCCCATATCGATAATATTTGCGGTACTTTCTTGAGAAAGTCCAGCTTTGTATTACGCGATGTTACGCACGCTCCTATCGTAATGGTTCGGAATGCTTCTCCCCACACGATCGTTCAATAATCAGCGTCCGGTTCGCTACACTGCGATACGGTCCTATTCGTTAGTTGCGCAGCGTCATTGCATCCAATCCGATGAACTTGTGTGCACTCGTTCGATCACAAGGGACTCAATACTTTCGATGCCACGCCGTGTCCGCTTACGGGTGAATGAGACCTGAAGAGCGGCCGCCATGCGAATTCAGAAGCACGCCCACGTAGTTGCCGGGTTTTGCCCAAGGGTTTCGCTAACGAATAAACACGCAGAATGCCCGGCTGACCCAGCGAGCTTTTCGCGGACCATGACGGAGCTTGCGTCAACCCCCGGCCGAGCCGGGGACAAGAGACATGCGGCACTCGCCGGGCTGGGTTCTTCAACGGGCCACCCGGTTATCCAGGGCACAGTTTGTTTTCGGAGGGCGTAGGTATGAGCGGTTTGAGCGACACCGGTTCCAGGCAGGTAAAGCGCCCGAGGCGCTGGCGTGCCTTGCTGTTGTTGGTAGTGGTGCTGGTGCTGATAGGAGTCGTGGTCGTGCATTTGCTGGGGGCCAAGAAGCCGCCGCGCGCGACTCCGCCGCAAGTGGTGACGGTTGCTACCGCGACCCTTGGCTCAATGCCTGAGATCCTGAGTGAACTGGGCACGGTTACCCCCACCGCCACCGTGACCGTGCTGCCGCAACTGAGCGGATACCTGACGGCGGTCGGTTATCGCGAAGGCCAGGACGTGCAGAAAGGGCAATTCCTTGCCCAGATCGATCCGCGCCAGTATGAAATCGACAAGCAGCAGGCCGAGGCGACCCTCGCCAAGGACCGGGCTGCACTTGCGCAAGCGCACGCCGACCTCGCCCGCTATACACAACTGAACGAGCGCAAGTCTATTGCCGAGCAGACCTTTGCCGACCAGCAATTCCTCGTGCAGCAAGACGAGGCCGCCGTAAAGGTCGACTTGGCCAACATTGCGCAGTTCGACCTCGACCTGGCTTATTGCCGCATCACCGCACCGGTTTCCGGGCGCGTCGGCCTGCGTCTTGTCGATCCGGGCAACTACGTTACCGCTTCGTCGTCGCCGGGTATCGTGGTCATTACCACCATGAAGCCGACCACCGTGCAATTCACGGTGCCGCAAGACTCGCTCGCGAGCGTGCTGCAGCGCATGAACGGGGGCGCGAGCCTGCCGGTCACCGCTTACAGCAGCGACAACTCGAAGGAGATCGCCACCGGCACGCTCTACGCGGTCAGCAACCAGATGGCGACGAGCACGGGGACGATTACCCTCCGGGCGACGTTCCCCAACGACGACGAGGCACTGTTCCCGAGCGAGTTCGTCAACGTCAAGCTACTCGTCGATACCTTGCAAAATGCCGTGCTGGTGCCTACGCCTGCGGTACAAACGGGCGCGCCGGGCGACTATGTCTACCTCGTGAACGCGAACAACACCGTGTCCGTACATAAGGTCACGCTCGGCCCGAGCGACGGCAAGAACACGGTCATTACGTCCGGCCTTGCCGCGGGCAACATGGTCGTGACCGACGGCACCGACCGCTTGAGCGATGGCGTGAAGATCCAGGCCGCAGCAGCGCGGCCCGCATCCGCCAGCGCAGCAGCCGCCGCGCCGGCGTCCGGAGCGGGCGCGGCAAGCGGCGCTCAGGGTCAGCACAAGCATGCCCACGGCGGCGCCTCGGGCACGGCCGCGGCCGCGGCCGACGCAGCCTCGTAGAAGCCGAACTCGCCCCCGATGAATATCTCCCGCCTGTTTATTCTTAGACCGGTAGCCACGCTGCTGCTGATGATCGCCCTTGTATTAGTGGGCCTCGTCGCGGTGCGCGTGCTGCCCGTCTCCTCGCTGCCTAACGTCGACTATCCGACCATCCAGGTGCAAACCTTCTATCCGGGCGCGAGCCCGGACGTGATGGCCACCACGGTGACCGCGCCGCTGGAAGTGCAACTGGGTGAGATCCCCGGCTTGCAGCAGATGACCTCGTACAGTTCGGATGGCGCCTCGGTCATCACGTTGCAGTTCGACCTGTCGCTGAACCTCGACATCGCCCAGCAGAACGTCCAGCAGGCCATCAACGCGGCCAACAGCTTCCTGCCGACCGGCCTGCCCGGACCGCCGACCTATGCGAAGGTGAATCCGGCGGACCAGCCGATCCTGACGCTGGCGGTTACCTCGACATCGATGTCGCTCACGCAGCTGGAAGACGCCGCCAATAACCGCCTCGGAACGAAGATTTCGGAAGTGTCGGGTGTGGGTGTGGTCACCACCAGCGGCGGCAATGTACCCGCTATCCGCGTTGAAGCGGACCCGCACAAGCTGGCGGCCTATGGCCTGAATATCGACGATCTGCGAACGTTGCTGAGCTACGTCAACGTCAGCCAGCCTAAGGGCAACTTCGACGGTCCCGACCTTGATTACACGATCAACGGCAACGACCAGATCAGCGATCCGAAGGATTACCTGAACACCGTGGTCGCTTATCAGAATGGCGCGCCGGTGTTCATGCGCGACGTCGCCAATGTGACCTCGGCGCCCCAGGACATCGAACGAGGCGCCTGGTACAACGGCACGCCCGCGATCGTACTGAACGTCCAGCGCCAGCCGGGCGCGAACGTGATCGCCACCGTGAACCAGATCATGAAGCAGCTGCCGCAGCTCGAATCAACGCTGCCGGCCGGCATGAAGGTCACGGTCGTCTCGGACAGCACGGGCGTGATCCGCTCGTCGGTCTCCGACGCCGCGCTCGAACTCGGCCTGGCGATCGTGCTGGTGGTCGCGGTGATCTTCGTGTTCCTGCGCAACGTGCCGGCCACGATCATCCCGAGCATCTCGGTGCCGGTGTCGCTGATCGGCACGCTGGCCGTGATGTACCAGTTGAACTATTCAATCGACAACCTCTCGCTGATGGCGCTGATCATTGCCACCGGCTTCGTGGTCGACGACTCGATCGTGATGATCGAGAACATCGTGCGTTATCTGGAGGAGGGCAAGACGCCGCTCGAGGCCGCACTCGAAGGCGCCGGGCAGATCGGCTTCACCATTCTGTCGCTGACCATCTCGCTGATTGCGGTTTTGATCCCGCTGCTCTTCATGGGCGGCGTGATCGGGCGCCTCTTCAGCGAATTCGCAGTGACGCTCGCGGTCACCATCGTGCTGTCCGCCGTGGTCTCGCTGACCGTCGTGCCCATGCTCTGCGCGCGCCTCTTGAAGGCTCAGGTCGACCGCCATCCGAGCCGCTTCGAGCGCATCAGCGAAGGCATCTTCGACAAGACGCTCGCCGGCTACGAGCGGGGCTTGCGCTGGGTGCTGGATCACCAGATCCTGACCCTGATGGTGGCAATCGGCACCGTCGTGCTGACCGCCGTCCTGTACATCGTGATCCCGAAGGGGCTGTTCCCGGTGCAGGACGTGGGCGTGATCGAAGGGATCAGCGTGGCCGACAACTCGGTTTCCTACAAGGCGATGGTGACGCGCCAGCGTGCGCTCGCCGACGCGATCCTGAAAGATCCCGATGTCGTCTCGCTCACCTCCTACGTGGGGATCGACGGCACCAACCCCACGCTGAACAACGGCCGCTTCCTGATCAACCTGCGCGAGCACGACAAGCGCTCGGACACCGCGCAGGAGATCGCACGACGCTTGCAGGACGAGGTCGCGAATGTGTCTGGAATCAAGCTCTATATGCAGCCGGAGCAGGACCTGACGCTCGACACCACGGTCTCGCCGAACCAGTACAGCTTCGTGCTGCGTGGACCGAACCAGCAGGCGTTCCAGAAGTACGTGCCGGAACTGATCACGCGCCTGAAGGCGATTCCATCGCTCGCCGATGTGCAAAGCGATATGAACACCGACGGCTTGAGCGTGAACGTTGAGGTAAACCGGCAGCTCGCCGCGCGTTTCGGCATCACCCCGGCCACGGTCGACAACGCGCTCTACGACGCTTTGGGCCAGCGTATTGTCTCGACCATCTTCCAGCAGTCCGACCAGTACCGGGTGATCCTCGTGGCCAAGCCCGAGTCGCTGCCCAACGTGGAGTCGATCGGCAATATCTATCTGCCGAGCCAGACGAGCAGCACGGGTCAGGTACCGCTGTCGGGCATCGCGAAGATTCAGATCGTCAAATCGCCGCTCGTGATCAGCCATCTGGCGCAGTTCCCGGCCGTCACCATCTCGTTCAACCTCGCGAAAGATGCGTCGTTGAGCACCGCGGTGGCGCGTATTCACGAGGCCGAACAGGCGGTCAACCTGCCGCCGTCGATCACCTCCTCGCTGCAGGGCGCGGCACAAGCGTTCCAGGACTCGCTCTCGAGCGAGGTGTACCTGCTGATCGCCGCGCTGGTGGCGGTGTATATCGTGCTGGGCGTGCTGTATGAGAGCTTCATCCATCCGGTAACGATTCTCTCCACGCTGCCCTCGGCGGGGATCGGCGCCCTGCTCGCGCTGATGATCGCCGGCAGCGACCTCGACGTGATCGGGATCATCGGCATCGTGCTGCTGATCGGCATCGTCAAGAAGAACGCCATCATGATGGTGGACTTCGCGCTCGATGCCGAGCGCAACCACGGCAAGCCCGCGCGCGAGGCGATCTTCGAGGCGTCGCTGCTGCGCTTCAGGCCGATCCTGATGACGACGCTCGCAGCCATGCTCGGCGCCCTGCCCATGTTGCTCGGCAGCGGCACGGGCTCGGAGTTGCGCCGCCCGCTCGGTCTGGCGATTATCGGCGGCCTGACCTTGAGCCAGATACTCACGCTCTTCACCACGCCGGTCATCTACCTGTTCTTCGACCGGATGGCGGAGCGCACGAGGCGCTGGCGCAATCGCAACAAACCTGAAGCGCCGGCCGTTCCGGAGGAGGGTGCGCCGTGAACATATCGGCGTTATTCATCCGGCGCCCGGTTGCGACTACCCTTCTGGCGATCGCGATTCTGATCTCGGGCGCCCTGTCCTATTTCCAGTTGCCTGTCGCGCCGCTGCCGAATATCGCCTTCCCGGTGATCGTGGTGCAGGCCCAAATGGCGGGCGCGAGCCCGAACATCATGGCGTCCACCGTGGCCGAACCGCTCGAGCGGCGGCTGGGCACGATTGCCGACGTGGAAGAGCTGACTTCGATCAGCTATGTCGGCTCGTCGATGATCGTGGTCGAGTTCGGGCTGAGCCGCGATATCAACGGCGCCGCCCGCGACGTCGAGGCGGCCATCCAGGCGGCACGCGCCGACTTACCGACCACCCTGCGCAGCAATCCGACCTATCGGCAGTACAACCCGGCGGATTCGCCAATCATGGTGCTCGCGCTGACCTCGGACACGCTCACCAAGGCGCAACTCTACGACTCCGCGGATTCGGTGATCCAGCAGCAACTCTCGCAAGTCAACGGCGTGGGCCAGATCACGCTGGGCGGCGGTGCGTTGCCCTCGGTGCGTGTCGAGTTGCAGCCGGGCAAACTGAACAGCTACGGCCTCGGCCTCGAGGACGTCCGCGCAGCGATCAGCGCGGCCAATGCCAACAGCGCGAAGGGCCACCTCGACCAGGGCGACCAGCGCTATGTAGTGTTGTCGAACGACCAGATCAACAAGGCGGCGCCTTACCGCGACCTGGTCGTCGCCTACCGCAATGGAGCGCCCGTGCTGCTGCGCGATGTCGCGCAGGTCCGGGACTCCAACGAAAATATCCGCAACGCCGGGCTCTATAACGGCAAGTCGGCCGTGCTGGTGATCGTCTATCCGATGCCCGGCAGCAATGTTGTCAGTACGGTCAAACAGATCAGGAACGTCCTCCCCGCGATCGAGGCAACCCTGCCGCACAGCGTCCATGTCAACGTCGCGATCGATCGCTCGGAATCGGTCCGGGCCTCGGTGGGAGATACCGAGCGGACGTTATTCATTGCCGTGCTGCTGGTGGTCGGCGTCGTGTTTATCTTTCTCCAGTCGCCGCGCGCCACGCTCGTGCCGGCCGTGGCGTTGCCGCTGTCGATCGTGGGCACCTTCGGGCCGATGTACCTGCTCGGCTACAGCATCGACAACCTCTCGCTGATGGCGCTTACTATCGGCACCGGCTTCGTGGTCGACGATGCGGTGGTGGTGCTAGAAAACATCACGCGCCACCTGGAAATGGGCCTGAGTCCGAAAGAAGCTGCGCTCAAAGGCAGCGGCGAAGTGGGCTTCACGGTGATCTCGATGAGCCTCTCGCTGATCGCGGTGTTCCTGCCCATCTTGCTGATGCCGGGCATCGTCGGCCTGCTGTTCCACGAGTTCGCGGTGACGTTGTCCATTGCGATCCTGATCTCGCTCGTGATCTCGCTCACGGTCACGCCGGCCATGTGCGCCTACGTGCTGAGCCGCGATCACGCCGGCCATTCCAAAGCCCGTTGGGCGACCTGGGTCGAGGCGCAGTTCGAGCGTTTCAAAAACGCCTACTCGCGCTCGCTCACCACCGTGCTGGACCATTCGCTGCTGGTGATCCTGTTGCTGATCGGCCTGCTGGTCGCGAACGTCTTCCTGTTCAAGCTGCTGCCCGCAACCTTCTTTCCGGAGCAGGACACGGGCATCCTGATCGGGCAGATCATTGCCGACCAGAGCATTTCCTTCCCGGCGATGGAAAAGAAACTCGCCCAGTTGCAGGCGATCGTGCAGAAGGATCCGGCGGTCCAATCAGTGGCGGGTTTTACCGGCGGCCGCGCGCTGAACACCGCGAACGTGTTTATTGAACTCAAGCCGCTGGCCCAGCGCCACGCGACCGCGACCGAAGTGGTCAACCGCCTGCGGCCCAAGCTGAACGGGGTCTCCGGCGCGCGGCTTTTCCTGCAGGCGCAGCAGGATCTGCGAATTGGTGGACGGCAGTCGGCGGCGGAGTACCAGTACACATTGACGAGCGATGACTCCGCGGCGCTGTTCGAGTGGACGCCCAAGCTCGTGACTGCGCTCAACAAGGATCGCAGCCAGCTGATCGACGTCAACTCGGACCTGCAGCAAAACGGTCTGCAAACCTACGTCAATTTCAACCGCGCCACGGCGGCTCGCTACGGCTTTGCGCCGAACCAGATCGACAACGTGCTGTATGACGCGTTCGGCCAGCGGACCGTATCGACCATCTACAACCCGCTTAACCAGTACTTCGTCGTAATGGAGGTGGCGCCGGAGTACTGGCAATATCCGCAGACGCTCAACCAGATTTTCATGAGCACGGCGGCGGGCAATCCGACCGGCTCGCAGCAGACGCAAATGCCGGGCGCAACCGTCACCGGCGTGACCGGTGCGAGCGCAGTCAGCACCGGATCGAGCGCATCGTCGAGCACCAATTCGCTGAATTCGAATGCGCAAGCCAACGCGACCAATAACAGCATCTCCAACAGCAAGGGCGGCAGTTCGAGCGGCAGCGCGGACAGCACCTCGGCCGAGACGATGGTGCCGTTGCCGGTGCTCGCCAGCTACGTCAACAACCATACGTCGACCCAGGTGAACCATCAGAGTGGGCTGGTGGCCGCGACGATCTCCTTCAACCTCCCCGCCGGCGGGTCGCTCAGCAAGGCCCAGGTGGCGCTCGAGAACGCGGAACGCGAAATCGGCATGCCGGCAAGCGTCCACGGTGCGTTCGCGGGCGCGGCGCAAGCGTACGCGCAGTCGATGGGCACCATCCCCCTGCTGATCCTCGCGGCTCTGGGCGTGGTCTACATCGTCCTGGGCGTACTCTATGAGAGCTCGATTCACCCGCTCACGATCCTCTCGACGCTGCCCTCGGCCGGTATCGGCGCCACCCTCGCGCTGCTGATTTTCGGCACGCCGTTCTCCGTGATCGCGCTGATCGGCATCATCTTGCTGATCGGTATTGTCAAGAAGAACGGCATCATGATGGTGGACGTGGCGATCCAGTTGCAACGCAACGAAGGCATGCCGGCCAAGGAGGCGATTCATGCCGCCGCCGTCGTGCGTCTGCGGCCGATCATGATGACCACGTTCGCCGCCGTGCTCGGCGCGGTGCCGCTGGCAATCGGTATCGGCCAGGGCGCGTCGCTGCGCCAGCCGCTCGGTATTACCGTGATGGGCGGCCTGATACTGAGCCAGGTCTTTACGCTGTACACGACACCGGTGATCTACCTGTACCTGGACCGGTTGCGCTTCAAGCTCGTCAAGTGGTCTTCCGGACTGCCGCTGAACCAGCGAGCGGAACAAATGGGGCCGCCGGATCGATCGGGGCAAACGGATACGAAGGCATGAAGATGAAGATTTCCTCCAAACCCCTGGCCGCCGCGGCGGCCCTCCTGCTCGGCGGCTGCATGGTCGGTCCCGACTATCACCGGCCGCAGGTCAGCGTGCCCGCGACCTTCCGCGAATTGCCCGGCTGGACCCAGGCCGAGCCCAATGCGAGCGGGCCCAAGGGCGCGTGGTGGACCGGCTTCAATGATCCGCTGCTCGACGAGCTCGAACCGCTGGTGGTGGTCTCCAACCAGACCGTGGCCCAGGACTATGCCAATTACCAGGAGGCCCTCGCCGAGGTGAAGGTTGCACGCTCCGGCCTGTTCCCGACGATTGGCGTGACAGGGTCGGGCACCCGGCAACGCAGCGCAACCGGCACGACGAGCACCAGCGCGAGCCGCAGTTTCGGCAACCTGCAGACGGTGAACAACTCGGGCTCGCTCGAGGGCAATGTCAGTTGGGCGCCGGACCTGTGGGGCTCGGTGCGCCGCACGATTGAACAGAATGCCGCGACCGCCCAGGCCAGCGAAGCAACGCTCGCGAATGCAACGCTCTCCGAACAGATTGCGCTCGCGACCGCCGTGATCCAATTGCGGACCAGCGACGCCAATATCGACCTGCTCACGCAAACGGTCAAAGCCTTCCAGCACTACCTCGACGTGGTGGCTGATCAGGACAAGTTCGGCACCATCGCGCCTTCCGACGTGATCACCGCGCGCACCCAGCTCGAAAGCGCGCAGTCGAGCCTGATTGCGCTCGGCGTCGCACGCGCCCAAAACGAACATGCGATCGCGGTGCTGGTCGGCAAGAACCCCGAGGACCTGGTCATCCCGCACAGCACCGCGATGCCCACGTTGCCGGCAATTCCCGTTGGCGTTCCTTCGACCCTGTTGCAGCGCCGGCCCGATATAGCAACGGCCGAGCGCCAGATGGCGTCCGAGAATGCCGCGATCGGGGTCGCGGTTGCGGCGTACTACCCGACGGTGTCGCTGTCCGCGCTGGACGGCTTCACGCAGTCGCCGTTGGGCGGCTTGCTGCACGTGGCCAATTACGTCTGGTCACTGGGTGGCAGCGCCACCGAAACGCTATTCGACGGCGGCGAGCGCAGCGGCGAAGTCGCGGCAGCCAAGGCGGCCTACCAGGCAGCCGTCGCCAATTATCGCGGCACCGTGCTGACCGCGTTCGAAGATGTTGAGAACGACCTGTCCGGCTTACGCATCCTGTCGGAGCAGTCCGACACCCTGGATGCCGCCGTACGCGATGCAACGCACGGCGCCGAGATTGCCTTCAACGAGTATCAGGCCGGCACAGTCGACTACACCACCGTGGCGACCGCCCAGGCGACCCAGTTGAACAATCAGCAAACCGCGTTGAACGTGCAGGAGTCGCGGCTGCTTGATGCCGCCTCGCTGATCGGCGACCTGGGCGGCGGCTGGTCGGACAGCGCGCTGCACGATCCGCGGCATCCGGTGGAAGCAGCAAGCGCTGCGAGTGCTGCAAGCCCGGCAACCCAGGCAACCCAGGCGGGTCAGTAGCGCGAAAAGATGGGCCCCGCGGGGTCCATTGGCGACAATTCCTACCGATGCGTATGTCCAAACTCCGGCTGCGACGGCGCATTGCCGCTGGGGGCTTGTCCCGTCGCGGGCTTGGCTCCCGTGGCGGGAAAGACTATCAGCATCAACACGACGCCCGCCATCAATACGACTGCGAGCCCGATCAGCCCGAACTCCGCGCTTCCCGTCTGCATCTTGGTCCAGCCCACGAATGCCGGACTCACGAACCCGCCCGTTCCACCGAGACTCGTGATCATCGCAATGCCGCCCGCCGCCGACGAGCGTGGCAGGAACGTCTGGGGTATCGTCCAGAACACGACGAAACAACCGTACGACGCCGCTGCCGCCAGTGCAAGCAGACACACGCCGATCGTGACGTTGTGGCCGGCTGCAGGCAACAGCGCAAAGGCAGCTGCCGTCGCTGCAGCGCTGCCCGCCACATGCCAGCGGCGCTCCATCATCCGGTCGGAACTCGCTCCAACAACGTATGTCCCGATCGCCGCCGCGATGAACACCAGCGCCGACAGCAACCCGACATCCAGCACGTTGGCAACGCCCAGATCACGAATAATCGTCGGTGCCCAGAAGCCGATCGCATTGAACGGCATCATCACGGCGAAGTAGACGATAGCCGCGAGATAGACGCGCGGATTGGCGAGCGCGCCACGCAGTCCGTCGAGGTGGCCGGAGTGCTTCGACTGTTCGTCGGCAAGGAGTTCACGCGATATCAACGCTTTCTCGCGGTCGCTGAGCCAGCGAACCTCCGCGGGCGAATCGCCGAGATAGAAGAAAGCGAAGATGCCTAGCGTGACAGCGGGCACGCCTTCCAGCAGGAAGAGCCACTGCCAGCCGGGCAAACCACCGACGCCGGCTAGCCGCGTCATGATGAAACCCGACATCGGGCCCCCGATAATTCCCGCCACGGCGGTGGCCATCATCAGGAACGCGGTTACGCGTGCGCGCCGGGCGCCGGGAAACCAGCAGCTCAGGTAGAAGATGATCCCCGGGAAAAAGCCCGCTTCGGTGACGCCCAGCAGAAACCGCATGGCGTAGAACTGCGTCGGTGTGCGAACGAACATCATCAGGCTTGACGCGAGTCCCCACGCAAACATGATGCGCAGAAGCGTTCGGCGCGCGCCGACGCGTTGCATCCAGAGATTGCTCGGCACCTCGAAAAGCACGTAGCCGATAAAGAAGAGGCCAGCGCCCAGGCCGTACGTCGACTCGGAAAAACCGAGGTCGTGCATGAACTGCAGCTTGGCGAAGCTGATGTTCACACGGTCGATATAGCTGATCACGTAGCAGAGAAACAGCAGCGGAATCAGCCGGAAAAACACCTTGCGATAAGTGCGATCGACTTCGTCAGGCGTAGTGTCGCCCGAGGTCGCTGCGCCGGTTTGCGGATGGCTGTGCATGAGGGTCTCGCGAAGAATGCGAACTGACATGGGCGTCGCGGTGTGCCTTCGACGCCCGGTTTCAAAGCGGCCGTGCAAGCTCAGCGACACTATCCGTCGACGACAGCCTGAGCGCAATGCTCGCTTTCATGTGCCTCGCTGCTTGCCGCCGCGAGTTGCGGCAGGCAGCGCGCAAGCGCATCGCCCGCGCGCACGCCCTTGCCTGCAGGCAGAACGAACAGTGGATTGATGTCGAACTCCTTCAGACCCGGCGCAAGGTCGAGTGCCATCGCGGACATGGCAACAATTGCGTCCGCAAGCGCGTCGATATCGCCCGGTGGCTTGCCGCGCGCGCCGTTGAGTATTGCGTACGCACGCAGTTCGCGGATCATCGCATGCGCGTCGGCGTGCGAGACCGGCGCGAGGCGCCACGCCACGTCCTTCAGCGCCTCGGCGTAGATCCCGCCGAGTCCGCACATCACGGCGGGTCCGAACGACGGATCGTTCTCGACGCCGACGATCATCTCCACCGCGTCGCGAATCTCTTCCTGCACGAGCACGCCGTCGATCCTCGCGCCGGGAACATGGCTCCGCGCGTTCGCGACGACTTCATCGAACGCGTCCGCCAGCATCGCCTCATCGCGAATGCCGACGCGCACCGCGCCCGCTTCGGTCTTGTGCGGGATATCGGGCGACTGGACCTTGATGACAAGCGGAAAGCCGATCGACCGAGCGATCGATCGCGCTTCCTCGCGGTTCTGCGCGAGCGCGCCCTTCGGAGTATCGATGCCATAGTGCGCGAGGAGCGCCTGCGCCGCGTGCTCAGTGAGATCGCCCGGATTCTCGGCGAGCAACGCATGCGCTTGCCTGACATGACGACGCAAAGGCGCCGGTGCGAGTCGTGCCATCTCCCGCGCGCGGCGTGCCTGTGCATAGTTCGACAGCACAGCGAAAGCGCGCCCACAGCGCACGGGCGTTGCATAGAGCGGCACGCCGCTCTGCTCGATCACGTCGTACGCTTTGCTCGCCATGTCGCGGCGTGCATTCCAGGCGAGCATCATCGGTTTGTCGGTCGAACGATAGACACGCACGATCGCCTCGGCCATCGCGAGCGCGACCTCGCCGCTCGCAGCCGCCGCCATGATCGCGATCGAGTCGATGCCCGGATCGTCAGCGATGATCTGCAAGGCATCGGCAAATATCTTTGGCTCGGCGAGGATGCCGGCGGTCAGGTCAACGGGATTATTCAGCGACGCGAACGACGGCACGATCGGCTCGAGCGCGGCGAGCGTCTGCGCAGACAACGGCGCAAGCGTCATGCCCCGTTCGCTGCACGTATCGGTGATCAGGATGCCGGCGCCGCCCGAGAGCGTGACGACGGCGATCCGGTTGCCGCCGGGCAAGCGTTTCGCCTCGAACGCCTTCGCGTAGTCGCCGAGATCGGCCACGTCGGTTACTTCGATCACGCCCGTCTGACGGAATGCCGTGCGATACAGCGTCGAAGCGCCGCCGAGATTCGCCGTGTGCGACGCGGCCGCCTTGGCGCCATCGGTGGTATTGCCGACCTTCCA
>Ga0302314_10009052_pt1 | contig 17654 bp, 15 predicted proteins | sample III_Palsa_N2_3_FD_200533 | JGI IMG/M metagenome (GOLD analysis project Ga0302314, IMG submission 200533) | Peat permafrost microbial communities from Stordalen Mire near Abisko, Sweden - III_Palsa_N2_3 | ecosystem: Environmental > Terrestrial > Soil > Palsa > Peat permafrost | place: Sweden...
TCGTCCTTGGTCAGGCCGACCTTGATGTCGAAGTCCAGGCCGCGCTGCTTGAAGATGTCGACGGCGGCGGGGGAGAGTTTGTCTGCGATGAGAACGCGGGGAGCCATGGTGCGGGGTGCTTTCGAATTGGGGAAATTGGGGATGCGGCCAAGCGCGTGCGTGCTTCGAGGCCGCTTCGCGGCGCCTCAGCATGGGGAAAAGGGTTGTCCCTTAGGTCCTCATCCTGAGGCGCGAGGCGCAGCAGAGCCTCGAAGGACGCAATCAGGCCGCTTGCAGCAGCTCGTCGGCGACGGTGGCGAAGGCCCAGTCGAGCCAGGGCGTCAGGGCTTCCAGGTCGGAATGCTCTACCGCGCCGCCGCACCAGATGCGGATGCCCGGAGGCGCGTCGCGATAGCCGCCGGCGTCGAGGGCGACGCCTTCCTTCTCCAGCAGATCCGACAGCTTCTTGGCGAACTCAGCCTGCTTGTCGGCCGGCAGGGCGCTGACCCGGGGGTCGACCACCTTGAGGCAGACGCTGGTGTTCGACCGCGTCGCCGGAACTTCGGCCAGGGGCGCGACCCAGGGAGTCTTGTCAGCCCAGTCGTAGAGGACGGCGGCGTTGCGGTCGGCCCGGCGGTGCAGTTCGGTCAGGCCGCCAATGGAAACGGACCACTTCAGCGCATCGACATAGTCTTCCGCGGCCAGCATCGAGGGCGTGTTGATGGTCGCGCCTTCGAAGATGTCCTTGGCGACCTTGCCCTTGCTCTTCATGCGGAAAATCTTCGGCATCGGCCACGGCGGATCATAGCTTTCCAGCCGGGCGACCGCGCGAGGCGACAGAATCAGCATGCCATGCGCGGCCTCGCCGCCCAGCACCTTCTGCCAGGAGAAGGTGACCACATCGAGCTTGGCCCAATCCAGCGGCTGGGCGAAGGCGGCGCTGGTGGCGTCGCAGATGGTGATGCCCTTGCGGTCGGCGGAGATGAAGTCGCCATTCGGCACCTTCACGCCCGAGGTGGTGCCGTTCCAGGCGAACACCAGGTCCTTGGCCGGATCGACCTTGGTCAGGTCGGGCAGGGCGCCATAGGGGGCGGAGAGAACTTCGGTGTTGGGCAGCTTCAGCTGGTCGACCACGTCGCCGACCCAGTCCTTTGAGAAGCTTTCCCAGGCCAGGACTTGCACGGGCAGCGGGCCCAGCAGCGACCACATGGCCATCTCGACGGCGCCGGTGTCCGAGGCCGGCACGATGCCGATCAGGAAGTCTTCCGGAACCTGAAGAACCTCACGAGTGCGGTCGATCGCCTCCTTCAGCCGGCCCTTGCCGAGCTTGGAGCGGTGCGAGCGGCCGAGCACGGCGCCTTGCAGGTCGGAAAGTTTCCAACCTGGGTGCTTTACCGTCGGTCCTGAGGAAAATTCGGGGCGAGCCGGACGCATCGCCGGCTTGGCGAGGGTATTCATGATGTCTCCCATCCTTACAGATGGACAGCGCCCCGTTGGGAGGGCGTGGCCCGACGCGGGGGATACACCCTCCTGTCCGGAACGCCAGTGAATTTTCGTCGTTCAGCTATCGGCGGCGATTAAATTAGGCCGCGCTAACCAAGTTTCGCTGTTCGTTCATTCCGGTTTCATCTGCGTGGGCCTCAAATGGGGAATGCGCTGCCGGTTTGACGGCGCATCACACTTCGAGGAAGCAACCATGAAGACCCTTCTCGTGACCCTGGCCGCCGTTGGCGCGCTAGCTATGGCCGGCTCCGCCTCGGCCCATCCCTGGCACCACTGGCACCACCATCATTACTGGCATCACCATCACTGGCATTAATCGCCAGCCGATGAACGGATGGCCCCTTCCCGGCGACGGGAAGGGGTTTTCGTTTGGCCTCAGAGCCGCAAGCGGCTCTCCACGACCGTGACCGCCTTGCCGCGCAAGGCAACCCGATCACCCTTCACCTCGACATCGATGTCGCCGCCCCTGCCAGGGTAGGCCTGATGGCATTTCAACGACTTGCGGCCTAGCTTATCCGCGAACAGCGGCGCCACCGAGCAATGGGCGGAGCCGGTCGCCGGATCTTCGGGAATGCCGGAGCCAGGCGCGAAGAACCGGCTGACCACATCGTAGCCGGACCCCGAATTGGCCAGGGCCGACACCAGCAGATTTCCGCGCTCACAACCTTCGCCGACGCTGATCTGCTCGATCTTGGCGAGGTCGGGCTTCAGGTTTCGCACCGCCAGCTCGCTGTCCAGCACCGCCAGCAGAAAGCGCGCCTGCCAGACCTCGGCCGGTTCGACGCCAATGGCCTCGGCCAAGCCGGCGGGGGTAGCGATTCGCACCGGCGGGGCGGACGGAAAATCCATCTCATAGCCGGCATCGGTGCGGGTAACGGTCAGAACGCCGGACTGGCGCGTCTCGAAGGTCACCTTGGGCGACGTGACGCCGATCTCGCCGAGCAGGGCGTGGGCCGAGGCAAGGGTCGCGTGCCCACACAATGGCACCTCCACCGTCGGCGTCATCCAGCGTAGGCCGAATCGGCCCGGCTCGGCGGTCTTGAGCAGGAAGGCGGTCTCGGCCTGATTGTTCTCCGCCGCCAGGGACTGCATCCAGGCGTCTTCCGGCCAGGCGTCGAAGGGCTCGACCACGCAGGCCTGGTTGCCCTTGAACGGGGCGGAAGCAAAGGCGTCGATGGTCCACTGGCGCATCACGCGGTTTCCTTATGTGCGGTGGGTTGAAATGCGGCGAGGCGGGCGAGCAAGCCGTCGCGCACGCCTGGCCATTCCTCGCGCACGATGGAGAAGTAGACCGTGTCGCGCAGGCTGCCGTCGGGGCGGATCATGTGGTCGCGGAACACGCCCTCACGCACGGCGCCCAGGCGGGCGATGGCGGCTTGGGAGCGGGTGTTGGCGATGTCGGTCTTCAGCTCGATCCGGTTCAGGCCCAGGGCCTCGAACCCGTGGTCGAGCAGGGCGAACTTGCAGGCCGGATTGACCTGACTGGCCCAGACGGCCGGATTGTACCAGGTGTGGCCAATCTCGACCCGCTTGTGCGCCGCCTCGATGTTCAGATAGCGGGTCGAGCCGACCAGGGCGTTATCGTCCAGAGTGCGCACGGCCCAGGCGGTCTCCTGAGGCGTTTCACAGGTTCGCAGCGTGCCGTCGAACCAGGCGTCGAAGCGCTCGCCCAAGGCCGGCGTCGGCATATGCGCCCAGATCGCCGGCGCCTGGGCCGCGCGGCGCAGGCCCTCGCGATGGATTTCGGCCAACGGCTCCAGGCGCACGCCGGGGGCGTTCAACGGAATGGCATTGATCTCAGTCGTCATGGCGGCTGCCTTTCTGGAAAGCCTGGCTGTGTCGTGACAATTCGGCTCAATAATCTCATTGATCATGCGGTCAATCTATATATTGTCACGGTGACAATGTGAGGTGAGCATGGGCGACTGGCGCCCCAAGATCGAATTCGTCGAAGGCTTCATCCACCAGCGCATCGTCCAGGCGCTGGAGGCTGACATCGCCGCCGGCGTGCTGGCGCCCGACACACGCCTGCCGACGCATCGGCGACTGGCCGAGACGCTTGGGGTTGGCGTGGGCGCCGTGACGCGCGCCTATGCCGAGGCGGAGGTGCGGGGCCTCCTGACTGCGCGTGTGGGGCGCGGCAGCTTCGTCGCCCGCCCGCCCGAGCGGTTGGCGGGACCGGCCGAAGGGGCGATCAATCTTGGTCTCAATCTGCCTCCCTCCGCCATGGCCGAGAGCCGGCTTTCCGACACCCTGGCCAGGCTGCGGCGACGTGGCGACCTGATGGACCATCTGGACTATGGCGGGCCTGCCGGGTTCGAGAGCCACCGCCGCGCCGGCGCGGCCTGGCTCGGCGTCACCGCGGGCTGGCCGGATTTGGACTGGCGGCGCCTGGTCTGTTGCGGCGGCGCCCAGCAGGCGATCGCGGTGTCCCTGGGGGCCTGCATCCGTCCCGGCCAACCCTTGATCGTCGAGGAAGCGACCTTCACCGGCGTCAAGGCGCTGGCGGCGCACATGGATTATCGGCTCATCGGCGCGCGGCTGGACCATGAGGGCCTGACGCCCGAGGGGCTGGACCAGGCGGCGGCTTCTTCGGGCGCGCGGGCCGTCTATATCCAGCCGCTCCAGAATCCTACCGGGCGGATCATGAGCCTTGAGCGGCGCAATTCGATCATCGAGGTTGCTCGGCGGCGCGGGCTGACGATCGTGGAGGACGACCTCTATTCGGCCTACGCCCGCGATGTCGACCCCACGCCCCTGGCCCGGCTGGCGCCCGATCTGGTCTTCTATGTGAATGGCCTGTCCAAGAGCCTTACACCGGGTTTGCGCGTCGGATATTGCCTTCCGCCTATCGGCGGGGACTGGGCTGCAGGTGCGCAGGACGCCCTGCGGGCGATCGCCTTCGGGCCGCCGGGGATTGGCGGCCTGGTCGCTGTGCAGTGGATCGAAGACGGAACCGCCGAGGACATCCTCGCCGCGCACCTGGCCGAGCTGACGGCGCGCACCAGCCTGGTGCTGGGCGCGCTGGGATCGGCGGTCGAGCGTCCGGCCAATACGGCGGCGACCCACTTCTGGCTGCCGATGAGCGAACTGGAGGCGGAACGGGTGGCGGCGCGGGCGCAGCGCGAAGGCGTGCTGGTGACCCCGCCCCAGGCGCCGCAGACCACCGGATCGCGTGAACACGGTCTGCGTGTCTGTCTGGGCGGCCCGCCCAATCGCCTGGTGTTCGAAGAGGGTTTGCGGAGACTCACCCGCGCGCTCGACGACGCGCCGGAGCGCACCTTCGGAGGCGTTTAGCAGCCTTGGCCTAGCCCGCCGTCATGGCCCGCGCCGCGACGGTGTCTTCCTCGGATCGTTCGGCGAGCACGGCGATGGCCCCCAGCAGCTGGGCGGGTGAGAAGGGCTTGGCCACCACCCCGTCCATACCCGCGCGCATATAGGTCTGATGCTGGTGGCTCATGACGTCGGCGGTAAGGGCGATGATCGGGATTTCGGCGATGGAAACCGGTAGGGCGCGAATGTGCCGGGTGGCCTCCAGCCCGTCCATGCCGGGCATGTTGACGTCCATCAGCACCAGATCATAGGCCGATTGCTGAACAGCCTCGATCGCGGCGAGGCCGCCGTCCACCGCGTCCGCCTCGGCCCCAAGGGCTTCCAGCGATTTGACCGCCACGATCCGGTTGATGCGATTGTCGTCGACCACCAGCACGCGCAGGCCCGTGAGCGGCGTGGCCGAGAGGTCGTCGGCCTCGGCCTGTTCGGGTGCGGCCGCAGCCGGTGCGGAGACCTCTAGCCAGAAGGTCGATCCGACCCCAGGCTCGCTTTCATAGTCCAATTCCCCGCCCATCATCCGCGCCAGCTTGCGCGAGATGGCCAGGCCAAGACCGGTGCCGCCGAACCGCCGCGTGGTGGTGGTGTCGGCTTGCTGAAACTGGCCGAACAGGGTGGGGCGGGCGGAGTCCGGCACGCCGATTCCGGTGTCCTGGATTTCGCATCGCAGCCGCCGGTCGGCGCCCTCGCCAACGGCGGTCAATCGCACCTCGACCCCGCCGGCCTCGGTGAATTTCACCGCATTGCCGATGACATTGAACAGGCACTGACGCAGGCGCACGGAATCGATCTCCGCATAGCCCATGTCCGGTTGGACGCTCAGGCGCAGATACAGACCCTTGTCAGTCGCCTGCGGCCTTAGGAGATTGGTCACGCCCTCGGCGATAGTGCACGGCGCATCGACCGTGGGCGACAGCTCGAGCTTGCCGGCTTCGATCTTGCTGAAGTCCAGGACGTCGTTGATCAGCTGGGCAAGCATCTCGCTGCAACCGACCGCCTCGGTCAGCAGGCTGCGGCCTTCTTCGGTCAGGTTCTCGTGGCGCAGCAGGTTGAGCACGCCGACGATACCGTTCATCGGGGTGCGGATCTCATGGCTGACCGAGGCGAGGAAGCTCGACTTGGACGCCGTGGCCGCCTCGGCGATGCGCCGGGCTTCTTCCAGCGCCAGTTCCTGGCGCTTCTGCTCGTCGATATCCAGCATCAGGCCGACACCGCGCACGGGCTCGCCCGCCTCGTTGTGCTCGACTTCCAGCGACAGCCGGACCCAGCGCTCGCCGTCGGGCCGCGCCAGCCTGACGTCGACGGCCGCTGCGCTGCCGGCCAGCATGGCGTTGCGCCGCAGCTCCATCACGAGGGGATGGTCTTCTGGATTATAGAAATCGAGCGTCTGTTCGATGCGCTCGGGCGCCACGCGGCCGGTCAGGGCGTGAAACTCCGGTGATCCCCAGAAGGTCTGGCGACGATAGTTGAACTCACAGACCCCGGCCTTGGCGCTGGTCAGGGCCAGCTTCAGGCGAGAAGCCGTCGCCGAGGCCTGATCGCGGGTGTTGGCCAGGGGGGTGATATTCTGGCTGATGCCGAGCATCTCGTAGCGGCCGCTTGGGAGTTTGCGGCCAGAGCGGTAGTGGACCTTCAGGTGATGCCAGTCGCCAGCCGCGTGCAGATAGCGCATCTCCGCATTGGCCACGCCGCGATCCCGGGTGATCCGTTCACGGATATCGGTGTCCAGTCCCACGTCGCGCGGGTGCTGGATCTGGCGCAACATGTCGGCGGGGATGGCTTCGCGGGAGTCGGGATAGCCAAGGTTTATGGCGTTCTGAAAGACGAAGGTGTCGTCGTCCGGATGGTAGCTCCAGGCGCCGATTTCGGCGTCGTGCATGAGCTGATCGCGGACCTCGCCGGTCTCGCGCAGATCGGACAGCGCCCTGCGTTCGACGCTGACATCGGTCAGGCTCGCCAGGGCGCCGCCGCCTTGCGGCGTCAGTGTCAGGCGCAACCAAATCTCGCCGGAGGCTGACGGCAGACAGACAACCGCGCCGGCGTCGTCCTCCTGTAGCGCGCCGCCGGCGTCACCGATGGCCTGGCTAAGGTTGCGGTTGGCCAGGCTGTCTCGCTCGGCGGCCAGCAGGCGGGTCATGGCAAGGTTGGCCCACAGAATGTTGAGGGCCGAATCGACGACGGCGAGAGGCGTCGGCAGGAGGTCGAACGCCGCGCACGCGCCTTCCGTGCACAAGATGTCAGACGCTGCCGTCATTCCCCGGTTTCTCCGCCCAGTAGCGCACCATGCGCCGATCGTCTTTAAGGAGACCCTTACGGGGCGGCCGGCGGGCCCTCGATAATCACTTCAGGCCAGCGCGTCAGAACGCCGCGCGATACTGTGGCCCAGCCTTTCGCCAGCGGGCGATGGGGGTTTGGTCTCAGCGTCATCGCGAAAAGATCGCCCAGGCCAAAAGGGGCGTCGACGTCCAGTCGGCCGTCCTTTTCCAGGCGCACGCCGACGGCGTAGGCAGGGGACACGAACCGGCTGAGCGCGTCGTCGGAACAGGTCAGCGGCGCATAAGGCTCGCCGAAATGAGCCTCGAACCACAGATGCACGCGAGCCTGGTTACGCACCTCGACCAGCGGCGAAAGCGCTGACGGATAGGCTGCCGCGGCGCGCTTGATCACCACATCCTCTGCCTCATACGACAGGTCCGAGCTGTCGAAATAGAATAGGTCGTAGTCCTTGATCCCATGGTCGGGATCGCGGCCGGTGAGGGCGTTCCAGACGGTCTGGTAGATCGCGCCGGAGACGACCCGCCAATCCGGCAGCTCAAGATCGCGAGCGATCTCAAGCACCTGCATCAGGCGCGGGCTGGCTCGGACGATGGCGTCGAGGCGGTCGCCAGGTGAGGAAAGGTGTTGGTCGTTCATCGAACAAAGCACGAACATAAAACGCGCTGACGATCAAGTCCGATCGGGAGTCATCCACGCATGATTCAGCGGCCCCGCGCCCGTTCCCAGCTCGGGGGCATGACGGATGGCCTCGGCGACATAGGCCCACGCGCGCGCGACCGCATCTTGCAGCGACAGGCCCTGGGCCAGGCCCGTGGCGCAGGCCGAGGCCAGGGTGCAGCCGGTGCCATGGGTGTTGCGGGTCTCGATGCGGGGGCCGGAGAAGCTGACCTCGCCGGCGGGCGTCATCAGGATGTCGGTCAGGGTCTCGCCAGCGATATGGCCGCCCTTCATCAGCACGGCCTTGGCGCCGACCTCTAGCAGGGCTTCGCCGGCGCGGCGCAGGTCATCGCTGGTTTCGACCACCAGGCTCGTCAGCGCCGCCGCCTCGGGCGCATTGGGGGTGAGCAGGGCGGCCCTGGGAATCAGCAGGCGAGTGATCGCCCAGACCGCGTCGTCCTCGATCAGCCGCGCGCCGCTGGAGGCGACCATCACCGGGTCGATCACCGCCGGCGCGCCGGCTTCGTCGATCAGGACGGCGGCGGCCTCGATGGTCGCGCGCGAGGCGAGCATGCCGGTCTTGACCGCGTCCGCGCCGATGTCGCCCAGCACCACGCGGCCTTGCGCCAGCACCATCTCGGGCGGGATTGGGTGGACGCCAAAGACGCCCAGGGTGTTCTGCGCGGTGATCGCGGTGATGGCGGTGGTTGCAAAGCCGCCGAGCGCCATCACCGTCTTGATGTCGGCCTGAATCCCCGCCCCGCCGCCGGAGTACGACCCGGCGATCACCAGGACGCGTCCGTGCGTGTTCATGCGGCGGCCCCGATCGCCGCCTGCACCGCCAAGGCTTGCCGGGTCTCGCGCACATCGTGCACGCGCACCATCGCCGCGCCGGCGCGGGCGGCCGCAAGGGCGAAGGCGATCGACCCACCAAGGCGATCTTCCGCCCTGGTCGCGGTAGGGTCGATGCGGGCGATGGTGCTCTTTCGGCTGGCCCCATAGAGGATCGGGAATCCCAGGGTGGTCAGGCGGTCCAGGTGACGCAGCAGGGTCAGGTTGTGGGCCATGGTCTTGCCGAAACCGATGCCGGGATCGAGCCATATCCGCTCACGCGCCACCCCGGCGGCCATGGCTGCATCGGCCCGGTCCAGCAGCGCGTCGCCGACCTCCCGGACCACATCGTCATAGTGCGGATCGGCCTGCATGGTCCGGGGCTCGCCGCGCATGTGCATCAGCACCACCTCGCAGCCCAGGTCCGCGGCCACGGACGGACTGTCCGGCGACCAGCCCAGGGCCGACACGTCGTTCCACATCGTCGCGCCCGCCTGGACCGCCGCGCGGGCGACGGCGGGCTTCATGGTATCGATAGAGATGGCGATCTTGGAGTCCGCGCGCACGGCCTCGATCAGCGGGATAGTGCGGGCCAGCTCTTCGGCCTCCGAGACGGGCGCCGCGCCCGGACGGGTGGACTCGCCGCCGATGTCGAGAATGTCGGCGCCGTCGGCGATCAGCTTGCGCGCATGGGAGAGGGCCGCGGCGCGATCCAGAAAGCGCCCGCCATCGGAGAAGCTGTCGGGGGTGACGTTGACGATCCCCATGATGCGGCAGGTGGTCATGCGGGTGGTCGGGCGCTCTAGAGCCCTCCCCCTCGATGGGGGAGGGTTGGGTGGGGGTGTGGCCGCAAGGCTGAGGTGAGGAGCGCTAAGGGGCGCCGGCGCCCATCTGCGTTCAATCGTCACCGCATATGCGAACACCCCAACCCTACCCTTCCCCCATCGAGGGGGAAGGGAATTTTAGCAGCCTACGCCAGTTCGGGATCAGCGCTGGGGGACAGGGGGACGGAGACGCGCGGGCCGGGCAGCTGCTTGGGCTCGGCGTCCTCGCGGTCCGGCTTGACGCCTTTGATCACATTGATGATCTCGTCGCCTGACAGGGTCTCATACTCCAGCAGGGCCTTGGCCAGGGTGTGCAGGTCTTCCAGCTTGGCGGTCAGGATGCTTTTGGCTTCGTCATAGCCTGCCTGAACCAGGCGGCGGACCTCCAGGTCGATCTTCTGGGCGGTGTCTTCCGAGACATTCTGGGTGCGGGCCACCGAATGGCCCAGGAAGACTTCTTCCTGATTGTCGCCATAGGAGACCATGCCCAGGACGTCGGAATAGCCCCAGCGCGTGACCATGTTGCGGGCGAGGCCCGTGGCGGCCTGGATATCGCTGGAGGCGCCCGAGGTGACCTTGTCCTTGCCGAAGATCAGCTCCTCGGCGACCCGACCGGCCATCATGATGGCCAGGCGCGAGGTCATCTGGGTGAAGTCCATGGAATAGCGGTCGCCTTCCGGCAGCTGCATCACCATGCCCAGGGCGCGGCCGCGGGGGATGATGGTGGCCTTGTGCACCGGATCGGCGGAGGGAACCGAAATGGCCACCAGGGCGTGACCGCCTTCATGGTAGGCCGTGTTGCGCTTTTCCTCGTCGCTCATGATCATGGACTTGCGCTCGGCGCCCATCATCACCCGGTCCTTGGCCTGCTCGAAGTCGAACTGGGTGACCATGCGGCGGTTCTTGCGCGCCGCGGTCAAGGCCGCCTCGTTGACCAGGTTCGACAGGTCCGCGCCGGAGAAGCCGGGGGTGCCGCGGGCGATCACCCGCACGTCCACGTCCGCCGACAGTGGCACGTTGCGCATGTGCACGCGCAGGATCTTTTCGCGGCCGGTCACGTCCGGGTTCGGCACCACCACCTGGCGGTCGAAACGGCCGGGACGCAGCAGGGCCGGGTCCAGCACGTCGGGACGGTTGGTCGAGGCGATGACGATGATGCTCTCGTTCGGATCGAACCCGTCCATCTCGACCAGCAGCTGGTTCAGCGTCTGCTCGCGTTCGTCATTGCCGCCGCCCAGGCCCGCGCCACGATGGCGGCCGACGGCGTCGATTTCGTCGATGAAGATGATGCAGGGAGCGTTCTTCTTGGCCTGCTCGAACATGTCGCGCACGCGGCTGGCGCCGACGCCGACGAACATTTCGACGAAGTCGGAACCCGAGATGTAGAAGAAGGGCACGCCCGCCTCGCCGGCGACGGCGCGGCCCAGCAAGGTCTTACCTGTACCGGGAGGGCCGACCATCAAGGCGCCCTTCGGGATCTTGCCGCCCAGGCGCTGGAATTTGGCCGGGTCCTTCAGGAAGTCGACGATCTCCGCCAGTTCGTCCTTGGCCTCGTCCACGCCGGCGACATCGTCGAAGGTGACGCGGTTCTTGTTTTCGGTAAGCAGCCGCGCCTTGGACTTGCCGAAGCCCATGGCGCCACGCGCGCCGCCCTGCATCTGGCGCATGAAGAAGAACCAGACGGCGGCGATCAGGATCACCGGCAGCAGGTTGATCAGCAGGGCCAGGGCCGGATTGCCGCCCGAAGGCTTGACCGAGAAGTCGACGTTCTGGGCTTCCAGGTGATGGACCAGATCTTCTTGCGGATAAGGAGTGGTGACGCTGAACTTGGTCTTGCCGTCCGGATCCTGAACGTCGACCATATCGCCATGAATGGTCGCCTTGCGGACTTGGCCGGAATCGACCATTCGCAGCAGCTGCGAATAGCTCACGTCAGCGCCGTTGCCGCCGCCGCCAAGCCGGGTGGTCTGTGTCATCACCCCATAGAGACCAAGGGCCACGACGGCCAGCACAGCCCAGATGGCCAGATTCCGCAAATTCATTCGCTCGCCCTTTTAGAGCTATCCATTTTGGCCCGCGACCGCCGTTGGCCGACCGCGCGCCCTCTTCGTCAACATAGGACGCCCGCGAGCGTTTCGCCACGGACGCCGGACCGAACCGCGAGATTAGGTCGCAGGTTCTTTCGAAATCACTCCACAGGCGGCGGCGAGGCGTTCCGCCACGAGCAGCCTGACCTCGAACCGCTCGCCCTTTGCAAGGATCGGGCAAAGCCGCTGGCCGTCTGACGCCACCATGACGGGCAATCCAGGCCGAACCGAGGCGGGCAGGGTTTTGAGCTGGGCCGTCTGCCTGGAGTCCAGGCCAGCGGCGTTGCCGGCAAGCCGCGTGACGATGGCGGGCTCGTGCGCGGTGATCTCGAAACGGCCGTCCCATACGCCGGTCTGGCCGGCCCCCAGATCGAGTGGCGCCAGACCGCCTCGGGCGGCCTCGCCCGCGTCACGCGCGAACACAACCTCGCTTGAAGCCAGGACCTTGGCGCCGGAGAGGGTGGCGGCGATTGGCTCTCCGCCACATAGCCGGTCCGCCAGCGCATCCAGCCGATCGCCGCGCGTGGGGCGGGCCTGGCCGCCCGCGCATACCGCCGCCGCGCCGACCAGTCGGCGGACCAGCGCGCGGGGCGCCGCTCTCAGAACCTTGCGGTCGATGTGGATATCGCCGCCTTCGCCAACCAGCGCGTTGGCCGCAAGCTGGCTCAGGCCGGCGTCGTCGGCGCTCGGGCGTGCGCCGTCTATTGGCGCAGCATCCATCAGGGCCGCGTCCAGCCGCGCTCGGGCCCGGGGCGAGCGAAGGTCCTGGTTCATAGGATCGTCGATCCAGGTCTCGCCCTCGGCGGCGAGCCGTTCGCGGATATCCGTGCGCCGAAGGCCCAGCAGGGGCCGGACGTGAAACAGGCCTCGCCCCTCCGGCCAGACCGGCGAGGGAGACCACGCTCGCAAGTCGCCCATGCGATGGCCGGCGGCGCGCATCAGCTCGGCCTCGATCTGGTCGTCGGCGGTGTGGCCGATCACCAGCGCGCGAACACCAGCTCGTCGCGCGGCGTCGGCGATCAAACGGTGGCGCGCCTCGCGAGCGGCCGCGGCGAGGCCGGTTGAGGGTTTCGCGCCGTCCCACGACAAGGCCAAAAAGCGCACCTCGAGCCGATCGGCGGCCTGGCGGGCGGCGCTGGCCCAGCCGGCGCTGGCCGATTGCAGCCGATGGTCGACATGAAGGGCGATCACGGACCGTCCGTGCCGGTCCGCCCAGGCCTTGGTCGCCTTCAAGGCCATCAGGGAGTCGCCGCCGCCGGAAAAGGCCACGCCAATCGGTGCTGTGCTCACAGCGCTGAGGCGGCGATCCAGGACGGCGAAAGCGGCGATGTCTTCATCGCGCGCCCAGTCCGCGCGGCGCTGGGCTGCGCTAGCCACGGCGGGACGTCACCCCGCGCAGCCGGCCTTGGCCCGGGCGGCGGCGGCGTGCTGTTTGGCGGCGGCGCTGGCCTTGGGGTAGTGGCGGGTAAATTCCGTGAGCGTGCCGCAGGCCTCGGTGGTCTTGTTGAGCTGGACCAGGGCCAGCGACAGCTTGACCACCGCGTCGGGCGCCCAGCTGGTCTGCGGCCAACCTCGGATCGCGCCGATCATATTGGTCGCCGCCGCGTTGAAGTCGCCTTGGGTATATTTGATCTCACCCAGCCAGTAGTGGGCAGCCGGTACGGTGGGGCTCTGCGGATAGGTGTCGATGAAGGACTGGTAGGCGTCCGCCGCGGCGGGATATTCGCCGTTCAACAGCAGCTGATGCGCATGGGTGTAGGCAGCGCCCGCGCCGCCCGGCGCAGGGGAGCTGGTGTCGCCGGAAGCCTCGGGCTGTGGCGCGGCTTCCGCGCTCGGACCCGGCGGCGGCGGTGGCGGCGCGGCCAGGCTCTCCACCTGCTTTTCAAGCTTGTCGAGCCGATCCGCCATCACCACCGTCTGGTCGTGGGTTTCGGCGACGCTCTTCTTGGCCTCGTCCAGGTCGTGGCTGATCACCTCGATCTGGCCGGTCATGCCGCGAACGGTCTGTTCGATATCGTCCAGCTTGGTCTGCGCGGCGATGAGCTGGTCATCGGAGCTGGCGGTGCGCACTTGCACCGGCTGGCCGGTCTCCTTGGCCTGCAGAACGATGGCGCGCAGTTCGTGCAGATCCTTCTCGATGTGCTGCAGCCGCTTGTCATTGGACTTCTGATAGCTGGCGCCGGCGGAGGCGGGGGACTCGTCGTCCTGGGCGATGGCCGATCCCGCCAGCCCTAGAACCAGGGCGGCGACGGCCGCTGTCATGAACAGGTTGGCGGGTTTCATCTGCGGATGACTGCCCTTTCGCGGCGCCGAAAATACGGCGGCCCAAAGTGTGGCGACTAGTAAAACCCCCTCGCCAGCAAAGGCGAGGGGGTTGATTGGTAAGCTCGGAGCCTTATTGGGCGCCGCCGGTGATCGCGGTGTGGCCGTTACGGTTCTTGGCCCAGGCGTCTTCGCTCTCGCCCGGATCAATCGGCCGTTCCTTGCCGTAGGAGACCGTGTCGATACGGCCCGGCTCGACGCCATGGGCCACCAGATATTCCTTGATCGAATTGGCGCGGCGGCCGCCCAGGGCGAAATTGTATTCGCGGGTGCCGCGTTCGTCGGCATTGCCTTCGATCCGCACCCGGACGGAGGGATAGCGGCGCAGCCAGGAAGCCTCGGCGTCGAGCACGGGCGCCGCGTCGCCACGGACGGTGAATTTATCGGTGTCGAAGTAGACGCGGTCGCCGGCGTTGATGACGAAATCCTGGATCGAGCCGGGGATCGGGCCGGAGGTTTGCGATTCCATCGGCTGCGACGGCCGGGAATAGGGCGCCTGGGCGACGGGGCGACCCGGCTCCGCAAGCGGTTCAGGTTTGTTGTGGGCGCAGGCGCTGATGGAAATCGCAGCGCCAGCGATCAGCGCTAGTCTTGTTATGTTATTGATATTCAAGGTCACGCGCCTGTGCTCCTTCAAGTGATCGCGGTGATGAGTGTTATGAGTTCTCATCAATCCGCAGCCGATACCCTCGACAGCCGAAAGTTACTATGCGCCGCCCCGCTCGGAAACTCAATTCAGCAACGGAGACCACGCGGGATCGGAGGCGGCGCCGGGATACGGCTCAGCTTCGATGATGCGTCCTGTAACATCAACGGTCCACAAACGCGGCGAGCCGCCTGGTTGTTGCCGGAAAAACATCAGCACACGACCATTCGGCGCCCAGGTCGGGCCCTCATCCAGATAGCTGGTGGTCAGAATACGCTCATCCGAGCCGTCCGGCTTCATCACCCCGATGTGGAAGCTTGAGCCGGTCTGTTTGGTGAAGGCGATCAGGCCGCCGCCCGGCGACCAGACCGGGGTGTTGTAGCGGCCAGAGCCAAACGAAATCCGATGCTGGCCCGAGCCGTCCGAGTTCATCACATAGAGCTGGGGGCTGCCGCCGCGGTCGGAGTTGAACACGATCTGTCCGCCATTGGGCGAGAAGGACGGCGAGGTGTCGATCGACGGATCGGTGGTCAGTCGTTGGGTCGAGTGGGTATTCAGGTTCATCACATAGATGTCGGTGTTGCCGCCCTTCTCGACCGAGAAGGCGACCTTCTGGCCGTCGGGCGAAAAGCGCGGCGCGAACACCATGCCGCTGAAGCTGCCGAGGGTTTCGCGGCGGCCGGTCTCGATATTGAACAGATAGACCGCGGCCCCGGAGTCCTTCAGCTCCATATAGGTGATTTCCTGGGTGTTGGAGGAGAAGCGCGGGGTGAAGATCTGGTCGACGCCCTGGGTCAGGAACTGCGGGTTGGCGCCGTCCTGGTCCATGATCCCCAGCATGCGGATGCGGCGTGACTTGGGGCCGCTTTCGGCGACGAAGACGATACGGGTGTCGAAGTAGGCGCCCTGGCCGGTGAGCTTCTTATAGACTTCGTCGGCGATCTTGTGCGCCACCCGCCGCCAGGTGTCGGGCGAGGCGGTGAACTGCATGCCGATCAGCTGCTGGCCCTGATAGATGTCCCACAGGCGGAAATCGACGCGGATACGCCCGTCCGGATCGACGGTGACCGCGCCATTGACCAGGGCCTGGGCGCTGATCTGCTTCCAGGACGCATAGTTGGGCTGCACGTTCACATCGAGGCTCTTCTCGACAAAGGTCGAGGGATCCAGGGGCCTGAACAGGCCCGACCGCTCAAGATCCGCCGACAGCACCCGGGCGATATCCGCGCCGCGTGGATCGCCGGTGAAGGCGGGGATGGCGATGGGCAGGGGGGCGACGACCCCCTGGTTCACATCCACCACCACGTCGGCCATGGCCGCGCCCGGCGCGGCGGCCGCCAACCCGAAAATCAGGGCGAAGGCGGCGAAAATGGAGGGGATCGTTCTAAGCATGGCTTGTCTCATCGCTGACCGCAGGCCTGTTTTGCATTGAAGTTGACGACAATTCTGGGGCCGTAAAGCCCAGCGGGCAGATTTGTCATTGGCTGGGCGGCATAGACCGCTCGCACAGCGCGGTCGGAAGCGGCCTTGACGATGGCGTCGCTGGCCCCCTGCTGCGACGAAACGGGATCGCCGATCAGGTTGCCGGACGAGCCCAGGCGGAAGGCCACCTGGATGGCCGCGTCGGAGCGGCCGGCATTGTCGCAGTCCAGCGACCACAGCCGTTGCAACTCCGCGCCCAGCGAGGCGAGGGCGCCGGCGGATACCGCGTCGGTATTGCCGTTCGAGGCGCTGGCCTTGACCGCGGTGCGCGGACGCGCCGGTCCCTTCTGAGCCGAGGATGTTTTCGAGCCGGACGCCTTGGCGCTGGCCTCTAGGCTTTTGGCGAGGGCGTCGAAGTCCATGGATGGCGCCGGTTTGGCGGGCTTTGCGGTCGCCTTGGCGGCGGCGGTCGCGCCCTCGGCCTGCGCCGCCTTGGGTGCTGGGGTTGGGGTTGGGTTCGGCTTCGGCGGCGCGGGCCTTGGCAGGGGTGGCGCTGGCGTCGGCGTCGGCGCGGGTTCGGGCGCGGGCGGAGTCTCCGGAGCCTGTGGGGTGGGGTCGGGCGCGGCGGCTTCCTGCGGTTGATCGGCCTGCATGGCCTCGCGCGCCGCGGCGACATCGGCCGAGGTCATCAGGGTCACCGCTGTCACCTGGGTGACGGGCTCGGGCTTGTTCAGCCACTGGCTCAGCAGGATGGCCGCCAGGAAGACGCCCACATGCAGCGCCGCCGCCGCCGCGACCGCTGGGACGCGTTCGAGGCTCTCGCGATTCATCAGGGGTTCGGCGCGGCCGTGGGCGTCGCCCCTGGCGTCTGTTGGACCGCGCCGCTGGAGCCGATCCGGTCAAGGCCCGAGGACGGACCGCCGGTGTCGGTGATCAGGCCGATCTGGGAAAAGCCCGCGCTCGACAGGCTGGCCATCACCTGGGCGACCACCGAATAGGGCGCGCGTCCGTCGGCGCGCACATAGACCGGCTTGTTGAAGCCGATGCCAGCCAGCCCCTTCATGCGCGGCGCCAGGTCGTCGAACGGCACCTCGCTGGCCTGCATGAAGATGGTCCCATCGGCGCGGATGGTCAGGGTCAACGGCTCCTGCTGGTCGTTCATCGCCCCCGCCTCGGTCTTGGGCAGGTTGACCGGCACGCCGGCGGTCAGCAGCGGCGCGGAAATCATGAAGATGATCAGCAGCACCAGCATCACGTCGACCAGCGGGGTGACGTTGATCTCCGACAGCGCGCGCCGGCTGCGTCCGCGCCGGCGGCCTCTGCGGCGGCTGTTGCTGGAGTCCAGCGAGAGCGCCACGGCCTTACGCCCGGCCCGCCAGGCGCCGGGTCACGGCGGCGTAGATGTCGTCGGCGAAGGCCTCCAGCCGACCGGTGAACTTGGACGCGTCGGTGGAGAACTTGTTGTAGGCCACATAGGCGGGGATGGCGGCGGCAAGGCCCACGGCGGTGGTGAACAGCGCCTCGGCGATCGACGGGGCGACGACGGCCAGGCTGGTGTTCTTTTGCAGGGCGATGGCCTGGAAGGCGTGCATGATGCCCCAGACGGTGCCGAACAGGCCGACGAAGGGCGAGGCGGTGGCGACGATGGCCAGGGACGACAGACCCTCCTCGACCCGTGCGCTCTCCCGCGCGATCAGGCTGTCGAGGCCACGATCGACCCGCTGCAGCAACAGCGCCCGCTGACTGTCGTCGATCGGACCGGCGAGCCGGCTGTCG
>Ga0302314_10009054_pt1 | contig 17654 bp, 18 predicted proteins | sample III_Palsa_N2_3_FD_200533 | JGI IMG/M metagenome (GOLD analysis project Ga0302314, IMG submission 200533) | Peat permafrost microbial communities from Stordalen Mire near Abisko, Sweden - III_Palsa_N2_3 | ecosystem: Environmental > Terrestrial > Soil > Palsa > Peat permafrost | place: Sweden...
TCCTCGCCAGTGCCAGCCCGCGCTCGCCGACCCACCCGCGGCGCCCGCCCGCGCCGACGGCTCCGCGACGAGCCCCGGCTGCTGGAGCGAACGCCGGCGGGCCGGCGGGTGCCCGGGCGACGGCCGGGTCGGGGGAGGATCGCTCGGAGCTCGGCGGAGATCTCGCCGCCGAGAGCGTGATGCGGGCTGAGCGCGCGTACGCCACCCGCCGGTCGAATAGGGCCGCGCGCGCGGCACCGCCCCGGCGCTCGCCGGCGCGGGCCACCGTGCTGATCGTGGGGGGTGTGCTCGTGGCCGTCGCCGTGGTCGCGATCGTCGTGTTCTCGGGCGGGGGCGGGACCTCGAGTGGAACGACCGCCACCAGGTCGAGCTCGGCGAGCAGCACGGCAAAGGACCGCGGGCACGCAAAGGCGCCCGCGCGGCACACGTCCACCGCTCCCTCCGCTCCGGCGCCGAGCCCGGCGGAAACGAGCGTGGCGGTGCTCAACGGCACCGAAACCAACGGGCTGGCCCACCAGGTCTCCGGCACTCTCCAGCAGAGCGGCTACACGCAGGCCGTGGCCCTGAGCGGGCGCCCGCCCGGAGCCAACCAGGTCACGGTCGTCGAGTACACGCCCGGTCACAGGTCCGCTGCCGAGGGCGTGGCGCGCTCGCTGGCGGTCACCACCGTGCAGCCGATCGAATCGTCCACCGCGGCCCTGTCGGGATCTGCAAGCGTGGCGGTGGTCGTGGGCCTCGACAAGGCTGCGACCGTCCCATAGCCGGCTTCCTCGACATACCCGAGCGCTCGGCCAAGCCTCGCGAGCGTGGGCTCACGCACGTGATCGACCGCGGCCTGTCGATCGCGGACGTCGACGGCCTCCTGGAAGTCGCGGGGGGCTGCGTGGACGTCGTCAAGCTCGGGTGGGGCACGGCGCTGGTGAGCGCCAACCTGAACCCCAAGCTCGAGCGCTACGCGGCGCACGGGATTCCGGTCGTGCTCGGCGGCACCCTCACCGAGCTGGCGATCCGCCAGGGACGGGTGGAGGGCCTCATCGCCTGGCTTCGCGAGCTGGGCCTGCGCCACGTGGAGGTGTCCGATGGCACGATCGCCCTGGACCCGACGGTCAAGCGGGAGCTGATCTCGAGGCTCGCACGCGAGTTCACCGTCCTTGCGGAGGTCGGCAGCAAGGACGCCGACTTCATCATGGCCCCCTACGTGTGGGTGGAGCAGATCGAACGCGACCTGGAGGCCGGCGCGTGGAAGGTGATCGCCGAGGCCAGGGAGTCCGGGACCGCGGGCATCTACCGCGCCGACGGGGAGGTGCGCACCGGCCTGATCGATGAGATCGCCCACGCGGTCGACATCGAGCAGCTGATCTTCGAGGCGCCCCAGCGCGCGCAGCAGGTGTGGCTGCTGAAGCGCTTCGGCACCGAGTGCAACCTGGGCAACATCGCACCCGTAGACGTGCTGTCGCTGGAGACGCTGCGGCTGGGTCTGCGCTCGGACACCGTCGAGCGGTTCGCGCTGGATGGCGGCGATTGACCGCTGGCAGTAAGCGGCCGATCGCAGATCGGCCGGCGCAGATCGTGTTCGCGCTGCTCGTGCTCGCCTGCTTCGCGGCCTTCTTTTTGACCCAGCGGCTCAAGCACACCCCCACCGCGGTGCAGGTCTTCAAGCTGACCCCGCGCTTCTCGCCGGGCGTGCCAGGGCCGCTCGCCGAAGAGCGGATCTCGTTCAAGCTCGCCAAGGCCGACCAGGTCACTGTGACGATCATCGACGCGCAGGGCGACGCTGTCGCGACACTGGTGCGCGATCACCCCCTGCCCCGCTACAAACAGTTCTCACTGCGCTGGAACGGCCACCGCGGCAGCGCGCGCTCATATGCCCTGAGCTCCTCGCCACACGGCCGTCCGATCCTGCTTCCGGCGAACGATGGCCCGCTCGCGCCGGCCGGCGAATATCGCGTGCGCGTGAGCCTGCGCGAACAGGCCCGCTCCGTGCTCTCCCCGCGAAGCTTCACCTTGGCCGGGTGATGAGCGCGCTCGCCGGCTTGACGCTCGCGACGAAGCTGCCGGCCCCGGGGGTGATAGCGGCGGCGCTGCTCGGCGCGCTGCTCGTGATCGTGCCGCTGATGTTGCTGATGCGCCGCCGCCCCGATGCGTTTCCACTGCTGGCGATCCTCGCGCTCCCGTTCCGGCTGCCGATCGCCGCCGACGGCAGGACGGTGAACCTGCTGATCCCCCTCTACCTGGTGGTGGCCGCCGGGACGCTCAACCAGCTGCTGGAGGGGCGCGGGCGAACCTTGACGGGCCTGTCGGCGAGACCGCCGAGAGCGCGCTCTGAGTGGGTCTCCCCGCGAGGAGTGGAATGGCTCCTGCTGGCTTCGGTCGTGCTGTATGCGCTGCAGGGGACCTACTCGGCCGACCACGCCAAGGCGGCCGAGAACATCGCCTTCTTCTACCTGCCGTTCGGCCTGCTGTTCATGCTGCTGCGCGACGTGCGCTGGACGCGCGAGCTGCTGCTGGCGTGCCTGACGGCGGCCGTCGTGCTCGCGGTCCTGTTCGCCGGGGTGGGCTTCGTCGAGTACTACCGCAAGACCCTGTTTCTGAACCCGAAGGTCGTGGCGGCAAATCAGTATGACAACTACTTCAGGGTCAACTCGGTGTTCTTCGACCCGAGCATCTACGGGCGCTTCCTGGCGCTCGTGATGATCCTGCTGACGGCCGTGCTGCTGTGGAGCCGAAGGCGAGGCCACGTGCTGAGGAGCACGCTCATCCTCGCCTGGCTGCTCGCCGGGCTGGTGACGAGCTTCTCGGAGTCGAGCATTGCGGCGCTGCTGCTCGGGCTGGCGCTGCTCGCGGCGTTTCGCTGGGACCTGCGCGGGACCCTGTATGTGTCGGTCGCCCTGCTGGCGATCGCCGCGGTCGTGCTCGTGGCCGCGCCGGCCCGCCTGCACTTCGGCCTGAAGGGATCGGGCGGATCCACGAACAACGCCACGAACGGGCGCACGAACCTGATCTCAGGGGGTCTTGAACTGTTCGCCAAACGGCCGCTTCAGGGTTACGGCTCCGGTTCGTTCGAAACCGAGTACGAGCGCCACTCGAAGGCGAGCGCCCAGAACGCCACCTCGGCCTCGCACACGATCCCGGTGACCGTGGCGGCCGAGCAGGGGATCGTGGGGCTGGCCCTGTATGCGGCGCTCGTGATCGTCTCGCTGGTCGTGCTGCTGAGGGGCGCCGGCCGCTCGCCGCCGCGGATCGCGATCGCGGCGGCGTTCGCCGCGCTGTTGCTGCACACCTGGATCTACGCCGACTTCCTGGAGGATCCCCTCACATGGACCCTGCTCGGGATCGGCGTCGCCTGGGCCCGCATCGGGGCGCCGCCCGCCGGCGAGCACGCGCGCTCGCGCCCGGACGGCGTGGCGCCTTTAAGTAGCTTCTGAGCCGTGCTCGGCTATCTGAAGCGGCTCCTCACAACCGGCGCGGCCTACCAGTTCGGGGACATCGTCGCCAAGGGGCTCGCGCTCGTCACGCTGCCGCTGTACACGCGCCATCTGAGCCCGAGCGCCTACGGCGCCGCAGAATCGCTGCTGACGGCGGTGATCCTGTCGAGCATTCTGCTGCGCGTGGGCGTCGGCGAAGCCTTCATCCGCTTCTACTTCGACGACGAGGACGCCGCCCGGCGCGATCGCATCGCGCGCTCGGCGACCGCCGCGGTGGCGTGGACGACGACCATCGGCTCGCTGCTTTCGCTGCTGTTCGCGGGTGGGCTCTCCCGCCTTTTGCTGGGCCAGTACGACCCGCTGCTGATCGACTGCGCGGTGCTCGGCCTGTGGGCGTTCACCAACCTGGAGATGGCCTATGCGCAGCTGCGGGTCGATGAGCGCGCGCGCACCTACGTGTTCGCCTCAGGCGCCAACGTGGCCATGACCGTCGCCTTCACCGTCGTCCTGGTCGTGTTCGCGCACCAGGGCGCGCGGGGGTTGCTGCTCGGCAACTTCGGCGCCTCCGCGCTGGTCGTGCTCGGGCTGTGGTTCGTTCTGCGCCGGCGCTTCTCGCTGCGGGTCAAGCTCGCCGACCTGCGTCCGATGCTGCGCTTCGGGCTGCCCACGGTGCCGGCCGATGCCAGCGTGTATGCGCTGCAGGTCGCCGACCGCTTCTACCTGTTTCGCGTCTACTCCCACAGCGCCGCCGGTCTCTACTCGGTGGCGATCAAGCTCGCCACCGTGGTGTTCGTGGCGGTGCGCGGGTTCCAGTACGCGTGGCCGCCGCTGGCCTATTCGGTCGAGAGCGACGAGGAGGCGGCGCGCCTGTACTCGCTGGTCACCACCTACTACGCGCTCGCCACCGGCGTGGTCGTCTGCGGCGTGGCGCTGCTGGGTCGCTGGATGGTGAGGCTGCTAGCGGCGCATCAGTACTTCGGCGCCTACCGCGCGCTCACCTGGCTCGCGCTCGGCTGGGCCCTGTATGGGCTGTTCCTGGTGTTCGTGGTCATCGCCGGGCGCGCGCGGGTCACCTCCCGCAACTTCCCAGCCGCCGCTGCCGGGCTGGCGGTCAACGTGACGCTGCTGTTGGCGCTCGTGCCGCGCAGCGGGGCCGGACTCGGGATAGAGGGCGCGGGCCTCGCCCTGTGCGGCGCCTACGCGGCGATGCTCGCCGTGATGTACCTGCTCACGCGGTCCCTGTTTCGCGTGGGCTTTGAGTGGCGGCGGCTGGCGCAGCTCACCCTGATCCTCGGCGGTGTCGCCGCGAGCGGCGAGGAGCTGCTTCCCAGCCACGGCCTGGTGGGCCTCGCTGCGCGGCTGGCGTGGCTCATGCTGGTTCCGGCCCTGCTCGTGTCGACCCGCTTCTTCATGCCTCACGAGCGCGCCCAGGCAAGGGCTCTCCTCGCCGATGGCCGCAGGCGCGTGGCGGCCTTCCGCGCGCGCGGGGGAGAGGTGGAGGCCTACGCGGAGGACCCGCTGAAGGACCTGTGACGGCCGTCGAATGTGGCCATTTCCTCTCAAGTTTGGCCAAGTGGAGGCCGATTAGCCCACCATGTCTGAGCTCGCCATCACGCAGCGGGCGCCCACGAGCGCCCGCGAGCGCCTGCGCAGGGCGGAGGCGCTGCGCCGCCACCGCACAGAGGAGCGCGCGCGCAAGAGCGGGTCCGGCGGCGAGCTCGCCTACCTGAGCGCACAGCTGCGGCTCGCGGCCCGCCTGGGCGCCCGCCTGACCGAGACCAACGACATCCACGAGATGGCGCAGCTGCTCGTGCAGGAGCTGCACGAGACGTTCGCCTTCTATCTCGCGGCGATTCAGCGGCTGGATGACGACGGCGTCCTGCGCCTGGTCGCCGGCAGCGGCGCGCTGGCCGAGGTGATGGAGGAGTTCCTGCTCCTCGAGCAGTCCGTCAACGACGGCGTCAACGGCCGCGTGGCGCGCGCCGGCACCAGTGCCCTGGTGAGCGACACGCGCGAGGACCGCGACTACATCGCCCGCGACCGGGACACGGACCCGCGCTCGGAGCTGAGCGTCCCGATCCTGGTGGACGGAGCCGTGTGGGGAGTGCTGAACATCGAGGCGCCCGAACCGGACGCCTTCGCCGACACCGACGTGGTGCTCGTGGAGGCGATCGCGGCGAGCCTGGGGTCCTCCGTTCACCGTGCCTCGCTCGTCGCCGACCTCGAGCGGACCTTCACGACGACGCTGACCGCGCTGATGAGCACCGTCGAGGCGAAGGACGGCTACACCGCGACACATGAGCAGGACGTCGCGGAGCTGGCCGCCAGTGTGGCCCTGCGCCTCGGCCTGGCACGCTCGCATGCCCGCGACGTGCGCTACGCAGCGCTGCTGCACGACGTCGGCAAGGTGGCGATCCCGCAGGAGATCCTCACGAAGCCCAGCTCGCTGACCGAGGAGGAGTGGATAACGATGCGCAGCCACGCTGCGATCGGCGGCGAGCTCGTCGGGAGGATCGAGGCCTTCGCCCACCTCGCGGCGGCCGTGCGCGCAAGCCACGAGCGCTGGGACGGAGGCGGCTATCCCGACGGCCTCGTGGGCGAGCAGATCCCGCTCGCGGCGCGCATCATCTCCGCCTGCGACACCTACCAGGCGATCGTCACGGACCGGCCGTATCGACGTGCGCAACCTCGCACCGAGGCGGTCGCGGAGCTGCGCCGGGTGTCCGGCGCGCAGCTCGACGAGCAGGTGGTCGAGGCTCTCATCCAGGAGCTCGCGGTCAGCTAGCCGCGGTTGTACTCGGCTGCCGCCTCGCGCAGCCCTTGTCCGCGGCCGGGGGCGAGCGTCGCGATGACGTGCCGCCAGTAGCGTCGCGGCGAGTGGCCCGGCAGGATGAGCGCGGCGAGCGCCCGCACGGCATAGCTGTAGGCGGTCAGCCAGCGGACGGCGCGGGCGGCCGCGGGGGAGTGGTGCTTGCGCATGTACAGATCACGGTTGCGCGCCAGCTCCACGATCCGCCGCTCGGGAACCGCATCGGTTGACAGCTGCTCGTGGTGCACCGCCACCGCGCCCGGCACGTACAGGCTGACCCAGCCCACATCGCGCAGGCGCCGGGCGAAGTCGACCTCGTCGGAGTACACGAAGAAGTCGGGGTCCAGGTAGTCGACCTGCGCGGCCGCCTCGCGCCTGATGAGCAGCGCGGCGGACTGGCACCAGTCGACCTCCCGCGTGCGGGCGCCCCTGCTCTGGACGGTGATCAGGCGATGCAGGAAGAGCGCGCCCGCGGCGGCGGTGAGCGGTGTCGGAAAGCGCCATGCAGAGGCCTGCGCTGTGCCGTCGGGGCGCGTCAGCCTCGCGCCTGCGCAGGCCGCGAGGGAGTGCTCGGCGAGCGCCTGGCGCAGGGCCAGTGTCGCCCCGGGCAGGAGCTCTGAGTCCTCGTTCAAGAGCAGCGCGTAGCGCCCGCGCGCGCGGCGCAGCAGCTCGGAGTCGTTCAGGCCCTTGCCGCGCCGCTGTTGCAGGGAGATGGTCTCGTCCACCGCAGGGTGCTCGCTCGCCGCCTCGGCCGAGCCGTCGCGCGAGCCGTTGTCGAGCACCAGCACCTCCGTCGCGAACGGCACGGCGCTTCGCTCGCGCGCGATGGCGTCGAGCCCGCGCAGCAGAAGCTCGCGCTGAGAGGTGTTCACCACGCAGTAGGACAGCTCGATCTCCGTGGCCTTGAGGCGGGGCTCGAGCGTCGGCTCGGTGTCGGTCACCGCCCCATTGTCTCCGCAGGCGCACCTATTGTCCCCTGCGGTGCGCGTCCACGTAGTCGATCCCTCGGCCTTCACGCCGCCCTACGACCACGCGCTGTGCCGCGCGCTGGCGGCGGCGGGGGCCGAGGTCGAGCTGTACACGAGCCATTTCGACTACGGCCCGGTGGCGCCCGCCGAGGGGTATGAAAGGCACGAGTTCTTCTACCGTGTCTCTCCCGGCGCGGGGCACGCTCGCCTGCGTCTCGCGGCAAAGCTGATCCAGCACGTCCCCGACATGCTCCGCTACCGTGCCCGCGCGCGCGCCGCCGATGTCGTGCACTTCCAGTGGGTCGCCCTCCAGCACGTGGACCGCCACCTGCTGCCCGCCCGGGCCGCCGGAGCCTCGCGTCGGCGGCCGCTGGTGCTGACCGCCCACGACATCCTGCCGCGCGAGCCCCGGCGCGGACAGCGCGAGGCGCAGCGGCGTCTGTACGACCGCTTCGACGCGATAGTGGTGCACTCCGAGCACGGCCGCGCACGGCTGACGGGGGAGCTGGGTCTCGACCCGGCGCGCGTGCACGTGATCCCCCACGGCGTGCTGCTCGGCGCGCAGGAGCTCCCCGGCGAGGACGCGGGCGGGGAGTCGTGGCTGCCGGCCGAGCTGCGCGGAGGCGATCGGCCGGTCGTGCTGTTCTTCGGCCTGCTGCGTCCCTACAAGGGCATCGACGTCCTGCTCGAGGCCTGGCGCGAGCGCGACCTCGGGAGATCGGGCGCTGCCGAGCTGTGGATCGTCGGCATGCCGCGCATGGACATCAGCTCGCTGCGGTCGGCCGCGCCCGCGGGCGTGCGCTTCGTTCCGCGGTTCGTCTCCGGGCGGGAGATCCCGGCCGTGATGAGCCGCGCGAGCCTCGTTGTGCTGCCCTACCGCGAGATCGACCAGTCCGGTGTCGCGCTCACCGCGCTGGGCCTCGGTGTGCCGCTGCTGCTGAGCGACGTCGGCGGCTTCCCCGAGATCGCCGCCACGGGCGCTGCGCGCACCGTTCCCCCCGGCGACCCCGCTGCCCTCGGCGAAGCTCTCGAGCAGCTGCTGGGAGACCCCGGCGAGCTCGCGGCGATGGCGAGCAGCGCGCGGGCCGCCGCCGAGGGCGAGTATGCCTGGGCGGGGATCGCGCGCAAGACGCTCGAGCTGTACGAGCTCCTGCTCGGCGAGAATCCCTGCCGATGAGGACCGCCCTTGAGATCGTCTTCTGGGTGTGCGCCGGGCTGATCGTGTGGACGCAGCTCGGCTACGCCCTCGCGCTGGCGCTGCTCGCGCGCGTGCTCCGCCGCGGCTCGAGCCCCGGGGGCGACACGCGGGCAGACCCCGCCCCGGCCCCCCCGCCGGTGCTGTCGCTGATCGTCGCGGCGCATGACGAGGAGTCGGTGATCGCCGAGAAGGTCGAGAACGCGCTGGCGCTCGACTACCCGCGCGATCGGCTCGAGCTGATCGTGGCGTGCGATGGCTGCGGGGACGCCACCGCCGCACGGGCGCGCGCGGCGGGAGCCGATGTCGTGCTCGAGCTGCCCCGCGGAGGCAAGATCCGCGCGCAGGACGCCGCCGTCGAGCGCGCGCGGGGAGAGATCGTCGCCTTCTCCGATGCGAACGCCCTGTGGCAGCCCGATGCGGCCAGGGCCCTGACCGCGGCGTTCGGCGATCCGCGCGTCGGCTACGCCTGCGGGCAGGTCCGCTTCGTGCAGGCCGCAGGCGGGCCGGACGCCTCAAACCAGGAGGGCGTGTACTGGCGCTACGAGCTGGCCGTGCGCGGGCTCGAGTCGCGGCTCGGGTCGATCACGGCCGGCAACGGCGCCATCTACGCGACGCGCCGCGATACCTACATAGTCGTCGATCCGATCATGGGCCACGACCTGTCGCTCCCCTTCAACATGGTCAAGCGCGGCCTGCGCGCCGTGTACGTCCCGGGCGCGCGGGCCAGTGAGAAGATGGTGCCCTCGCTGGGAGGCGAGTTCGCGCGCAAGCGGCGCATGATGAGCCACACCTGGCCGATCCTCCTGCGTGGCGGCATGCTCTCACCGCGGGGTTACCCGCCAGGCTATGCGCTGATGATCTTCTCCCACCGTCTGCTGCGCTACTGCACGCCGGGGCTGCACCTGCTCGCACTCGCGGCGAATGTCGCGCTCCTAGCCACCGGCGCCGGCCCGCTGTATGCGGCCACCTTCGCTCTCCAGATCGCGCTGCTGCTGGCGGCCCTGCTCGCCGGGGCGCTGCCCGCCCGGCCACTGCTGCTGGCGCGCTACTACGTGCTCAGCACCGCCTCGCCGGCCGCCGGCCTGTGGGACTGGCTGGGCCACGGCACCGCCGCATCCTGGGATGCGGCCGAGGGGACCAGATGATCCGGCGCGCCATCGACATCGCGGTGTCTTCGCTCGCGCTGCTGGTGAGCGCGCCCGTGCTCGCGCTGGCCGCGCTGGCGATCCGGCTCGAGTCGCGCGGTCCGGTCATCTACTCCCAGCGGCGCGCCGGGCTGCACGGCAGGGAGTTCGACGTGATCAAGCTGCGGACGATGGTCGACGGCGCCGAGCACATCGGCGCAGGGCTCGCGATCGACGCGGACGACCCGCGCATCACGCGCGTCGGCGCATTCCTGCGCAGGACCTCGCTGGACGAGCTCCCCAACCTGCTGAACGTGCTGCGCGGCGAGATGTCGATGATCGGCCCTCGGCCAACGCTGCCGGCGCAGGTCGCCCAGTACACGCCGCGCCAGCGCGGACGCCTTCAGATCAAGCCGGGCATCACAGGCTGGGCGCAGGTCAACGGCCGCGCGTCGCTTCCCTGGGACGAGCGGATCGAGCTGGATCTCCACTACATCGATCACCGCTCGCTGTCGTTCGATTTGAAGATCCTGTGGCGCACGGTGGCGATGGTGCTCGCGGGCTCGGGCCTGTACAAGGGCCAGGCAGGCGGCTGGAAGGGGGAGCTGTGACGACGCCCGGGGTGCTGCTGACGGGAGCCGGCAAGCGCTATGACATCGTCTCCTGCTTTGCCCAGCTGACCAGGACCGTCGTCGCCGATCCCTCACCGCTGGCGCCGGCACGGTATGCCGCACACGTTCGTGCATCGGTCCCGCTGATCGACGACCCCGGATACGTGGGAGCGCTCGAGAGCCTGTGTGAGCAGCACGGCGTGGGCGCCGTGCTGCCGCTGACCGATCTCGACATCGAGGTGCTCGCCCGCGCCCGCGCTGAGGGGCGCCTGCCCGCGCTCGTGCCATCACCCGAGGTCGCGCGTGCGACCTATGACAAGTACGAGACCCATCTCATGCTGCTGGCGCTGTCGCTGCCCTCGCCGCCGACGGTGCTGCCCGAGGACGACCTGACGGCGATCGAGTACCCGGTCATGGTGAAGCCCCGCCGCGGCTCGGGTGCGCGCTCGATCCATCGCGCCGGCGACGCCGCGCAGGCGCGCTTCTTCGCCGGCTACGTGCCCGAGCCGACCATGGTGCAACGGGCGATGGGCGGCCCGGAGCTCTCGATCGACTGTCTCGGCGATCTGGACGGCCGCTGTCTGAACGCGATTCCGCGCACGATGCTCGAGTCGCGCGGCGGCGAGTCGATCAAGGGCCAGGTGATCCACGATCAGGAGCTGATCGAGCTGGGCCGGCGCACGATGGAGGCTCTGGTTGTGTGCGGGCCGGCCACGATCCAGGTCTTCCGCGACCCCGACATCGGACTGGCGATCACCGACGTCAACACGCGCTTCGGCGGAGCGTTTCCAGCGCCCGTCTACGCCGCGCTGCCCGGGCAGAGCTATCCCGAGCTGATCGTCCGGCTGGCCGGCGGCGAGGCGATCGCCCCGCACGTGGGCGACTTCCGCGCGGGGATGACATTCACGCGCTACTACTGGCAGCTCGAGCTCGACGAGGAGCTTCGCCCGACCGGCCGGGAGATCGTTCCCGGTGGTGCACCTCCGCCAAGGTGGCGGTGAGCTGGCTAGAATCTGGCTCTGTGCCCACGCTGCTCGCCGATCCTCCGGCTGCCCCCTCTAGGGAGCAGCCGCCCGCGCCGGAGTCCCCGGGCGCCGTCCCCGCCGCGGCCGCTCCCGCCGCCAGCCAGCGAAAATGCAAGAACTGCGGAGCCTCGATGGAGGCCGCCCAGGAATGGTGCCTTGAGTGCGGCACCCCCGCGCCCGGCAGCCTCGGCACCCGCGCGGCGGGTTGGCGCTCGAGCGCGATCGTCCTCGGCGCGACGGTGCTGTTGGTGCTTGGAGCGGCGGGCGCCGCGTACGCCGCGCTGACCAAGACCAAAGGCCGCCACGTGGTCGTCGTCCAGGTTCCCGCCGCCGCTACAGCGGCCGCGTCCGCAGCGCCGCCGGCCACGACGCCCACGTCCCCGGCGACCGCGACGACCACGACGACGCCCAAACCCACCCTTCCCAAGACCGCGGTCAGACCCCCCAAGATCCCGCTCAGCGTGCCCACGCCGAAAGCCACGGTCGCGCCCAAGACGACGACGACCCCCGCCCCGGCCACGACCACGCCGACGACCACGCCCAAGAGCACCACGCCGAAGAAAGCCGTCGCGACCAACCCCGCTGCGCAGCTGCCGCCGGCGGTTCTGCTCGACACCAACTCGGTCTCGACCTACAACCCCGAAAACTATGCGGCGGAAGCGTTCGGCGAACCCAGCCTGGCGATCGACGGCGACACCTCGACCGGCTGGACTGCGCACGTCGAACCGGCTCTGGCGCCGAAGATGGCCGTCGGGCTCCTGATCAACCTGAACACGCCGCTGAGGCTGTCTGCGCTGCAGCTGATCACGTCGACGCCGGGCATGACCGTGCAGGTGTTCGGTTCGGCCGCGAGCACCGCGCCGGCCACGATCGCCGACCCCTCGTGGACGGCTCTGAGCACCCATCAGCTCCAGAAGGAACGGCACACCCTGATCAAGCTGAGCGACTCGACGAAAGCCTTCCGCTTCGTGACCCTGTGGATCAGCGGCGCCCCGCCCGGTTCGATCGGCACCGCCGCGGCGCCAGGCCGCGTGAGCGTCAACGAAGTCGAACTCTTCCCGGCCAAATAGGCCCGGCCAGATAGGCCGGCGTCGCCTCGAGCCTCGCGGAGGCCGTGCGGGCCCCGGGGCGCGACCTCAGCCGGATGCGCTGCCTGCGCGTTTCGCCGTGCGTTTCCTGCGCGCGGGCGACCTGGCGCTGCGGGAGCTCCAGACCTCGTCCAGGAATGATGCGATCTCGCCCGTCAACCGTTCGGGATGCAGGCGCAGCTCCATCAGCGAATCGGCCTCCAGCAGACGGCCGTTGGGCAGCTCATCGGCGAGCATGCCGGCGTCGGAGAAGGGGTGAACGGGGTCGCGGCGGTGACCGAGGACGAGCGTCGGGGCCTCGAAGGTGTGCCACTCGGTGCGGTGGGGGGCGATGCGGCCAAAGAACAGGCCCTGCAGCACCGCCGCGCTCGGACCGGGTTCCTGGCGGATCACGTCGAGCATCACGTTGCCGTAGTGCGGCAGCACGCTCCGCGGCACCCCGCGGGCACCGCGCGCGAGCAGCTTCATGATCGGCTCGCCGAACGTCATGGCGACCAGCGGGGGCGTAAAGGCGAGCGCGCTCCACAACACCGCATTGTCGAGCACCGGCATCTCGATCACCATGCCCCGCAGGCGCTCGGGCGCCACCGCGGCGAGCTCGAGCGCAGTGTTGGCTCCGAGCGAGGTCCCCATCACCGCCGCTTCGTCGATCTGCAGGTGGTCCAGCAGCGCGATCAGCTGCTGCGCGAAGATGCCCATCGAGTAGCGCCACATGTCGCGTGGGCGCTCCGATTGGCCGTGGCCGAGCAGGTCAACGGTGATCACCCAGTTGCCGCGCGCCGCGAGGTCCTCGGCCAGCGGCCGGTGCATCTCCTGGCCCAGCAGCAGCCCGTGGACGAGGATCAGCGGCCGCCCACCCGCCGGGGCGCTCCTGGCCGTCCGCCCGCGTTCGCCGCCCGGGGTGACGGCGGCAGGACCTCCGCCGAACTCCGTGTAGGCGATGCGCTGACCCTCGAATCGGAAGGAGGACATGTTTCCAGCGTACTAGCCTGTCTTCGCGGCGTCACCACCTGCAAGGGCGCTGACCTCTCAGCCGCAGTTCACCAACCGCACCAACCAGGAGGAGATCCATGGCCAAGCAGCCCCGCATCCTCGCCGGAGAGACCGCCGCGATCACGGGCGCCGCGCGCGGGATCGGACGCGTCACCGCGGAAACCCTGTTGCGCCAGGGCATGCGGGTGGCGATCGGCGACGTCGACCTCGACGCCGCGCAAAAGGCCGCGAGCGAGCTTGGCCCCAGCGCCGTGGCGCTGGCACTCGACGTTACCGACCGCGCGTCGTTCTATGAGTTCCTGAACATCGCCGAGGAGCAGCTCGGACCGATCGACGTGCTGGTGAACAATGCCGGGATCATGCCGATCGGGCCGTTTCTGGAGGAGGACGACGCCACAGCCCGGCGCGTCCTTGACATCAATGTTCATGGCGTCATTCTCGGCATGAAGCTCGCTCTGCCGCGCATGATCGGCCGGGGCTCGGGCCATGTCGTCAACATCGCCTCGCAGGCCGGCAAGTACGGCTTCCCCGGCGGCGCCACCTACTGTGCGAGCAAGGCCGCCGTCATCAACCTGAGCCGCGCGGTGCGCAAGGAACTGCGCGGCTCCGGGGTGGAGATATCGGTGATCAGCCCGGTGGCGGTCAACACCGAACTGGGCCTTGGCCTGTCCGAGCCGCGCCAGAGGCAGTTCAGGAAGATCGAGCCGCAGCAGGTCGCCGATGCCATCGTCGAGACCCTGCGCGTGCCCCGCTTCGACGTGCACGTGCCAAAGCAACTCGGAATCTCAGAGCGCGTGGCCGCGTTGCTGCCGATCTCGGTCCAGGACGGCCTGTCTCGCGTGAGCAAGGCCGACGCGGTGCTCTCCCAGGTCGACACGCACGCACGCGCCGGCTATGAGCTGCGCGCTTCGCGCTCGGAGCCGTCGCTCCCGCCGGCGCCCGAGCAACCCCAGATCACCGCTGCGGCAGGAGAGTGAGCGCTCAGCGCTGGATCAGCCAGTCGGCGATCAGCTGCCCGATGAGCGGCCCCTGATCCTCCTGCAGGAAGTGGCTCGCGTCCTTGATCGGGCGCGGGGCGGGGCAGCCCAGCCTCGCCGCGAAGGCCTCGCCCACCGCGAGCGGCAGTATCGGATCGGAGTCGGCCCACAGCGCGAGCGTCGGGCGCCGATCATCGCCAAGCGCCTCCAGCACGCGCTGTCCGGCGGCGGCGCCCGGCGCGTCGGGCGACTGGGGGATGAGCAGCGGGAAGGCGCGCGCCCCGGCCTTGGAGGCGGCGTCGGGGTAGGGCGCGTCGTAACCGGCGATCACCTCGTCGCCGGGATCGGTGTAGCAGGCGCGGCGAACGAGCAGGCCGACCGGCAGATCCTCCGTGCGGGCGACGAAGTCGCGAAACGCCAGCCAGGCATCGGACATGCGCTGGCGGCCGGTGAACAGGCCAGTGTCGAGCAGCACGATGCGGTCGATCCGCTCGGGGTGCTCCACCGCCAGCCGCAGACCGATCGCGCCGCCCCAGTCGTGCACGACCACGGTGGCTTGGCGCAGGTCGAGCTCCTCGAGCAGCGCAGCCATCGTCGACACGTGGCGGTCGTAGGAGTACCAGTCGACGTCGGTCGGCTTGTCCGAGCGGCCGAAGCCGGCGAGGTCGGGCGCCACGCAGCGAAAGCCGGCGTCGCGCACGGGCGGGATCACGTTGCGCCACAGATACGACCACGTCGGCTCCCCGTGCAGGAAGATGACCGGCGCGCCATCGCCCTCGTCGATGTGGGCCAGACGCAGCCCGTCAGCCTCGCGGTAGTGCGCCGCGAACGGGAAGTCCGGCAGCCCCTGCAGGCTGTCCTCGGGGGTGCGCACCGTCTCGACCATCTCGGCCAGGAGCATATTCGAGGCTGCATCGGTTAGGCTCGCCGACGATGCACCCGGCGATGCTTCACCTGGCACCCATTCTCGCGGCGGAGAAGAGCAGGGTGCCCTTCTACATAGCCGGCGGCGTGCTGGTCGCGTGGGCGCTGATCGTCTCGATCGGCATCGGCATGCGCCGCCCGGACTTCCCCCACAGCCAGTCGGGCGAGCGCCTGCTGATCGCGATCAGCGCCGTGCTCGTGCTCGCCACGGCGTCGACGGCGGTGCTCACGGCCAGCACCCCCGCCAAGGCGGTCGCATCGGGCTCGGCGGCCGCCACCCCGGCGCAGGCCACTGCCCCCGGCGAATCACAGTCCGCCCCCGCTTCGCCCGCGTCCGGGACATCCCCCCCGGCCACGGCGCCGAAGGCGGCCACGGGAACGCCCGCCCCGGCATCGTCCCCCGCAGCGAGCACGACGGCCACGTCGCTGAAGCTCGCCGCCAACCCCGAAGGCAACCTCAGCTATGACACCAAGACGCTGAGCGCAAAGGCCGGGACCGTGACGATCACGATGGCGAACATGTCCCCCGTGGAACACAACGTCACGGTCGCGTCGGGCACCACCGTGCTCGGCGCAACGCCCACCTTCACGGGCGGCACGAGGTCTCTCACCTTGAAGCTGAAGCCCGGCACCTACACGTTCTACTGCTCGGTCCCCGGGCATCGCCAGGCCGGGATGGAAGGCACGCTCACGGTGTCCTAGATGAAGCTGTATGTCTGCTTCGGAACCTTCAAGCACGCGCCACGACCGGGCGGGCATCCGTGCGGCAACGCCTATCACGCGCTGAAGGATGCGGGGCACGACCCGGAGGTGGTCCTGTCCTACGGGTTCGCGCCGCTGCCGGGCATCTTCAACAACACGAGCGGCCGCAGACAGGTCGAGAAGCTGACCGGCAATCGCTGGGTGCCGACGCTGGTGCTGGATGACGACACGGTGATCGACGGATCACACGAGATCATGGAATGGGCCGGGGCCCACCCCGCGTAGCCGACCGCGACACTCACCGACACAACCAAAAGCGAAGAAGGGATCTCTATGGACGTCCTCGCAAGGCTCGATGCGACACGCAGCGCGATCAATGTGCTCGAACACCCGTTCTATCAACGCTGGAGCGCCGGTGAACTGAGTGCGCGTGAGCTGGGCATCTACGCCGGCGAGTACCGCCACGCAGTGGTGGCGCTGGCAGAGGCCTCCGCGCAGGCGGCGGCCAGCGCCGAGAAGAGCCAGGCTGCGGGCCTGCGCGAACACGCCGAGGAGGAGCGGGCGCACGTGGCGCTGTGGGATGAGTTCGCACGCGTGGCCGGCGCCGGTGGACCGCTGCCAGGGGGCGGGCCGGCGCTCGAGGAGACCGCGGAGTGCGTGCGGGCGTGGATCGCCGGTGAGGACCTGCTCGAGCAGCTCGCGGTGCTGTATGCGATCGAGGCCGGCCAGCCGGAGATCTCAAGGACGAAGGTCGAGGGCCTGACCGCTCACTACGGATACGCGCCCGAAGGGCCGGCGGTTGAGTACTTCAGGCTGCACGAGCTGCGCGACGCAGAGCACGCCGGGCACTCGCGCGAGCTGATCACCGAACTGATGCCCCGCGTCGAGGATCCCGAGGAGCAGGCCGATCGGATGGTGAGGCGCGCGCGCGCAGCCCTGCGGGGGAACTGGCGCCTGCTGGACGGCGTGCAGGACGCCGCGGCGTAGCGCGCGTCAGGCCAGAGCCGAGGCGGGGCGCGAGGACAGCCGCCATGCAAACAGGACGGCGGCCACGGAGGTCGCGAGGTTGAGGCTCGACACGCCCGGGCGCATGGGGATGCTGACATGCCCATCGGCGCGGGCCGCGAGCTCCTCAGACAGGCCCTGGCGCTCTGAGCCGAACGCGAGCAGCGCCCGTGGTGGCAGCTCCGATGGGTCGAGTGGATCGCCGCCCGGATCGACCGCGAGCAGGACGCGATCGCCGCTCGCGAGGGCCTCCAGCCCCCGCACGCGGGCGACCGGCACGGCGTAGTGCAGCCCGGCTGCGCCCCGCAGCGCGTCGGGGTGCCACGGGTCGTGGCTGCCGGTCGTGAGCACGCCGGCGATGTCGGCGGCGGCGGCCACGCGGACGCAGGCCCCCATGTTGCCGAGGTCGCGTGGGTCCTCGAGCAGGACCACCGGAGAAGGGTGCCGATCGGCCAGCACGGCGGCTGGGTCGACGATGCGGCGCTCGGCCAGGCTCATCACCCCGGTGCTCGGCGAAAGCGGCGCGAGCTGGTCGAAGATCGCAGGCTCGACGGGCCGCGCGAGCGCGCGCAGGCGCTCGCTCAGATCCGGGGCGAGCCGCTGAGCGAGGCTGTCGAGCTCGGCGATGTCGGGGGAGACGACCTCGAGCACGTTCGCGTCGAAGCGCAGGGCATGCTTCAGCGGGTGAAAGCCTTCGAGCACCGCCAGCGAGCTGTCACGGCGCGCTCGGCCGTAGCGCGGGATCAGTGATCCTTCTTGCACTAGGCGATAATGGCAGTTCAAGATGAGGCTCGAGGGCATCCAC
>Ga0302314_10009057_pt1 | contig 17652 bp, 10 predicted proteins | sample III_Palsa_N2_3_FD_200533 | JGI IMG/M metagenome (GOLD analysis project Ga0302314, IMG submission 200533) | Peat permafrost microbial communities from Stordalen Mire near Abisko, Sweden - III_Palsa_N2_3 | ecosystem: Environmental > Terrestrial > Soil > Palsa > Peat permafrost | place: Sweden...
ATCCACCAAGGGCTTCACCCTTGTCGAAATCATGATTGTCGTCGTCATCATCGGCCTCCTGGCCGCCATGGCGATTCCCGCGTTCCAGAAGGTCCGCACCAACTCCCAGGACAAAGCCGTCCTGAACAACGCCCGCCAGCTCTCGGCCGGTGCTGATCAGTACTACCTGGAGAACGGTGTCTCGACCGTCATCATCACCGACCTCATCGGGCCCACGACCTACGTCAAGGCGCTCAACTCGGTGGCGAAGGAAGTCTATCCGGCCGGTTTCTCGCAGGGTACCACGATCACGATCACTGGCGTCGCCGGTGTCCGTACGATCACGTACGCCCCGTAATCGACATTCCGGAAGTTTTCTCCAAATTCAAAGCCGCCCGCATCATGTGGGCGGCTTTTTTTTGTCCCCCAGCTCACGCTCATGAACGGTCCCTCTCTTGCGCCGGCCCTCAAGGATAGGAGGGTCTGGCTGTTTGTCCTCATATCGGCGCTTTCCGCGGCCCTCGGCTTCAAGCTGGTGCCCGACGGGATGGCCCTGGACCTCGTCAACCGCACCGGATACTGGTGCGTTCTGGCAGCGTTCATCCTCTTTGTGCGCTCGCTCTGGGTCGCCTACCGCGGCGACCTAAGGTCCCTTGCCTCCAAGGGGATGCGCGGGTTCGACTGGGCCAGCCTCGCCATCATCGCCATGGGGGGCACGGTCCTCATCGTCCACGAGTCCTTCGGCTTCAAGATCGTCATGGACGAGGTGATGCTGGTCGGCACCTCGATGAGCATGCACTTCTCGAGGACGGTGCTGACGCCGTTGCGGGGCAGCGACATCCAGGGCGCCTTCGTGATCATCGAGGGCATGATGGACAAGCGCCAGCTGTTCTTCCCGTTCCTGGTCTCCATCCTCCACGACATCACGGGGTACCGGCCCGAGAACGCCTTCCTCCTGAATGCCCTCCTCGTGTACGTCTTCCTGGCGCTCGTGAACGCCGCCGGCCGCAAGCTGGCCGGGCGGATGGCGGGCTGGCTCGGCGTGGCCCTCTTTGCGGGGCTGCCGCTCCTTGCCCAGAACGCGACTGGAGGCGGGTTTGAGCTGCTCAACCTCGTGATGATCCTCTCGTCGCTGCTCCTCGGCGCGCGGTTCATCGAGAAGCGGGACGAGGCCTCGTTCACCGCCTTCTGCTACTCGGCGATGCTGCTGACCCAGGTCCGCTACGAGTCCGCCATCTTCCTGCTCCCCGTGGTCGGGATCATCACGTGGGTCTGGTACAGGGAGGGCAGGGCGATCCTGTCCTGGCAGGCTCTGGCGATACCGCCGCTCATGATCCACTGCGCCCTGCACAACCGGATCTTTGACCTTCGCTCCACTGCGTGGCAGCTGCAGAGCAAGCCGGGCTTCACGAAGCCCTTCTCGCCGGAGTACATCCCTTCGAACATTGCCCACGCGCTCGGATTCTTCTTCGGAAAGCCGACCGACCAGCCCAACTCCTACGTCCTGTCGACGCTCGGCTGCATCGGGCTTCTATTTTTCATCCTCTTGGCGATCAAGCGCTTGAAGGCTCTGGCGAGCGAGAGCCCGATCTCGGTGGCGACCATCTTCTTCTCGGCGGGGTTCGCGATCCAGCTCGGCCTGATGATGTGTTATTTCTGGGGGCAGTTTGACGACGCGATCATCCGCAGGCTGAGCCTGCCGACCCACCTTTGGATGGTCCTCGCGGTCCTCGCCGTCCTGACGCAGTTCCCGAAGCCGCCGGTCGTGAAGACGCTCCTCGGCATCGTCGTCCTCGGGATCCTGGCGCAGGGCGTGCCCTCGATGGCGGCCCACGCCTACAACCAGGAATACCTCGCGGGCCTTGAGACCCAATGGCGCATGCAGTTCATCAAGGACCAGCCCCTGAACGACTACCTGGCCATCGACAACGACTCCATCCTATGGGTGGCGAACCAGGTCTCGGCGACCACCATCCAGGCGGCGCGCGAGCACAAGGTGGATCTCGAGTTCTTCATCCGCACGCACACCTTCTCGAACATCTACGTCTTCCAGCGGTACAACATCGACCCGGTAACGGGCAAGATGACCATCCGCGACGGCGACGACCTCGGGCCGGACTTCGTTCTCGAGCCGGTGAGGGCGGAGCGCCTGCTGACCCTGACGCAGACGCGGATGAGCCGCGTTGCCGCGATCAAGGACGGTCCCAAGGTCATCGCGAGGCAGGATCCCGACGTCAACGTGCCGAAGGACCCGAAGCTGATCGAGCAGGAGCGGGCGGTCTACCTCGAGAACTTCCTGAAGCGCCTGCCATGAAGCGGGTGACGGGCCTTTTCAGGGGGGAGTCGGGGCGCAGGGGCCTGTGCTTCGCCCTGAGCTGCCTGCTGGCGGTCTATGTCGGCTACCGGGTGTTCAAGCCGACGGACGCCGCCCACCTCATCATCAAGTGGGGGTACTACTACATCCTCATGGTGTTCTCGATGTTCGTCTACTATGCCTGGAAGCTGGCGCGCGCGCGGCCCGGGGTCTGGAAGGCCTGGCTGCGCCGGCCGGGCGTGCCCGGGGCGGCGATCGCCGCCGGCACGGCGTTCGCCGTGTGGGCCGACTCCTTCCGGCACAAGATCCTCTTCGACGAGTTTGTGATCCAGGGCACGGCGTACACCATGCACATCACGAAGACGGTGAGCACCATCCTCAGGGCGTACAACCTCGACGGCACCTGGCTCACGATCGACACGTACCTGGACAAGCGGCCGTTCTTCTTCCCTTTCCTTGTGTCGCTGCTGCACGACCTTACGGGCTACCGGATCGCGAACATGTTCGCGCTCAATGTCGCGTGCGCGGCATTGCTCCTCGCGCTCCTCTATTGGTTCACCCGCGAGATCGCCGGGCGCCCCCAGGCGCTCCTCGCCGTGGCGCTGATGGCGCTCCTGCCGCTCTTCGGCCAGAACGCCACCGGGGCGGGGATGGACCTGCACAACCTGACGATGATCGCGCTCGTCGCCTGCATGGGCGTCCTCTACCTCCGGGTGCCCGGCGAGGACCGGCTCTCGCTCCTTGTCCTCGGCGCCGTGCTCCTGGCCGAGAGCCGTTACGAGTCGGTGATCTTCATCGGGCCCGTGGCCTTCATCGTCTTTGCCGGCTGGCTTCGCGCGGGCCGGGCGATCCTGTCGTGGCCGGCCATCGTCGCGCCGCTGCTCCTGGTCCCCTACGCCTGGCACAGGCAGGTCGTGGACTCGATCCCGCTCTTCTGGCAGCTGCAGGAGGGCCAGACCTCGGCCTTCGGCTGGTCCAACATCGCGGACAACTTCCGGGGCGACGTCGCCTTCATGTTCAACACGGGGCCGATGCTCGCCAACTCCTGGTACCTGACGATCGCCGGGCTGCTGGGCCTGGGCTGGTGCGCCTTCGCCTCGGTCCGCTGGCTCCTCTCCCGCACGCGGGCGCCGCTGACGGCGCCCGAGGTCGTCGGCCTGGCGTTCGGGGCCGGCGTTGCGGGGCACTTTGTCGTCCTTCTCTTCTACTGGTGGGCCAAGTTCAACGACCTGATGGCGTCGCGCTTCGCGCTGCCGATGTGCCTGTCCTTCGCGATCCTGTTCGCCATCCTCGTGGGGCGCCTGTCGCGCGGGAGGATCCCGGCGCTGCGCCTCGCGTGGGCGGGCCTCGGCCTCTGGCTCCTGACGGGCGGCCTGCCCGCGATGAGCCTGAAGCTCTACACGAACAACAACCTGGTGATGCAGGAGCTCGTCTGGGAGCGGGGCATCGTCGAGGCCCGGCCCGGCCCGATCTTCTTCATCTCGAACAAGTCGACGATACCCTTCATCCTCTGGCACATCGAGGCCTCGCTCAACACCGTCGCCGCCATGAAGGGCGACGACATCCGCTACCACATGGGCCAGGACACGTTCAAGGAGGTCCTCGTGTCACAGGCCATACGCCCGATCACGGACGACGGCCGGATGGGCGTCGACCCCGAGGATGTCCTGCCCCCTACGTTCCACCTGGAGCAGGTCGCCGAGAAGCGGTTTGGCGGGCGCCTGGACCGGGTGAGCCGCGTGGTCTCCATCGACCTCGCCCCGCCGGCTCCCAGGAAGAAGGGCGATCAGCGCCTCGCGGGGCCGGACGCCGCGCGCTCGATCAGCGCGCTCCAGTCCCTGAGGGAGCCCGCGGTCGCCGCCCTGACCTCTTCGTCGCTCAGCCTGAAGACGAAGATCGAGTAGCCGATGACGGCGTCGGGCTTCCTGACGCGCAGATAATAGCACAGCCGCGCGAAGCGCAGGTGCAGGAAGCGATCCCGGTTGCCGATCCACTTGGACGCGGGCAGCTCCGCATTGAGCCTGGCCCGCGCGGCCGGGTCCTCGGCGTACGCGCGGAACTCCGGCTCAAACACGCGCAGGTATTCATATTCCTTCTCGAGCTGGGCGGTCCACGGCCCGCGCACCGAGCTGTAGACCTGCTGCAGCATCGTCGCCCCGACGCAGTACAGTCCCGGTCCAAGCGGGATGTACGGCTCGTCCGTGTGGAACCCGTTGATGTAGGCGAGGCGCCTCGCGTCCAGGCCGTAATAGAGGGGCTCGCCCGTCCCGAAATAGGCGAGGTACGCGTCCTCGCCCGGCCTCCGGTTGGCGGAAAGCCAGTCCCTGAGGCCCGGCAGGTCCTGCCCCCAGTCGAGCGAGCTGTCGACCAGGTGGAACCGCCCGCCGGAGGGCCCGCCCGCCAGCTCGTTGAAATACGCAAGGTAGTGCGGCGAGACCCAGAGCGACTCCGCGATGTGCCAGGCGATGAGGCCCGCCGCGACCACGGCCCTCCAGGTGAACGGGCGCGCGAGCCAGGCGCCGAGCGTCCCGCACAGGATGAACAGCACCGGGTAGGTCGGGATCAGGTGCCGATGGCCAATGTTCAGGTGGCTCTGGATCGAGACCGCCCAGTAGACGACAAAGAGGGAGAGCAGCGGCGTCAGCGGCAGCAGGCGCTCCAGACGGGCGATCGCCCCGTGGGCGCCGCGCAGGCGGAGCCGGACCGCCGAGCAGAGCGAGATGATCGAGGCCAGGACGAACGGGATCGTCGACTTCAGGAAGAAGGCCCAGACGAAGAAGGAGCGCCAGCCCTCGACGCTGTATTCGCCGTTCAGGTAGGCGCCGCGCGTCTGCGACGTCTCCACGACGTACGCCATCCCGTAGAGGTAGCCCTCGGGCAGCAGGTGATGGTTGGCGAGGACGTGGATGAACGCGCCTTCCCAGCCCGTGCGCGAGTACATCTCCGTCCACGACTCGATGAACTGGTCCGCGGCGGGCAGCGCCGGGTTGAACGCACTGTACCGGAACCCGTAGAAGGCCCAGATGATCCCGTAGGCCACCACGGCGTGGCCGGCGGCGGACAGGAGGATGCGCCTGCCGCTGCCGCGCGCAGCGACGTGGGCCACGGCGCAGATCGCCATCATCGGCAGCAGGAGCGGCGCCGAGAACTTGGCGACGCAGGCCAGGCCGAAGATGACGGCGCTGGCGGCGAAGGTGCCCGGCCCCGGCTTTTCCAGATGCCTCCACCAGGCGCCGACCGTCGCCAGCATGAACAGGGCCATGCAGACATCGGACGTCGCGAGCCCGGAGTGGGCGAGGAAGGTCGGGCTGAAGGCGAAGAACGTGAGCGACACGAGCGCACCCTCCGTCCCGAAGAGGTGGCGCGACCAGAGGAAGATGAGGGCGCCCAGCGCCACGCTGAGGAGGGCCGTCATCGACCGCGCCATCATCAGCATCGGGAAATGGTCGTGGTGGTTCTCGTAGAAGAACTCGTGTCCCATGACCCACGCGTCGCTGGTCTTCCAGTAGGCCTGGTCCAGGTCCGGGAACGGGGCGCCGGACAGCCATGCGGGCAGCGCGACCCAGCGCTGGGGCAGGTTGCCGTTCTCGGGGTGGAGCCGGTAGTCGTTGAACTTCCAGTAGGTGTAGCCCCCGGTGACGTGGACGAGCTCGTCGGAGGTCGTGCTCTCGTTGCGCTTGCTGGCGACGGCCATCGTGAAGTGCAGCGCCAGGAGCAGCGCCGCCGCCGCCGTCCACCCTCTTGCGCGCCACGGCGTCATGGGAAGAGGACCGGGCCGTAGAGGGCGTGGAGCACCTCGGCGTCCGTCAGCCTGAAGATGAGGAACGTGTAGGACACCTCGGCCACGGGCTTCCGCGTGCGCAGGTAATGGCACAGGCGCGCGAACTGGTACTCCTCGAACCTGACCGCCTCCTGGTAGGTGAGCTTGCCGCCGGAGTTCTCCAGCGCGTAGACGTGCTCCAGCTGCCGGCGGTAGCTCGACTCCTTCACGGGATCCCAGGGCCCGCGCGCCTCCGTGTACACCTGCTGGAACTGGGTGACGCTGATGATCCAGAGGCCGCCGCCGAGGACGTGCGGCGCCTTGCGGGGGCGCAGGTCGAAGTTCGCGTCGCCGATGCGCGTGCCGTGGATGCCGTAGTAGTCCAGGTCGCCCGAGCCGAAGTAGGAGACGAAGACCGGGCCGTCTTGCGGGTGGGCGTCGAGCCAGGTCTTCACCGAGGGCAGGTCCTGCCCCCAGTCGAGCGAGCTGTCGACGACGTGCTGCCATGCGTTCGTGGGCCCGACGAGCTCGTTGAAGTAGGCGATGTAGTGGGGGCGTATCCAGAGCGACTCACCGGCGAACCAGGCGGCGAGGCCGGCCACGCAGGCCGCCGCCCAGCGGGGCGAGGTCCCGATCCACGCGGCGGCGCCCGCGGCCATCACGAACAGGACGGGGTAGGTGGGCATGATGTGCCGGTGCCCGATGTTGAGCCCGCTCGTCAGAGAGAACGCCCAGTACACGGCGAAGAGCGAGAGGAGCGGCGACCACTCGTACCATCGCTTCCACCGCTCCCTGGCGTCGCGGCGGTGCGCGGCCGTGAAGAACCCGGCGAGCGCCAGGAGGCCGAAGAGCGCGGCCGGCGTCTTCACGAGGGTCGTGTAGGGGAAGAACCCGACCCAACCGGTGCTCCGGTATTCGCCGTTCAGATACGACTTCCTGTAGCGGGAGAAGCGGAACGTGTGCGCGAAGCCGTAGATGTAGGACTCGGGCAGGAGCTCGTGGCTGCGCACGAACCGCAGGCCGGTCACCATGGGTCCGCCCTGGTCCTCGAGGACGTCCCACCCGACGAGGGAGCGGACGCGGTTCGGCTCAAACTGGCGGAACATGGGGTACTTGAACCCGTACGAGGCCCAGATGACGCAGAGCGCGATGGCGCAGGCCGCGAGGGTTGCGGCGGCGAGGGAGAGGGCAATGCGGGCCCGTCCCGTGATGGACGTCCCGAAGGGCCACGCGGCCTCGAGCGTGTCCCTGCCGTACACGCGGACCGCCCATAGGATCGCGCACATCGGCGCGATGAGCGGCGCGGAGAACTTGGCGACGCAGAGCAGGCCGAGGACGATCCCGAAGACGAGGGTGCGCCCGGGGGTCAGGCGGTGCGCCATGGCCCAGAACGCGGTGACGGCCGCGAGGAACATGCAGGTCGCCGTCATGTCGCTCGTGATCAGGGCGCCGTTCGCGAGCATCGTCGGGCAGAAGGAGAAGAGGAGCACGGCAAGGAGCGCCCCCTTGTCGCCGTGGAGGCGCCGCGCCCAGAGGAAGACGAGAAACCCGGTCGCCACGCCGAAGAGCGCGATCATGCGGCGCCCGTCGCGAAGCATCGACGCGAGGTCGTTGTTGCAGCTGTAGAACCACTGGAACCCGAGGTCCCACACGTCCGAGATCCGCCATGCGTTCTGGTCGAGCGTCGGGAACGTCAGCCCCCTGCCGAGGAGCGGAAGCGCGGCCCAGCGCTGGGGCAGGTTCCCGTTCTCGGGCTGCAGGCGGTAGTCGTTGGTCTTCCAGTAGGAATAGCCCGCGGTCAGGTGCGCGATCTCGTCGCCCGTCGTGCACTGCGTGTCCGACACGCTGGTCGCCATCCACCAGTAGAGGCACAGGAGCGCCGAGGCGAGGAGCGGGACGGCATATTTCCTCATGCTATGCGGCGGCCTTGACGCGGCTCGCGGCCGCCTGGGCCAGGGCGCCGATGGCGACCGCCTGGAGGGCGACGATCGAGGCCTGGTGGCGCTCGTTGTGGTTCACGAGGATATAGGGCAGCAGCATGCCGCAGGCGAGAAGCGCCGCCCAGGCCGCAGGCGCCCCGAGGCGTCCGCCGCCGAGCAGCGCCGCCAGGAGCAGCGCCGCGACCGGCACGCCCGCCGTCAGGAACCCGAGGGCCAGGCCGCCTGCGCTGCGAAACGTCTCATCGTAGGCGACGCGGCGCGCCTTCCAGTCGCCCACGATCGCGTCCTCCTCGACGAGGCCCAGGCCGCGCAGCCTCGCCTCCTCGGCCGCGGGGGGCGCGTCGATGCGGGTCCAGAGGCCGCCCGCGGGCCCGATTGTGATCAGCTCGCCGGACATCGAGAGGCGCGCGGCGTCGGCCGCCTTGAAGGCGAACGGGGTGGCCTGGCCGCCGCCCTCGCGCCGGCAGAAGACGAAGGCTGCGCCGGCGCGGCGCAGCACGTTGCCCGCAAAGTGCAGCGGGTCCGCCCGCAGCGCCTGCAGTGAGGGCGCGCGGAACGTGTCGACGTACCGCACCTCGCCGAGGTCGGAGTACCTCTTGAACTGCGCGAAGTCGAAGTAGGGCAGGCTGCGGAGCACGGTCTCCATCCTGGGCAGGCCGTCGGCCGAGTCCACGTTCGCCAGGTGGAGCTCGAACCACGAGTTGGACTTGAGGGGGATGAACCGGCCGAGGACCACCGTGTTGCGGGCCGCCCATCCGGCCACGGCCAGCGCCGCCGCCGCGGCGGACGCGACGCACACCCCGCGGATCGACGAATCGCGGCGCGACCGCCACGCGAGGACGAGGACTGAGAGGCCGACGGCGACGGCGAGGCCCGCATTCTCGAGCGGGGCGAGGAAGGCGACGGCGACCAGCGCTCTCCTGCAGAGCGGGCCCGGCGCGCGCAGCGTTCCCAGGATCGCCCAGAGGAGCACGGTCGAGAGCAGCACGTCGAGCCACGCCTCGCTCAGCACGGCGAGGGGACCTCCCGGGATGAGCGCACAGGCGGCGAGGAAGGCCGCCGACGCGGCGCCTCCCATCCACGCGCCGTAGGGCAGGAGGGCCCGCAGCAGGAATGCATTCGCGGCCGCCAGCCCCGCGACCACCAGGACCAGCATGGCCTTCGCCGCCCCCGCCGTCTTCACGCCGAAGGCGAGGAACGCCGCGGCCTCGATCCAGGCCGGCAGGGGCGAGACCCAGGCCGTGGCCCCCGTGCCGCCGTCAAAGGGATCGCTGAAGCCGCGCCCCTGGACAAGGGCGGCCGCGACGTTGCCGGGCTCGGCCCAGTCGAACATCCCGGGCGAGAGGCGCGGAAGGTTGTTCCACAGCGCCGCCGCGGCGATCACCGCCAGGCCCGTCCAAGCGAGAAGCCGGAATTGACCCATGGGGCGGCGTCAGCGCCTCGGCGGCTTCACGAGGAAGATGGGCCGCTGCTTCACCTCGTCGTAGACGCGGCCGAGGTATTCGCCGAGGACGCCGATCCCGATCAGCTGGATGCCGCCGAGGAACGTGACGAGGGAGACGAGTGTCGTGAACCCGGTCGTGGCGGTCTCGATCCCCAGCAGGCGCTTGACGATGAAGAAAAGGCCCAGGGCGAAGCCCAGGCCGCTCACGAGGATGCCCGCATAGGTGAGGAAACGCAGGGGCAGGTAGGAAAAGCTAAAGAAGCCGTCGATCGCGTAGCGCACGAGGCGGCGGAAGGTCTGCTTGGGCGCGCCCGCGGCCCGCTCCTGGCGGTCGTAGACCACGTCGGCCGTGGCGAAGCCGATCCATGCCCGCAGGCCCGGGAAGAAGCGGTGCCGCTCCGGGAGCTGCGCGAAGGCCTCGAGGGCCGGGCCGCCCAGCAGGCCGAATGTGCCCGTGTTGGACTCGATCGGGATGTCCGTCAACTTGCCGAAGATGGCATGGAAGAGGTCGAAGCCCGCGCGGCGCAGGCCGGTCTCCTGGCGCGAGCGGCGCACCGCGCGCACGACCTCGGCGCCGGAGCGCCAGGCCGCGACCAGGTCGGGGATCACCTCGGGGGGATCCTGCAGGTCGGCGTCCATCGTCACCGCGGCGCTCGCGCCCCGGGCGTGGGCGAGGCCCGCCGAGAGCGCGCTCTGGAAGCCAAAGTTTCGCGACAGCTCGACGAGCTCGAAGCGCGGGTCGCGCAGCCCCTGGGCGCGGGTCATCTCGGCCGAGCCATCGCGGCTGCCGTCGTTCACGAAGACCGCGCGCCACTCGCAGTCGTTGTGGTCCCGGAACAGCGCCTCAAGGCGCGCGAAGAGCTCGGGCAGGACCTGCTCCTCGTTGTACACGGGGATCACGATGGCGACGATGGGCCTGGTGTCGGTCATGGGCTAGCGGGGCGTTCCCGGGACGGTGCGGGTGCGCAGGAGGGCCATCCAGAGGATGGCGCCCATGAGCGCCAGCACGAGGGCGGGGGGAGCGGGGAGAATGTCGGCAAAATATGTGACATGGGCGACGATTTTCCATTGGAGGTTGATCTGCGTCACGCCCGAGTAGGACCTGAACACGGCCTCGAAGGGCCGCCCGGGCGTCAGCCAGCGGTCAAAGGCGAAATCCTCGACCCCGAGCTGGAGGGCGATGCCGAACACGGCGTCGAACACGCACCCGGTCACCAGGGCCGCGCGCCAGCCCCGGGTGAGCGAGCCCCAGCGCGATGCCAGGAATGCGACCCCGGCGAGGACCGTGGACTGCAGGCAGATGTGGCCGATGCCGTAGTGGTCCCGGTCGCCGTAGGTCGCGAAGCTGAGGACGACGATCGCCGCGAGCGACGCCGTCCAGAAAACGACGTCGGGACGGGCCGAGGCCCGCGCTACCTTCACAGCCTGGACGACAACGACCAGCCAGCCGACGCAGCCCAGGGCGAGGAGCGGGTTCAGCTGGTAGATGAGGAAGAAGTCGTCCCGGAGGGCGCCCCAGGAGCTGTCCTGCTTGAACAGGGTGCCGTGGAAGCCCCGCAGCTGGATGGGGATCAGGCTGTCCCGGAAATTGAGCACCATGTTGACCAAGGGGTTGCCCGGCGCCCGCTGCATCATGGAGACGGTGGTGTTGGACAGGAAGGTCCTGTGGACGCCGAACCTGTGGATGGACCAGAGGAACCAGGGGGCGAGCATGCACGCCCCGGCGGCGGCCGAGAGCAGCGTCAGCCGCAGGAATCCCCTTTGCCAACGTCGCTTGAAGCCGAGCGCAATCCACGCGCCCGCGAGGACGACGACGTAGGGCCCCGCCGAGTAATGGGTGACAACGGCGGCGCCGAGGCAGAGGGCGCAGCCGATCGCGGCCGGGGCCATGCCCTCGTCCGCGTCGCGCACCCGCAGGAAGAAATAGATCCCGAGGAGGATGAAGTACGAGGCCTGCAGCTTGGTCCACGGGAACGTGGCGTTTTGGACGAAGAGCGGGCTCACCATCACGAGGACGGCGGCCACGCGGATCGCGGACCTGCCGCCGAACCGGGAGGCGAGGAGCCCGACGGGAAGGAAAGTGAGGCTCGCGAGCGCCGTCATGATCACCTGAAAGTGGGCGTAGCCCGCCGTCGTCATCTGCAGGAACGCCGCAGTGAGGACGTTGGTGAAGGGGGGGCGGGCCGGCATCTCATACTGGTCGATGAACATCGGGGCCGGCCAGGCCCTGAGGAAGTAGAGCGACCGCTCCCAGTGCTCGACAAAGTCCCCCGTCCAGCCGCCTCCGGAGTAGCTCGTGATGAAGGACAGGCAGGTAACGCACCAAGCGGTGACGATCAGCTGGCCGACGGCCAGGTCCTGCGCCGCCGGGTCGGCCCAAAGACGCTTCACGCCGCGCCGGCCAACGACGAGGAAGATGCAGGAGAGGATCGGCAGGGCGCCATAGGCCGCCAGGGGGGCGCCCCACGTGAAGACCGCCCAGCAATACAGCCAGGCGGCGATCAGGGAGAAGCCGACCCCGGCCACCAGGGATTCAGGGGGATTCAGCCGGAACAGGCCGATGAACGGCCGGGAGAGCCCGAACGCCACGCCCAGGACAAGGAGCAGGCTTACGAGAATATCGGGGATCATCGGCGGCTGCTTCCCATGGCACACCACGGCCCCACAAATGGCAATAGCCGCTTCACTAAGTAGTTACGCGCGCCCCGCAGGGCCACGCGCCGTACCGAGCCTCAGCGCAGGTTGTACTTCAGGATCGCCCAAAGGGCCCTGAAACCATCCCGCCAGCCGATCTTCTTCCCCTCGGCATAGGACCGGCCGTAATAGCTGATGCCGACCTCGAAGATGACCACTTCCAGCTTGGAGACCTTGGCCGTGATCTCTGGCTCAAACCCGAACCGGTTCTCCTCGATCTGGATCCTCTGCAGGACGTCCCGGCGGAACACCTTGTAGCAGGTCTCCATGTCCGTGAGGTTCAAATTGGTGAACATGTTCGAGAGGAGGGTCAGGAACTTGTTGCCGATCATGTGCCAGAAATAGTGCACCCGGTGGGGCTCCCCGCCCATGAACCGTGACCCGAAGACCACGTCGGCCCGCCCGTCGACGATCGGCTTCATGAGCTTCGGGTACTCGTTGGGGTCGTACTCCAGGTCGGCGTCCTGGACGATGACCGCCTCGCCCGTGGCGGCGGCGAAGCCGGTCCGCAGGGCCGCGCCCTTTCCCTGGTTCACGTCGTGATAGATGATCTTGTCCACCATGGACTCGATCTGGGTGCGCAGGACGTCCCGCGTCCCGTCTCGGGAGCAGTCGTCGACAATGATGATCTCCTTGTCGGGGTAGGGGGAGTTGCGCACCCGCTCGACGAGGGTTCGGATGGTCTTGGCCTCGTTGTAGCAGGGAATGACGATCGAGAGCTTCATGCGCGAAAGTCGGAAAGAATGGAATGCGCGCGGGGCCAACGGAAGCTTTTATCTGGCCGGCCTCCCGGCCGCCGAAATCGCCTATTGAGCCGGGGTCCTTTTCAGTTTCATCCTCGCGCGTGAGCGCGTCCCCGGCCCCCCGTTCGCGAACCTCCGTGCCCGCGGTCGTCGCCGCGGCGCTGGTGGTGTCCGGCCTCGCGGCGTTTGTCCTCTCGAGCGGCTCCTATGTCTCGTCCCAGCCCGCGGCCGAGGAGCCGTACAACCAGGTGGTCGAGGGTTTCCGGTCCGGGCACGTGTGGATGGCGAAGGAGGCGCCCCCGGAACTTGTCGCATCGCCGCATCCCTATGCGTTCTCCACCTACCGGCAGTACCTCGGGGCGCCGTGGCGGGTCATCGACCTGAGCTACTACCACGGGCACCTCTACGCCTACTTTGGCGTCACCCCCGCCGTCATCCTCTTCTGGCCGTGGCGTGTCCTGACGGGGGGATTCATGAGGCAGTCATACGCGGTCCTGGCCTTCTGCGTCGTGGGCTACGCCATGTCGGTGGGCCTGGCGGTGGCGCTCTGGCGCCGGTATTTCCCCCAGCTGGCGCCGTGGGTCGGCGCCGCGGCGGCCGTCCTCCTGGGCTCGGCCACGACGCTGCCGGTCTTCGTCGTCAGGCCCGGACTCTACGAGGTGGCCATCGCCTGCGCGTACATGATGACGATGCTGTGCCTGGTGGCCCTGTGGCGCTGCTGGCACCGCCCGGAGCACGGCGTGGCCTGGCTCGCGGCCGCGAGCCTCGCCTTCGGCCTCGCCGTCGGCGCGCGCCCGACGCTCCTCTTTGGCGCCGTGATCCTGCTTACTCCCGTGGCCGGTTCCTTCGTCCTCAACCGCTATTGGCTCCGTCTCCTGCTCGCCGCCGTGCTGCCGCTCGCGGCGGTGGGCGCCGGCCTTGCGGCCTACAATGACGCGCGCTTCGGCAACCCGCTCCAGTTCGGCCACGACTACCAGCTCTCCGGCAACGACGTGTTCGGTCTGCCGTCATTCGGCCTGCGGTTCTTCTGGGACAATGTCCGGCTCTACTTCCTTGAGCCCCTGCGCTGGCACGCGGGATTTCCATGGGTCTGGAAACCCTCGAACCCGCCCCTGGCGCCCGGGCACCTTCCCGTGGAGTTCTTTTTCGGCACGCTGACCAATTTGCCCATCCTGCTCGCGGCGTGCCTCGTCCCGCTGGCGGGCCTGGGAGCGCGGCGTGGGCTGGGCGGCATGGTCCTCGGCGTCGGCCTCCTTTTCCTGGCGACGACGCTGCCCATCTGCTTCTACGCAGGCGCCACCAGCCGGTACCTGCTCGACTTCCTGCCGGCCCTGGCGCTCCTCGCGCTCGTGGGTTTCCTGGGGCTCGAGTGCGTGGCCCAGGCGCCGGCCGCGGACCCCGATGCCTCGGCGCCCATGGGCACGGCGCTGGCGCCGGTCCTGCGGGGAGCGCTCGTGTACTCGGCGGTCGTCGTATGGCTCCTCGCCTATGCGATCAGTTCCTTCTACCGGAGCGCGGAGGAGGGGACGCAGCTGCTCCTTGCCGGGAAAATTGACGAGGCCATCCCTGTCTTTGCCCGCGTGGACGCGATCAATCCGAATTCCGGGGGGCTCTCCGACCTGGCGATCGCCAACGCCCTCGTGGGGGCGAACCGCCTGAAGGACGCGACGCAGTACCTGAGGGCCGCGGTGGATCTGAGCCCGGGCCTCGAGGCCGCCCACTTCTCGCTGGGGCGCGTGCTCCTCCAGGAAAATGACGCGCGCGGCGCGGACCGCGCGTTCAGGCGCGCCCTGGCCCTTGACCCGACGGACGAGGAGGCCGAGACCGGGCTCGCGATCGCGCTCCTAAGGGAAAACGATCCCGAGGGAGCGGACGCTCATGCCATTGCTGCCCTGAAACTGCGGCCGGACGACCCCGTTGCGCATGACCTGGTCCGGATCATCGAGAATGCCCCTGCGTTGGTGCCGCGGCCGTGAGCCTTCATGGCTCCGGGTCGACCCGCCGGTAGCCCTCGACCCAGGGCATGCCGGTCCCCGAGGCCTCGGCGCCGAGGATCACGGGAGCGAAGCCGACGGGATCGGCCGCGCGGTTGGCGTTCACGCGGGCCACGCCGTCGTCCCAGTCGACGAGGAAGCGCGTCTGCAGGTCCCTGCGTAGAGCCGGCCCGACGCCGTCCCAATACGGATGCTCGGGCGGCGGATAGAGCCAGGGAGCCTCCACGTGCAGGTGGAACCGGCCGAACCGGGGCGGGAGGGCCGGCGTGGCGAGGACCACGTGGTCGTTCTCGACGAGGAAGACCTGCGCCATCCCGGACGCATCCTGGTCGAGGAGCATCTGGTTCTCGTTCTGCGGGCGTCCGCTGGCCATGAGGGCGGTGCGCCTGGGAACCGTGCTCCGGTCCACCCGCACCGACATCTCGACGGGCCCGAACTCGACATGGTGGGCGCGGGCCCACCACAGGCTGGGGTAGTCCAGGGTGTGGGCGAGCTCCGCAAACGTGCGCGGGTGGGTCTGCCTCATGAAACCTCGAAAATCCGCCGAGGCGAGGCCCACGCACGCCATGCTCCAGCATGCCGCCGCGCAGGCGAGGAACCGCACGAGCGGTCGGCGCGGCTGGGCGGTCAGGACGACCATGAGGCCGACCGACGTCAGCACCGTCCACCCCGCGACGATCTCCGTGATGAACCTCGAGCACGCCCACGCCCATGCAAAGAGGATGAAGGCGGCGAAGGCCGACGCGAGGCACGCGCCGGCGACCGTGACCGCGGCGGCGAGCATACCCGCGGCGGCGCGGTTTGTCCAGGCCCAGCCCAGGGCGACCAGCCCGGCGAGGTGCACGGGCATCATGAAGCCGATGCCATAGACCTCCTCGAAACCCACGTAGCCGGGAGGCCGCGCGTCCGTCCAGAACGGATGCAGGAAAGGGAAGTAGGGCCCGGCCTGCGGGGCCGAGAAGAGGTAGACCCACAGGTTGAACGGGATGAATCCAAGACTTGAATACCTGACCGCGCGGTAGTCCTCGCCGAACAGCGTGTAGTGGAGCCCGAAGTCGAGCGGGTTCCCGAAGCGGGCGAGGTTGTAGAGGAGAAGGGCGATCCCGCCGGCCGCGACGATCCCCATGGCGAGGAGGGCGGGGCGCCAGCGCGGGGCGGCGCCCGGCGCCCCGGCGGGCACCAGGAGCAGGAGGGCGATTGCGCCGGCGCCGAACAGGGCGGCCGCGCGGCAGCCGATGAGGAGGGCCAGGGCCATTCCGGCCGCCGCCGCCCATCCCGTGCGCCCCCGGGAGTCGTGGAATTTCCAGAGGAAATACAGCGCCCACCAGAGGCACGCGGCGGCGGCCACGACCGGCAGCTCCCACAGGGCCGAGCGGCGCAGGGTCACGGGCAGCCACGACGCGCAAAAGGCGACAAGGATCACGAAGGCGAAGCAGGGCGCTGTCAGCCCGGGGAAATGGCGCCGGCGCACCTCCCAGAGCAGGAGCGCGAGCCCGGCCAGGCCGCCCGCCGCGAACACGGCCACCGCGAGGCGCTGCGGGAGCATGTGCCCCGTCGCGAGGCGCCACGGCAGCATCACGAGGAGCGCGGGCGCCGGTCCCTGGTAGAGGTAGTATTTGCCCGCGTAGAGGCTGGTGTCCCACATGCGGTAGGGCGCATTCGCGATGGGATCGTACGGGTCCTTCAGCCTGAGGAGCCCGGGCGGCGGCTCGACGGAGAGGTAGGTGTGGCCGTGCCGGAATCCCTCGGTGAGGTACTCGTACTGGTGCCACACGTTCGACGTGTCGGCATCCCACGGCGCGACGCCGTTGGCCGTCCAGAATATCGCCACGGTGCAGAGGGCGAGGGCCGCCCCCAGCGCCGCGCGCGCCCGGCCCGCGCTGGGCGCCCCGGTCATGGCGTCGATCCCTTCGGGGGCATGGGGGCGCTGGCCGCCCTCTCAATCGCCAGGGCGTCGGGATGCCGGGGCTGGAGCTGCAGGGCGGCGCGCGCCTCGGCCAGCGCCATCTCGTCGTCACCGACCGTGTAGGCGGCGCGGGCGAGGAGCACATGGTCCTGCACGAAGGTCGCCGGGTCGCTCACGTTCCCGAAGTTCGAAAACGCGAGGAGCGCGGCGAGGGCGGCGCAGGCGGCGAGCGCGGCCTTTCGGCCCGGCGCCCAATTTTGCCAGAAGCGCGGTGACGCAAGCGCCCCTCCCGCCAGGGCGGCATTGATGCCGACCAGCGGGAGCCGGAACCGGGCGCTGACAAAGAACAGGATGATCGACGCCGTGCACGCCGCCGTCACGACGGCGAGCGCGGCGCCGGCGCGGGGGTTCTCCGCAAGGAGCCGGGCACCCCCGGCGACGCCGAGGATCAGGAGGACGCCCCAGCAGAGGGGATTCCAGCGCAGCCATGGCGAGAGCGCCTTGTGGAAGGCGTACGTTTTGTTGTTGTACTGCTCCCAGTTGTTGAGGAGCGCGTACGCCTTCTTCGCCATGAGGCGGGCCCACGCCAGCGGGTGGGCGCTCACCTCGTCCGTGAACCGCTGGCGCCAATGGGTGTTCATGGACGCGATGTCGGTCGGTCCGCCGTTAGTCTCCTTACTATAGAGGATGATCGACTCCGCCCGGGCGGGGTTGAGGCGCGCGAGCTCGGGCGGCAGGCTGACCCGTTGCGAGTAATACCTTCCGTTCGCGCCGGGCCGGTTCGAGGCCCAGAGGTTGTAGGCTCCCTGCCAGGGCAGGAACGCCGCCGTGCCGGTGGCGCTCCTTTGCCAGGCCGCGGACGCGACAAACAGCAGCGC
>Ga0302314_10009058_pt1 | contig 17651 bp, 16 predicted proteins | sample III_Palsa_N2_3_FD_200533 | JGI IMG/M metagenome (GOLD analysis project Ga0302314, IMG submission 200533) | Peat permafrost microbial communities from Stordalen Mire near Abisko, Sweden - III_Palsa_N2_3 | ecosystem: Environmental > Terrestrial > Soil > Palsa > Peat permafrost | place: Sweden...
GCGCGAGGCCAGCCCGGCCGCCTCGGTCAGCTCACTGGTGGCGGCACTGATCTCGTAGTCGGCCTTACCGCCGATGCAGCCGGTCTCGCGGACGATCAGGTCGCGGAACTGCTTCGCCCGGTCACCGAGCGCGGCCGCGGCACCCCGCAGCACGGCCGCTCGCTCGTTGTACGTGCGGTCGCTCCAGGCTGCCTGCGCCGCGCGAGCAGAGACGACGGCGGCGTCGACATCGGCCTCAGCGGCGAGCCCGGCGCGCGCGAAGATCTCGCCGGAGGCCTTGTCCCGCACCGCGATGGCGCCGCCCGCTTCCGGCCGGTGAAAGTGGCCGTCGGTGAAGACCGCGCCTTCCCAGGCCTGCTCAACCGCGCTCATCCATGCTCCGCTCGTCTGGCAAGCGCTTTCCCGAATAGCGGCAAAGTACCGGACTGGTCACACGGCGCGCAAGGGGGCTGTTTCTCGGCGCAGGCACTGATCGTGGTGACTTCGCGTCCGCATAGCACGCGAAGTCACCACGATCACGGGAAAGTGCCGGTGCTGTCTCTGAGCACAACCTCGCCGGGCACCGGCATGACACGCGGACGGTCAGTGGCCGCCTCAGTGAGGACGAGCCGCGCGGCCATCTCGCCCATCCGCTCGAGCGGGAGACGGACTGTGGTCAGCGGCGGGTAGACGTCGCGCAGCGTCGAGATGTCGTCGAACCCCGCCAGGCCGATGTCACCGGGGACAGACAGTCCCGCGGCCCGCAGCCGGGCCAGCGCGCCGACCGCCATGACGTCATTGACGGCGAACACGCAGTCCGGCCGTTCGCCACCCATGGCCAGCACCGTGCTCATCGCCTCGTAGCCGCCGTCGCGGGTAAACGCGCCGGGCACGACGAGGCGCGGGTCGAGGCTCACCTGCCGGCTGGCCAGGCCCGCCGTGAATCCGGCCACCCGGTCCCTGACGGTGAGCAGCCCGCGCGGCCCGGCGAGTACGGCGAACCTGCGATGGCCCTGCACCACGAGCGCGCGGGCGAGCGCCTCGGCACCCGCTGCGTTCTCCGGCAGGATCGTGTCCACGCCCAGCAGATCCTGGCTGATGCAGGCGGCCCGGCCACCGGACCTGGTGAACGCGGCGACCTCCGCTCGCAGCCCTGCAAGCTGCGCCGCGTCGTCCGACCGGCTGCCGATGATGATCACTGCGCGGGCTCGCTGCGCGCGCATCAGGGCCACGTACTCGCGCTCCCCGGCCTCGTGGTCCGTGGTGCTCGACAGGCAGACCAGCAGGCGGAGCGGGTGCGCGATGTCCATCAGGCCCGAGGCGATCGTGGAGAAGTACGGGTCGGCGATGTCGTGCACGACAACTCCGACCATGGTGCTCTGGCCGGTCGCCACTGCGCGGGCCTGGAGGTTGGCCGTGTAGCCGAGGTCGGCGACGGCCTGATTGACGCGGAGCGCGAGCTGGCGGCCGACTCGCCGCGGGCCTTCGCTGACAACTCGGGACGCAGTGCTCAGCGACACGCCGGCCCGGTCCGCGACATCCTGCAAGGTCACGCGGGAGCGGACCGCGGCGTCTTCAGGCCGGCCAGCGCGGGGCGTGGCTCCGGGCGCGCGGGAGCCGGCTGCGGGTTCGCCGCCGGGGCCCGAGTCGCCCGTGGTTTCCATGCGCCGACCGGAATCGGGCGTGAATCCCCGGCGCCGTGCGTCTGTCACAGCACCTCCCGCCCGGCCGCTACTGCGACCGGTACCGCTCGCGACCGCCATTGACCGGCCTACCGGGTCAGCCTAGTCTGGGAAACCACTTTCCCAAATCAGGACACGGCGTAGGCCTGCCGGCCGTCAGGCATAGGGCAGGACGCGCCACGCGCCGGGAAACCCCGGTGCTGAAGGGCGGCCATGGCGCGCAAGGTCATCAACGTCGCGGTGAACGGGGTAACCGGCCGGATGGGCTACCGGCAGCACCTGGAACGATCACTGCTCAGCATCAGGCAGCAGGGCGGAGTCGAGCTCGCCGACGGCAGCACCGTCATTCCGGAGCCGATCCTGGTCGGGCGGCGCGAGGACCGGCTGCGGGAGATCGCCGAACGGCACGGGCTGCAGCGCTGGTCGGTGAACCTGGACGAGGTACTGAGCGACCCGCTTGTCGACGTCTACTTCGACACCCAGGTCACCAGCGCGCGGGAGCCGAGCCTGGCTAAGGCGATCGCAGCCGGCAAGCACGTCTACACCGAGAAGCCGGTAGCGGCCTCGCTGGCAGGCGCCCTGCAGCTGGCGACGGCGGCCCGCGAGGCCGGCATTGTCAACGGCGTCGTGCAGGACAAGCTGTTCCTGCCCGGCATGATCAAGCTCCGCAGGCTGATCCAGTCGGGATTCTTCGGCCGGATCCTCGCGGTCAGGCTGGAGTTCGGCTACTGGGTGTTCGAGGGCGACATCACCCCGGCGCAACGGCCATCCTGGAACTACCGCGCGCAGGACGGCGGCGGGATCGTGCTCGACATGTTCCCGCACTGGCAGTACCTGCTGGAGGAGCTGTTCGGGCCGATTACCGCGCTCTACGCGCGGCAGGCCACGCACCTGCCCCAGCGCTTCGACGAATCCGGCGAGCCGTACCCGGCCACTGCCGACGACGCCGCCTACGCGCTGCTGGAATTCGGCAGCGGGGTGCTCGCCTCGGTCAACTCCTCCTGGGCCGTGCGGGTGAACCGGCGCGAACTCGTCGAACTGCAGGTCGACGGCACCCACGGCAGCGCTGTGGCGGGCTTGCGGAACTGCGCGATCCAGCACCGGATGTCGACGCCGATGCCGGTGTGGAATCCGGACCTGCCGGACCCCATCGACTATCTGGCCCAGTGGACCGACGTGCCGGACAACGAGATCTTCGACAACGGTTTCAAGGCGCAATGGGAGCTGTTTCTGCGGGCGGTGGCGGAGGGCACGCCGTTCCGCTGGGATCTGGCCGAGGGCGCCAAGGGCGTTCAGCTGGCCGGGCTCGCGATGCAGTCGTCGGCGGAGGGCCGCCGGCTCGAGGTGCCGCCGCTGGCGGTGCCGTGATGACAGCGCGGATTGCCCTCCCCGGACCAGCCCCGGCGCTGCTCGTTCCCGCTCCGGAATGGGATCTTTCCTATCCGCCGCCACGACGGCGGAGTGCGTACGCGGCCGCGCATGTCGCGGCGTTCCCGGACGGGAGCATCGACTGGGCGGCCACGATGGCCTTCCGCGAGCACCTGTGGCGGCACGGCTTCGGGCTGGCCGAGGCGATGGACACGGCCCAGCGGGGGATGGGGCTGACGTTCGCGCAGGCGGGCGAGCTCATCACGCGGTCGGCGGCGCGGGCCGCTGAGCTCGGCGCGGTGATCGCCAGCGGGGCAGGAACCGATCAGCTCGCGCCCGGCCCGCACCCGCTGCCCGACATCGTCGCCGCGTACGCGGAGCAGATCGACCTGGTGCAGTCAGCCAGGTCTCAGGTCATCCTCATGGCCAGCAGGGCGCTGGCCGCCAGCGCCCGGTCGGCCGCCGACTACCAGGAGGTCTACGGGCGGGTGCTCACGCTCGCGGACCAGCCGGTGCTGCTGCACTGGCTCGGCGAGGCGTTCGACCCGGCGCTGGCCGGCTACTGGGGGAGCGCGGAGTTCGGGGCCGCTGCCGATACCGTCGTCGACCTGATCGAGCGGGCGGACGGCAAGGTCGCCGGGGTCAAGCTGTCGGTACTCGACGCAGGCAGCGAGATCGCGCTGCGGCGGCGACTGCCGGAGGGCGTCCGGCTCTACACCGGCGACGACTATAACTACGCCGAGCTGATCAGGGGAGACGGGCAGGGGCACAGCGATGCGCTGCTCGGGGCGTTCGCCGCGGTGACGGCGCCTGCCGCCGCGGCGCTGCACGCGCTGGACGCAGGCGATCTGGCCGGGTACGACGCAGCGATCGGACCGACGGTGCCGCTCAGCAGGCTCATCTTCGAGCCGCCGGCCTACGACTACAAGGTCGGTGTCGCGTTCCTGGCCTGGCTGAACGGGCTCCAGGCGCATTTCGCCATGATCGGCGGCCTGCAGGACCGGCGATCGGCCGGGCACCTGACCCGGGTGTTCGAGCTGGCGGCCAGGGCCCGGGCGCTGCGCGATCCGGAACTCGCGGTGAGCCGGATGACCACCTGGCTAGCCGGCACCGGAGCCGGAGCCGGAGCCCGAGCCGGAGCCGGAGCCGCCGGGGCGGGCGAGTGATCGGGCCCGGCAGGCTGTCGCTCAACCAGGCGACCGTGCACCACCTCACCGCAGCTGACGCGATGGACCTGTGCGTCCGGCACTCGATCCCGGCCATCGGCCTGTGGCGGGACCGGGTCGCCGAGCTCGGCCTGGCGCGGACTGGCGCGAGGGCGCGGGCGGCCGGGCTGCACGTGTCCAGCCTGTGCCGGGGCGGCTTCTTCACGCACGCGGACGCGGACGCGCGGGCGGCGGCCGCAGCCGACAACCGGGCCGCTGTTGCCGAGGCCGCGGCGCTCGGGGCAGACGCGCTGATCCTGGTCTCCGGCGGCCTCGTGCCGGGCAGCCGCGATCTGGAACTGGCCCGGCGGATGATCGCAGACGGGATCGCCGAACTGGTGCCCGTCGCGCTGGACGCCGGGGTGCGGCTCGGCATTGAGGCGCTGCATCCGATGTTCTGCGCCGACCGGTGCGCCATCTCCCGGCTCGGCCAGGCCGTCGACCTGGCCTGCCAGTTCCCGGCCGAGGCGGTCGGCGTCGTGGTGGATACCTACCACGTCTGGTGGGACGGCGCGCTGGCCGCCGACATCGCCCGGGCGGGCAAGCGGATCGTGAGCTACCAGCTGTGCGACTGGATCCTGCCGCTGCCGGCCGACATGCTGCTCGGCCGCGGCCAGCTTGGTGACGGCTGCATCGACTTCGGCTCGATCTCGGCTGCCGTGGAAGCGGCTGGCTACACCGGGTACGCGGAGGTGGAGATCTTCAACGCGGAGATCTGGGCCGCGCCGCCGGACGAGACGGCCGCGACGGTGCGCCGCCGGTTCGCCGAGCTGGCAGGCTAGCAAAGGAGGACCAAGATCACTTCTCGTGCTGACTTGTCCGCTCTACGTGCCGAGAAGTCACCACGAGAAGTGATCTTGGCCGCTAGCTCACGGTGGGCAGCGGCACAGTGGCCACGGCGGGCACCACGTCGGCCACGATGCAGGTGACGTTGTCCGGCCCGCCGCCCGCGATGGCGAGAGCGATCAGGTCAGTCGCGGCCTGATCCGGATCGTGCACCGTCAGCAGCACCCGGGCGATGGCCTCCGCGTCCGCGACCTCGTGCAGCCCGTCCGAGCACAGCAGGTAGCGGTCGCCGGCCCTGGCCTCACGGACCTGAATATCAGCCTCGCCGTCACGGCCGGCAATCAGCGCGCGCAGCACGAGGCTGCGCTGCGGGTGCGAGGACATCTCGGCCTCGGTGATCTTGCCGTCGTCGAGCAGGGTCTGGACGAGCGTGTGATCGCGGGTGATCTGGAAGACCTCGCCGTCGCGGACCAGGTAGGCGCGCGAGTCGCCGATGTGCACCAGGCCGAGCTGCGAGCCGGACCACAGCAGCGCGGTCAGCGTGGTGCCCATGCCCTCCAGCGCCGGGTCGGTCGCGGCCATCGCGCGGAGCGTCGCGCTGGCCCGCCGGACCGCGTCGGCCAGGACGTCGAGCAGTTCGCCGGCCGGGATCTGGACATCGAGTGGCCGCAGCACGTCGATCACGGCCTCGCTGGCGACCTCGCCAGCGGCGTGGCCGCCCATTCCGTCGGCGACGGCCAGCAGCCGCGGCCCGGCGTAGGCACGGTCCTCGTTGTCGTCGCGGTGCAGGCCGATATCGGATCGCACGGCGTACCGGATGGCGAGCGTCTCGCGCGCGTCGGGCATGGACGTGTCCCTTTCCGGACAGATGCCCCTGCCCGATCAGGCTCCGGCCGGCCCCGGGGGCGAGGTCAAGCCGCAGCTGCCCGGCCACGGCAGCTAAACACCAGCGTACGGCCGGTGACGCAGTCTGGCGGGCCAGCCGGACCGGGCGGGAGTGAACTGCCTCCCGGACGGGCAATTCAACTGCGGGGGAAGTGCCGCCGGATCCCGGCGGCGTCGCTGAGGCCGTGCCGCCCGGGGAGAACGCAGCTGATCACGCCAGCTCAAGCTTTCGCGCTGCTGCGCAGCCGCGCCTACCTGCGGCTGCTGGTGCTGGCAGCGCTGCTTGGCGTGCCTATATCGGTCATTGCCTGGGCATTTCTGGCCGTCGACAGCCAGCTCCAGCACTGGCTCTACATCGCGTTGCCGGCCGAGCTTGGCCTGCACACAGTGCCGGTCTGGTGGCCGTTCCCCATGCTCGCGATCAGCGGGGTGCTCACGGCGTCGGCCATCCGATTTCTGCCGGGAACGGGCGGGCATTCACCCGCCGATGGCCTTCAGACCGGCAGCCATCCAGCGGCCAGCGAGATCCCCGGCGTGGTTCTCGCGGCCCTGGCCACGCTCGGCTTCGGCGCGGTCCTGGGGCCCGAGGCGCCGCTGATCGCGCTCGGCGGCGGGCTCGGTGCCTGGGCCGTCAGCCGGGTCCGTGCCGCCAACGCCGAGCAGGTGCAGTCCGTGCTCGCGGCCACCGGCAGCTTCGCGTCCGTGAGCACGCTGCTCGGCTCGCCCATCGTCGGGGCGTTCCTGCTGATGGAGGCCGGCGGGCTGGGCGGCCCGACGATGGAGCTCGTGCTGGTGCCCGGGCTGCTGGCGTCGGGCATCGGGGCGCTGGTGTTCATCGGCCTTGGCCACTGGACCGGACTCGGGACGTTCTCGCTCGCCATTCCCGGCCTGCCGCACGTGGGCCACCCGACGCCGGCCGAGTTCGGCTACGCCATCGTGATCGGTCTCGCCGGGGCCGTGCTCAGTGTCGGCATCCACCGCGGCGCACTCGCGCTCCGCGGCGTGGTGCAGCGCCAGGCGCTGCTGTGGACGCCGGTGGTCGGCCTGTTCGTCGCCGGCACTGCGGTGCTATTCAGCCAGGTCACCGGCAAGGGCACCAACAAGGTGCTGTTCTCCGGCCAGACCGCGCTCGGGCCGTTCGTGCTGCACACCGCGGCCTACAGTCTCGGTGCGCTGCTCCTGCTGCTGGCCATGAAGGCACTGGCCTACAGCGCGTCGCTGAGCAGTTTTCGCGGCGGCCCGATCTTCCCGTCCATCTTCGTCGGCGCGGTCGGCGGCGCGGCGCTGTCGCATCTGCCGGGGCTGCCGCTCGTCGCCGCGGTCGGGATGGGCATCGGGGCGATGACCGCCGGCATGCTGCGGCTGCCATTCACCGCCGTGCTGCTGGCCTGCCTGATGCTGTTCTCCGACGGCGTGGCGATCATGCCGCTGGTCATCGTGGCGGTGGTGACGTCTTACGTGACAGTACTGCGGCTCGATCCGCCAGCGGAGGCGGCGGGCTCGTCCGCGAAGCCGGCGCCGGCACCGGAACCCGCACCGGACCCGGCACCAGCGGCCTGACCCGCGGACTGACCGGCGGCCTGACCGGCGGACGGCGGCGGCGCGTCCGGTCGCGCGCCGCGGTCGCTGGCGGCGGGGGAGTGCCGCACGCTCGCGCGGCGCCAGGAGACCTCGAAAAGCGCGCCGCCCAGGTCAGAGTCGCCGAGGCGCCACTGACCGTCGGTCGAGCGGACAATCGAGTCGGCGATGGCCAGGCCGAGGCCCGCGCTGCCGCCCTGGACGGTAGAGCGGTGGAACCGGTCGAACAGCCGCCGCCGGGACTCGGGAGGCACACCAGGACCGCTGTCCTCCACGGTCAGCGTGACCCGCGCGCCCCGGTGGCCGATGCTGATCCGGACGGTACCGCCGCTGCCCGCGTACCGGCAGGCGTTGTCCACCAGGACCCCGGCCAGGCGGTCGATCCACTCTGGCGGGGCGCTGATCCAGCCGGGCGCCAGCCCGCTGGCGACGACCTGGATGTTGAACTCGCGAGTGGTGCCCACCGCGCGGAACCGGCCGGCGCACTGGCCGGCGATGGTTGCGAGGTCCAGTGGCTCGTCGCCCGGATCGGGCGGAGCAGAGTCGAACCGGGCCAGCCAGAGCAGATCCTCGACGATCTTGCGCAGCCGCCCGCTCTCGCCCTCGATCCGGCGCAGCGTCGCCTGGTACTCGGCCGGCTCGCGGGGTGAGCTGAGCGCCACCGACGTTTCCGCGCTGATGACGCTGAGCGGCGTCCTCAGTTCGTGCGAGGCGTCCGCCGTGAACTCAAGCTGCCGCCGGCGCGACTGCTCGACCGGGGACAGCGCCCGCAGGCCGATCGTGAGCGCCCCGGCGAACATGGCCAGCAGCAGCACCGGCGCGGCGAGCGCCTCACCGGTGCGCAGCAGCGTGGTCAGGTGCTCGTCGCTCTGCAGGCTCTGGCCCGCGATCAGCCGCGAGCCGTCGACGGTACCGGCGGCGAGCCGGAACGGTCCCTGCCCAAGCCGCGCCGTCGTCCGGTGCCCGGCCGCGAGGCGCAGGCCGGACGGGAGAGCGGGCGTGCCTGCCTGCACCGGCACGGCGCGGCCGGAGGACGTGACCTTCCACAGGTAAACGGGCGTGGTGTCGATGTCGTCGTCATCACCGCGGGAGTCCCGCAGGCCGACCTCGCGGACGTCGGACAGCTGCTCCGAGAGCCGGGCATCGACTGAGGCCGTCAGCCGCGCCGCGACGACATGGTCCAGGACGGTAACGCAGCCGGCGTAGACGATGCCGACCAGCAGGCTGGCGGCGGCCGCCACCCTGGCGGCGTGCAGCACCTCGGCCGGCACCCGGCCCCGCAGGCGCACAGTCAGTGCTCCACGAGCCGGTAGCCGACGCCGCGCACGGTCTCGATACGAACCATGCCGCCGGCCAGCTTGGACCGCAGCCGCGCCAGGTGCACGTCGATCGTGTTGGACCCGAGTGCGTCGGACTCGTCGTCCCAGACGTTCACGGCGATCGACCGGCGCGGCACAACGGCCGGAGACCTGCGCACAAGCAGCTCGAGAATGCCGAACTCGATCGCCGTCAGGGTCGGCTCGTGGCTGCCCACTCGCACCTGCCTGGTGGCCGGATCGAACCGGAGGTCGCCGATGGCCAGCTCTGGCTGCTGGACGGCCGACGGCCGCCGCTGCAGCGCGCGCAGCCGGGCGAGCAGCTCGGTGAAGTCGAATGGCTTGACCAGGTAGTCGTCCGCGCCCTCGTCGAGGCCGGTCACGCGGTCGGCGTGGGCGTCTCGCGCTGTCAGCATGAGCACCCGGACCGGCAGCTTGCTGCGGCGTGTCCAGCGCACCACGTCCAGTCCCGACATGCCGGGCATCCGCCAGTCGAGAATGGCGAGCTCGTATTCATAGCTGCGCAGGTAGCGGACGGCCTCCTCGCCATCGCTGACGGAATCGACGATGTAGTCGTGCTCGCGGAGCCCGCGGGCCAGTACTTCGCGCAGCCCCCGGTCATCCTCCGCAATCAGCACCCGCATGACGGCGGCTACCGGCGCAGGCGTCGCCACACGGGACGCGGGATCAGGCGCAGGATCGCCGCGGCCGGACGCAGCGCGCGGGGTACCCAGATGAGGTTCCGGGAGCCGGCCAGTCCGGCTGCGACGGCCTGGCCAACCTGGTCCGGCGTCGAGGACAGCGGAGCAGGATCCAGGCCGGCGGTCATCCGGCCGATGACGAAACCCGGCCGGACGAGGACGACGCGCACGCCCGAGCCGTGCAGCGAGTCGGCCAGGCCGCGCGCGAATGCGTCCAGGCCGGCCTTGGCCGCTCCGTAGACAAAATTGGCCTTGCGCGGCCTGACTGCGGCGACTGAGGACAGGATGACGATTGTGCCCTGCCCGCGCTCGCGCATCCGGCCGGCGATGCTGAGCAGGGCCGTGACGTGGCTGGTGAAGTTGGCCTGGAGCAGGTCGCCGGCGCGGCCAGGCTCGCTGTCCATGGCCTCCTGCGGCGTCAGCACGCCCACGGCGGAGATCACCAGGTCGACTGGCCCGGCTGCGAATGCGGACGCCACCAGGGCCTGGTAGGCATCAGGATCGCCGGCGTCATAGGCGATCGCGGTGGCCCGGCCGGGCAGCGCTGCGGCCGCGGCGCTCAGCCGGGCCGGGTCCCGTCCCGCGAGCAGGACCTCAGCCTGCGGGCCGAGGTGCAGTGCGGTGAGGATGGCCTGCCCGATCTCGCTGCCGGCGCCAATCAGCAGGACGCGGCCGGTCCAGCCGGGTCTGCCGCCGGCGCGCCGCGGCGCTGGCCGGCTCTTGTTCTGCGGCCGGGTGCCTAGCATAGGCCGACCCTACGTCCGAGGTCGGACTGGAACAGTCCGTGCGGGTCCAGGCGTGACCTGGCGTCTCGCCAGTCTGAGACCGGGCCGTACATCGCATTGAAGGCGTACTCGCCAAGGCGGGTGTCCTCGGCCAGGCCGACGCGGCCGCCGGCGCCGGCAACCTGCATATCCAGCCAGGTCAGCAGCTGGCCGAGGCGATGCTGACCCGCGGGTATGTCCACCGCCAGGCACCAGCCGGGCACCGCGAACGACAGCGGGCCGCCGTCGGCCGGGCCGAGCCTCATCAGCGTGCCGAGTACCGGCGCGCAGTTGTTGCGCCTCAGGTTCTCGAGCACCGCGGCCAGCACCGTCTCGGCGCCGGCCGGCACGGCGAGCTGATACCGGATCAGCCCCGCCCGCCCGGCAGCCCAGTTCCAGCCCTGGACCACGTCCAGCCGGTGGAAGAAGGTCGGGATGTCAGCGAGGCCCGATCGGCTGACTGGCGCGCGCCTGAAGTGTGCCGTGTTGATGGCGCGCGCGGACAGCGGGGTCAGCAGCGGCAGCGGCAGGGCCGGTACCTGCAGCGGCGTGCGCTGGCGGTAGGCCAGGCGCTGGTCCGCCGCCGGCAGGTCTGCCAGGCCGGCGTGATCCGCGCAGTCCACGACGCCGCGGCCAAGCGCGGCGCCGAACGCGGTGGCGTCGACCCTGGCCACGGCGTACTGAGTGGCAGAGCCAGCCAGCAGGCTGAGCGTCGCGTCAAGATCCGCCGTGCGGTCCGACACCACACGCAGCATGCTGCTCTCGACCGGCAGCAGGCGGATCGTCGCGCTCAGGATGATCCCGGTCAGGCCCATGCCGCCGAGGGTGGCCCGCAGGCCCTCCGGGTCGGCCGCCGTGGTCAGCGTGCGAAGGCTGCCGGTCCCGTCGATGAGCTCGACCTGGTCCACCCAGGCGGAGATACTCCCCGCCGCGGCATGATTCCGGCCGTGCACGTCGGCCGCGATCGCGCCGCCGACGGTCACGTGCGCCGATTCCGGCAGCACCGGCAGGATGAAGCCGGCCGGCACGATGCGGTGCAGGACCTCCGCGAAGGTCGTGGTCGCCGCCGCGGTCACGGTCTGCGCCATCCTGTCGAGCCTGATCGCGGCACCGGCCGCCGTGCTCACCACGACGCCGGTGCTGTTCTGGGCGGCGTCCCCATAGCTCAGCCCCGCGCCGCGGGCCACCAGACCGCCGGCTGGCCTGGCCGCGATGAGCTCACGCAGCCGGCCGGGGCTGGCCGACCGCAGGACGGACGTCTCGCGCCGGCGGACGCCGCCGAACCCGGTCAGCACCTCGCGGCTGGTGACCGGTTCGGTCGCCGTCGCCATCACAGCCCCGTGATGAACATCGTAAGCCAGGCCAGTTCGCAGCACAGCATTGCCGGATCCCTCGCAATCAGGTCTTCCACGGGCCGGTCACCGGACTTGTCGGTCAGCCGGTTGAACCGGAACAGCGCGGCGGCCAGCGGCATGGCCGACAGCAGATGCCAGGACCGCATCCACGGGTCGTGCTCGCTCAGCGCCCACAGCACGTAGGCGGCCAGCATCACGGCGCTGACGGCGCGCTCGGCGGCGCGCAGCAGCCGTGGCCGGTACCAGCGCATAGCCGGCCGGTGCGCCACGGCGCCAGAGCCAAGCACGGTCAGCTCGGTGTAGCGCTTGCCGATCGCCACCATCAACGCGCCCAGGCTGCACACCGTCAGGAACCAGGCCGACGGCGGCACGTGCGTGGCCACCGCGCCGCCGATGGCGCGGAGCACGAAACCGAGTGCCACGACCGCGAGCTCGGCTCCCGGCACGTGCTTGAGGCCGAGGCTGTAGAGCAGGGACACGGTGACGTAGGCGCCGATCACGCCGGCCAGTCGCGGTTCGCCGATGGTCAGGCTCGCCGCCAGGGCGAAGGCGAGCAGGGCGGCTGCGAGAGCCATCGCGGCGGTCCGCGGCAGGCGGCCAGAGGCAATCGGGCGCTGCCGCTTGGCCGGGTGCAGCTGGTCTCGCTCGGCGTCCATGACGTCATTGACGAGGTAGACGGCCGACGAGGCCGCGGTGAAGGCGGCGAACGCCACCAGCGCGTAGACCAGGCCGTAATGCCGCCCCAGCGTCGCGCCGGCGAGCGGTGCGGCGAACACCAGCAGGTTCTTCGGCCACTGGCGGGGTCGCGCTGCCTGCACGGCCGCGAGCGACATGCCCGCCAGCGCGAGCGGCCAGGCCGCCAGGCGCGGGGCTGCGGCGACCTGAGCCTGGCCGCCGCCAGTCTCCCTGGTGCGGGTGCTCATCGGGCGTAGACCGCAGTGAAGTCGCGGCTGGCCGGCGTGTAGTACCGGTCCGGCGGCTGGACCTGGTCAGGGAGCAGATTGACGGGCCGCGAGTGCGACGACTCGTCGTGCAGGTAGTACATGAACGACATCCAGTCGGGATTGATGTCGAGCTGCATGGCGGTCACTGCGCCTGCGTGCCGCAGCACCTCGGCCAGTTCCCTGACGTTGAGCGCCGGGCCGTAGGCGAAGATCACCCGGCCGTCGCTGGTGATCCCGATTCCGGACCGCCAGACGTAATAGCCGCCGCCGAGGGTCGCACCCCAGCTCGACTCGACGTTGTCGTCGACCGTGGACGGGACGCGCCCGTGCGCCACGATCAGGTGCAGGTTCTGTCTGACGCCGGCCACGTCCGGCGTCATGCGCACGGTCTGATCCCAGTTTCCGATCGCAACGCGGCCGTCGCGGTAGTACACCAGGGACGCGGTGCCCCGCGTGAGCGTTCCGTCCGTGGCGCCGTTCAGGTAGAAGCCGCCGCCGGACTCATTGATCTTGAAGCCGCCGTTGAACGTTGCCAGCAGGCCGCGGCGCGTGCCGGGCGCGATGTAGGTGGAGGCCTTCCACGGGCCGGGACCGGGATCCTCCGCTCCCGGCCGCAGCTCGAACCGCAGCAGGCTCTGGTTCATCGACACGATGCCGGCGACGTAGGACGAGTAGACGGCGCTCGGCCGCAGATAGGTGCCGTACATGGCCGGAACCCCGCCGACGGTGCCGAGCACCCGCCACTTCCCCTCACCCGGCAGCGGCTTTCCGGCCATCGATGCCAGCGCCGGCGGCGGCAGGTAGGACGGGGCTGACGGGTGATGCCCTGATGCCGCCAGCCGGTGCGCCCGCACGGCGGCGCTCGGGCCGGTGAGCGCGAACGAGGGCTTCCCGCCGGTTTTCGGCGGTGAGTAGGAGATCCATTCGCCGAGCGTCACGAGAGGGCCCAGGTAATGGTCGCGAGCCCACTCAGCCACGCGCTCGGACGTCGACCCTCCGCCCGTCATCGTCAGCGCGTGCCCGAGTGACCAGCCGATCGGGATCAGCACGACGATCAGCGCCGCCGCCACCAGCCGTGACCAGCGGCGCCTGGGCACATGCGGAGCCCAGTGCCGGCGCCGTCGCGGCTGCTCTGCAGGCTGCGGGCCGGCCTCGCTGCCGGCCGGCTCGTTCTCTTCGGCTGTGGTGTTGTGCGAGCCAGACAATGTCAACCGCGGCACTCGGCGTCCCCCATCACGCATCCTGCGACTGTCCAGATCAGGCCCTGTCAAGCCTGCGGGCTATATCGGCCACAGGTCTACCCGCGAAACATGAAGACCTCATGACGAAGCCCGAGCGGTTACTGCTGGTCAGCCGGGCGCCTGGCCGTCATGACAGGCGACGCGGCGGCCCCGCGGACGTGCGCGGCCCCTCAGGCTGCCTCGCTGTCCACTTCGGTCAGGAGCTCATGCTGTCTGGCCCGCAGCACGCCGCGCTCGGCTGGTGACTGCGCGCTGCGAAGCCGGCGGCGCCGGTGCCGCCTGCTGAGAAGGTACTCGGACTCGGCACGTGTGACCAGGCCCGCAGCCTCTCGTGCGGCCAGCGCGTCGCGGGCCCGGCTGCGATAGGCGCTGCGCAGCAGCAGATAGAGCGCGCCGACCAGGACGAGATTGACGACCACCTTGATCGGGATGGCCGGCGCCGGAGCGTCGAAGAGCAGGTGCATGGCCATCCCGGTGGCCAGGCAGGCCAGCGCGGGCAGGGCGCCACCGCGCCAGGACCCGGGCCGCCAGGAGCCAGCGCGAATGCTCTGCACCAGATAGCCGACGCCGGCACCGGCCACCGCTGTCATCGTCCAGTGCGAGCCGAGGCCGGTCGTTCCCACGCGCAGCAGCGCGGAGTTCAGCACCGCGCGGGCCGGATCGGTCGCACCGGAGAGCACGATGCTGTTGAGCCCGTAAGTCACGTTCTCTATGGCCTGGAAGCCGAGGCCGGTGATCGCTCCGAAGATCAGCCCGTCGAGCGGGCCGCGGATGACGAGCGGCGCTGCCAGGATGACCATCACCACCCCGCACAGCTTGAGAATCTCCTCGTTAAGCGGCGCCGACAGCGCGGCGGACCAGGTGGCCGCGAACCTGGTGCCCGCGCCCTTGGCCCACAGGCTGATCAGGCCGCGGTTGGCCAGTAGCGCGCAGCCCGCTGCGGCCGTCGCGCCCCAGGTCAGCGCCGCCGCCGACCACCGCAGGGAGGGCGCATGGACCGGCCGGAGCAGCCGGGCCAGCGCGAATCCGCCGACCAGCAGTGGCAGCTCAAGCGCGGCCGCCAGCAGGGCCGGGCCGGGGAAGACCACGAGAAAGCGGACGAACTGCCAGGCCAGCACAGCGGCCCCGAATACGCAGAGCACCAGCGCCGTGATGCGGACGGTGCGGATGCTCCAGGCGGCGCTCACGGTCGCCCCGACGTGAGCCCTGGCCCCCGCGTAACGCGCGGGCCTGGCGAAACGCGCTGGCCCGGCGAAACCTGCTGGCTCGGCGAAAACCGCTTGCCGACCGGGAACTGCAGCGACCTGGTCATCCTGGTCGCGGTCGCGATCAGCACCGGGCTGGCCGACCGGGGCACGAGCACCACTATCTCGATGGCGAAGTTCCCGGACGGGCCGGGGTACACCGTCGCGACTCCGCTGAGGCTCTCCCCGCTCACGGTCCCGGTGACGCCGTGACTGCCATGGATGCTGGTCACGGCGGCCGGCCTGCCCAGCCGGGCGCCCGGATGGCTAAGCTGCAGCACCCGGCGCAACGCCGGCCATAGTTGCCCTGGCCCGGCTCTACCCACCAGCGCGGCGTAGCTGATCGACATCGCGGCGGGGCCGCGGCGCAGCGAGTAGACCCGGTGCGGGTTGCTCTGATCGGACTCCAGGTACCAGCCCGGCCCGACCCGGAGCCTGGCCGCGTCCGGGGCGCCGGGCCCGATGGTCAGCGCGGACCCGGCAGCGACGGGCTGCCGGTCTGACACCGCGATATTCAGCAGCGGCCAGCCGGCCGTGAGGATAGCCATGACTGCCACGACCGCGATGAGCCAGCGCAGCCTGAGACGGACGCGCCGGTCAGTTGGCCGGCGGTCCGCTGGCTGGCGGCCTGCGGGCTGGCGGTCCGGCTGGTCAGCGGCCATGCAGCAGCTCCGACAGCGACTGCGGGCCGCGGCCGATGAGAACCACCAGCAGCGCGGCGACCGCCACCAGCACAATGGTGGCCGTGACCAGCCGGAGGCTACCGCTTACCGATCTGCCGTCGGCGGTGAGGCGGGTCCGCCGCTCTGCGATCCAGATCGGAATGCTCAGGGCCAGCACGACGCCTCCGGCGACCGGATTCCACTTCAGCATGACCACGCCGATCGCAGCGAACGCGATCGAGGTCCGGCTCCAGGCCAGCCGGGTGCGGTTGGCCGGGTCGCCGATGCCGCGCTCGTCCTTGTCGGCCATGGCGATGCCTACCGGGACGCCGAGAGCAGGACGACGACGGCAGCGAGCACGGCGATGCCCGCGATCGTCACGGACAGCAGCCGGGGCACAATCGACCGCGGCAGCGGCAGGCCGCGGCGCATCGCCACCTGATTGCGCGACATCTCCCAGTAGGCCGCCACCGCGGTAACGGCACCGAGCACGATCAGCGGCACGCCGACCAGACGGCGGCCTAGCGGTACGCCGCGGAAGGGCGGGAGGAGCTGCACGATGGCGAGGCCAGCCGCAATCAGGGCGAGCGCGGTCCGGCTCCAGGCCAGGAAAGTCCTCTCGTTGGCCAGCGTGGACCGAGGATCCGGCTCGGATTCGGACACCGGGTCGTCCTGGTGGTGCTGATCGCCCGCGCTGGCCACACTCGCCCCCGTCTGCCGAGACTGGCTACGCGATCGGATCGTGCCAGGGCACGTGGCCGGGCAGCAGCGCGTCGGCTTCCTCGGGCCCCCAGCTGCCGCGCGGGTAGCTGCGGACGGGAACGACATTGCCGAGGACAGGGTCGACGACTCGCCAGGCGTTCTCGACGGTGTCCTGGCGGGCGAACAGCCACCGGTCGCCGGTGAGCGCCGCGCCGATGAGCCGGTCATAGGGCCGCATGTCGGCACCGGGCTGCTCGGCGAATGCCAGCTCCTCCTGCTGCGGCGCCCAGCCGGCTCCCTGCTTCTTGCCGGCCAGGTTCAGGCTGATCTGACCGGTCGGCCAGATCCGGAAGCGCAGGCTGTTACAGACCTCGGCCGGATCGAGCCCGAAGACGTCGTGCGGCGGACGGCGGAACCGGAGGGTGACGTCGGTCGCGGTCACCGGCAGGCACTTCCCGGCCCGGATGACGACCGGGACGTCCGCCCACCGCCAGGAGTCGGCGGCAGTGCGGACGGCGACGTAGGTCTCGGTTACCGAGTGGGCGTCGACGCCGTCGACCTGCCGGTAGCCCTCGTACTGGCCGCGGACAGTCCCGTCGGGCGTGAAAGGACGGAGCGTGGCAATGAGCCGTGACTTGGAGTCCCGCCAGTCGTCCATGCCGTGACCGCCGGGCGGATCGGCCATGACGCTGGCAAGTACCTGCAGCATGTGGTTCTGCACGACATCGCGGATCGCGCCGGTCTTGTCGTAGAAGCTGCCGCGGTCGGCGACGTCGAACGCCTCGGCCATGGTGATCTGGATGCTGTGCACGAACTCGCGGTTCAGCAGTGGCTCGATCACCGAGTTGGCGAACCGGGCAAAAAGCACGTTCTCCAGCGGGTCCAGCCCGAGCCAGTGGTCGACCCGGTAGATGTCATCCTCGGCGAAGTACTGGTGCATGGTCGTGTTGAGCTGCTGCGCGCTGGCCAGATCGGTGCCGAACGGCTTTTCCACCATGACCCGCGCGTTCGAGGCCCGTCCGGCGCCGGCGATACCCGTCGCGATGCGGCCGAACAGCGGCGGCGGCACCTCCAGATAGAACAGCACGCTGGCGGCCGGGGAGCCGACCGCGTCCGACATGGCCCGGTATGTCGCATCGTCGTCGAGATCGCCGTCGACGTACTTCAGCAGGCTCAGCATCTTCGCCGCCGCCGGGCTGCCCGGATCCATGTCGTTCAGCTTTAGCGACGCCACTGCGT
>Ga0302314_10009059_pt1 | contig 17650 bp, 12 predicted proteins | sample III_Palsa_N2_3_FD_200533 | JGI IMG/M metagenome (GOLD analysis project Ga0302314, IMG submission 200533) | Peat permafrost microbial communities from Stordalen Mire near Abisko, Sweden - III_Palsa_N2_3 | ecosystem: Environmental > Terrestrial > Soil > Palsa > Peat permafrost | place: Sweden...
CTCATGGGGCTCCTTGCTGGATGTTGTTCCGACGGGTGGGCCGTTCGCCGTAAAACAACGCTAGCCGGTCCAATGATCCCACTCCTGACCACCCTCTGGGGACCACCCTAAGCCGACTCTTACTGGACCCGGGAACGGCTATGCGTCGTTCCGATAAAGGAAGATGAGATCCCGTTGCTTACCGTGACGTGAAGTTCACTCAGCGTCCGCCGCCGCGTCGGCCGACAGTCGCCCTTCGTTCCTAGCGTCGAGCGGGTGACCGCGACGACCGCAGCTGCCCCGTTGACTCCCTTGTCGTCGGCCCCCGTGGCGTCGGCCCCCTCGGCGAAGCCTCCTGCGGCCGGGTTCGGCCCGCTGCGCAGGCTGCGACTGCAGGCGGGCGCCTGCCTGCTGCTGGTGGCCGCGCTGTTGGCGGCCGTGCTGGTGGCGCTCGGGGCGGCGCAGGCCGACCTGCACCGGCTGAGCGCCGTCTCCGAGCCGCGCGCGGTCGCCGCCGCCGACCTGGACCAGGCGCTGGCCGATCTGGACGCCCAGCACGCCAACGAACTGGTCGTCGGCTATCCAGCCACTCCGCCCCCGCCCGGGCAGCCGCCGGTGCTGGTCGACGACGGGGTGCTGGCCGAGCTCACCGCCCAGGCGGACCGGCGGCGGATCAGCGCCGACCTGACCGCGCTGGCCGCCGCCGGCCCGGCCGGCGGCCAGTCGGTGCAGCCGCTGCTGAACGGCCTCTCGCTGTACGACGCGACGAGCGGGACCGAGGAGTCCTCGGTAACCAGTCAGTCGCTGCCCGTGGTCGGACGCCCCCCGTCCCTCGCCCTCGACTACTACGACCTCGCCGAGGACCAGCTCCAGCAGGACCTGCTGCCGCAGGCGCGGGCGCTGCTCACCGCCGCCGGGCAGCAGGTCACCCGGGATCGGGACGCGGCCCAGCGGGACAGTCGGGCCGGGGCGCTGCTGGTGGGCCTGCTCGGCCTGGTGGTCCTGGGGCTGCTGCTCTGGTGGCAGCTCGACCTGCTGCGGCGGCACCGGCGGGTGTTCAATCCGATGCTGCTGCTGGCCACCGCCTCGGTGCTGACGGTGGTGCTGCTCTCCGCCCCGGCGCTGCTGGGGGCCTCGTCCGAGGTGGGCGCGGCGGTCGGCGGCGGCTATGCGCCCTATGCCGCGACGGCCCGGGCGCAGGCCGACGCGGCCGACGCTGAGGCGTCCGAGAGCCGCTGGCTGGTGGACGGCAGCTACCGGCCGCTGCTACAGCGGCAGTACACCGAGCTGATGCGGACGCTGGGCGGCCCCAGCGCCGCGGATGCCATGGTGCCGGCGGTCGTCCGGACCCGTGCGGCCTACCTGACGGCCGACGCCCAGCTGCGCTCGCTGGCCGACGCCGGGGTGCTCGACCAGGCGTCGGTGCAGCTCACCGGGGTCACCCGGGGCGAGGTGGCCTTCGCCTACTACGACTTCAGCACTCGGCTGGCCGACCAGGCCTCCGGGCAACTCGCCATGGCGAAAAGGCACTTGGGCGCGGCTGAGGACGACCTGTCCGGGTGGGCCGTGTTACCGCCGGTACTGCTGGGGGCGGCGCTGCTGCTGATAGTGGCAGGGGTGCGGCCGAGGCTGGCGGAGTTCGCCTGATGCCGATGCCCTGAGGGGTCCTGATGCCCCGAAGGGCGGAGTTGGCCAGCCTTCCAGAATGACACAGGCTTGCTCTCGTTCGCCGGTCGTCACCAAGTGTTTCCCTATTTGACATAGACACGCTATCTACGCGCGTTTCACTCGTTCTCGGCAGAGCCGGACCGAAGTGCGGAGTTGGCGAATGGCGCAGTACACCGAGGTGCTCGCGCGTGCGGGTCGGACCGCTCGCGCGAAGCGGGTCCAGCGGGTCCGGGAAAGCCCCATGGGCTGGCTCTACACGGCGCCGGCCCTGCTGATCTTCGCCGTCTTCGTGATCGCTCCGACCGGTTACACGGTCTACGTCAGTACCTTCGACTGGAACGTACTGAACACCTCCATGTCCAAGTACATCGGCTTCGCCAACTACCGGGCGCTGTTCGGCTCCAGCGCCCCGGGCTTCCTCAGCAGCGCCGGGCGCTCGCTGTACTTCAGCGGCGCGACGGTGATCGGCGGGACCGCGCTCGGCCTCGCCATCGCGCTGCTGCTGCAACGCGGCGGACGGCTGCTGAACGGCGTCCGGGTCGCCGTCTTCGCGCCCTACATCACCCCGGTGGTGGCCACCTCGGTGGCCTGGGTGTGGATCTTCAACCCTCAGTTCGGCCTGCTCAACAGCATGCTCCGGGCGCTGCACCTGCCGGTCGAGCAGTGGCTCCAGTCCTCCACCTGGGCCATGCCCTCGGTGATCATCTTCAGTCTCTGGCACGAGGTCGGCTTCACCGTGGTGCTGTTCCTCGGCGGGCTGTCGGTGCTCTCCACCGAGATGAGCGAGGCCGCCCGGATGGACGGAGCCAACGCCTGGCAGGAGTTCTGGCACATCACCTGGCCGCAACTGCGGCCGGTCACCAGCTTCGTGCTGGTGATCAGCACCATCACCTCGCTGCAGGCGTTCACCCAGTTCTACGAGATGAGCTCGGGCGGCCCCGACTACGCCACCACCACCCTCAGCTACCTGCTCTACCAAGAGGCGTTCCTGCTGTTCCACACCGGCTACGGGGCGTCGTTGGCCGTGGTCCTGTTCGCGATCACCGCTGCCTTCACCCTGCTCCGCCGCCGGACCAGCAGCGGGATCGCCAACATGGGCTGAAACCGCGCCCGGCCCCTCGGCCCCGCCACGTCAGTCCCTCGTCCTCACCCCCACCCCCCACCCCAACCTCGTCCTCGCTCTCGCTCTCGTCCTCGCTCCCGCGCCCGCTCCCGCTCCCGTCGCAGCGCTCTCGCGTCTGCGGACAGCCTCCGCCTACTCAAGGGGTCAACCCGTCATGTCCCGTACCCGCAGCAGTGTCGCCCTGCTCGCCTCCGCCACCGTGCTGGCCGCGCTGGCCGGTTGTTCCTCCTCCAGCACCGGCTCAGCCTCCGCCAAGTCCGGTGGCAAGGTCAGCATCAGCTTTATGTCGATCATGGACAGCGGCAGCCAGAAGACCACCCTGGTCGCCCTGACCAACGCCTTCGAGAAGGCCAACCCCGACATCACCGTCAACCTGGAGTACCAGACCAGCTACGGCAACCTGCTCGCCAAGGAGACCGCCGGGGTCTCCGCCCACAACGCGCCCACCCTCGGCCAGGTGTACGAGAGCTGGGCCGCGACCTTCGCGAACAGCGACGCGATCCTGCCGGTCAGCCAGTACGCGGGCAGCGCCAGCCCGGCCGGTCTCTCCGCCTTCTACACCGGGGTCCAGAACGACCTGAAGCTGCCCGACGGCAAGCTGTGGATGTGGCCGTTCAACAAGAGCGTCCAGGTCATCTACTACAACGAGAACCTGCTGAAGGCCAAGGGCCTGACCGCGCCCACGACCTGGGACCAGTTCGCCACCGACGCCAAGGCCGTCTCCGGCAAGGGCGTCACCGCGATCACCGTGGACCCCGGCTCCACCGCCTCCCCGGCCGGCGGCCAGACCATGTTCGAGGCGCTCGCCGCCGCCTACGGCACGCCGGACATCGCCCCGGACGGCACCCCGCAGATCAACAGCCCGGCCGCGATCAAGGCGCTCACCTACATGGCGACCCTGAAGAGCGAGGGCGCGCTGGCGGTCGGCACCGACTACCCGGGCGAGACCGCCCTCGGCGCGCAGAAGGGCGTGTTCGACCTGAGCAGCGCGGCCGGTTACTACTACGAGAACCAGGCGGTGGGCAACAAGTTCCCGATGGGCACCGAGGTCCTGCCGACCGGCCCCACCGGGGCGCCGACCAACATCATGACCGGCACCAACGTGGCGATGTTCGCCGACGCCTCCCCGGCCCAGCAGTCGGCCGGCTGGAAGTACATGCAGTTCCTGGCCTCCGCCTCCAGCCAGGCCCAGTGGTCCGAGCAGACCGGCTACCTGCCGGTCACCTCGGCCGCGCTGCCGCTGATGAGCTCCTTCATCGCCAAGAACCCCTACATGACCACGGCCGTCGCCGCGCTGGAGTACGCCGTGCCGCAGCCCCCCTACGCCTGGGTCCAGCAGGCCGAGGGTGAAGAGGTGGTGGCGATCCAGGCGGTGCTGGAGAAGAACGCGGACCCGACCAGCGCGCTGAACGCGGCCCAGAAGGCGGCCCTGGCGGACAAGCAGGCCGACCAGTGACCTTCGCCGCATCCGGCGTCCGGGCCGGCGACCGGTCCTCCGATCGGTCCTCCGATCGGTCCGCTGACCGGTCTGGGGCGCGCGGCCGGAGCCTGCTCCGCCGCCGCGCCCCGGCGCGGCCCGCGCCGCCGGTCGGCAGGTCGCGCGTCGCCATCGCGGTCAACCGCACGCTGGCGGTCCTGGTCGGGCTGGCCTTCCTGCTGCCCTTCTACTACGTCGTGGTGACCTCGGTGAACTCGTCGAGCGCCACCGCCTCGCTGTCCGGGATCCTGCTGCCGCACTGGCACTGGGGGAACTACTCCCGGGCCTGGGCGGCCGAGCCCTGGGGCCGGTTCTTCCTCAACACGGTGCTGGTCGGCTCCGCCACCACGGTGCTGGTGCTGGCCACCTCACTGCTCGCGGGGTTCGCCTTCGGCGTGATGCGGTTCCGGGGGCGCAACGCGCTGTTCGTGCTGATGCTGTCGGTGCTGATGGTCCCCACCACGGTGCTGCTGATCCCGAACTACATCATCGCCAGCGACATCAACTGGCTGAACACCTACTGGATCCAGATCATCCCGTTCGGCGCCAGCGTGTTCGGGATCTTCCTGGTCCGGCAGTTCTTCCTGGCGGTGCCCGGCGAACTGTTCGACGCCGCCGAACTGGACGGGGCCGGGCGGCTGCGGATGCTCTGGCACATCGGGATGCCGATGGTCCGGCCCGCGCTGCTGATCATCGGACTGAACACCTTCATGGCGGCCTGGAACTCGTTCCTGTGGCCGCTGATCATGACCACCAGCCCCTCGGTCCAGCCGATCGAGGTGGGCGTGTCCAGCTTCGCCGGGGCGGACGGCACGGACTTCACGGCCATGTGCGCGGCGGTCACCTTCACCACCATCCCGGTGCTTGTGCTCTTCCTGGCCCTGCAACGGCAGTTCATCACCGGCGCGATGGCGGCCACCGGCGGTGTCCGTGGCTGAGTATCCAATGCGGCGTCAACAACGGGTACTGGTCACCGACTTCGACGGAACGCTGTACCGGGGTGACGCCCCGGTGCGGTACTACGCCCAGCGGGCCGGGCAACGGCTGGCAGCCGATGCCCGGCGGGAGCTGCTCGACCGGCTCGACCGCTACCTCGACCAGGGAGCGCCGGCGCTGCCGGAGGCGGTCGACGGCTGGGAGGCAGTGGCGGCGCTCGGCCGACGCCACGGCCTGGACGGAGCCGCGCTGGACTCGGCCTTCGCCGAGACCCGGGCGTACATGGCCGGTCCCGGTTGCGCCCTTGAGGTCCCGGCCGACTATGCCCGGGCGCTGGCCGCACTGCGGGCCGAGGGCGTGCGGGTGGTGCTCGCCACCAACAGCCCGGCGGAGGGGCTCGACGCCCTGCTGCGCCGACTGGAGGTGCTGCCGCTGCTGGACGAGGTCGTCGCCGGGACCGGCAAGCCGGCCGGGTTGGAGCGGCTGCTGCGCCGCGAGCTTGAGCCGGGGCCCGGCTCCGGTCCCGAGCCGGGGCCCGGAGGCGCGTCGGTGCTGGTCATCGGCGATCACTGGCGCAACGACGTCGAGCCGGGCCTGCGGGTCGGCGCGGTCGGCGTCTACATCGACCGCTTCGGCCGGGCGGACGGACCCGCCCACGCCACCGCCCCGCTGGTCGAGGACCTGCTGGACACCGTAAGGAGCTGGGCTGCGGCCCGGCCCACCGCTGACAGGAGTTGAAGTTCCATGGTCGCCATCGAATTCTGGGGTGGCCTCGGCGTCATCGGCGGAAGCAAGATCATGATCGAGGACGGCGGGCACCGCGTGCTGCTCGACATCGGTCTGGACATCCCCAGTGGCCGGGACCCCTTCCGGCTGCCGGTCCGCACCCGGCCCGGCCGCGAACTCGCGGACCGGCTGCGGATGAACGCCGCGCCGCGCATCCCGGGCCTGTTCGACCCGGACGCCATCGGCGGCCGGGTCGCCCGGGCGCTGGCCGAACCGGCCGGGGAGACCGCCGTGTTCGTCAGCCATCCGCACATCGACCACGTCGGCCTGGCCGGGTTCCTGCGCCAGGACGTCGCGGTGCACGCCCACACCGACGCGGTGGACCTGCTGGAGGCGCTCAGCGCCACCGGGCAGGGCCTGACCCACGGCGATCCCGCCTGGCGGCGGCTCACGGACGGGCAGCGCACCCAGGTCGGGCCGATGGAGGTGGAGTGCGTCGCGGTGGACCACGACGTCCCTGGCGCCTCCGGCTACCTGGTCCGCACCTCGGCCGGGACCCTGGCCTTCACCGGTGACATCCGCTTCCACGGCCACCACCCCGAGCGGTCCTGGGCGTTCGTCGAGCGCGCGGCCGGGAGCGAGGTGCTGGCCACCGAGGGCACCACCCTGGGCTGGGACCCGAGCGGCGGGGTACGGGACGAGGGCGACGTCCAGCGGGACTTCGCCGCCGCCCTGGAGGCCACCAGCGGACTGGTGCTGCTGGCGGTCTACCCGCGCGACCTGGACCGGGTACGGGCGTTCCTCGGCATCGCCGAGGCGGCCGGACGCCGCATCGTCTGGCCGGAGCCCACCGCCGCATTCCTGCGGCTGCTGGGCATCGCGGAGGCGCTCTCCCCGACCGACGCGCTGCTGACGGACGTCCACGCCGCCCCGGCCGAGTACGTCGTGGTGCCCGACCCGAACGACCTGCCCTCGCTGCTGGACCTGCCGGTCGGCGAGGGCTGCCCCGGCAGCGTCTTCGTGCACGCCAACGGCGAGCCGCTGGGCCCCTTCGAGCCGCGCTGGGAGCCCTTCACCGACTGGCTGTCGGCCCTGGGCATCCCGCTGCGGCAGATCGGCTGCTCCGGCCACGCCAGCCAGGACCATCTGCACACGATGCTGGAACGGATGCGCCCGCGCACGGTCTTCCCGATCCACACCACCGCACCGACCCGGCTCCATCCGCCCACCGGTACCGCGCGGGTGGTCGCCAGGTATGCCACCCGCTACGACTTCGCGGGCGGCGCGCTGTAGCGTACGCGGCGTCGTCCCCGGCCCCGCCCCGCCGTCAGGAACTCGGCAGGGCGGGGCCGAGTGCCGTTAATTCCCCGTCAACGCCGCAGGTCCGCCGGGTACGGCGAGGCCAGCATGAGCAGCATTCCAACCCGGAGGTATGCGGTTCATGGACAAGTTCACAGATGCAGCGGTGCCGGAAGGCCGTGGCATCGACCAGGACGACGAGCCCCCCGAACCCGCTGCCCGACCCGGGACCGGACCCGACACCGGACCCGTCTTCGGGACCGTCCCGCCCGTGGCCGGCAAGCGGCGGGCACCGCTGTCCCGCGCGGAGGGCCGGGACCGGCTGTCCGCGCTCGGCGGGCTGGCCGCGCTGTCCCTGGACGCCATGGCCTCCGTCGCCTACGGCCCCGAGGCGATCGTGGTGGTCCTCGCCGCCGCCGGTGCCCATGGCTTGGGCTACACGCTGCCCGTGACCGTCGCCATCGCCGTCCTGCTCGGTGTGCTCGTCCTGTCCTACCGACAGGTCATCGCCGCCTTCCCGGACGGCGGCGGCTCCTACGCGGTCGCCAGGACCCACCTCGGCCGCCGGACCGCACTGGTCGCCGCCGCCTCCCTCGTCATTGACTACGTGCTCAACGTCGCGGTCTCCGTCACCGCCGGAGTGGCCGCGCTCACCTCGGCCTTCCCCAGCCTCTACGGCGACCGGGTGTGGCTCTGCCTGCTGGTGCTCGTCCTGGTCACCGGTATCAACCTGCGCGGGATCGCGGAGTCCGCCCGCGCGTTCATGATCCCCACTGCGATCTTCGTCCTCTCCATCCTCACCGTGGTCGTCGTCGGCCTGCTCCGGCACGCACCGGTCGGCCTCCTCGCCGCCGGGCACACCTCCGAACTCGCCTCCAATGCCACGTCGGTCGGCGTGCTGCTGCTGCTCCGGGCGTTCGCCTCCGGCTGCTCGGCGCTCACCGGCATCGAGGCGATCGCCAATGCCGTGCCCTCCTTCCGTGAGCCCCGGGTCAAGCGTGCCCAGCACACCGAGATGGCCCTCGGCGCGCTGCTCGGACTGATGCTGGTCGGTCTGGCCGTGCTGATCGGCCGGTTCCATCTGCAACCGGTCGCAGGGGTGACCGTGCTGGCGCAGCTCACCGACGCCGCGCTCGGCCACGGCATCGGCTTCTACGTCGTCCAGTTCGCCACGATGGTGCTGCTGGCGCTGGCCGCCAACACCTCGTTCGGCGGGCTGCCGGTACTGCTGCGCCTACTGGCGCGGGACAACCACCTGCCGCATGTCTTCGCTCTCCGCGCGGACCATCAGGTCTACCGGCACGGCGTGCTGGCCCTCGCGCTGGCCTCCGCCGCACTGCTGGTCGGCTCGGGCGGCAATGTGAACAGCCTGGTGCCGCTGTTCGCGATCGGTGTCTTCGTCGGCTTCACCATCTGCCAGGTCGGGATGGTCCGGCACTGGTACCTGAACCGGGTGCCCGGCTGGAAGCGGAAAGCCGCTCTCAATGGATTCGGCGCCCTGCTCACGGCGGCAGCCACTGTCGTCGAGACCCTCACCAAGTTCACCGAGGGCGCCTGGATCATCTGTATCACGCTCCCGCTGCTGGTCCTGCTCTTCGCCCGGATACATCACTCCTACGAGCGAATAGGTGAGCAGCTCGAACTCGGGCGCATCCCCAGGGCGCCGGTCCGCACCCACTCCCTGGTCGTGCTCCCCGTCAGCGGCATGTCCCGGCTCACCCGGGAGGCCGTCTGCACCGCCCTGTCGCTGAGCGACCAGGCGGTCGCGGTGACCGTGGTACCGATCGAGGGGGACGACGAGGACCGGGCCGCCGCCGAGTCGCTGCGCGCCGACTGGGAGCGCTGGCAGCCGGGCGTTCCGCTGGTCGAGCTGCCGTCCGAGCGCCGCGAGTTGGGACGGCCGCTGGTGGTGTTCCTGCGGGAGATCTCGACCGCGCACGCCTACGACCGGATCACCGTGCTGATCTCCGAGGTCGAGCCCGCGCACTGGTGGACCCGGCCGCTGCACAACCAGCGCGGCGCGCTGATCGCCCGCGCGGTTCGGCGCGGCAGCGACGCCACGGTGTGCCGGCTGCGGCTGCGGCTACAGCCGTGACCCGGCCCGCGCAGGTCAAGATTGCGTAAGCACCCACCCGCTGGGTGTCAGGAAAGCGTTAACGCTCCTGCTCATCAGGGGTGCGATGCGGTTGCCTGCTGTGGAACCCCCTCGGCCCCCTCGGCTGGGGGGAGCGCAGCGGGAAGGAAACGCCGCAGGTGTCGCACCAGTACGACAGTCCCGCGTACTACGCGCGCGCCGGAGCGGGCCGGGGCCGGCTGAAGGTGTTGCTCGGCGCGGCCCCGGGGGTCGGCAAGACCTACCGGATGCTGGACGAGGCCCGGCGGCGGCAGACCCGGGGCGCCGACGTGGTGGTCGCCTACGTCGAGTGCCACGCGCGTCGGCACACCGAGGACCTGCTGGAAGGCCTGGAGGTGCTGCCCCGCAGCCGGCGAGACTACCGCGGCTCGCAGTTCACCGAGATGGACACCGACGCGGTGATCGCCCGCCGCCCCGAGGTGGCGCTGGTGGACGAGCTCGCGCACACCAACGTCCCCGGCGGACGCAACAGCAAGCGCTGGCAGGACGTCCAGGAGCTGTTGGACGCCGGAATCGACGTGCTGACCGCCGTCAACGTCCAGCACCTGGAATCGCTCAACGACGTGGTCCAGACGATCACCGGGGTGCCGCAGCGGGAGACCGTCCCGGACGAGGTGGTCCGCCGGGCCGACCAGATAGAGCTGGTCGACATGGCGCCCGAGGGCCTGCGCCGGCGCATGGCGCACGGCAACGTCTACGCCGCCGAGAAGGTCGACGCGGCGCTCTCCAACTACTTCCGGGTCGGCAACCTCACCGCGCTGCGCGAGCTCGCGCTGCTGTGGCTCGCCGGTCGGGTCGACGAGGGACTCCAGACCTACCGTGCCGAGCACGGCATCAGCCGGGTCTGGGAGACCCGGGAGCGGGTCGTGGTCGCGCTGACCGGCGGCCCGGAGGGCGAGACCCTGATCCGCCGCGCCGCCCGGATCGCGGACCGCTCCGCCGGTGGCGAGCTGCTGGCCGTCCACGTCGCCCGCAGCGACGGACTGGCCGACGCCAACCCGGCCGCCCTCGCCGCGCAGCGGCACCTGGTCGAGACCCTCGGTGGCAGCGCGCACTCCGTCGTCGGCGACGACATCCCGCGCGCGCTGCTCGACTTCGCCCGCGCGGAGAACGCCACCCAGCTGGTCCTCGGCACCAGCAGGCGCGGACGACTGGCCCGCTCGCTCACCGGACGCGGCATCGGCGAGACCACGGTGGAGCTGTCCGGGGACATCGACGTCCACATGGTCACCCATGAGAAGTCCGGCGGCGGGCGCAGGCTGCCCGTGCCCGGGCGGATGCGCTCGCGCCGACGGCGGGTCGCCGGACCGGTCACCGGGCTGCTCGCGCCGGTCCTGTTGACCGGGCTGCTCACCCACCTGCGCTCGTCCGTCAACACCACCAGCGACATTCTGTTGTTCCTGCTCGCGGTCGTCGGCACCGCCTGCCTCGGCGGGGTCGTCTCCGCGCTCGTCGCCTCGGTCACCGCCTCCCTGCTGTTGAACTACTACTTCATCCCGCCGGTGCACCGCTTCACCATCTCCGACCCCAACAACGTGCTGGCGCTGTGCGTGTTCGCCGTGGTCGCGATCATCGTGGCCGGAATCGTCGACCGGGCCACTCGGCTGGCCGGTCGCGCAGCCCGTGCCACCGCCGAGGCGGAGACGCTGTCCGCGGTCGCCGGGAGCGTGCTGCGCGGCGACCAGGCCGTGCCCGCGCTGCTGGCGCGGCTGCGGGAGACCTTCGGCATGGTGAGCGTGACGCTGAGGCGGAACGGGCAGCCGGTGGCGGAGACAGAGCCGATCACCGCCCCCGAGGACATGGTGGCAGCCGCCACTGACAACCCGGCAGTTGCCAGTGCGGAGGAGGCCGGGGCGGATGCGGCCGACGCCGCCGAGGAGATACCGGTCGGCACCGACTCGGTACTGGTGCTGCGCGGGCGCAGCCTGCCGGCCGCCGACCGGCGGGTGCTGTCCGCGTTCGCGGCCCATATCGCCGTCGCCCTGGAGCGCGCCCGGCTGGCCGAGGCCGCCGCCGAGGTCGAACCCGTCCGGGCCGCCGACCGGCTGCGTACCGCGCTGCTCGCCGCCGTCAGCCACGATCTGCGCACCCCGCTGTCCGTCGCGCTCGCCTCGGTCTCCTCGCTGCGCAGCGAGGACGTCGAGTTCAGCGCCGAGGACCAGCACGAGCTGCTCAGCACCGCCGAGGAGGCCCTGGGCAAGCTCACCCGACTGGTGGACAACCTGCTGGACATGAGCCGCCTCCAGGCCGGGGCGCTCACTCTGGACCTCCAGCCCACCGCGCTGGACGAGGTCTATTCGACCGCCCTCGACTCGCTGTCGGGCACCGGCGCCCAGCCGGTCTCCGCCCGGGGCCTGGACGCCGCCCCGCCGGTCCTGGCCGACCCGCCGCTGCTTGAACGGGTACTGGCGAACCTCATCGCCAACGGTGTTCGGCACAGCCCGACCGGGAAGCCGGTGCTACTCACCGCGAGCACCCACGGCGACCGGGTCGAGCTGCGGGTGATCGACCGGGGCAAGGGGCTGCCGCCGGCCGACCGGGACCGGATCTTCCAACCGTTCCAGCGGCTCGGGGACACCGACAACGGCAGCGGCGTGGGCCTCGGGCTGGCCCTCTCCCGCGGCCTGGCCGAGGCCATGGGCGGTGCGCTCGACCCCGAGGACACCCCCGGCGGCGGCCTGACCATGGTCCTCTCGCTGCCCGCCGCGCCGCACGAGCGGACCGCCGGGCCCGGGCCCGGCACCGAGTACAGCGCAGCCCACGACAGCGCAGACCACGACAGCGCAGCCCACGACGACCGTGCGACCGCACCGGAAGGAACACCTCGTTGACCCGGATCCTGGTCGTCGACGACGAGCCGCAGATGCTCCGCGCGCTGCGGATCAACCTCAAGGCCCGCAACTATCTGGTGGTCACCGCCGAGGACGGCGACGCCGCGCTGCGCCTGGCCGCCCGGACTCCGCCGGAGGCGGTGATCCTCGACCTCGGCCTGCCCGACCTGGACGGGGTGGAGGTGATCCGGGCGCTGCGGATCTGGAGCAAGGTCCCGATCATCGTGCTCTCCGGCCGCTCCGGAGCCGCCGAGAAGGTCGCCGCGCTGGACGCCGGGGCCGACGACTACGTCACCAAGCCCTTCTCGATGAACGAGTTGCTGGCGCGGCTGCGCGCGGTGCTGCGGCGGCCTTCGCCGGAGGAGTCACCGCTGGCCGCCGACATCGGTGCCTACACCGTCGACGTGGTGAACTGCACCGTCCGGCTGCGCGCGGACGGGCGCGCGCACCCCGGCGAGTCGGAGGAGCCGCGGCTCACGCCGACCGAGTGGCGGGTACTGACACTGCTGCTGGGCCACCCCGGACGGCTGGTCACCGGCAGGCAGATCCTGGACGACGTGTGGGGGCCCGGCCACGAGTCCAAGACCAACTACCTCCGGGTCTACCTGGCCGGACTGCGCCGCAAGCTGGAGGCCGACCCGGCGCACCCGCGCCACCTGCTCACCGAGCCCGGGATGGGCTACCGCTACCAGCCCTGACGCGGGGCTGGGCGCGGAGCAGCGCCGAGTGCCCAGCCCGGTTCGGCTGCTAACGGCGGTACTCGGCGAGTCGGGGGCGGGCGCCGAGCAGGCTCAGCAGGGCGACCGCGAGGCTGCCCGCGGCCAGCGGCGGCAGCCGGTCGGACAACTCGGAGCCCCCGTCGTGCGCGGCCTTCAGGTAGGCGTCGTCGTTGATGCCAATGAGCTTTGTCAGTGCCGCGTCGTAGAGTGCGAAGTCGGCGTTGGAACCGCCGGGGGCGAGGCTCGTGTTGTAGGCGATCGCTGCACCGAGCTGCCCGGAGTTCACGAGTGAGCGCATGTGCCGGTCGTCGAGCTGGTACTTCTGGTAGGCCGTCAGCGTCGTCTCGGCTGCCGCGCGTTCACCCGGGAAGGTGATGTTGCGGAACTCGGTCCCGAGGAAGCCGCCGAAGTCGATCCGGGCATGGTCCGCCTGGTAGTCGTCGATGGCGGTCCGCAGCGGGGCGTCGTAACCGAAGACCGAGTCGGCCGGGGCCAGGTCCGCCAGTTGCTGCGAGTCGGTGAGGAAGGCCTGCTGGTACTGAGCCTGGCGGTCCTGGTCGAGGAGGTAACGGCTCTCGTCCGCGTTGGCGTCGTAGGAGACGGCGCGGGCGCGGTCCAGGGCCACGACCGAGTCGAAGGCGTCGCGGCGGGCGGTGTGCAGCGCCGTGCGCTCGGCGGGGAAGAGCGAGCAGCCGAGTCCCAGTAGCAGTACGGCGAGCAACGTGGCGGCGGCCAGTGGCGGGTTGAGGATCCGGCGGTAGCGGCGCAGCAGCCACAGCTGGAGCCCGAGAAGGGAGAAGAGCAGCAGACCGCCGAGGACGGCGGTCCACACTTCGGCGTCCGACAGGTCGGCCATGCGGTTGGTGTAGGCGTCGTTGAAGGCGGTGTTGTCGGCGTTCAGCAGCCGGTTGGCGGCTGGCAGCAGCGTGCCCTGCATCAGGTCGGTGGCCTGGCGGTACTCGGTGAGCGCGGTGGGGTCCGGGTGGCCGGCTCCGGCGCGGTCGTTGAGCTCCATCGCGCGGGCTGCCAGGTCGTCGTAGCCGCCCATGCCGTCGAGGACGTCGGCCAGGGCGTTCTGGACGGCGGTGTCCCCGGCGGAGCTGACGGTGGCGGCCTGGAGCGCCCGGTCGGCGCTGATGCGGTCGGCGGTGTACGCCTTCAGGGCGGTGGCCCGGTTGGCGGCCAGAGCCGGATCCGAGCCGTCGACCAGGATGTTCGCGGTCTGGGCGTCCTGGTCGGTGAGCGCCTGGTAGAGCGCGCCCGCGTCGATGACCTGGGGTGCCTGGCTGCCGGTGACGGTCGTCCAGGTGGACTGGGCCCCGCTGTCGGCGCGCCAGCAGACCAGGGCGAAGACGGCGGTGAGCACCAGCAGCCCGGCGAGCAGCCCGCGCAGCCGGGAGGGAGTGTCCGCGAGGCGGGCCCAGCGAGGCAGCCGGGACAGCGCCCGGCCCGGCCGGGGGCGGCGCTGTGGGTGCGGGTGCTGCCCGGAGCGGCCTCGGGCCGGGGACGGGAGCGGGTCAGCGCCTCGGTCCCGGCTGCCGCCGGCCTCGCCCCCAGGGGCAGGTGCGGCTGTCTCCGATTCGACCGCCTCGCCGATCACTGGCATCGTCCCCCCACCGCCGTCCCGGCGGTCGGGTCCGCTGTGGACCGGCCGCGCGTGGGCGGCACGACATGCCCCCCGGCGTGCACTCTGCGCTCGGACCGGACGGCCGGGGTCGGCCTTGACGCTCTCCTGACGCTCGGCCGGTCGATCTTGACAGCGTGTTGACGACTGGGCTCAGGGCTGGGCGGTGGGCGGTCGCTCCGTGGACCGACGGCGCCTCGTTCAGGTCCCGCTCCGGGCCGGGAGGTGTGCCGGAACGTGTGCCTCGGGGCGATGAGCTGCGGGCCGGTGCGCTGCGGGTCGGTGCGCTGCGGGGTGGAGGACCGGCCGGACGACGGGCCGGGGGAGCGGGTTCGCGTCGGAGCGGGCCGTGTGGGCGCGCTGGTAGAGGTAGTCCACGACCGGCACGGTCCCCGGTACGCCGCCCTGGGCCAGGAACGGGGAGGTTCGGTACCGGCCGCCCACGATCACGCTCGGCATCTCGTGCACGTCGTACTGCTCACGCAGCGCCGGGGCGTCCTGGGTCTCCTCGGCGACCTGCGGGGAGTTGTAGGCGGCGCGGAAGGCGTCCACGTCCAGCCCCTGCTGGCCGGCCCAGTCAGCGGCGGCGTCGACCGTGGTGAGGTCGCGCTGCTCGTCGTACACCGCGTGGAAGACCGGGAGGGCGAGCTGTTGGGCCACGCCCAACCGGTCCAGGGTGTAGTACAGCCGTGCGTAGGCCAGCATGACCGGTGTGTTGGACCAGGCCGCGGGGATGCGCAGCACGTGCACCGGCGGGCTCTGTCGCGCGGCCCACTCGTCCAGCGGGGTCTCCAGCTGGTAGGAGTGCACGCAGTCGTACCAGAAGACCTCGACCACCTGGTCCCGGGAGACCTGTGTCACCGGGTGCGGCAGCTGGACGTACTCGGTGCCCTCGCGGGGCTCGGGCGCGGCCGCCCCGGCCGGGGCCTGGAACGCGAGCAGGGTCGAGGCGAGGCTCAACGCGGCGCACATGCGGAGCAGCGACTGCTTGAACGGCTTGTGGCTCATGGGGGCACCCTTGCAACAACGGCATCGGGTAGCCCTGCGGACACGTCGTACGGGGCGCGTATTCCCCCGCCCGGCGGATACCTCCGGGCGGGGCGAGCACGCGCCACCCGGTCAGCTGGTGGGGGCGGCGGCCGGGACGGTGATGGTGTTGGTCAGCCAGTCCCAGTACATCGCGCCGGAGATCAGCAGGCCGACCACCGCGATCCCGACCGCGGCCCAGGCGATGGCGCGGGCCCAGCCCGGCATCGGCTTCTGGGTCAGGAAACGGCCGGTCAGCAGCACCAGGACGGCGATCACCAGGGCGGAGAAGGCGAAGACGCCGTTGATCTCGGCGACCTTGTGCCACGGCGAGACGTACTCGGCGGTGAACTGCGCCTGGCTGGACTTGCTGGAGGACTTGATGCTGCCGATCAGCTGCTGGCGCTGGTAGATCATGGTGCTCAGCCAGGTACCACCGACCGAGCACAGGGCCAGGGCGGCCGCGACGATGGCGAAGGCTCCGCCGACCGCGCCCTTGGAGGTGTCGGAGGTCAGTGCCTCCAGCTCCTCGTCGGTGAGGTCTGCCGGGTCCTTGTCCTCGGGGCTGAGCTGCTCGTGCGGGCGCGGGGCCCAGTTGCGCGGGGCGGGTGCGGGGCTCTCTTCGGGCGTCGCGGCTGGCGTGGCATTGCCGATGGCGGCTGTGGCGGCTGTGGCGGCAGCGATCGCGACTGTGGGGTCGGCGGCTATACCGGCCCTGGGGTCGACGGGCTGGGGGGCGTCTGCGGGATTCGTCGTGGACATGCGCCGCACCCTAGTCGTGGATTGTGAGATCCGGATGAAACTTCCTGAGATCTGCTTTGAAGCGTCTGCCCTGTTCTGGGGCCGTGTCCCAGGTAGCCGGGCGGTTCCTCCTGTCCAGCTCTGCCATGGAATCGCGTCAGGTGTTGTACAGAACCGCCTGCCTGCTCGGGGGGCCGGGCTCGTAGGGTCGGAGGGTGTGCTGGTCTGCTTTCTTGGTGGCGGTCCGGCTTGAGCTGATCCGGATAGACATGGAGTGCTGAAGAAGATGACCGATCTGCGCGAGGCGCCCGAGGGAGTCGACGGATTCGACGCGGACCGATCCCCGCTGAAGCTGAACAGTGGTGACAGCCGTTCCCGGGTTGCGGAGTTGCGGGCGGTACGGGAGTCGGCGTTGGCCGGGCCGAGTGCGGAGGCGACCGAGGCGCAGCATGCGAAGGGGAAGCTGACCGCGCGCGAGCGGATCGCGCTGCTGTTGGACGACGGTTCGTTCAACGAGGTCGAGCCGTTGCGTCGGCACCGGGCTACGGGGTTCGGTCTTGAGGCGAAGCGTCCGTACAGCGATGGTGTGGTGACCGGGTGGGGGTCGGTGCACGGGCGGACGGTGTTCGTGTACGCGCATGACTTCCGGATCTTCGGTGGGGCGCTGGGTGAGGCGCACGCGCAGAAGATCCACAAGATCATGGACATGGCGATCCAGGCGGGTGCGCCGTTGGTGTCGTTGAACGACGGGGCCGGGGCGCGGATCCAGGAGGGTGTGACCGCGCTGGCCGGGTACGGCGGGATCTTCCAGCGGAACACGCGTGCCTCGGGGGTGATTCCGCAGATCAGTGTGATGCTGGGTCCCTGTGCGGGTGGGGCGGCGTACTCCCCGGCGCTGACGGACTTCGTGTTCATGGTCCGGGAGACCTCGCAGATGTTCATCACCGGTCCGGATGTCGTGCAGGCGGTGACCGGGGAGAAGATCTCGCAGAACGGGTTGGGCGGTGCGGACGTGCACTCCGAGGTCTCCGGGGTCTCGCACTTCGCTTACGACGATGAGCGGACCTGCTTGGAGGAGGTCCGGTTCCTGCTGTCGATGTTGCCGCAGAACAATCGCGAGACCGCTCCGGTGGAGCCGACCGAGGACCCGGCGGAGCGTCGGTGCGAGGCGCTGCTGGATCTGGTCCCGGCGGACGGTAACCGTCCGTACGACATGCGCAAGGTGATCGAGGAGATCGCCGACGAGGGCCAGTACATGGAGATTCACGAGCGGTGGGCGACGAACGTCATCGTGGCGCTGACCCGGTTGGACGGGCAGGTGGTCGGGATCGTGGCCAACCAGCCGCAGTCGTTGGCCGGGGTGCTGG